>Ga0272444_10005456_pt1 | contig 11024 bp, 7 predicted proteins | sample SSMForm13_FD_201033 | JGI IMG/M metagenome (GOLD analysis project Ga0272444, IMG submission 201033) | Marine sediment archaeal communities from Little Sippewissett salt marsh, Falmouth, MA, United States - SSM-Form-13 | ecosystem: Environmental > Aquatic > Marine > Wetlands > Sediment ... | reverse complement strand
GCGGAAATACCTCGCCCCAACTAGACTCTCCCACCGCCCCCTTCGCCAGCCCACGAATCCCACCACGAGGGTATACACCGCCAGCAGGCCCACCAGCAGGCCGGCCGAAAAGATGCCCAGTTGGGCCAGCACCAGCCCCACCCAGCCGCTTAGCACCAGGCTGAGAGCCAGGGTGAGGTAGAGCCATTCCAGCCAGTCAAGGTGTTTGGCACTTTGTGCTTGAGCACGCCTGCTGGGCGATAAATCGCCCACTACAAACCGGGGGGCAAAGGCAACCATAGTGACCAGTCCGGGCAGGACCAACGCAATGGGCAGCCCGACAATGGCCAGGAGGATGTTCACCGGACGCCCTCCCAACTCCCCAGGGTGATCTCTAGCGTTACCCGTTGTCGGGGGTCCAGGCGGGGCAGACGTACCTGGTCATGGACAAAGTCCGCGTATGGTTTGCCACCCAGCGTGGCCGATCGCACTGGGGCGGGCAGGGTGAGGGTCAGGCCGGACAGCGCATGGTCGTTGCGGTTACGAACGATGATCAACATCACACCGGCTCGCTCTTCAGCCTGCACCTCGATGGCGTCCAGGCCGTCGCGATAAGCAACGATCTCTTCCAATGGAGCGATCCACAGGCCGGCCTCACGCTGCCCCGCGGCATAGGCCAGGACCTCATCCCAAGCAGCGATTTGGGCGGGCGAGACGGCTTCCTCACTGTGCGCCCAAAGGCTGGTCACGCCGCGCACCGCCAACACCTGATCGATGACGGCCTTGGCGCCGGCGGCGTCCTGACCGGGAAAGTAGTGATCGGGAAAGGCCCAAAGGTCAGGCCGGCCGGGCACAGTGCGCAGATGGTAGAGGTCATCGGGCGGCAGAATATAGTACTGGGAGCGGCCCTGGGGTTCGTGGTAGGTGCGGGTCACGGAGCGGTAGCCCAGCGATTCCAAGACCGCAAAGGTAGCATCGCTGGCCCCGAGGCTGGCCCCCCAGGGAAAGGCCAGGGAGGTGGCTTCCGGCAGGCCGGCGGCGGCCGCGGCGGCGGCGTTCCACTGGCGCAGGTCGGCGCGCACCTCCTCCGGGTTGGCATAGCCCAGGTAGAGATGGCCAAAGGTATGGCTCTGAATCTCCTGGCCGGCCGCGCGGAGCTCCAGCAGCAGATCGCCGAAATACCAGGCCGGGTGGCTCTGGGCAGTGCCATAGGGATCATCGGCGAACCAGGGGGTGGAGACCCAGCGGTCGTCGCGCCAGCCGTGGTCCGACGAAGCCCACGTATAGATCGGCCCGCCAAAGGTGTTGCCCTCAGAGTTGCCCGCCAGCAGGCTGTAGCCGGCGGCGTACCAAGTGGCCCGGATGCCGTAGCGGTCAAAGAGCTCCAGGAGCGTCTCCGTGCCCTGGCGCATGGCCAGTCCGCGGGCCTCGGCGGTGGCCGGGTCATAACCATCGTCGCTGCGCGAGTGGATGAGGCCGCCCATAGCCGTCTCCCAGTCCAGCGTAAAGGCCAGGGCGGCGTGCTGGTAATCGGGGAAAGGCTCCAAACGCACCCCCTCTTCGGCCAGGCGCATATCGTCCAGGTAGACGGGGTCGTCGCCAGCCGGCCGCACCAGGAGAGAGAGGCCGCTGGCGCCAGATGGGGCGGTCACCTCCCAGGTGAGCAACTGCCACTCCCGGGCTGGGACCACTTGCCACGCGCCGCTCTCGCGGAAGACGACCTCGCGGCGGGTATCCTCCCAGAGAAAGACAACCTGCAGACGACCCGGAAGTGGGGCGTCGGTCAGTGCCTGGAGCGAAACCTGGTACCCTTTTTCCGGCCGTACCAGGATGGGCGCGCTACGGGCGTACGAGGCATTGCCGGTGAGACGGAGGGAGTGGCCACCCACCTGCGGCGTGATGGTCCAATCGGCCCACGCAGCCGCCGGGCCCAGTTCCCAGGCATCGGGGCGGTCGTCGGCGTCCACGTCCTCCTGGAAACCCGGGTTGGGCAGCAGGTTACCACTGGCGGAGAGCGGGGTGGAGGGCGGTCGGCGCGAAAGCCGCCAGGCTGCCCCCACCGCCAGGACCAGCAGAGCGACCACCACGACAGCCAACACGACTGCTCGAACAGGGAAACGCTTCATGGGGAAAGAACCTGCTTTGTAAAAGGTGGGTATACCTGGCAAAGGCCCTGCGGACCTTTGCCAGGTATACCCCCACCGTTATCCTACAGAAATCCGTGTCAGCGCGCGGGCGGCCAGATCACGCGCCATTGCCCATCTTGCAGCACCAGGCTCAAGGCGTTGAAAACTTCAGTCGTCGCATCTCGGGTCGTCAACATCGCCTGGTAGGGCACGGAAGCCCGGCTGCCACTTCTGGACTTGATCGCGTCTTGGACGTTCACGATCTCAAAGGCCGTGACACCGGCACTGTTCCACGAGTTCTTGAGCATCTCCTGAAAGTCTTCCAGGGTTACGGTAGCCTGGGTGTCGGCGCTGAGGAGATTGTAGAGTTCCTGGCAGGCGGCCTCATAGTCCGCCTGGGTCTGGCGAACGCTGATTGCCTTGACCATTCCGTTGAGGAACAATTCTGCCGTCACTTTGGGATCTACTGGGGTCGGTTCTTCCCCACAGGCTCCCAGTGCGCCAACCAGTAGTGCCACCAACACGAGTCCGGTTACGATCTTTTGCATTGATTTCCTCCTCGTTCTCCACAGGGCAACCGCCCCGCCGTTACCTGACCTTGACACCCAGGCCGCGGTCAATGTCCGTAAAGCCTACGATGCCATCGCCGTTCCTGTCGCTGTCCAGCAGCAGCTCGGCCGCCTTGACCACAAAATCCTGGCGGGCGATCTGCCCTGCGTAGCCGTCCTCGATGACGTATTCGGTGATCAGACCAAGCACCATATCCGCGCCGTTGGAGTAGCGCGGGGTAAAGACCATGACGCCGCGTTCGCCGGCCTCGGTCACATAGGTCAGAATCTCGTCGTACAGGGACCAGACCTCGGCGGAAATGTCCCGCTCCGGGCCGCGCACGGTCACTGACGTCGGCATCTCAATCACCCAGCCGTTGATGACCAAGCTGATGGTGCCCCAACTGGTGTGCGCCCGGGGAAGCAGGCTGGTGCTCTTGACCGAGATGCGTTCGCTGATCACGGTCGCCGTTGAGGTGACAGGGAGGTAGACCTCAATCGGCTCTACCACCAGCCAGTCCTGGCTGGTGACGGCGAGCCAACAGAGCGGTAACGGCAAATTGGAGTAGTCGACATTCAGGAAGGGGAAGCGATCGATCTCCCAAACGCCGATATCCACCAGGACAAGTGGGGTAAGCGGAGGCATAGGGGGCTCGCCGCCCTCGCACGCGGGCATGGCCCGATTGATGCCCGAGATCACCGATTCGGGCAGGGCGGTCACGGTGACGCTAAAGATCTCGGTGGCGTCCATCTCGCCGTTGTCGGTCACGGTGAGGATGACGTTATAGACGCCGGGGCGGGAGTAGGCGTGCTGGTCCTGCGGCAGCGCCGAGGAAGCGCCATCGCCAAAATCCCAGAGGTAGCGGCTGATCTGGCCATCGGGGTCACTGGAGGCGGTCGCGTCAAACGAAATGGGCAGGCCGGCCAGCGTCTGCCGCGGGCTCACCTGCGCCTGGGCCACAGGCGGCTCGTTCCCCGTAGCGACGACCCGGATCGTGGCCGGGGTCGCCTGGACAGTCGTCCCCGTGGAAGGGTAAGTGACCAGGGCCGTGATGGTATAGTTGCCGGCCTTGTTATAGGCGTGGGTCACCGGCCAGCCGGTCACCTCGGGGCTGCCATCCCCAAAGTTCCAGCGCACGGTCATCCCCGCTTCGGGGAGGGGGTTGGTGCCAAAGGTGACCTCTTCGCCTACCTGCACCAGGTCTTTGGAGATATTCTCCTGCAAGACGACAATCCCACTGGAGTACACCTGCAAGGGGGCCAGGAGGAGCAGGGCGATCAGGCCCACCCCCAGGGCCAGAAGCCAACGGCCCATCCTTCTTTGTTGACCTTGCATCGTTTTGCCTCCTTCGTGTGTTTGTGTGGCCATAGCGGTGATACCCTATGCCTGGGTCTGCATAGTCGCGGCGCAAGAATCCGCCTCCCCGCCGAATCGCTCCCTCTATTATACCATGTTTCTGTTGTATTCACCAACCGTTAACCTTACAGATTGCCGACAAAGCCAAGCCGACTGCTCGCCGGTAAAGATATTCTAGCACAACCTCTGCCGGCCTGCAACCTGCCATTAAGCAGGGGTAACGTATTATTCGTTCAGGAAATTCCAGCGGCATCGGTTGCAACGGGTTTTGTGGGGCGACCGGCCGGTCGCCCGTACAAGAACCCGAATTTCCTGAATCATGTGTACGTTAACGTCAAACGCCCCCTATTGCGCATTGACGGCTCATGTGTTAGACTGTGAATACCGGCCACAAGATTCGCATGGATTGGTTCACCTGCACGTGGACCGACGTGAGGACTCCCTATGAGCACACCGCGCTACACGAGCGAAAGCCAAACAGCAGAGGAATCACGGCACCTGGCGCACGGGTTCTTGCAGTTGACACTCGATGCGTTGTCATCCAGTATCGCCATTCTGGACCAAACGGGCAAGATAGTTGCGGTCAATGCCTCCTGGCGTCGTTTCGCTGACGAGAACGGACTGAACTGGCCCGACTATGGTGTGGGCCGGAGCTATCTCCGGTTCGAAGAGGTAGACGAGCCCTCGTTGCAGCGCGACGCGGATGCCTGTGAGGCGAGCGCCGCGGTTCGGGACGTGCTCGCCGGACAGCGCGACGTGTTCCATATGGAATACCCCTGTCACAGCCCCTCTGAGCAGCGGTGGTATATGATGCGGGTGACCCATTTCAATGCCGGCGGGCAAATCTACGGGGTCGTAGCCCACGAGGACATTACCGCCCGCCGGCTGGCCGAGCAGGAGATACGGGAGGCGAAGGAAGCCGCCGAACGGGCGCAGGGTGAGGAGCAACAGCGCCGGCGTGAGGCGGAACGTCGCCGCCAAATCGCCGAGAGCCTGCGTGGCATCCTCTCCCTGCTCAACTTGAATCGCCCCTTCGAAGAGGTTCTGCACTATGTTGCTGAACAGGCCGGGCTGCTGCTCGGCTGCCAAGCCGTGGTGCTCTATCGGGTGCAGGGCGAACCAGAACCAGTCGTACAGGCGGTCTATGGCCTGCCGCCGGAGCAAGTTCCCGACCTGCTCGACCCCACCTGCGAAGACACCCTGCGGCAGATCTCTACCGAGGACCGCCCCACTTTTGTTACCTTCGAAGAGGCCGCGCCACTGATTCAGGAAACCACGCCCTGGCCTGGCTACTACCCAAGCAAAGCAGAGGATTGTGAAGGACGCTGCCGTTCGGCCGTGGTGGTGCCCATCATGATCAGGGAGGCGCTCTATGGATATATCCTGCTCTGCTATGCGCTCACGCGCTCTTTTGGACAGGAGGACATCGACGTGGCAGCGATCTTTGGCGACCAGGTCGCCCTGGCCATCGAGAATGCCCGCCTGAGGCAAGAAGCCGAGGAAGCGGCGGCCGTTGCGGAACGCAGCCGGCTGGCCCGTGACCTGCACGACGCTGTAACCCAGATGCTCTTCTCGGCCAGCCTGATCGCCGGCGCGCTACCGGACGTTTGGGAGCGCTACCCAGAGCAGGGCCGGCGCGGGTTGGAGGAGTTGCGCCAGTTGACGCGCGGCGCGCTGGCCGAGATGCGGACCCTGTTGGTGGAGCTGCGCCCGGCGGCGCTGACCGAGAAACCTCTTGGCGAGCTGCTCCGCCATCTGACCGAGGCCGCGGCCGGCCAGATGCGCATCGCGGTCGAGCTGACCGCGGAGGGTGAATGTGCCCTGCCGCCCAACGTCCAAATCGCCCTTTATCGAATCGCCCAAGAGTCGCTCAACAACATTGCCAAACACGCCGGGGCAACGCAGGTGACGGCGGCGCTGCGCTGCGGGGAGAGTCAAACCACACTCACTATGCGCGACGACGGTCGGGGATTCGACATGGAAGCAGCGGGAGGTCGCGGTCTGGGCCTGGGGATTATCCAAGAGCGGGCCCGCAAGATCGGAGCGGCGCTGGAGATTGCCAGCCGCCCGGGGCACGGTACCGAGGTCGCAGTGATATGGGAGCAGACAGATGCGTGAAGCAGAACCGATTCGGGTTATGATCGTTGACGATCACGTTGTCGTCCGCAATGGGATTCGCTTTTCCCTGCTGGCGGCTGACGACATAAAAGTAGTGGCCGAGGCCGGGAATGGAGAGGAAGCGGTGGAGCGATGCGCACTTGTCCAGCCAGACGTGGTGTTGATGGACATGGCCATGCCGGGGATGGATGGGGTGACGGCGACGCGCGCGATCCGAACGCAGAATCCTCAAGTACAGATCATTGCCCTGACCAGCTTCCAGGAGGGCAACCTGGTGCAGGAAGCTTTGCAGGCCGGGGCGATTGGCTATCTGCTAAAGGACGTGACCGTCGAGAAATTGGTGGCCTCGATCCGCGAAGCGCACGCCGGCCGGCCGACGCTGGCCCCGGCGGCCGCCCAAGCGCTCGTCAAAAAGGCCGCGCAGCCGCCAAAAGTTGGGCACGACCTGACCGATCGACAGCGCGAAGTGTTGGCGCTGCTCGTGCAGGGCCTGAGCAACGCCGCAATCTCGAAACAACTGATGATCAGTTTGTCCACCGCTAGATTCCACGTTAGCACGATCCTCTCCAAGCTGGGCGCCGCCAATCGCGCTGAAGCGGCGGCGCTGGCGGTCAAACACAAGCTGATCGACTAGTGCCCGCATGTCAAAAGGACCGGGTCGCGGAAAAAACCTCGACCCGGTCCTCAGCTAGATAGATTTTTTGTTATTGTTTAGGCAATCGCTATAGCGTCTTTGCCTTGCGGCGCATCGTCAGACCAGCGCCAATCAGCAGCAGGGACATCCCAGCGCCCAGGGCAATGTAGAGATTCAGGGAAGGTCCGCCTGTATCGGGAAGCACGGGAGGGGCGACCATCATCGCATCCACGCTCGGGACTGCTTCCAGGCTCGGCGAGCCACCGGCGAGACCCATCGCAAAGATGGTGTATACATATTGGTCAGCCAGGGCTACGCCGGGTACGGTCAGGACGACCGCGCCAGACTCGTGCACGCGCACCTCGAGATCATAAGTCCCGGCGTCGACTGGCAGGTAGTCGCCGACACCCTTGAAGGGGATATCGCTGAAGAGGACAGGGCCCCCATTGGCCACCGCGATGTCCACGCTGGGCGCATCGGGCGAAGCGTGTACGAAGCGCACGTGGGCCTTGCCCGCGGCCGGCAGGGCATTGTTGTCAACCAGAACCAGCGGTTCAATATTTTCCAACTGGTTCACGGCCACAACGGTGTAATCGGTGTCGGCGGCCAGTTCTAGATCCGCCTCAATGACGACGGGCGTGGTAGCCCCGGTCGGAACGACCTGCACGTTGTAGGTGCCGGGATTCAACTCGGCATAGTCGGTGATTCCCTTGAACGGCGCGTTGCTAAACGCTACAGCACCATTAACCCAGACGTCGACTGCAGGGGCATCAGGGGAAGCATGGACTACACGCACTCGGGCCATCCCATCGGCGGCCAAGGCCGGAACGGCCAACGTAAGGGTCAATACCAGAGCAGCGACAAACAAGGCGAGCTTTTTCATTTCCATCCTCCTTCAGATTGGCATCTTGCCGGTTGTATCTTCCATTTTCTCATCTGCGCACTAGAATTGTCTGGTGTGCGCGTCCAGATGACCTCAACTGCTGTAATCATAACCCAATTACCGCGGTAGGACATCAGGCGTTCGTCCAGTTCGAGACCTGTACGTTCGTCCAGTAGGGACGGTAGGTGTGGATCGCGACGCTCGAATCGGCTATTATACCCCCTTCAATAGCCCTTTTGGGACGCGAAATCCCGTCGATCTGGCGATAAAATAGTGGCAATCGAGTGAACAGTGATCCACTGGATAGATAGCACTAAAATGGCAGGGAAGGCCCAAAAGCAAGGAGAACAGATGCAAACGATAGAGATTTCACACATCGCCAAATCGTTTGGGACCACGCAGGCCGTCGCCGATGTCTCCTTTTCCGTCGGAGCGGGAGAGATATTTGGCCTGTTGGGCCCCAATGGGGCCGGCAAGACCACGACGATCCGGATCATGCTGGACCTGTTCAAACCGGACCGCGGCACGGTGGCGGTCCTGGGCGGGCCCATGACCGAAGAGAAGAAGAACCGCATCGGTTACATGCCCGAAGAACGAGGCTTGTACCAGGATGTTCCCCTGGAGCGCTGCCTGACGTACCTGGTCACCCTCAAAGGGGTCACCGAGACCTCGGCCCGTCGCCAGGTCGCGGCCTACCTGGAGCGCTTCGACCTGGCGCCGCACCGTGACAAAAAGGTCAAGGAACTCAGCAAAGGCATGCAGCAAAAGGCCCAGCTCATCGCCACCATCGCCCACCAGCCCGAGTTGGTCATCATCGACGAGCCGTTCACTTCCCTCGACCCAGTCAATACGCAGATGGTCAAGGAGCTGATGCGCGAACTGCGCGACCGCGGCACAACGATCCTGATGTCCACCCACCAGATGCACCAGGTCGAGGAGCTCTGCGATCGCATCTTGCTGATCGACGAGGGACGAGACGTGCTCTATGACGACCTGAACGAGATTCGCCGCCGGTACGCCGGTCACGAGGTTTTGGTGCGCGCCGGGGGCGAGATTCCCCCCGTACCCGGTGTCACAGCCACCGCCGTCCACAACGATGCCACCAACCTGACCCTGGATGCGGACACCCTGCCCTACGACGTGCTCAAGGCGCTGCTGGCCCAGGGCGTCCAGGTCGAGCACTTTGAGATCGTCCTGCCCAGCCTGGAGGAGATTTTCGTCCGGGTGGTCCAGGAAGGGAGGGACTAATGTCCAAGATGTGGCTTGTCGTGCGGGAAGAATTCCGCACCCACGTCCGAAAAAGTAGCTTTCTTATCGGGTTGCTCAGCGTGCCGGTGATCGTTGTGGTCATCATCGTGGTGGCTTTGCTGCTCAGTCCGCAGCCCGATACCCAAATTCCGACCGTCGGCTACGTCGATCCAGCGGGCCTGTTGACCGTTCCCCTGTCCACCGAGGAAGCGGCCCGTTGGGATATCCAATTGGTCTCATTTCCAGACGAGGCCACCGCCAGTGCGGCCCTGGAACGAGGCCAGGTCGTGGCCTATTACGTCGTGTCGGCCGACTACCCGGAGGACAATCGGGTATCGATATACACCGCCGAAGACTTCCCCGAAGAATCTTTCGGTGCCTTTCAGAGCCTGCTGCGCAGCAACCTGGTAGCGGAACAGCCGCCCGAGATTTCCCGGCGCATTGTCGAAGGCAGCGAACAGTTAGTCCGGCTGACGGACGGCCGTGAGATCGGTGCCGAGTTCAACTTGGGGTACATTGTTCCCGTCCTGGCCGGCGTGGCACTCTTTGCCCTCATCTTTTTTGGCTCCAGCTACCTGATGTCGGCCCTGACGAGGGAAAAGGCCAATCGCACGATGGAGATCCTGGTGACCTCCCTCTCGCCCAACCAGCTCATGGCGGGCAAGATCGTGGGCATCATCGGCGTGGTCCTGACTGAGCTTGCGACCTGGACGGCTTTTGTCGCCGCCGCCATAGTCATCGGCCGCAGTTACCTGGAACTGGACTGGCTGGTGGAAATGCAGGTCGACCCGGGAGCGCTCGTGCTCGTCGCCGTGTTGGTTCTGGGGGCCTTTGTCTTGATCGCCGCGCTGATGACCGCAATCGGCGTGATTGTGGACGATCCGCGCGCCAGCCAACAGATCATGGGGTTGTTTGTCACCTTTTCGCTGTTGCCAATCGGGTTCATCGGGGTGGCGTTGTGGGACATCCACGGCGGGCTGGCCGTGGCCCTGAGCCTGATCCCGCTGACTGCACCCATGTTCCTCCCGCTGCGCATGGCCCTGGCCGTGGTGCCGATATGGCAGGTTGTGGCCAGCGTATGTATCATGTACCTCCTCACGTTGGGCGCGCTGTGGCTGGCCGGCCGCGCCGTGCGGCTGGGCATGCTGCGGTACGGCCAGGCTGTGCGCTGGGGCGAGCTCTTTGGCCGGCCGGCCCGGCGCGCACGCCCAAAGGCGGCCGCGCCGGAACCGCGCCGGGCGGCGCCGACTCCGCGTGGAGCGAGCGTGGCGGCGGCTCCGTTGGCCAGAAGCACGCGCCGGAGTAAAATCTGGCTGATCCTGCGCCAGGAGCTGGTCAGCGTCGTCACCAAGCCCTGGTTTGCCCTGGCCATCATCGGCCTGCCGCTGCTCATCTTTGCGCAGATGTTTTTCATCTCCGGGCAAACTGGTGGGTCAGACGCAGACATCGTGGTGGGCATGGGTGCCCCCGTCACGCTGACGGCGACGCCCAAAACAGTGGGCTACGTCGACCAGGCCGGCCTCATTACGTCGGTGCCAGCCCAGATTCCGTCCGACACCGTCATCGCCTATCCCGACGAGGCCAGCGCCCAAAGAGCGATGGACAGTGGAGCTATTGAATCCTACCTGATCATTCCCGCCGATTATGTGCAGGCGGGGGAGCTGATCGTTGTTCGGGACAACTTGAGCCCCAATATGGAAAACGACTATCTCTGGCTCGAGTGGCTGATCCTGGCCAACCTCCTGGAGGGGGACACCGAACTGACGGCCCGCGTCTGGACCCCGCTGTACGCCAACATGGAGGGCAGGACCCCAGCGGAGGCTACCTCCGTTGAGGATGAAGAAGCCGAGGACGAGTCCCGGTTGACCTCGATGTTGGTCGTCCTGCTCTTTTATGCCGTCATCCTGATGGCCGCCGGCTTCCTGATGCGCAGCGTCAGCGAGGAGAAAAAGAACCGCACGATCGAGGTGCTGCTCCTCTCGGCCAGCCCGGGGGATATCCTGACCGGCAAGACGATCGCCCTGGGCCTGGTGGGCCTGCTGCAGGGGATTGGCTGGGTTGTCATCACCTACCTGCTTTTCACCCTGGGCGGGATGACCTTCCGGCTGCCCGGCGGCATCGCCCTGCCGCC
>Ga0272444_10005455_pt1 | contig 11029 bp, 6 predicted proteins | sample SSMForm13_FD_201033 | JGI IMG/M metagenome (GOLD analysis project Ga0272444, IMG submission 201033) | Marine sediment archaeal communities from Little Sippewissett salt marsh, Falmouth, MA, United States - SSM-Form-13 | ecosystem: Environmental > Aquatic > Marine > Wetlands > Sediment ... | reverse complement strand
GTCCAGTATCGAGAGGAGAGCGGGCCGTTCGCAGCCCTGGAAGACCTGATGAAGGTGAAAGGGATCGGTCAGAAGACGTTCGAAAAGATCAAGGACGGCATTACGCTGTAAAGCGGTTATGTCCGACGACGCCCTGACCCCGGTATTCATACGGAGGGACGGGCTGTTTCTCTTCGAGGCAGGCATGGGGGACGGGTAAGAGGGCTCGGGAGGTGAAGCGAGGACAAGGCTTCAACCGGGAACAGATGGGATTCCCCGGCCCTCTTTGCACCGTCCCCCATGCTCAGGGCAGAAAGGGCATCCTATGGCGTTTAGCGGGAAGATGCCGAACGCTCATGGCCCTTGACAGGGCACGGCGGGCCATGAGCCGGTTACAACCTCTTGCCTTGTCACGTCCGTTTTCCAGGGTAGTGAAGCCGGCCGAAAACGCCCTTTTCCTTTTTCTTCGGATTCCCGTTCGGCCCCGCTTGCGTGCGGCGATTTTTGCGGCGGAGCATGACCGGGTCCTCAGGCGTCCTCATCCGTGTGCCTCGGGTCCACGTGTATGATGACCCGGTCGATGTCCGGTATCTCCTCCAGAAGACAGACCTCTACCTTTTTCGAAATCCGATGGCCCACAGCCACGGTGAGCCGTTCGTCCACCTCGATGTGGGTCTCCATCTGGTAGCGGCCGCCCGAGGTGCGGACCCGGAGATCGTGCATGTTCAAGACGCCTTCGGTCTTGAGGATGCACGAGCCGATGCGTTGGATCACCTCGGGCCCGGGTGCCGTATCCGTGAATTCCCGGAGGGAATTTCGAATCACGTCCAATCCCACCTTGATGATGAAAAACGAGACCAGCAGAGCGGCATAGGCGTCCAGGACATGCCATTGCGGTCTGACAAGGGTCCCGATGACGCCCAGGAACACGGCCACGGAGGAGAGGGCATCCGACCGATGGTGCCACGCGTTGACCACGATGAGCTGACTTCGAATCCTCTTTCCCACGAAGATGGTGTAGCGGTAGAGGGCCTCTTTGATGGCAATGGAGATACCTGCACCCCAAAGCGCAAGACCGGTGGGACGACATTCCGTGTGCATGTAAATTTTCTCTCCGGCATCCACTCCGATCAGGACCGCCGTCCCGATCAGGCACGTCCCCACCATGGCGGAGGCAAGCGTCTCCAGGCGTGCGTGGCCGAAGGGGTGCTCTTCGTCCGGTTCTTTCCGGCCCAGATGGAGGCCCAGAAGGGTCACGCCGTCTGTCAGGAGGTCGGAAATCGAGTGAACCGCATCGGCCAGGAGGGCCTGACTCCGGCCGAACCATCCCGCGGCCAGCTTGACGAGGATGAGGAGCGCATTGACGCCGACACCGACCAGGGTGATGGATCGTCCCTGTCGGGCGGCGTCCGCATTGGGGTCTGCCATGGATATCCCGCTTCACGAGTGAATTTCCGACTGGGCGGTCCCGCTCCTCACCGGTCGTACCGTTACGGCCGAAGAGCAGGCGGCGTCATCACGGATCGCCCGTGCGATTCCCCAGCCTGAAGGCAGGAACCTTGTGCATGGAAGGGGCAGCGCCGAAGCCGGGAATCGAGTTCTGAGCATCCATACCACAACCGCCCCCGTCTTGTCACGGCCCCGGCCCTCCGTCCTCGATACGCTCCGGTTTCCCGCAGCGGGCGCTCCTTCTTTCTTGCTTCCCGGCGGGTCCCGGGTGTGATAGGAAAAGACCGCTCGCACACACGCCGGCCGAGCGAATACGACGACCGCCCCGGAGAGACAGCCATGGCCTTGCCCATTGTGGACACACACGCACACATCTGTGACCCGGTTTTCGATCCTGATCGTGCCGCCGTCATGGAGCGGGCGGCGCACAAAGGGGTGGTGGCCGTCGTGGCCGTTGGAGAGACCCGTTCGGATGCCCGACGGAATCTCTCCCTGGCCCGCACCTTTCCCGCTGTTCAGCCCGCAGCCGGCCTCTATCCCACCATTCTCGACACCGCCGAAGCAGAGGCGATGGCCGCCTTCATCCGGCATGAAAGGTCACGGCTTGTGGCCGTGGGAGAGATCGGTCTCGACCGATGGGCAGTCCAGGACGAGCAGGGAAGGGGGCTTCAGGAGGAGATCTTTCGAATGTTCGTCCGTCTGGCCCGGGACCTGGACCTGCCGGTGAACGTCCACTCGAGGGCGGCGGGGCACCATGCCGTTCGACTTCTCCTGGAGGAGGGCGCCGACCGGGTGCAGCTTCATGCCTTTGACGGAAAGGCGGGTGCAGCCATGCCCGGGGTCGAGGCCGGGTACCTGTTCTCCATTCCCCCCTCGGTGGTTCGATCCAGGCAGAAGCAGAAGCTCGTCAAGCGACTTCCTCTTTCCTCCCTTCTCATCGAGACGGACAGCCCGGTACTGGGGCCGGTTCCCGGCGAGCGCAACGAACCGGCCATGGCCGCCGTGGTCCTCGATACCCTCTCGAAGATCAAGGGGCTTCCACGAGAGCGGGTGGCCGAGGCGATTCTGGAAAACACGAAGCGGCTCCTGGGTCGAGAGGGGCTGATTCCGCCTCCGGCTCCGGGTCCGTGAAACCGTGAACCGCTTCAGATCTCCCGCTCATGCGTCCTGTCCCTGATTTTCCTCTGGTTGCAGCCCGAAACCGCTGGTATGATGACCGCGTTGGGACACCGACGACAGTGGATTCCGGGTGTCCGGATCGCTCGACGATCCTGCGCGTTGAGTCTGTCCTGCTCTTCGAAGCCATTGCCTGCTGCGGATCGTGTCGGCATCGAAGCCCCATGCGTCCTGCGGGGTTAACCTGAGAGTACCTGCGGGAACGAGGGTCTTGGAAATCCCGGCGTTTCGGGGCGCTCGAAGCCCGTTCCCGAACACCGGGTGAATGGCCGGGAAAACGGGAACATACAGGGGAGGGAACCCATGGGCGATTTTCATCAAGGGGGGGGGATTACCACGCTTCACGCCCTTCATGAGGCCTTTGACCGCGCTGCCTATCTGGCCGATCTGGAAAGGCGGCTCGTGGAGTGGTCCAGACATGCCCCCATTGCACTGATGCTGCCCAGCCTCTACTCGGAGCTCGAAGCACCGGAGGTCCTGGACCCCATCCTCGAAGAGATTCAGAAGGTGGACTACCTCCGGTTGATCGTCGTGGCCCTGGGAGGGGCGAAGGAGGAAGAGCGTTTTCAGAGAGCCAGGGACTACTTCGGGCGTCTGCGAAGAGAAGATCGCGATCTCAAGGTGGTATGGGTGGAGGGCCCGCGGGTTCAGCAGGTCCTGGAGACGATTCGAGGCAGGGAGATCCCCACGGGAATTCAGGGGAAGGGGCAGTCGGTCTGGACGGCCCTCGGCTACATCCTGGCCCGTGATGACTGTGAGGTGGTGGCACTTCACGACTGCGATATCCTCACCTACGACCGCGTTCTTCTGGGCCGCCTGATCGAGCCCACGGTCAATCCCCACAACGACTACGAGTTCTGCAAGGGGTACTATGCCCGGATCTCTCCCACCGAGCGTGCCATGAAAGGTCGGGTAACCCGTCTCTTTGTCACACCCTTTGTGGACGCCATGCAGTCGATCATGTACAACCGCGGCTATCACCACCTGGGGGCCTTTTTCGCCTATCACCGTTCCTTCAAGTATCCGCTGGCCGGGGAGTTCAGCTTCGCAGCACGCATGGCGCGGGGGGTCAACATCGCCTACGACTGGGGGCTGGAGGTGAGCACGCTTTCCGAGGCCTACCAGCGCGTGATGGAGCGAAAGATCGCACAGATCGACCTGGCTGCGAACTACGAGCACAAGCACCAGGACATGTCGCCGGAGGACGCGAGCCGCGGCCTTCATCGCATGGTGGTGGACATTGCGAAGTTTTACCTGAACCACATTCGATCCAACGGTGTCCCCTTGGACGACGGGTTCGTGGACATGCTCCTTCACACGTACTACAACCGGAGCCTGGATTTCATCAAGCGATACAGCGACGATGCGGAGGTCAACGGCCTCGTGTACGATCGGTACCAGGAGGAGCAGATCGTGCGATACTTCCGCGGTTTCCTGTGGACCGCATGGGAGCAGATCAAGGGGCCTCATGAGAGCACCCTGATTCCGTCCTGGAACCGGGTGCTCTTTTCCATTCCCGAGATCCACGCCCAGCTGCTCGAGGCCGTGGAGGAGGACAACGCGTGATACGGCAAAGGGGAGCGGAGTGAGACCCCCGAAGGTCCTGTTCGTGGCGCCGGAAATGGCTCCTTTTGCAAAGACCGGCGGCTTGGCGGACGTGGCGGGCGCGCTGCCGGACGCCCTCACGGAACGGGGCGCGGACGTATGTGCGGTTATCCCCGGCTACCGGTGCGCACGGGAGCAGGGGGAGTTCGGTCGCCCGGCGGTCGGCGGCCTCAAGGTCCCCTTCGGATCCGTCCACCTGGAGGCGGGCATTCTGGAAACGGCCACGGAGCGGGGGGTCCCCGTGCTTGCCGTGGAACGGGAAGACCTCTTCGATCGGCCGAACCTTTACGGCACGGGGGGCGGAGACTACTACGACAACCTGGAGCGATTCGCCTTTTTCTCACGCGCCGCGCTCCTGGTCGCGCGTGCCCGGGGGTTCGAACCCGACATCGTTCACTGCCATGACTGGCAGACCGGGCTGATTCCCGCGCTGATTCGCGAGGGGGCTCCGGGACCGGCAAGCGTGTTCACGATTCACAACCTGGGCTATCAAGGCCTTTTCCCCAGGGAGAAGCTTGCCTTCACCGGGCTTTCCGAACGCCGCGTGTATCACCCCGAGGGTCTCGAGTACTGGGGGCGGGTGAGCCTCCTCAAGGCGGGGATTGTGTACTCGGATGCAGTGACCACGGTGAGCCCCACCTACGCCGAGGAGATCCAGACCCCGGAGATGGGCATGGGAATGGAGGGGGTGCTTCGGGGCCGCTCGGGTTCGCTCACGGGCATTCTGAACGGCGTCGACTACGATCGCTGGAGCCCGGAAACCGATCCCCATCTTGCCGCCGCATACGGTGCGAAAGACATGGACGGCAAGGACCGGTGCAAGGAGGCCCTGGTGCGGGAGATGGGCCTCGCCGGCGGACTCGCGGGACGGCCGCTTCTCGCCGTGGTCTCCCGGCTGGACGCCCAGAAGGGGATCGACCTGCTGGTTCGGGCCCTGGAGGAGGTCCTTTCCCTGGACGTGGGCCTCGTGGTCCTGGGGGCCGGGGACCCGGGAATCGAGGCGTCCCTGCGCGAGGCCCGGACGGCCCACCGCGACCGGATGGCCCTTCGCACCGGGATGGACGATCCCCTGGCACACCGGATCATGGGCGGTGCGGACATCCTGCTGATTCCCTCGCGGTACGAGCCTTGCGGACTGACCCAGATGTACGCCATGAGGTACGGCACCCTGCCCGTGGTACGCGCCACCGGAGGGCTTGAGGACACGGTGACGGCTTACAACGGTCGAACCGGATCGGGCAACGGGTTCAAGTTCAAGGAGGCCGCTCCCCGTGCCCTGCTGGCCTCCCTGAAGGAAGCGGTGGCTCTCTACGGCGACCGGACCCGCTGGGAGCGTCTTCGGGCATCGGCCATGGCCGTGGAGTTCTCCTGGGATCGTTCGGCGCGGCGGTACCTGGATCTCTACACGTCCGTTCTGCGTTCCCGATCCTCGAGCCGGGGGGCGGGGCTGGAAAGGCAGGCGCTTCAGCGCCCATGAATGGGAAACCCAAGGCGGGCAAACGCAGTTTCCGGAAAAGAATGCGGGCCCCGCGGATGGAAGGGACGACATGGTGAGGAATCCACCCGGTCGTGGGCAGAAGGGCAGCGCTCCACCGCCCGCGAGCCGTCTCACGGACGATGATCTCTACCTGTTCAACGAGGGAAGCCACTTTCGTCTGTACGAAAAGCTGGGGGCCCACGTGGTGGAAGGCGGGGTCTCCTTTGGGGTCTGGGCGCCCGACGCCGAAGCCGTTTCCGTGATCGGGGAGTTCAACGACTGGAACCCCGACGCCCTGCTCCTTCGGCCGAAGGGCGACTCGGGTATCTGGGAGGGCCTTCTTCCGGGGGGCGGGAGCGGCCTGTCCTACAAGTATCACGTTCGTTCCCGGTACCGGGGCTACCGTTTCGACAAGGCCGATCCCTTTGCCTTCGAGACCGAGGTCCCCCCGGCAACGGCCTCGGTGACCTGTGACCTGACCTACACCTGGAAAGACGAGGTGTGGATGGCGGAACGCCGAAGCCGGAACGCGGCGGATTCTCCCATGGCCGTCTACGAAGTCCACCTGGGATCCTGGCGGCGGACCGCTGGCGGGCGTCCCCTCACCTACCGTGAAATCGCCCCGGCCCTGGCCGAGTACGTGGTGGAAAACGGTTTTACCCACGTGGAGTTCCTTCCGGTCATGGAGCATCCGTTCGGGGGGTCATGGGGCTACCAGACGCTCGGGTACTTCGCCCCGACGCGTCGCTTCGGACCGCCCCGGGACTTCATGTCCCTCGTGGACGTCCTGCACCGGGCCGGTGTGGGGGTGATTCTGGACTGGGTGCCTTCCCATTTCCCCAAGGACGGACACGGCCTCGCCTACTTCGACGGCACCCACCTCTTCGAGCACGAGGACCCTCGAAAGGGCCTGCATCCGGACTGGGACAGCCTGATTTTCAATTACGGGCGGAAGGAGGTCCAATCCTTCCTGATCAGCAGCGCCCTGTTCTGGCTGGACCGGTACCACGCAGACGGACTCCGGGTCGATGCGGTGGCGTCCATGCTCTACCTGGACTACTCCCGCGACCCGGGGGACTGGATTCCCAACGAGTACGGGGGAAGGGAGAACCTGGAGGCCATAGATTTCCTGCGGCGCCTCAACACGGCGGTCTACGAGGCGTATCCCGACGTGCAGACCGTTGCGGAGGACTCCACCGATTGGCCCATGGTCTCGAGGCCCATATACGTGGGGGGGCTCGGTTTCGGAATGAAGTGGGACATGGGCTGGATGCACGATACCCTTTCCTACATGTCCCGGGACCCCATCCACCGGTCCTACCACCACGACCGTCTGACGTTCCGCATGCTCTACGCCTTTCACGAGAACTTCGCCCTGCCCCTGAGCCACGACGAGGTGGTCCATGGAAAAGGCTCCCTGATCGGGAAGATGCCCGGGGACGATTGGCAGAAGTTCGCCAACCTGCGGCTTCTTTTCGGGTACATGTACGCTCAACCCGGGAAAAAGCTCCTGTTCATGGGCGGTGAGATCGCCCAGTGGAGCGAATGGAATCATGAGTCCTCCCTGGAATGGCACCTGCTGGAGTTCCCGCGCCACAATGGAATGCGGAGATGGGTTGCGGACCTGAACCGGCTCTATCGGGAGGAGGCGGCGCTTCACGAGCTGGATTTTCTCCCGTCCGGTTTCGAGTGGATCGACTGCAGCGACTCCACGCAAAGCGTGATCAGCCTGATCCGAAAAGGAAGAGACCCGGACCAAAGCGTCATCGCGGTGTGCAACTTCACGCCCGAACCCCACACGGCATATCGGATCGGCGCACCGATGGAAGGGCGTTGGCTCGAGCGGCTCAACAGCGACGGCCTCGACTACGGAGGCAGCGGGCTCGGGAACCTGGGCGGGGTGGAGACCGTTCCGGAGCCCTGCCACGGCTACTCCCATTCCATGGTCATTACGATTCCGCCCCTGGCCGCGGTTTTTTTCCGAAAGGCGGATGAACGCCCTGGCCCAGAGCGGCCGGCACGGAACGACTCTGACGAGGTATGACGCCCGGTATGGAACGATGGATCTGCATTCACGGCCACTTCTACCAGCCGCCGCGGGAGAACCCATGGCTGGAGGCCGTGGAGGTGCAGGACGGGGCCCACCCCTATCACGATTGGAACAGCCGCATCACGGCGGAGTGCTACGCCACCAACGCCGCATCGAGGATCCTCGATGATCGCGATCGTATCCTGCGCATCGTGAACAACTACGCGAGTATGAGCTTCAACTTCGGGCCCACGCTGCTCTCCTGGCTGGAGGACCAGTCCCCCGCGGTCTACGAGGCCGTTCTGGAAGCGGACCGGCAGAGCCGCGAGCGATTCTCCGGCCACGGCTCCGCCATGGCCCAGGCGTACAATCACATGATCATGCCGCTGGCCTGCCCGCGGGACAAGGAAACCCAGGTGATCTGGGGGATTCGGGACTTTGAACGGCGTTTTCATCGTCCTCCGGAGGGCATGTGGCTTCCGGAGACGGCCGTGGACCTGGAGACCCTGGACATCATGGCGGCGCAGGGAATCGGGTTCACCCTTCTGGCTCCGCGCCAGGCCCGGCGGGTGCGCGGTTTCGACGACGGGGCCTGGGCGGACGTGAGCGGGGAGCACGTCGACACCCGGATCCCCTACCAGGTTCGTCTTCCATCGGGCCGCACCATAGCCGTATTTTTTTACAACGGCGCTGTATCCAAGGCCGTGGCATTCGAACGACTCCTCTCCAGCGGCGAGGACCTGGCCCACCGTCTCGTGGGGGCCTTTACGGAGGGTCCGCCGCACACACAGCTCGTGCACATCGCGACGGACGGGGAGAGCTACGGCCACCACCACCGGTTCGGTGACATGGCCCTGGCCTATGCCTTCCACGTGATCGAGAGCCGCGGTCTGGCTCGAATCACGAACTACGGGGAGTTCCTGGAGCACCACCCGCCTGTGCACGAGACGGAAATTCTGGAGAACACCTCCTGGAGCTGCGTGCACGGTGTGGAGCGCTGGCGGGGGAACTGCGGATGCCGGACCGGGGCCCATCCGGGGTGGACGCAGGACTGGAGGGCCCCTCTTCGAGAGGCCCTCGACACGCTGAGGGACGCCCTGGCAAACGTCTTCGAAACCGAGGCGGGCCGGTTTCTCGAGGATCCGTGGGCGGCGAGGAACGACTACATCCGTGTAATCCTGGATCGGTCCGAGGCTGCCCGCAGGGCGTTTTTCGATCAGCACGGGTCGGACCGCGTGGACGAGGACGGCCGGCGAACGCTGCTGAAGCTGCTTGAGTCCCAGCGCCATGCCATGCTCATGTACACGAGCTGCGGCTGGTTTTTCGACGACATCAGCGGCATCGAGACCGTGCAGATCCTCCTGTACGCCGCCCGGGCCGCCGAACTGGCCCGCGAGCTCACGGGACGGGACCCGGCGCCCCGCTTTCCCGACATGCTGGCCGGGGCCTTCAGCAACCGGAGGGAACGGGGATCCGGGCGGGACATCTACGAGGAGTCCGTGGACCGGTCCAGGGTGGATTTCTGCAAGGTGGCGGCACACCACGCCATGGGCCGGCTCTTTGGCGGCGAAACGGCGCCCGGTCGCTTCTACTGCTACGAGAGCGAGGAGGAGACCGCGGAGGTACGGGAATCCGGGCGGGCCTCCCTTCTCGTCGGGCACGCCCGATTCGTTTCCAGGATCACGCGCGAGACCAGGACCCTGGAATTCGGGGCCCTTCATCTCGGGGACCACAACCTGACCTGCGGCGTCGGGGAGATGACCGGGGTCGAAGGCTTTGCCGCCCTGAAATCGGAACTCATCGAGGTCTTCGACAAGGCCGATTACCATGAGACGCTGAGGCGGTTCGACGAGCGGTTCGAGCTCGGCGTATACGGGCTGAAGTCGCTTTTCCGTGACGAGCAGCAACGGGTGCTCGACCGTATCTTGAAGACCACGCTGGCGGGTATCGAAGGGGCCTATCGGAGGCTGTACGACGACCACCTCCCGCTCATGCGCTTTCTCATGGACGCCGGGGCGCCGCCGCCGAAGGCGCTTCATATGGCGGCGGAGTTCGTCCTGCACACGGAATTGAGGCGCCGTTTCCAAGAGGAGGAGGTGGATCCGGCACGCATCGACTCCCTGCTTCGGGAGGCCCGGGGCGTGGGGGTGACCTTCGACACGGAATCCCTGGAGTTCTCGTTTCGAAAGAGCCTCGAGCGGACGGCAGCCGGGCTGCATGCGGCCCCGAGGCATACGGAGACCCTGCAGCGCGTGACTGCGATCCTGGAACTCCTGGGCCTGCTGCCCTTTACGGTCAACCTTCGGACGGTTCAGAACATCTGCTACGAGCTGAAAGAGGCGGAGTATCCCGGCATGAAGGCGGCGGCCCAAGGGGGCGACGACGAGGCGCAGGCCTGGGTCGAGGCCTTTTCCGACATGAGCGTAAGGCTAGGGGTACGCATCGATGTGCCCGGGGAACCGTGAGCCCGCCGTGCCTGCGGCTATTGGGGTGGACGGCGGCGCACGGGATGGACACGAAGCGGAGAAGATGCGCTTGACCACGTTCCGTCCGGGAAGGCTGCGCGGGCGGAATGCTTCATAGAGCGGCGAGAGTGATACCTGGAGCGGAAGGGACCATGCCCGAGAGAAGAAGCGGCATCCTGCTGCACATAACCTCCCTGCCCGACGGATACGGTGTCGGTGATCTCGGACCCGGAGCTCATGCATTCGTGGATTTCCTGAGCCGTTCCGGCCAACGATTGTGGCAGATTCTCCCCTTGAATCCCACGGATCCGGCCTACGGTCATTCGCCCTATCACAGTTCTTCTTCCTTTGGATTCAATCCCCTGCTGATCAGCCCGGAACGGCTGGCCGGGGACGGCCTGCTCGAGGCGTCCGAACTGCCGCAGCGGGGCGATTTCCCGGTGGGACGGACCGATTACGACAGGGCAACCGAGCTCAAAGGCCGTCTTTTTCGCCTGGCCTATGAACGCTTTCTGGCCCGCGGGGAGTTCGAGGCGTACCATGCGTTCTGCCGCAGAAACGATCACTGGCTGGGCGATTTCGCTCTGTTCGTCGTTCTGAAATCCCGTTTCCACGGGCATCCCTGGCACACCTGGCCCACGGACATGCGGGATCGGGAGCCTTCCGCTCTCGAGGCGGCCCGGGAATCCCTGCGGGACCGAATGGACTATGTCCGCTTTCTCCAGTTCCTCTTCGACCGCCAGTGGACGGATCTGAGGGCCCACTGCCGGGAGCGCGGCGTCGCCCTGCTCGGCGACATGCCCATCTACGTGGTCCTGGACAGTGTGGACGTGTGGATCTCACCGGAAA
>Ga0272444_10005454_pt1 | contig 11029 bp, 4 predicted proteins | sample SSMForm13_FD_201033 | JGI IMG/M metagenome (GOLD analysis project Ga0272444, IMG submission 201033) | Marine sediment archaeal communities from Little Sippewissett salt marsh, Falmouth, MA, United States - SSM-Form-13 | ecosystem: Environmental > Aquatic > Marine > Wetlands > Sediment ... | reverse complement strand
CGTGCACTTCGATTCAGGGGAGGCAAGCTCGGAATTCATTGATGGAAGGGCAAGGGTCAGTTTCACTCCCGCTCTGGAAATCCCAATGGGTGGGGCCATGGTTCTTCAGGTCTCTTCTGATCTGAATGTGCTTGCTTCCCCAGGAACAAGCCTTGCTGTATCACTGGCAGGAGCAGGCTGTACCCATGGAATAGAGCACATTGCGGTATCAAGCATTTCAAACCGTTATCTGGGCGAGATACCAGATCATATGGTCGTCGACGGCCTGTTCTCAGATTGGTACAGCACCCTTCCGGAGCTTGACGGCTACCAGGAGGTGAACAACTCCAATATCGACATCTACAGGTACGGTGCATTACTGGAGGACGATGCCTTCTTCTACGTGGAGTCCAGGGGCGAGGTGTTAAAAGGATGTGAGATACCTGACATCATTAATGTGCCATACCTGCCTGTCGAGGTACCCTTCAATTTTACTGGGAAACCCATTGCGGTTCCTAGCTCCGGAGAGGTGGAAATTTCCTGGAAGACCACCCATCCCTCCATAGGAAAGGTGGAAATGAGCAGGTGTATCGGTACTCCCTCTGGGAGGTGGGAGATCACCGAGAGGGTCCGAGAACTAGATACTGTCCATTCAGTATATATGTCCGGACTCAGGGCCGATACCTGCTACAGGTTCAGGGTCACCACCTTTTCCATGAATGAAACCGCTGGGCCCGGAATAATTACTAGTCAGATCCAATATTTCAATACCAGCACTCCTCTGTCGCAACCCGCATTCATACTGGAGCCAGAAGCAACTGGCCTGTCAGAGAGGGCAAGGATCGAGTTCACCACCGATGAGGGCTGCAGGCTTGAGCTCTCGTTCGGGGTTCCTGGTACAACAAGACAGGACATAGTGATTGATGACTATCGCACTTACAACAGGGTTTTCCTCTCACACCTGGAACCGAATACCCGGTACGAGTACGCAATAGACCTATGGGATAGGGAAGGCAACGGGCCGCTCACGTACTCTGGTGAGTTCAGGACCCTGCCCTTGGTGATTGTGAACGAAACAGAGCCCACACAATTATTATTGGAGGACACGGCCTATATCTTCATTGACGAGGACAGCGACCCGAACACTGGCTTCAGGGTTCAGAACTCGCCTGTACCCCTTGGTGCGGAATACATGTGCAATGTTACTGGAAGGTACAACACAGTGCGTTCTGCAACGGTGTACATGTTTGCCGGAGCGAACTATAGTGATTTCATTTGGCAGGAGGTTTCTGATTCTGATGCTGCCTGCATGGGACAGGAGCTGGAGGTTTCAATTAGGGAAAGCACAGGCATTGATTTCTCCAATTCCACAGTGCTCATGGTACTGGTAGCCTGGGATTCCGAGACGGATGTTGCCTCGAAGACATTAAATCCATCCAGGTCCTTCAGGGCCTCCAGGGCTGCACCGCCTCCCTACAACATCGTGGGGTACATCTATGACAGCGGCATGGGATTGGAGCCAGGTGCAATGGTGATGGTGAAAAACACCAGGACAGGAGAGGCCAGGTCCGAGATCGCAGTGGATGGGAGCTACACCTTGGCACTGAGCAATGGGATGAAGAGCGGAGATACCATCAATGTCACCGCCATTGGTTCCGGATTCATTGGGTACAATACAGGTATAGTGGTGAACCCAGGGGATTGGGGCATGCAGATCGATGTTGTTCTCTCTAGAGAGTTCTATGACTGGTCTGGCTCTGTTAAATACCCGGACATGTCCTTCGATGAACCCGACCCAAACCTTGACCTGGTCTGGACTAGGTGCAGGATGGACACCGAGAACCTCTACACATTGATAGAGGTCAGGGGCAGTGCACTTGGTTCCACTGATGGCGGATGGTTCCAGGTGTTCATTGATTCTGATGATGACAGCAGCACAGGTTATCTCCTGGATTGCGACATGGATGATGATGTAGGTACTGGCTACGGTCTGGACCCCATTGGTGCAGATCACCTTCTCGAAATCTATGGGAATGACAGCCAGCTCGTTACCTCTTATCTCTATGACTTCACAAGCCACGACCAGATGGATTACAATGGTTTCTCGATGATGGGTCCTGCCCTGGTGGACATGGATGGAAGCGTTTTGCAGACCCGCACGCCGCTTCAGGACCTCAATGTGGGTTCTGGGGATATTAAGGTCTGTTTCAGGACCTCGGATGAGTTCGACCAGGGAGACATATCCGATTACTTCATTGGTTCGCAGCAGGGTGCATTATGGCTTACCCAGACCTCCATGTCTGGAATGAGCATAACGAACGATGGCCAGCCCAATGCCGTGCTTGCGCTAGAGGTCAAGGCATGGGGTGGTGACATCATGCTTGAGGAGCTGGATGTGGCCAAGTATGACTTCAGCACTGCTGCGGATGCAGATGTGGATTCCATCTCTGTGTACAAGGACAGTGTCGAAGCAGCCAACCTCATTGATACCAAGGCTTTGGTTGACGGCAGGGCTTCAATGGAGCTTGATCAAGCTGTGGCCAACGGTACCACGCTTGACCTGGTGGTAGCTGCCAGGGTCAGCGGTGTGGAGGGTCGTGCACTGAGCCTGACCGTTGATGAAATTCTGGTGGACAAGGGTGTTGCTTCTCTGGTCACAAAGGAGATAGCCAATGCCTACATCGGCTCCTCGCCAGCCTCGCCAGTGGTGGACGGCCTGTTCTCGGAATGGCTGCCCTCCTATTCCGATGGAATTGGAGATGCAGGCTCTGACAGCATAGATATCACTGGCTTTGATGCACAATGCGATTCTGGCAGCATATTCCTGGACATAGAGGTGTCAGAGGGATTGCTGGGAGGGGCAAAGATACCTGCAATGGTGCCTTTCACAGGATCTCAGCATCCAATGGTGAAGGACGATACCGATCTGGAGGCGGTGCCTGTCAATACCGTTGTTGTCGTCAACTGCACGATAACAACCGATAACGAGCTGGACCTTGTAAAGCTGGATTACACCGATACATCTGGTGGAGGGCACAACATCTCCATGAACCTGGTGGGTGACAACATCTGGACAGCCTCCATACCCGGGCAGGGGACGACTGGGTGGCTCGAGTACCATGTCTGGGCTAGGGATTCTCATGGTTTGGCTGGTTCATCCTCATTGGAAGCGGTCATGGTGTACGTGCCGGGTAGTGGTGCAGGGGATGTGGTAAGCCCCGTAATTGTCCACGAACAGGTCCTGGACAAGGTTGCTGAAAGGGCCATCAACATCACTGCTAGGATCACTGATGTTGGTACAGGTGTGGTGCTAGCAACACTGCATTACCAGGACAGCGGGTCTCATTCCGTTCCCATGAACAGGTGGGGCGGGGACATGTACAGTGCACTGATACCTGCCCAGCCATCAGGTATGAAGGTTGAGTACAGCATAGAGGCAGAGGACGGTGCTGGTAATATTGTGGAAATAGAGCGGTGCGAGATATTGATACATGATCCATCAGCACCGGTAATAACGGTTGATGCACCAGGCTCGGTGTTCGTGCACCAGGATATCAACATTACAGCTGAGCTTGGCAACATGGGAGCATCTACGAATGCAAGATTGATATATCACGATCAATGGGGTTCTCACAACATAAGTATGGTTTGTTGGGATGGTAATCTCTTTTCCTACATGATCTCTAGTATTGAGAGCCCCATCACCATCCCTTATTTTATTTGGGCAGAGAACTCCATCGGCTCTGGGAACAGGACCAGGGAGTACTCTGTGGTTGTGAAGCAGGTCGAGGTACTTCCACCAATGCCATTGGATGGCGGCAGGGACGGGTTCTACGCCCTCCTGGACACGGACAATGATGCAGGTACCGGTTACAAACCTGGTTATGATGACGACTTTGGCTCGGACTATGTCGTTACCGTCACAGGCAGGGACAGGGCGCTGCTTACCAGGGAGCTCTTTGGTTGGAATAGTGACGATGGTTGCTGGGATAGTCTTGGCTCTGTTGACGCAGCCGGGGACCTGACCAGGTTGGAGATGGGCCTTGATTATACTGGACTTGGACTTGACCAGGGCATGGAGTACAAGGTGCTGTTCCAGGCATTGGACTGGCAGGACAATGAGGATCATTCAGACACAAGCGTGTCTGGTACTGTATCGGCAAAGAAGGATGTCATCCCGCTGGACGGCAGCCCACTGGTGCTTTACGGTTATGTGCGGGACCCATCCGGTCTTGCCGTTCCAGGGGCAAAGGTCAATGTTACCGACGTTACCAATGGCAATGCTACCACGGTGACCACAGATGGTAACGGCAGGTATGCGCTGGACATATCCTCGCTGGGTTGTGAAGGCGGGGACCAGATATCCGTTGCTGCGGCCTTTGGGAATTCCAATGGTTACAATTCCACAGTGCTGCCCCCAGTTATTGACGATCTTGGCGGCTTGTGGTTGAACGTTACCCTGGATTACGGCCCGCCAATGGACCCGTACATCATATTCGGGTACGTGCTGGACCCCACAGGTACATCGGTGGTGGCCAATGCCACGGTCAATGTTACGAATACGGTTACTGGCGAGTCCTTCGTTACAACCAGCGACCAATACGGCAGGTACCAGATCGACCTGGGCAATTATACTTGGGGCTATTCCGATGGTGCTTTGATATCCCTGTACGGCGAGAAGGATGGTAATTCTGGCTGGAACCATACCTACGTCAACATGAGCAAGGATGTTATGACCGAGCTGGTGAACATCACCTTGATACCAGAGTTCGACAGCATGGTTATGAGCATTCTGTCGGCCTGTACTCCCATGCTGCTCTTTGCTGCTGCTAGGAGAAGGAAGAAAAAGATTATCAATACAGTTGGCCATGGTGATATGTATGAGAAAAGGGATTGAACGCACATTCATAATGAGCATAGCAATATTCTTGCTCCTGGGTATTCCATTGCATGCGGCTTCTGCCCCGTTCCACACGCCTTTCATTGTGAAAGGCCACGTTTACGATGGGGGTGGCGAGGGCCTGGGGGGTGTAACGGTGGTGGTGAAGAACCTGCGGACCCAGGAGGTTCTGACCGGGACAACGGATGCCTCTGGAAAGTTCACCATTACACTGGCTGATGGTGTGGAGGATGGGGATGCCATCAACGTCACTGCCAGCAAGGATGGTAGCAAGGCCTTCAAGCAGAAGAGCGTGCCTGATTCTGGTGCGGAGGGAATCATAGTGAACGTGCATTTTCCCAGTCTGGATGAGAATGATAATGATGAGGATGAGGCACCCACAACAGTGATCTTATTGGTAGGGGTGGTGATGCTCCTGGTGGCCATCACTGTTATCCTGAAGAAGAGAGGTAAAGGAGCATGAGGCCCATGGAGCGTAAGTACGCGGGCTTGGTTTTGCTTTCCATCTTGGTATTGTCCTTTTCAGGCTCTGGGTTGGGTACCGATGCCCCCTACATTATGTTCGGCACAGTGGTTGATGAGGAAGGAGAGGCCATACAGGGTGCAGATGTAGAGCTGCACAATCTGAGGACCAATGTATCTATTGTTAATGTCACTGATGCTGATGGCCAGTTTTACTATGATCTTTCAAGCATGGAAGAGGGATATGAGGATGGGGACGGGCTGAATCTCAATGCTAGCTACATGGACTGGTGCTGGAATGGGACAGGGACCTATGTATCGGACAGGAATTTCGGAGAGGTCCTGAACTTCACGCTGGACACAAGGCCAAGGTTCGAGCATGTTCCCTTGAACACCATTGCTCTTGGTGAGGAGATATTGCTGGAATTGCATGCCTCGTACTATGGGATGCTGGACAATGTCTCTGTACTTTACTCGTTTGACGGCCAGAACTGTACCTCCACTACCGACATGGGCTTGAGTGAGGGCACCTTGTATGATGGTACATGGAGCGTTGAGCTCCCAAGCCCTGGCGGCATTGCCAGCATGTCTTACATTTTTACCGCAAGTGCTCTGGGCAGGGAATTCAAGTTGCCAGCAATAGGTTCGTACAAGGCCAGGATAGTTGACAATACCACACCACAGCTCTCTCATGACCAGATCCTGGAGTGGGCAGCTGGAGAGGTTATTGAGTTTCGTGTGCATGTGAAGGATGAAGGCGGCATCAGCAACGTGTCCTGCTTCATGAGCTACAAGGATGACCCATTGTTCGTTTTCCCTCATTGTTTCGAGGTACCAATGGAGCTGGAATCAGGTAATGAAACCGATGGCACCTGGCTCTTCGTGATAGAGGATTCTGATGAGATAACGGATGTCTTGTACTATTTTTTTGCAGAGGATATTGGAGGCAACAACATGACAGCTCCTGCACTGGACCTGGAGGATAACCCCTATGAGCTCCATCTCCGCGACCTGCACCCACCTACTATCCAGCATGCACCGGTATTGCAGCGCCATTACGGTGATGATGTCCTGGTGGTGGCCAATATTACGGATGACCTGAAAGTGGATGCCGTGCGGGTGTACTACAAGAACCTTTCCGATGCCTTCTTTAGCTCCTTGGAGATGGAGAAGGTGGATGGTGAATACCAGGCGCTGCTGCCTGTGGCTGATGTGATGGAGGACGTGCATTATTATGTAAGTGCCTCGGATGGGTATAACACGGTGTGGCAGCCGGAGAATATCAGGTACTTCTCGGTGCGGGCCATCATAGCTAGCGGTATGATATGCGGATTCGTTGAAGATGATGTTTGGCTCCTGAACATGCGCACAGGTGAGAATGTCAGTGCTGATGTTTCTGACAATGGTTTTTACGAGGTCATGGTCTCAGAATTCAACGAGACCCCCAGGAACGGGGACCTGTTCAAGGTCAGTGCCGGTGGTGAGACCAGGGTCTTTTCTTTCAACGCGGACAGAATATGCCAGTGGCAAAACATTACCACCACTCCTGTTGATGATGCCCAGGATGATGATGGGTTTTGGTTGTATGCGGTGATTGGTTTCACAGGCGTGGTTCTTTTTGGTATTGTATTCATTAATAGAAGAAAGCACAATCCATAAATAACCGGCTCTGGTTGAAAGTGGTGGTGATATCATGCACCATCATGATCGGTATGTAGCGTCCCTGATAGAGATGAACATTCTTGTGCCTGGCCCTGTCCATTTTCAGGAGGTGAGCACATGAGGTTTCAGAACACTGTGAGTTTTGGCATGAAGTGGCTGCTGGCCGTCTTTGCCGTGGTGACCCTGATCAAGGGGGAGTACGTGTGGGCTATCGGCATCGTGCTAGCAATATTGATCACCTTCATGCCGACGATCCTGGCCAGGGATTTTGATGTTACCCTGCCCTTCGTTTTCGACATTGCCATTACCGTTTCTGTTTTCCTGCATGTCGTCGGCGGGTATGTGGATTGGTACGATTACGTCCAGTACTATGATCATTTCACACATTCGATATCATCTGCCACCGTTGCTTTGATTGCGGTGACCATGCTGTACGTCCTGGCGTACTATACCGAGCTGGTGAAGCTGCCGCCAGCGATGTTCGGGCTCTTCACAGTGATGTTCACCATGACCATGGGCGTAGTGTGGGAGTTCCTTGAGTGGGGCTTCGACATGGCATTTGCAACGACCCTGCAGAGAGGGCTGACAGATACGATGCTGGACCTGCTCTTCGATACCATTGCCGGGCTAATCGTTGCGGTAATTGCTGTGGTCCGTCTTGAGGTGGGAGAAGTGGATGCCAGGCCCCTTGTGAAGCTCGGGGACGTGCAGAATTCCGTTGGCTTCAAGAGATGGGAATTGCTGAAAGAGGGTGAGATAATGGAGGCCTTGGAGGAGTCCTTCAATGACCCTGTGGTGCTGGAGGCCATTGTTGATTATGTTGTCAAGGAGTCCAAGCACTTTACAGACGGCCACAGGAAGCTGTGGAAAAGGCTGAGGATGGAGGAAATATAATTCAGACCAGATAACTCCGAAATAGCGTAGCTGTTATCTTGAGTATAAAGTGAAGCGGAACAAACCCCGAACTTCTTATAAGTGGGGATTTTGAATTGCTGAGGAAATTAACCGCCTACAAGGAAGTAGAACGCAAGAATCGTTCCAGCCAAGGCTTCACCCACTATCAACCCGGTGGCTATCATGTAGGTGTCCAGTCTCTTGAGGGTGGTGGTCTTCTCGTCCCACTTGTTGGCCTTTGCCTGTGGTTCCAGCCTGTTCTTTTCCCACCAGTCCCTGAGACCGCCGCCAACGAGCTGCGGTGCCATGAGACCCAGAGGGAAGTACATGCCCAGTCCGAATGCAGTGCCCATACCGGTTGTCAGTTCTGCGATGATGCCCAACAAGAACCCGATTCCCATGAAGGAATAGATCATGCTGGCGTTCTTACCACCCACGACCAGTGCCTGTGTCACCTGCGCAAATGCCCTTGCCTGTGGTGCCGCCATGTTGGCGAAGCTTCCCACGCCGTCAGCAAGTAGCTGCGAGAACATCATCGCACCCAGTATCGCAGCTATTGCGCCAGGTACGATCCCACCAAGCTCTCCTTTCATGAGGTGGTAGGGCCTGTTGCCTGCATACAATCCTGACTTGAAGTCCCAGATGATGTCGCCAGCCATGGAAATGGCTCCTCCGAAGGCAGTGGTGCCCAGCAGCGCCATCATTGCCAGTTGGTCTTGGGGTAATTTCAATGCCTGGAACACAATAAGCAGGATTATCAGCACCATGAAGGATGTTGCAGAAACAGGCTGGGTGCCTGTCTCGCCCATGACCTTTACAGCTATGGCCGCCAGTACGAAGGTCGTTGCAACGAGTATGATAGTGAAAATGAGCGTAGCCAAAATTGGATAGCCGCCCCAAACGAACACTATGAACACGCCTATAAAGGTGAGGGGGACCATGGCCTTGATGTGGGACATGGGCCACTCGTAATAGCCCCTTCCTTCAATGTAATCGGATGTAAGAGCCGCGTCCTCCTCATCCTTTCCAAGCTTTGAGATGTCCTGGAAGGTGGACTTGAAGGTGGGGCCCATCTTGATCAAGCTGGTTATTCCTCCTCCAAGGATCGCACCCACACCCACGTACCTGGCGCACCTGCTGAACGCAAGCCATGCCTGGTCCCCGACAGGAAAGCTGCTCAGTGAATAGAACACATCTGCCTGTGCATCATATATCGGGATGTTCGCATGGACTGCCAGTGGCACCACGACGAACCATGTGAGGAAAGAGCCCATATTGATTAGGAAGGCAACTCTCAACCTCATGAACCATCCAATTGCGAACTGTATCGGGATGAAATCGAAGTCCAGATCAGTGTGCCGGATCTTGTCATATGGGACATGCACATTCCCCCATGTATAGAACCTACCCCCGAAGATCTTGTCAAATATGGGTATCTTTTCACCGTATTCACCAGCTACAACTGGAAAGTCCCTGAGGAAGCTGAATCCCATGGTTATTCCGATCCACATCAGCACCTTCTTCAAGGTCCTCATGGCTTGGTCCCCGCCCTTTGTCATCATGTCATTGGAGATCTCTAACAACTGGTAGTTGGGCTCCCAACCCGGTGTATGGAGCGGGTCCGCCACAAGCCATATCCTGCGGAAGATGATGAAGAACAGCGTCCCTAATATTCCTGTCAATATGCAGGCGAACACCGTTACGATAAAGAGCTCCTGGAACGGAGGGATGGACAGTAGCGTCTTTCCTCCGGGCAATAGAAGCGCTTCTTGATTTGTTGATGAGAGCAAATAAATGGCAGGGAATGTAAAAATGAAGCCAGTACCAATATACGTGGCGCCAGTATTCGCCCCGGCCGCGATATTGATCTCTGCGGGCTCCCATTTCATGGCTATTCCCATGAGATACATGATGTACCAGCCGCCGGAGATGGCTATGCCCACTTTGAGCCCGACATACTCGGTGATAATCGCGAATGCGGTTCCCAGAAGTATACCTACCAGCACCTTCCTCCAAACGAACTTCGAGCGCTGGAAGGACTCCACCCTGTTCTTCTCGTCCAGGTATTCCTCCAGTACTCCGGAGTTCAGGTTGCTCCAGACTGCTATGTCGTAGTAATCGAGTGTGCCTTTCTCGATCTTCTCAAGACCAGCAGCGGTGGGGGGCTCGCGGTATTTTGCTTCCTTAATACCCAAAATGGACACCTCACCAGGCTGAATATTGTTTGACTACTTAAAGGTAATCGGGCCATGGAAAACTGTAGAATTCGTTCATCCCATGAACAAGGGCACTATGTAGTAAAATGCAACGATGGTACCGATGAGAGCCTCGCCTAGAATGAGGCCTGTAGCGATCATGTACGTGTTGATGACAACCAGGGTCTTCTCCTTCTCGTCCCAGTTCTCTGCTTTGGCCCTTGGTTCCAGTCGGTTCTTCTCCCACCAGTCCCTTGCTGCGCCTCCCGCGATTAGAGGCAGGTTAATGGGCAGGGGCAGGTACATACCCAACCCGAAGGCGGTTCCCATGCCTGTTGTCAGCTCTGCTACAACCCCAATGATGCAACCAATGAAGAACAGGTCCCATGCTGGGTTCTTTGCCAGCAGCATCCTGATGGTCTCGGCAAAGGCATTGGCCTGCGGGGCAGCGAGTGGGAGAAGCGGTTGTCCAGCTGAGTTCAGCTCCGTGAGCCCAATAGAGAACAACGTTGCTCCCAGTACAGCAACAGGTGCACCGAACACTATACCAGTAAGCTCACCCCTCATCAGGTGATACGGCCTGGTACCAGTGTACATTCCGATCTTGAAATCATAGATGATATCACTGCTCAGCGAGAGAGTCGTTCCAAAGATGGATGTCCCAATGACCATCAGTATTACCATAGTGCTCGTCTCCGTGCCCATGGCTTTGAAGATCATGTAGAGCATGAGAAGCACGATAAAGGAAGTCCCAGACACTGGGGTCGTACCCACTTCACCCATAACCTTGATGCAGATGGCACCCAGGATAAGGGATGAAAGTGCAAGTACGATGGTGAATACTAGCGACTGTGGAGTAGGCATTCCTCCAATTGTGAATGCCAATGTGATTCCTATAATCAGCAGTACTGCCATTACTGGAATCTGGGTCATGGGC
>Ga0272444_10005453_pt1 | contig 11029 bp, 10 predicted proteins | sample SSMForm13_FD_201033 | JGI IMG/M metagenome (GOLD analysis project Ga0272444, IMG submission 201033) | Marine sediment archaeal communities from Little Sippewissett salt marsh, Falmouth, MA, United States - SSM-Form-13 | ecosystem: Environmental > Aquatic > Marine > Wetlands > Sediment ... | reverse complement strand
CGGATGTCACCCCATAGACACCCCCATGCAGTGAGGCTAGAATGGGTTTACAAGGAAGGGAGGTGGAAACGTGATGTATCGACCCATCGGAGTCGGCGGTACCTACGCAACGCCGATCAATGTGGGCGGCGAATGAGAATTGCTCGGAGCGGGCGGAACCTGTCGGCCGATCCACGCTGACGGAGATCCGACCCGGAGCGCGGCAACATCTGAAGCCATGGCGCTTCTTGTGATTGCTGGAGTGGCGCTGGAGGGGAACATCAAGTACCCTCCGGCGCCTTGGTTGTGACGGCGCGTCTGTCTCTTCGGATAGAGGGAGTTCGGCGAGACAGAGAGAGGATGTCTAGGATCCTCCGGATCAGGAAGAATCAGGGGGCACGGACTACTGAACGAATTGTGGGACAAGGAGGTCCTCTGATGAAGAAGCTGTTGGCTGTCTTGTTGGTCGCGCTGATGCTGACAGGGATTGCTCTGTCTGTCTGCGCCGATCCGATTGATGTTGGAGGGAGCTTCACGGCGTCCGCGTCGAGGACGCTGGTGCCAAGCCGGCCAGTGAAAGGCCCAATCGGTTTCTCGGCCTGCTGCGGCCCGATCGACGTTGGAGGAAGCTAGAAGAACCACCTCGCGGCGATCGCCGCGTCGGATTCCGGGGTGCGGACGATGACAGTGTCTGTCGTCGATCGCACCCCTCTCCATTGCGTGATGCGAAGGGGAATTGACATTGTCAGCTGCATACCTTGCCGGTACAGTTGGCTTCTTGGATGCGGCCGAATGACGCGTGCGATCTGATGCTGGGGGAAGAGGGTAGCCGTGCCTGAAGCGGGGTCATCAAGCGACAAGACACATACGATCGGCGGATTGACCATACGACGTCATGCCGATGCGGTAGATCGTGTGGTCAAGCGTTCGACGACCCTCGAGTTGCTTGCCGCATCCACATCAGTTGAGGTCTCTCGCCAACGAATCGAGGCGGGGCGGCATTTCAGTCTGTATGCAGCGGATGAATGGAACGGGTTCGAGCTGATCTACGTTCTGGAAGGTCTCTTGTCCATTGAGCCTCCTGAGAACGACCGGAGTGACATGAGGGCGGTCTCTCTGGAGCCCGGCGACTACGTCTACCACTATGGATTGCCGAGCAAGGTCTTCTTCCGAGTGACCGAAGAAGCTGAGCTGCTGCTGATTTCCTCGATACCGAGTTTCGATGTGGCGCGAGACCGTGTGAAAGAGATGGTGGAAATGGCGCAGTCCGTTGAGGAGAAGGATCATGCCACGGATGGGCATTGCTACCGACTCGAACGGATGGCAATCCAGACGGCAGAGAAGCTGGGACTTCGCGGGCAGCCGTTGATCGACGTCTCTTACGCCGCCTACTTGCACGATATCGGCAAGGTGAGGGTTCCCAATGAGATCCTCGGCAAGGAGAGCCAGCTGACGGACGAGGAGTGGACGATCATGAAGCGTCATCCGGAGTACGGCGAGGAGATCCTGCAAGAAAAGACGTTCCTCGGCGGTGCTGCGGAGATCGTGAAGGCGCATCACGAGAGGTTCGATGGCTCCGGGTATCCTGCCGGCTTGACAGGGGTAGAGATTCCGATCGGCGCCCGGATCATCGCGGTTGTCGACACGTACGATGCGATGACGTCGGATCGGCCGTACAAGAAGGCCTTGTCGAAACAAGAGGCGATGGAGGAGCTGTGTGCGAACTCCGGAACGCAGTTCGATCCGGAGGTTGTCGACGCGTTCATCCAAGTGGTCGAGGAAGACGATGCCCCATAAGCTCTCGACATCCCGCTGGCGGCACCTGCTGATCCTGATTCCGCTGGGGCTGGGAATCGGTTTGGCAGTCGGGTGGATCTTCCGCGATCTCGCGTTCGGCGTGGCCGTCGGGGGGATCCTGGGTACGGCATTCGGGTTTCTTCTGGCGCTACGGAACCTTCGATAACCCAAGCTGCTTTGGACGTTTCGGCTCGCAGTGCTCCGGAGCCGACCTCGCATGCACCTTGCCGGCCAGAGGATGGATCCGAGCGAGTCCCGTCTGCGAGACCGGTTGCCGTCCGACCGGGAGGGATCTATGATCGTCGCATGACCTTGGCGAACCTCATCACCATCGCACGAGGGCTGGCGATCGTCCCGATCATCGTCCTGCTTGCCACCGGCCATCGATGGGCGGCATGGTGGCTGTACGGCTTCGCCTGCCTGACGGACCTGATCGACGGCTGGGTCGCCCGTTCGCGGAATGAGGTGACACGCCTCGGCAAAGCGCTCGACCCGATCGTCGACAAGGCGCTGTACGTATCGATCCTGTCCACGCTCTGTGCGGTCGGAGACATCCCGCTGTGGGCGGTGATCGCATTCTTCGTGCCGCAAGCGGTTCTCGGGCTCGGAGCGATCGTGCTACGGGTTCGACGGGATGCGGTGCAGGGAGCCCGCGTGCCTGGGAAGATGGCGGCAGCGTTCTCGTTTCTGGCGATCGGGTTCTTGCTCGTCCATTGGCCGGGCGGGCTGGGCATCTTCTACACCGCCATCGCGCTGACCTACGTGGCGACGGCCGACTACACACGGACAGCTCTCAAGACGATGAGAGACCGGAGCTAAGCTGCAAACGTCACCCAAGGGCGATCCCTGGGCGGCAGCCCAGGCTGATTATGCCCAGAGCGCAATCAAGCTGATGCGGAACAGGAAGAACTAGCAGGACGTCATGCAAAGGCAATCCGTGCATCGGAGGCGCGGGCCGTTCACGCGCTGGCGGCGTCACGGAGCCGGCCGGACTCGAATGCGGGAAACTCGGGCGGGACGGGGGCTTCGAAGGTCATAGGCTTGCCGGTGCCTGGGTGCGCAACGGTCAACTGCCACGCATGCAGGAACAGTCGATCTGCCGGGGTTCTCCCGTATAGCGAATCACCGAGGACAGGGAACTTGATGTACGCGAGGTGAACGCGGATCTGGTGCGTCCGCCCGGTGCGCGGGCGCGCGAGCACCAGCGTCGAGCCCTCGAGGCGCTCGAGCACGCGAACCTCGGTCTGTGCAGGCTTTCCCCTTGCGTGGACTGCCATCTTGCGTGGGTTCGCCGGGTCGCGCCCGACCGGCGCATCGATCGACGCTTCATCCTCCGCCAGGATCCCGTCAATCACGGCGACGTAGCTCTTTCGAGTTTGCCTCGCGGCGAACTGCCCTTGCAGATCGGCCAGCGCGTCCGCGGTCTTGGCGACGACGAGGACGCCGCTCGTCTCCTTGTCCAGCCGGTGGACGATCCCCGGGCGAACCGGGTCATCGCTCGGCGGCAGCGATCGCTCGCAGAGCAGCCCCTCGACCAACGTCGGCGCCTCGGTCCCCGCCCCGGGGTGCACGACCAGGCCGATCGGCTTGTCGACGACGACGATGTGGGCGTCTTCGTACAGGATCTCAATCGGGATCGGCCGCGGCACGACCGGCTTGGATTCAGTGGGTTCCCAGACAACGCGCTCGCCCTCGCGCAGGCGACGGGACGCCTGCGTGATCACGACGCCAGAGACGGTGACGCGGCCGTCTCGTATGTCCTGCTGCACCGCGGTGCGCGACGTGTCAGGCGCGCCGGCGGAGAGGAATCGATCGAGGCGCTGTCCCGCTTGCTCGGTGTCAATGGTCCGCTCAATGCGCTTCATGATAGAGTGTTTTGCGTTTGTCGGTGGTTCTGAACCGACGTATAATAGGCGCATCGCGATGGAATTGAAAGACGCTCTGTCGCCACTTCTGGCGGCATTGCTTTTGTGGGGAAACGGATCGAGGCTGGTAAGGCCTCCAAGGCAGGGCGGGCAGAGATGAACATCGAGTTTATCGAGGCGCTTGAAGAGATGGCCAAGGAGAAAGGGATCCCGCGAGAGGATCTCTACGACGCAATCCGAAAGGGTTTGGCCGTTGCCTACCAGGAGGAGAACGACACCGAAGACGAGGTCGATGTCGAAATCGACCAGCACTCGGGGGACATCTTCATTCGTGGGGAGCGGATCGAGCTCTCCAAATTCGGTCGAATCGCGACGAAGAAGGCGGAAGAGACGATCCGGCAGGAGATTGTCCAGCGGCGGCGCGAGATCATCTACGAACTGTACGTCCACCGCGTCGGCGAGATCATCAGCGGGTCCATCCATCGTTTCGAGGGGAAGGACGTCTGGGTGAATCTCGGCGAGGCCGAGGCGATTCTGCCGGATTCCGAGCGGATCCCCGGCGAGCGGTACCATCCGGGGCAACGGCTGCGTTGCTATCTCGTGTCGGTGGAGGAGACGCAGGGCGATCCGCGGATCCTGCTGTCACGCGCGGCTCCGGAGTTTGTTGAACAGCTTCTGCGGCTGGAGGTTCCCGAGATCGATGAGGGAACGCTCGTGATTCGCAAGATCGCGCGTGAGCCGGGGCGACGAACGAAAGTCGCGGTGGAATCGCTCGATCGCAATGTCGACCCCGTCGGAACGTGTGTCGGGGCCGGCGGTGCACGGGTTCGGGTGGTCACGCGCGAGCTTTCCGGCGAGAAGATCGACCTGATCCGTTGGAGCGAGGACCTGGTCCAATTGATGAAGAACGGACTCGAGCCGGCCTCTGTGCTGTCGATCGATCTCGATGAGGAGAACCGCGCGGCGAAGGTTCTCGTTCCGGATGACGAGCTGTCGCTTGCCATCGGCCGGGGCGGGCAGAACGTTCGCTTGACGGCGAAGCTCGTCGGGTACGAAATCTCGGTGACGAGCCCATCGGAGTCCGAGGAAGAGGCGTGATCCGGGTTCGCCCCAGATGATGAAACCTCTCAAGGAGCGGCTTCTCGGCGGCGTATTCCGCATCGGCCGCTACCATGCGTGGTGGGTGTTACTCGCGATGCTCGTGCTGACGGGTCTCGGAGTCTATTACGCCCGCGACATCCCGCTTCGAAGCTCGTTGTTCGACCTCTTGCCGAACAACGACCCACTGATCGAGGAGTATCGCGAGAACGAGCAGTACCTCGTTCCGAGCACGTTTGTCGGGTTGCTGATCAAGCTGGCCGACGATGTGCCGACGGAGTTTCGAGCCGCACGGCTCCTCTCGGCGGCCGAGGCCATCGCCGCCGAGCTTCGTTCCGATCCCGAGTTCGTCGAGGTGACCTATCTCCAGGACATGTCACCCGACATCCCGGACCAGTACGTCCATCTGTTCGAGTTGACGCAGGATGAACTGGCGCAGATCGAAGCGAGCATCGATCTCGCGCGGACGACGGTCGCGGGGGGCGGGGACATCTCCGTGCTGCCGAGCACGACGCTCGGCTCGGCATACTCGGAGGTCAGCCAGGGATTCACCGGCATGCTGTACGGCGGCGGCTTTGAGGCGGAAGGAGGCCTCGGCGCAGCGACCCTTGCCGAGCAGCTCGACGACTTCCATGCATTGAACGGCGGAGTCCTGCAGGCGCTCGGAGGGGTTCCTTCGCTTCCGGATGTCACGGCGGCGGTGGAGTCGCTGACGGGGCTGTTTGCGCCGCAGACCGATACGGAGCCGAGAGAACCGACGGCGCTGTTCTCGAAAGACGGGACCAGCCTGCTGCTTACGGCACAGCCGCGGCACCCGTCCCAGCGAGGCGTCGAGTACTCGGGTCTGGTTACCGAGAAGGTCCGCGCGGCGATCGAGCGGGCCGATCCGGAGTCGCTCGGGGTGACCGTCGGTGTCGCCGGGGCGTACGCGTTCAATACGGAGACAAACGCCGTTATCAACGCGGACATGCTGCGGACGACGATCATCTCTTCCGTCGGCGTGTTCGTGATCTTCCTGATCGCTTTCGGATCCTTCTTCTACTCGATCGTGGCCGTGATCCCGCTTCTGATCAGCGTCGTGTTGACCATGTGCTGGGCGAAGTTCGCCGTGGGCGGGTTCAACCTGGTGACGACGTTCTTGCCGGCGCTCGTGCTGGGGCTCGGCATCGATTACGCGATCCACATCGTGTCCCGTTACTCGGAAGAGCGAGGGCGCGGCATGTCGTTGAACCGGGCACTCCATGCGGCGATCCTCAGCAAGGGAGAGGCGTCGTTCTACGCGGCACTGACGACGTCCCTCGTCTTCGTCGGGCTGCTAACCGGGCACTCGCGGGCGCTGTTCGAGATGGGCGTGATCAGCAGTGTCGGCGTGCTGATCGCGTTCTTGGCGACGCTCTTTCTTCTTCCGGCGTTGATCACGCTCTCCCACTTCCTGCTGCGGCGACGGCGCAAGGAGAACATCTCGACGTACTCCGCGCGGTTGACCGGGCTGTTTCGCCACGTGACGGGACGAGGGCGTGCGATCTTCGTCATCGTGCTCGTGCTGACGTTCTTCGTCGCATTCCAGGCCGCGCGGACGTCGTTCGTGTTCTCCGATTTCGACCTGGTCCCGGCCGTCGAGTCCGAGGCGGTGACGGATGAGATCCTGGAGACGATGGCGGATCTCCCGCTCGGGATTGGGGACTCCTACACGTTCTTCGCGGCGTCGGAGGAGGAGCTTCGCGCGATCGAGGAGAACATGCCGGATCACCCGATGGTGGAGTCGGTGAACTCCGCGGCCGATCTGCTTCCGGTCGACCTGACGGAGCAGCAGCAGGTACTCAATACGCTCGATCTCGCGGCGTATGTCAGGCAGTTGGATGCGTTGGAGATGAGCGTCCGGGAGCGATCGAGCGCGCTGGCCGAGATCCGGACATTGCTGGCCCAATTCGGTCTGCTGCAGTACGCCGCATCGTTGAACGGATACGCCGATGTTGCACTACGGAGCAACGAGATCCTGTTGCAGTTGCGAGCGATTCAACGCGAGCTGTCCGCCCTCGATATCGAACGGACGAGTGAGTCGATTCACGCTCTGCAGGCCGCGATGCTCGATCTCGATGAGAATCTGGCCGAGCTGCGCGACCTTCCGCCGGTCGGCACGCTGTTGCGCAACATTCTTCTCGCCTACCCGGAGGGAATCCGGTCGCAGTACTTGACGCCGGCGGGGGACTACATCGTTCGCGTGCGGGTCAAACCGGAGATCTACGAGCCCGGCAACATGGAGGAGTTCAATCGGTACGCCGACTCGTTCGCCGACACGTACTTCGGGATGCCGTTGGTCGTGGAAAAGCTCGAAGGGTACATGAAGAGAGACTTCTATGTGTCGACGCTGATTGCTGCGGCGCTGATCATCCTCCTGCTGCGCATCAGTTTGAAGGGATGGATGCGTGCGCTTGTCGCCGGAGCGCCGCTCGTACTCGGCTACGTCTGGATGCTCGGCGGCATGAGACTGCTGTCGATCGACTTCAACTTTCTGTCGATCACGATCTCGCCGCTTCTGATCGGCATCGGCGTGGACAACGGCATTCACATCCTGCATCGGACGATCGAGGAACGTTCCGTGAAGCTGGAGGGCGCGATCGAGCGGGGGGTCGGGACGACGGCGGTTGCGGTGATCGTCACGTCGTTCACGACGATGCTCGTCTTCGGGAGTCTTCTGCTGGCGCGGACGCCGGGCCTCAGGATGCTCGGGATCTCCGCACTGCTCGGAATCGGTTTCTCCCTGCTGTTCAGTCTCCTGTTCCTGCCCGCCACCCTCCATGTCGAGGGGGGCAAGCGGGTATAATGCGCGTTGGAATGGGTGTTCAAGGAGAGTGAAGCCTTGGCTTTGATGGAATACATCGGTTGGGGGATGAGCCTCGTGGCCGCGGTCGCGATCGGTCTCCTGATTGGGAGTGTCCGACGCAAGCGCAAGGAGGAAGTGCTCCTTCAGACGGCGAGCGAAGAGGCCGAACAGCTGAAGCGGGAGACGCTCCTCGAGGCGCGGCAGGAAGTCCAGGAGCTCCGCGAGGACGCCGAAGAGCGATCGAAGCGACGCGAAGAAGAGATCGCCCGTGCGGAGGAGCGGATCCTCCGGCGCGAAGATCGCCTGAGCAAGAAATCGACGTACTTGGAGAAGATCGAGGATTCGCTTCGCGAGGACGAGGAAGAACTCCTCCGATTGAAGGAGGAGGGGACGAAGCTCCTCGAGGATGGGAAGGCGCAGATGGAGCGGGTGGCCGGTTGGTCTCAAAAGGAGGCCCGGGAACACCTGCTTAGGGTCGTCGAGACTGATTCGCAGCGGTTCTTCTCGCGCAAGATCGAGGAGGTCGAGCGTCGCGCCAAAGAGGACGCGGAGCAGCGCGCCGCGCACATCATCGCGACCGCCGTTCAGCGGTACGCGGCGGAGTATGTCGAGGAGAACACCGTCAGCTCGGTCCCGCTGCCATCCGAGGAGTTCAAGGGACGAATCATCGGACGCGAGGGCCGGAACATCAAGACGTTCGAGGCGCTGACCGGCGTGGAGCTGCTCGTCGATGACACGCCGGAGATGGTCGTCCTTTCGTGCTTCCATCCGCTTCGTCGTGAGGTGGCCCGGATGGCGTTGTCCCGATTGATCGAGGACGGACGGATCCATCCGGCGCAGATCGAGGAGAAGGTTCAGAGGGCGAAAGGCCGCCTGGCCGAGCGGATCAAGGAGGAAGGGCGCAAGGCGGCGTTCGATCTCGGCATCGAGCTTCACCCCGAACTGGCGTCGCTTCTGGGACGGCTGCGATACCGGACGAGCTACGGCCAGAACCAGCTGGCGCACTCGATGGAGGTCAGCGGGATCGCCAAGGTGCTCGCCAACGAGGTCGGGGTGGACGCTGCGCTGGCGGTGCGCGCGGGACTGCTGCACGACATCGGCAAGGCGGTCGATCACGAGGTCGACGGCCCGCACGCATTGATCAGCGCCGATCTGGCCCGGCGGTACGGGGAGGGACGGGTTGTCGTCCAGGCGATCGCGGCCCATCATGAGGACGTCGAACCATCGAGTGTTCTCGATGTCTTGATCCAAGCGGCGGACACGTTGTCGGCGGCAAGGCCGGGGGCGCGCCAGGAGACGTATGAGCGGTACGTCCAGCGTCTTCACGACTTGGAGGATCTCTGTCGTTCGTTCCCCGCGGTGCAGGAAGCGTATGCGTTGCAGGCGGGTCGGGAGGTTCGCGTCATGGTGCATCCGGATCGCGCCAGCGACGATGTCTCGGCCAAGCTTGCGTATGACATCGCGCGGGCGATCGAAGAGGAGCTGAACTACCCGGGCGAGATCAAGGTCAACGTGATTCGACAGACGCAGTTCACCGAGAGCGCGAAGTAGGGGAGCGTGACGATGCAGACACTCAAGGTTTCGTCCAACTCGGACCCGAGCGCGGCGGCGGGAGCGATCGCCAACGGGGTCCGCGAGGTGGGGGAGACGGAGATCCAGGTCATCGGCCCCCGTGCGGTCAACCAGGCGGTGAAGGCGATCGCGATTGCGCGGGGATACCTCGCCGCCAGCGGGGTCGATCTCTACTGTGTACCGAGCTTCACGAGCATCCGCGTAACGGAAGACGGCGGCGAGAAGACGGCGATTCACTTTGCCGTTAGGACTCGGCACGACGTTTTCGGATCGAGCCCGAGCAAGGAGGGCGCGGCCGAGTTCTAGAGATGCGTGTTCGGATGGCTTGTCGGCCTTCGGACGGAGCGATACCATTCGCCGGACAACTTACTAAGTACCTAGGGGAGTGACAGACTGCGATGCCGGGATTCCTGAAGCGTCATCAGAAGAAGATCATCTGGATTGTCGTCCTCGGATTCTTCGTCGGGGGCGTGGGGCTTGTCTCACTCAATCAGGCCGGGGTCTTCCGACGGGACACCTCGACCCCTGACGCCGGGCCTTCGTACGCGGTGTCGGTCAACGGCGAGGCGGTCTCGCGGGAGGTCGCGAGCAACGCGTTCTCCAACCTTATCAATCAGTACTACAGCTACTACCGCCAGATCGGGCAGGATCCGAACGAGATCTTCTCGGGGGCGAACGGCTCCCTGACGCTTCTCCAGCTGCAGACGGATACGATTCAGGCCCTGATTCGCCAAGCGCTGTACGACCAGGCGGCGGAGGAGCGGCGCATTCGGATCGAGCGACGCGACGTCGACGCGGCCTACGCGGCGGAGTACAACAACCTCCTGCAGCAGAACAACATCGACGAGGAAGCCCTCGAGCAGTACTTGGCTGGCCAGGGACGCACACTGGCGGAGTACCAAGAGGCAATGCGTGCGGAGATCGAAACCCAGATGCGCAACGAGGCGCTGCGTGAGATGATCGTCGGCGTCGTCTCTCCGACGGAGGAGGAGTTGTACGGGTACTACGAGGCGAACATCGCTCGGTATGACGTACCGGAAGAGATCCGCGCATCGCACATCCTCCTGGCAGACGAGGACACGGCACAAGACGTGTATGCGCAACTGATGGCCGGCGGCGACTTTGCCGAGCTGGCGAGGGAGTACTCGGAGGATCGCTCCAACAGCGAAGAGGGGGGCGACCTCGGTTGGTTCGGTCGGGGCCAGATGGTGGAGGCGTTCGAAGACGCGGCGTTCGCCCTGGAGATCGGCGAGATCTCCGAGCCGGTGCCGACGCAGTTTGGATACCACATCATCCAGCTGGTGGATCGCCAGGAAGCGCACACCCCGACGCTGGACGAGGTTCACGACGAGGTTCGCGATGACTACATCGCCGAGGAAGAGTCGCGGATCTTCGCCGAGTGGTACGACGGACTGCTCGCATCGAGCGAGATCGATGTCACACTTCCGCTGGTCCATGCCTACATGGTGCAACAGGAGGACTTGCAGAGCGGACTGGATGCGTTCCTGAGTGCGCAGGAGAGCGGAGAGGTCAACGACCCGTACCTTCCGTATTACATCGGGCGGTTGTACGAAGCCCTGGCCACCGAGAAGGCTGGCGAGCGGGCGGAACTCGAGGAGATCGAGGAGCCCACCGAGGAAGAGCTGGCGCAGATCGAGTCGCTTCGATCCGCCCAGGAAGGGTACGAAGCCTCCGCGCTCGAGCAGTACCTGCTGGCGTTGGAGGAAGTCGATGCCGATGAGGGCTTCGTCAATCGGGTTCTCACGCTCGATCCGGACAGCGCATCCGCGCGATACCTCCTTGGAAAGCTGTTGATGGAGCGGGGCGATGTCGTCGGTGCGGAGGAGCAGTTCAGGGAAGTCATCTTCAAGACGCCCGAGTACGTCCCGGCATA
>Ga0272444_10005452_pt1 | contig 11030 bp, 5 predicted proteins | sample SSMForm13_FD_201033 | JGI IMG/M metagenome (GOLD analysis project Ga0272444, IMG submission 201033) | Marine sediment archaeal communities from Little Sippewissett salt marsh, Falmouth, MA, United States - SSM-Form-13 | ecosystem: Environmental > Aquatic > Marine > Wetlands > Sediment ... | reverse complement strand
CGGTGATCAACTACCGCCGTTCCCGGTACGAAAACGAAACCGTCGGGCATGGTATCGACCACCCGGAGCTCGGGCGCCGTGATGTTGGACCTGTTCTCTACTTCTACGAGATATCGAATCAGACTGCCCACCTGGGCGCTGGCCGAACCGGCCGTCTTGGTGATAACCAGCGGGGGCGATTCGAGCACGGCAGCCGCGCGGACCGGACCGTAACTGGTTCCGGCGCCGTTCCGATCGTACAGGGTAGCTTCGTTAATGTACACCGGCTTCGGATCGGCATCAGGCGAGATTTCGCAGTCGTAGGTAATGATCGCGGAGTCGGGCGTGCCTATGTCGCCGACACCTATGGTAATCGGATCAACCCCGGTCACCCAGGTCAGAGTGTCGTTGACCCTGGCGGTGTTGGCGATGTAGGTGAAATCGGTCGGGAGGTCATCAACGAGTATAGCGTCGGTAAGACCCACCGCACCGTTATTGACCACCCTCACCGTATAGGTAATCGTATCGCCGGGCATGGCTACGGTCGGACTGGCGAACTTTTCGATCGTCACCAGCGGCGCCCGCACATTGGTGGTAGCGATAGCTTCGCCCATGTAACGAGGACCGGTAATGACCGCTTTGTTGACCAGTACCGAGCCATCGGGGACATCGAGGTTTACCGTTACCTTGAACGTCAACTGCTCGGTCTGGCCGACCAGAAACGACCCGACATCCCAGGTGATCACTTCCGTAGTAGGGTTGTGGATAGCGAGGCCGTAACCGCTCAGCGAATAGGGCACGAAGCTTACCCGCGCCGGCATCGTGTCGCTGACGACAACATTGTTGACGACTTCATCGCCGGAATTGCTCAGGGTAAGAAGATAGGTCAGCGTGTCGCCCGGAAGAGCGGCAGCCAGGTCGACCGACTTGAATATCAGCAGCTCTTCAGCGGTCTGTTCATCGACAAAGATCGAGTCGATCTTGCTGTCTTCGCCGCAATCGTTGGAAGCGGTCAGTTTGACTATGAACATTCCGGCCGTATCGTAGGTGTGAACCGGGCTGGCGACAGAGTCGAAATTGCCATCTCCCAGATCCCATCGCCATTTGGTGGCACCGGTCGACAGATCATTGAAGTGGACCGTCAGCGGCGCCCGCCCTATCTGTGGATCCGCGTAGAAATCGGCCGTGGGGGTACCCTCGACTACGATTAACGCCGTTTTTGTCTCGGTGTCGGAACCGCCGGGACCGGTCACAGTAAGGCTGACCGTGTAGGTACCGACGTCGTCGTAGATATGATAGCCCGGATGCTGCACAACGGCGCTGTCGCCATCGCCGAACTTCCACAGCCAGGTATCGATATCGCCGGTCGAAAGGTCTGTAAACCAGACCGTGTCTTTTTCACAAATACCGGTCGGTACCGCCTCGAAATCGGCTTTCGGCGGCGGAATGCGATCGGTCACCTTGATCTCAATCGAGTCCACATCGGTGCCGCACATATTCAACACAGTCTGAATAGCTGTAAAAGTCCCGACTGTATCATAGACGTGTACGGGGCTCGCGACAGTGGATGTGTCGCCGTCGCCGAACTGCCAGAAGTACGAGGCAGCGTCAACCGACTGGTCGGTGAAAGTCACCGTCAGGTCGGCCGCGCCCGAATCAGGAACCGCCGTGAAACCGGCGGTGGGGACATCCCATATCTTTAACCACTTGCTCTCGCTGTCGGAGCCACCGGGACCGGTAACAGTCAACGTGACATAGTAGCTTTTCGCCGAATCATAGGCATGGGTCGGATGCTGGTGGATACTGGTGTCACCGTCTCCGAACTCCCAGAACCACGAGGTTATACTTCCAGTAGAGAGATCGGCAAACAGGATGTATTCACCAACACAGGTATCGGGAGCCCTGAAGTCGGCCACCGGCGGCGCCGGCGGGGTGACAATCACCGTCTTTCTGGCGCTGTCCTCGCCGCAGGGGTTTTCGACATATTGCGTGATCGTGAACACACCCGCCGTGTCGTAGGTATGCGAGGGGTTGGCGGTGGAATCGGCGGTGCCGTCCCCGAAGTCATACCAACCCGTCCGGACACCGTGTGACTGGTTCATTATCTGTACTTCAAGGGGAGCCTGCCCTGAATCCGGGACGACGTTGAACCCGGCCTGCGGTGTACCATAGACATTGATATAATGAGACTTGGTCTCGCTATCGGTGCCGCCGGGACCGGTCACGGTCAGGGTAACGGTGTAAAGCCCCGTATCGGGATAGATATGCGTCGGGTGTTGCACGTTGGAGGTATCGCCGTCGCCGAACTCCCAACGCCAGGTGTCAATGACCCCGGTCGACAGATCGGTAAATACCACGGTATCGTTAAGACATACTCCCCGGGGATCGGCCACGAAGTCCGCCACCGGCGGCGGATTGGTTACAATCACCGTCTTCTGTGCGCTGTCCACGCCGCATGGGTTTCTAACGATCCGCGTAATCGTGTACACACCGGCCGTGGAATAGGTGTGCTTGGGATTGTTCTGGGGGGACTGAGTCCCATCGCCAAACTCAAAGTGACCCCTTCGGAAACCTATGGACTGGTCCGTGATCTGAACCGTCAGCGGCGCCTCACCGGAGTCAGGCACCACGTCAAAGGCTGCAATAGGGGTATCCCAGATCTTTATGTACTCGCTCTTGGTTTCACTGTCGGAACCACCGGGACCGGTAACGGTCAGCGTGATCGTATAGAGCCCGGTATCCGGATAGACGTGCGTCGGGTGCTGGACGTTCGAAGTATCGCCGTCGCCGAATTCCCAGTGCCAGGTATCGATGATGCCGGTTGAGAGATCGGTAAACTGCACCGTGTCTGTAATGCATCTGCCTCTCGGGAGGGCCTCAAAATCGGCCACCGGCGGCGGCGGTATCACCGTAATAGTAGTGGTAGCGGTATCAACACCGCAGAGGTTTGACACCATCTGCAATACGTCGTAAGTGCCGGGAGCGTAAAAAGTGTGGACCGGGCTGGACATCGTGTCAGATGTACCGTCGCCGAATTCCCAGTATCTGTCAGTGCCGTTGATCGACTGATCCGTGAATGCAACCTGAAGAGGCGCTGTGCCGGACAACGGCACGGCTGTGAAACCGGCCGACGGGGTATCCCATATATTGATCGTCTTGCTGACACTGTCTGTGCCGCTTGGGCCGAGGACTATCAGGGTAATCGTGTAGGTTCCTACCGCACCGTACAGGTGGCTCGGATTCTGAACGCGGCTGGTATCGCCGTCGCCGAAGAACCAGCGCCAGTATGAGATGCCGCCGGTCGAAAGGTCGGTGAAGAACACCGTATCCCCCAGACAGGCGTCATGAGCCTCGAAGTCCGCCACGGGCGGGGTCGGCTTGACCCTTATCTGCCTGGTGACGCTGTCGATACCGCAACGGTTGGATACTACCAGCCAGACGTCGTACCAACCGGCCGAGTCGAACGTATGAACCGGGTTAGGCACCGTGTCAAAAGCACCGTCGCCAAAATCCCAATGCCAGGTCTCGGCGTCAATCGATTGATCGATAAAGGTCACGTGCAAGGGCGCCAGACCGCCCATCGGCGTAGCTATAAAGTCCGCCGCGGGACCGTCAACGATCGAGACCGTTTTGGTCACACTGTCGGAGCCATCCGGCCCGCTCACGGTCAGAGTAACTGAATAGGTACCGACCGCCCCGTAGGTATGAGTGGGATTCTGATCGGTACTGGTGGCACCGTCACCGAACGACCAGAGCCACGTCTGAATATTGCCGGTGGATTGGTCTGTAAAAACCGTCGGGGCGCCGAGACAGGTGTCGTTGACTATGAAATTCGCCTCGATCGGCGGACAAAGGGCCGCCTTCTCCTGGGGCGCTGCTGTCGGACAGATAATGAGGCTTGTCATTACCAGCAGGAGCGCCGCGACCAGGCTCGTCGAATAACCTTCTGTAATTCTGTAGGTCATAACGGTACGCTCCTAAAACTTGCCGACAAAGCGTGCAAAAAGTCCATGACCCCGGTAATAATCAGTCGAGAAAAGCTCATCGGGGTCGTTTTCTATTCGTTCATAGCCGAGGGATACGCGGAACCAGCTTGGGTCCTCATACCCGGCTTCAAGAATCAGATGGGTCTGCCCGTCTTCGAGAAGGTCCCGCAACAGGATGTCCTTTATCGAGGCCCGGGCGAACAGGTTGTAGCCGAGCGAGGCCGAACCGCCTACCACGATGATATAGGAGGTGGACTTTAACTCATCCGCCGGCGGATAGTCGCTGAGCTGCCAGCGGCGGATAATCCCGGCCGTGAAATCGTTGAGCCGGTCCTTGTTCCAGTTGACCCGGAAACCAAGATCCCAGATCTTCTCTCTGGTATTAACGTTCGCCTCGTAAGCCCGCCGGGTGTACTCGTTGTCGAGATCAAACGACAGGTGGTGACTGGCAAAGTATGTGAACTGCCCCAGAATGAAATCGTTGGTCTGACAGGCCGTCGAATCGCCCCACCATTGCTCGACCTGGTAGCGCCCGAACTTGCCGAGCGCCTTGACCTGCTCCAGGGGCAGATATTCACCGGCCAGCGTAAACGAACGCTCTATCCGGTGAGGATCATCCTGCCAGAAACTGAGAGCGTCGCCCGGCTCGGTGAACCGCTTCAACTCCAGCGTAGCCAGAGCGCTGAAGTTCTTATGCGGCTGCACCCGAACGTTGGCGAACGTCCCGTCCTCGCGCTCGGCCCAGCGATCAAGGTCACGATCGTTGAGCAGGCGAATCTTCTGCGTCAGTTGTACCCGGTAACCGGGGCCGGGCGTGCTGCCCAGCCTGAGCGCAAACTGATTGGTGTTGGTGTTGCCCGTCCCGCCGGAGACCTGATTGCGGAAAGTTATGTATTCGTAATGTACCCCGTAATCGAACAGCTTCACGAACGACAGGCGGTCTTTCTGACCGTTGACATCAAGGACCAGACGCTGCTGCCGGGTATCCTCGTTGTCGGGATTGTCGACATTCTCGACATCGCGGCGTTCCAACCCGGCGCCTACTCTGAAATTGTCCGTCAGTCGGTTGCTGTAACCGAGGGCGAACACCTTCTCGTCCCGTTTGCCGGGGTAGGTGTTGAATTCGCCGTTGGCCTGGAGACCCCGGATATTCTGGAACGAAGCCTGAATGTTCTGGCGTTCGGTGAAATCGTAATCGCCGGCCAGATTGAGCCGACGCTGGTTGGCGGTCGGCGTGAGATCGGTGTTGCCGAACGACCGAAACTGATCCTCGATCCTCTGGAAATCCGCCTTAACCGTGAAGTCTTCGATAACGTCCGCTTCCCAGCCGGCTCGGATTGCGCCGTTGGTGTTGTCCAGACTGTCGTTCTGTGCTCCGGCGACTTCCAGGTAACCTTTGCCGTACCGATCGAGATCGACCGCAACATCACCGGCGAACAAATCTTCGGGCTCTTCGGCCCCGGCCCCGCCCGCATTGTCGTCTATAATTCGGTGCAGGTAGGAGGCGCTGGCGGTGATGTCTTCGTTCGGCATCACCCTGGCCCGCGAGCCGACCAGTTCATCGTTGTCGGTCCGCTCGTAATCGTAGGTGATAACGATATAAACCGGGTCGGAGGCCACCGTCTCGCTCGAGACCGGTTGGTAGAGGATTATCCGGCCGCGCTCGTAGTCGACGTTGTAGTCGATATCGCGCATCATGGTCCGGGTCTCGAGGACGGTAGTTTCGTTGAACCGGTCCCGCACCTCGACCTTGACCACCTCGCTTCCCCGGATCACCGGCGCATTGACGAGATCGAACGGCCCGGTGGTACCGTCGGCACGAATGCCGACCGCGGTACCCTCACGGAACGTCTTTCCCTCGAGCTTGCCGCCGACCGCCTCCACGCCCACCGGTCCGCTGTAGACATCGGCATAGACGCCAAACAGCGACCGCTGGTAGAGGCTGAATTTGGCGCCCTTGAAACTCGGCTGGAGGGAACCGCCCTCGAAATAGCCGTTTTCATCGGACTCCAGTCGGGCTTTCAGCTCCAGTCGGGCCGGGATTTGTGGCTGAGTCAGCAGGCGTGTGTCCAGATTGCCGAACTCCCAGATCCGATTGGGATCGTACAAACCTTCGCCCGTGAATCTCCAATGGTCCCAGAGAGGTTCCTTTGACTCTAGGGACATTCTCAACCGGAAAAGCGACGGATCGACATTGCGATACTCGTCGTCGATCCGGGAGTCCAGCACCGCCAACCCGTTCACGTAGAAATTCTCCGAGAGGTCACCGTCGGCAAACAACGATGCCCGATAGTTGGCGGAGAAATCGTCTTTCAGCGAGGGGTTGGAGGATTCGAACGCCCGGATGTTTCCCTTCACGCCCCACGTGTGCAGAGTCATTTCACCGAAACCGAACAGGAGCAGGTCCTGGGCCGGCCGGGTCAGCGATGAGTCCTGCACGGCAGGGGGATAGGAAGCCGTTTGGCCCGCGACGGGGCTGGTACTCGAGGCGAGTACAACCATTAATATCGCAAGGCGCAGGATGGGGTACTTTTTAGTCACAAAAGAGCTTGGATGCAAATGGGTATCCCAGTTTCTGTTTATTCCGGAATTATCCGCGTCGAAGTGATAAAGATTGTCATCAAATATACCAGAATGTCCATATTTGTCAAGAGGTTACCCCTGCAAACACCCGAAGTTGTCGCCCTGCACAAGGTTACCAATCCGGATATGCAGACCGATTAGACCATTTTAAACCTGAAAGCATCGATCTAATATCTGCAATCCGGTGCATCTATACGGCAGCCGGCTGCCGAAATCACCACGGCAAATGTAGGGAAATGTTGCGGGCTTGTCGTCATTGGCAGGGTCGCAGAGATGCTGCCCTAAATCTTATTCGTTGCTAATCAGTGGGACTCGAGCGGCTCGCCAACCCTATACCGGGATGTGCTGTAAATCACACGAATGTCAACGCCGCCGATCAATCTCTTCCAGCATCCGGGCACAATGCTTCAAAGAAATCTTGTTATCTTCCCAGAAGAGCTTCTTGACCGCGTCGTCGAGCCGGTACCAAAGGTAGGCGTCATGCTCATCGGGGTCGATGATAGGTTCACTCTGGGGATCAACGATGGCCAGAAAAACGATTTCGTTGATGATATCGAACGGCCGTTCGTAGACGATCTTCCATTGCTCCCGCACCGGGTAGAAGTAGGCATAGTCGACAAGACGGAGATCAAGAGGCACAAAACCGGTCTCTTCCTTGAGTTCCCTGAGAGCGGCCGAAAAATACTCCTCGGTCCCCTCAACTCCGCCCGTTACTCCCTGCCAGAAGCCTCCCCCGGAGGGTTTCCGCCTGAGCAGCAGGTACTCCCAATGATCGCCTGCTTTGCGGGCGCAATAGACGGCTACTTGTACCGGTTGTCTCATTCGGCTTTCCGTATCCTAGAGATCGACTGCATAGCGGCGCGTCCCACAGCATGCTGCAGGCCACCGACCTCTGTCAGAGTAGTTGTCTTATGAAAACCGCAGCGTTCTTGTAAGCCAGACCCTCGATCTCTTCCCTGCTGAAACTCCCGCTGAGCGAAGCGAGAATCCCCGGATATCTTCCGGCGTTCTCGTGCTCTTTGACAAAGAACGGCACTCGCGTCTGGTCCGGGTGGCTCCTGGTGTGGAAGAAGTCCGCCCCGAAACACAGGGCGTCTTTTCCCCCGAGCTTCAGACCGTGCTCGATATGCCGGGCCAGGTACGATGGGTCGGAAGGATGCAGAAAGGCCCTGAGGAGATTCATCCCGATCAGGCCCTTTCTCTCAATGATGATTCTCGCAAGCTCATCCGGCAGATTGCGTTTGTGATCGAACACCGGGCGGAAGTTGGAGTGGCTGGCGATGATCCGAAGGTCGAGAGTTTTCTTGTCAATGTAGTTGATAATATCGTAAGCCAGGGCATCGCTGGTGTGGGAGAGATCAACCGCGATTCCCTTGCCATCAATATACTCCAGCAGGGTCTTGCCATCGGCCGTTATCCCCTTGTCACTGGTGTTGCCACCGCCAAGACGATTCTCGCCGTGGTGGGTCAATGAGACATACAAAATACGCCCGACCGCTTCGCGGACTTCGTCCAGCCGCCTGAAGGCCAGGTCAAGCGGTTCATCCTCACCGCACAGGCCGGAGGCGTTTTCGATCGCCGCGATCATGCCGGTTTTTGATGAGCGCAGGTGCTTCTCGACGTCATCGGCGCTTCGTACAGGAGTCACGACGTCAGCATATTCAGACACCAGCCTGCTGAACCAGGTAACCATGGCCCTGGTCAATTCGTAGGGATTCTCTCCCCCGGCCGAGTACATGGCCATGATCTGAAGCCCGACGTTGCCTTCGCGAAGATGCGGCAGTGCGCAGCCGACCTCGTGCACATCATCGGGCTTCGCCCCCTCGACCTTCGCCAGGTATGCCAGCAGATCGCAGTGGAGGTCTATGATGGGGAGTGTTGGTGTTGTTACTAGCTTATTGTTATTCATAATCTGTTTGTGCTCAGCCAATCAAGTCAGGCTGAGCTTGTCGAAGCCTGCACGGCTTGATTGGCGAATAGCCCACCATATCTTATAGTGGGATTAAAGCGACTTGTAGCTCACCTAAAGCCGAAGGCGTCAGTTGGGACGTCTGACCGAGCTTACCGCCTCCCGGGTGGACCGCGGCTTGCCGGGGGCTTCCGGGAATTGCAGCCGTCCATTTCTACAAAGCTCGGCCCCGCGGACCCAGGATAATGAACTGACAAACCCGGCGCAAGCGCACGGGCCACCCGCCCAATATCTCCTGCAAACCGGACAAAAGAAAAGCCCGCTCCCTAAAGCGGGCTTTTCAAGCCATGTAAGAAACCGGCCTCGCGGCCGGCTGGTAGTTTTTACATGTCCATTTCGCCGGTATACATGTCGGTGTGCTTCGGATCGACCTTCAGACGATACTGAGCGGCCCACGCCTTCATGCCGTCTTCGGCATAAGGAGCGGCATCCTCGGCATAGATCAAACCGACATCCTCAACTCCGTCCAGCCAGTAATAGGTCCAGGCGCCGTGTCCCAGATCCGGCGCATCGTAGGAACTCCTGCGGGTCGAAGCCGTTGCCATGAAAGTTCCCGACTCCACATCGCTGTGGAAATCACCGATCACGCAGGCGTCGAGCGTAGTCAGTTTCTTGCTGCAGGCCACCGCGTTGATGTACGACATTACGTACCCATGCGTAATGTAGTACAGGTCGGCGGAGATGATTGCGGACCCTTCGGTAGACCTCATACCGTGACCGGAGTAACAGAAAGCGATCTCGTCGCCCGGCTCGGCGTTGTCAATCAACCACTGCAGACCGTCAATGATGTTGTTGGCCGACGCGGCGCCATCGACATCCATCCGGATGGTGAAGCCTTCTCCCTGAAGCCAGGACTTCATCGCCAGAGCGTCATCATCGCAGTACTGCAGGTCATTGGCGGTACCCTCGTAATCGGAGATACCGATGACATATGCGTACTTGTGCGCCGGGTTGGGATTGGGATCACCGGTCGTGGTGTCATCAGGCGGCGGCGGAGGCGGCTTCTTGAACAGCACCTGGTTTGACACTTCCGCCTTGTTCAGCGTGAAAGTGGCCACGACTTCGGGCGGTCGGGTCTCGACGAACTCCGGACGCTGAACCAACTGGATGGTGTGGTCAACGTTGGACTGGGTCGGCGGCGGCGTGTCGCTGCAACCGAACACCAGCAGGAGCGTCACTGCTGCGAGTGTGAGGACGAGCAGTTTTTTCATGGGGTTCTCCTGTACCATAGGTTAGAAAACGAAATGGGACACGATATAAGATAGTCGGTTTCCGAGGTTTTCCAACAAAAACTTGATAACCGGACCCCTAATTCCTCTTTAGTGTGTGACCCGGGTCTTCGCCGGGGGAGCTTAGTTAGGAAGACTAACTTGTGTGTGACGGAGACACACGACCCCGGCAATTGTGCAGCGAAGTTATTGAACGGTCACGTCTTCAGATTCGGCAGGGACGGGTGGTCCACTATTCCTATGGCAAGGGGCAGGCGAGGGCGTCTGCCGCCCACGGAATCTGCCGCCCATGAAACAACCCTTCACGGGACGTAAATTCGGGTGGCCCACCATTCCTATGGTGGGATATGCTGACGCTCCAACGGTAAGAGAGAAGAAAAAAACGGCGCCCCAATACCGGGACGCCGTTTCAATATTAGCGAGACTTCAGCTTAGAACCCGCTCACGAACCCCACCATCACCCGGTTCTCTTCATTCTCGATATCGTAAGTCTCTTCGAAGATCAGCCGGAGGTTTGTTTGCAGCAGGTAGCCTACATGGCCGGTCACCGTCTGGTACATCGTCTCGCGGCCGATGTCGCCGCCGAAGTCCGCCTCGATGTGATTGTACAGACCGGTCAGGTACCATCGGCTCTGGTCGCCGTTGGGCCAGTAGATCAGCTCGGCGAAACCGCCATGTGTTTTCAATTTGTCCGAAGGTGTCGGCGCTGTGAATTCCGGGTTGTCGTCGGCCCGGTACATATACTGAAGATTGAGTTCCAGCGGACCGGTCGACACCGTCATATCCGGGCCCAGGTACATTACTTCGTTGGTCGCCGAAATCGGGATCGAATCCTCGGGATCGGGCAGGACAGCCTCCTTGCCGTAATAGGCAAAGCCACCCAGCCTGAAGTTCTCATTGAGATCGTAGCTGATCCGACCGGCCACCGACTTGTACTTGTCGTCATCGTAGGTCCGGTTTTCGTCGGCCTCACCGATCCCGTTCCCGTTGAGTACTTCCAGGATTATGTCCGGTCCGTTCTCGATGCCATAAGTCACCATAACGCCCCGGTCGTAGGTCAGGTTGATCCGGGTGTCACCGTGAGTGAACTTGTATACCATGTAGTCTTCGTAGGTAAGCCGAAGCTCCCTCTTGAAGAGCGGGTCGGAGACCTGAAATTGCCCGAGATAAATATCGAGATCCCGCCCCAGCAGGTTGTTAAACATGATATAGGCATCCTCGACACCGGCCACCTCGCCCCGTTCGCTCATAAAGAAGTAGAAATAGTAGGCGAGGTTCTTGCCC
>Ga0272444_10005449_pt1 | contig 11032 bp, 7 predicted proteins | sample SSMForm13_FD_201033 | JGI IMG/M metagenome (GOLD analysis project Ga0272444, IMG submission 201033) | Marine sediment archaeal communities from Little Sippewissett salt marsh, Falmouth, MA, United States - SSM-Form-13 | ecosystem: Environmental > Aquatic > Marine > Wetlands > Sediment ... | reverse complement strand
CCGTAATACCTGGGGGCCACCGAGGACATGATGGCGTTCATGTTGGGCGAGGAGAACACCCCGAAGCCCACCCCATTGGCCACCAAACAGGCCAGCAGATAGGCCAAGTCGGTGTCCGCGTCCAACAAGGCCAGCCCGCCCAGGCCCAGGGCGGTGACGCCCATGCCCACCGAGGCCACCAGGCGCGGCTGCACCCGGTCGGAGACGCGTCCGGCCAGGGGCGAGAGCGCCGCCTGCATCACCGGCTGGGCCACCAGCACCATGCCGGCCAAGGTGGGGCTGAACCCCTTGACCTGCTGCAGATACAGGCTGATCAGAAAGGTGACCGCAAAGATGGCCGCGTAGTTGATCAACGCGGCCAGGCTGGAAAAGGCAAAGGGCCGGTTTTCGCGCAACAGGCCCACCGGGAACACCGGGGCCGGGCTCCGCTCCTCCCACCAGGCGAACAGCCCCAGCAAGGCCAGGCCGGCCACGCACAGGCCCGCCGCCCCCCAGGCGGGCAGGTTGGTCAGGCCCAGCAACAGGACCACCAGGGCCAGGGCGTAGATAAGCGAGCCGATGAAGTCGAAGTGCTCGCCCTTGGCCTCGGCCCATTCCGCCTTGAGCCGGTACAGGGCCACCCACACCGCCAGGCCGCTGGGCGGCACCACCAGGGCGAAGACGCTACGCCAGGTGAGGTAGTTGGTGCACACCCCGCCCAGCAGGGGGCCCAGGGACAGGCCGATGTAGATGGCGGCCACGTTGATGCCCAGGGCCTTGCCCCTTTGGCCGGGAGGGAAGGCGTCGGACAGGATGGCCATGCCGGTTCCGAAGATCATGGCGCTGCCCATCCCCTGGGCCACCCGGGCGGCCATGAGCACCAGCACGGTGGGGGCCAGACAGGCCGCCAGGGAGGACAGGCCAAAGCAGGTCATGCCCCAGATGAAGATTCGCTTGCGGCCCAGGATGTCGCCCAGCCGGCCCGCCGGCACCACCAGGGCGGCGGTGGCCAAAAGATAGGAGGTCTGCACCCAGGAGAGGGTGACCGCGTCCATGGCAAAGTGGCGGCCCATCTCGGGCAGGGCCAGGTTCACCGCCGAGGCCATCACCGGCGTGACAAAGGAGCTGATCACCGCCAGGGTCAGGGCGGCGCGTTGCAGGGCGCGGTCGGGCATGGGCTATGGGCGCACTCGGGCAAGGTGTTGTCAAAAAGTAACTTTAGCCGGGAAGTATACAATCAATCCGCCGCTGGGGCTAACCGCCCGGCCTCCTGGACGGGTAAGCCTGCAAGGCCCGCCGCCAAAAGAGTTGGTAATGAATAAAAGTCTGGGTGGCCCCGACAGCTACGCTGTCGGGGTCGCGGCGCCTTGGCGGCGCGACAAGAGGTTCGGCAGGGCGCTTCGGGCAAACGGGTGGTTTGAAGGGCGGCGGAGGCCATGCCAAACCTCTTGCGCCTGCGGCGCCCAGACAGCGGAGCTATCTGGGCCACCCGCGGCCCCTCAGGCCACCCGCCGCGCCGCGCCGCTGCCTTGGCCGGCCCCTCAAACGAACAGCCCGGCCGCCGCGTCGGCCATGGCCAGGCCTTGGCTGGTGGGGATCAGGCGGCCCTGCCGGATCAGGGCCCAGCCCTGGGCCTGCAGCTCGTTCAGGGCCGTGGCGTAGACCCGGCGGGGGCTGTCCCCCAGCACCGCGGCCAAGGCGGCCAGCTCCACCCCGTGGGTGGTGCGCAGGCCCAGCATGACCAGCTCCAGGGCTCGCTGCCCGGGCGTCAACTCCTCGCGGAAATCATAGGGCTCCTGGCCCGCCTCGATTGCCGCGCAAAAGGCCGTGGGGTCGGCCAGCCAGGCCCAGCGCACCCCTTTCAGATGGCCGTGGGCTCCGGGTCCCAGGGCCAGGTAGTCGCCCCCGGCCCAGGTGTTCTGGTTGTGCCGGCACTCGAAGCCAGGCCGGGCGAAGTTGCTCACCTCGTAACGCTCCAGCCCAGCCGCGGCCAGGGCGGCCAGGGCGCGCTGTTCCATGGCCGCCAACTCGTCCTCCGAGGGCAGGGGAGCCCGGCCCTTGACGTAGCGCCGGCCAAAGGGGGTGTCCGGCGACAGGGTCAGCTCGTAGAGCGACACGTGCTCCGGCCCCAAGGCCAGGGCCCCGGCCACATCGGAGGCGGCCTGGGCCGCGCTTTGGCCGGGCAGGCCTAGGATCAAATCCAGGTTGATATTGCCGAACCCCGCCTCACGGGCATGGGCTACGGCGCGGCGGGTGTCGTCCGGCGAGTGCCTCCTGCCCAGCCCGGCCAGCAGCTCGGGCGAGAAGCTCTGGGCGCCCAGGGACAGGCGGTTGAAGCCGGCCGAAAAGAGGGCGGCCAGTTTGCCCCGGCTCAGGGCCCCGGGGTTGGCCTCCAGGGATACCTCGGCCTTGGGCGCCAGACCCATGAACCCCCGCGCCCGGGCCAGCAGGGCGGCCAGGGCCGTGGCGGGCAGCATGGCCGGGGTGCCCCCGCCAAAGTAAACCGAGGCCAGGGGCCGGCCCCGGGCCAGGGGCGCGATGCGCTCCAAATGCAGCGCGAGGCCCGCCAGCAGACGGCGGACCTCGCGGTGATTGTAGGTCTTGGCGTTAAAGTCGCAGTAGGGGCAGCGGGCCGGGCAATAGGGCAGGTGCACATACAGCCCCAGTCCGCGCTCGATCATGGCCCCTGCCTTCCGGCGGTCAGCTGGCCTTGGACTGCTCCTCCTCCTTGAGCACCCGGCGGAGCACCTTGCCCACCATGGTCTTGGGCAGCTCCTCGCGGAACTCCACGATGGAGGGCACCTTGTAGTGGGTCATGTTCTCCGAGCACCAGGCGATGATGTCCTCTTCGCTCACCTGGCCCACCTTGTCCGGCTGCAGCACCACAAAGGCCTTGAGTATCTCGCCCACCTTGGGATGGGGCAGGCCGATCACCGCCACCTCCAGGATGTCGGGGTGGCTGAACATGTAGTCCTCCACCTCCTTGGGGAAGACGCTGAAGCCCTTGTGCTTCACCAGGTCCTTGGCCCGGTCCATGATGAAGATCCAGCCCCGGTCGTTCATATAGGCGATGTCGCCGGTGTAGAGCCAACCGTCGCGCAGGGTGCGCTCGGTCTCCTCGGGGCGGTTGAGATAGCCCTTCATCACCTGGGGGCCCTTTACGCACAGCTCGCCCACCTCTTCGGGCCCGTAGCCCAGCTGGGTCTCGCCGGTCTCGATGTCCATGATCTTGGCGTCGGTGTTGGGGAAAAGCAGGCCGATGGAGCCCATGACCCGCTCCTTGCCCGGCGGGTCCACGATGGGGTTGGCCGTGACCACCGGCGAGGACTCGGACAGGCCGTAGCCCTCCACCACCCGGGCCCCGGTCTTTTCCTCGAATTTGAGCTGCACGTCGCGCGGCAGAGGGCCGGCCCCAGACAGACACACGGACAAGGAACTCAGGTCGTACTTTTCCAGGCCCTCGGTGTTGTTGATCTTATTGAACAGCACCGCCACCCCGGCCATGCACATCTGGGTGCCCTTGCCCCATTTCTGAATCTCGGCGGCCCACTCCAGCATGGAGTCGGGCGGCTTGGGGAACAGCAGCATGAAGCCGCCGGTTGCGATGGCGATGTTCATGCAGCAGGTCATGGCGAAGACGTGGAACAGGGGCAGCACCCCCACCCAGCCGGTGCTGGCCGGCAGGTCGTCGCCGATCCAGGCCTTGCCGCTGATGGCGTTGGTCACCAGGTTGTAGGAGGTGAGCATGGCCCCCTTGGGGGTGCCGGTGGTGCCGCCGGTGTACTGCAGGGCGGCGATGTCGTTCAGAGGATCGACCTCCACCGCCGGCGGGTTGGGCGTGGTGTTCATGAGGTCGGTGAACTTCAGGGCGTTGGCGGGCAGCTGGCCGGTGGGGATCTTGCCCAGCTTTTTGCCCAGCCATTTTTTGAGCCCGCTCAGCTTGACCTGGTCCACCACGTTGGTGCCGATCAGGTGTTTGATCCCGGTCTGGTCCAGTACGCGGCCCGCCTCGGCGTACACCGAGTCCAGCACCACCAGGGCCTTGGCCCCGGAGTCGTTGAGCTGGTGCTTGATCTCCAGGGCCTTGTAGGTGGGGTTGATGGCCGTGGCCGCCATGCCCAGGCGCTGGCAGGCGTAAAAGGTTATGACGAACTGGAAGGAGTTGGGCAGGATCATGGCCAGCACGTCGCCCTTTTTCAGACCCAGGTTGGCCAGGGCCGTGGCAAAGCGGTCCACCGCCTCGTCCAGCTCCCGGTAGGTCATCACCGTGTCCAGAAAGACGATGGCTTTTTCATTGGGGTATTTGGCTGTGGTTTCCCGGAGCAGGTCGGACAGGCTGACCTGGGGAAAGTCAATCGTTTTAGGCACGCCCTGAGGCCAGTCGCCGTACCAGGGGCGGTCGCCAAGGTCCTGGGCCATGGTTCTCCTCCCGGGGCTAGACAGCCCCGCCGGTGTGTGCGGTGTCGGGCGCAAGAGAAAGCTAACCCAGCCGCCAGTGGGATGTCAATGATTACCCAAGCGTTTTCAGGCGGATTGAGTGCTTAAATACGCTTGACCCCGCCGCCGCCGCTCAGGGGCGGGGGGTGAACTCCCGCCAGCACAACACCACCGGCAGGCCCAGGGCAACCAGCACCAGCAGGTTGAGCCCCGCGTTGATCCACACCCCGTGGTAGATGGAGTAAAAGGTGTCCACCACGAACCACAGGCCCAGGGACACGGCCAGGGCGTTGCGGGCCCAGGGCTCCCGGCGGCCCCAGGGCACCCAGGCCAGAAAGGCCATCATCAGGCCCCAGCCGGCCACGGTGGCCCCCCAGGCGCCGTAGACCCAGCCCTGGAAGGCCAGGGCCCCGGGGGGCGGCCCGGCCGGGCCCCAGAAAAGGGGGTCTATGCGCTGCATGAAAAAGGTGAACAGGGCCCCCCGGCCGCCCAAGGCCAGGGCCAGTCCGAACAGGGCCACCAGCAGGCAGGCCAGGGTGAGCCAAATGCGCCAGATATTGAATGCCTTCATGGGCCTTGCAGCCTTCCCCGCCTGCGGTCGGCGGCATGATGGAAACAGGTCCCCGGATTATAGCCCGAACCCTTGCCACGTAAAAACCCCTTGACCTATGCCGGTCCTCCTGGTTAGCTTCTTGACCCCATGGAGGAGCAATCACCGGATTCGGCCCCCCAAGAGCTGGTCTCCTGGCTGGGCCTCAAGCTCATCCCCGGGGTGGGCAGCGTGACCTACGCCCGTCTGCTCAGCGCCTTTGGCTCGCCCCAGGCGGCCCTGGGCGCGCCCCTGAAGGCGCTCATGGCCATACCCCGCCTTCGGCCCGAGGTGGCCCGGGCGGTGCACCGCCGGGCCTGGTCGGCCGACCCCGAGGCAGAGCTAAAGGCCCTGGAGCGCCTGGGGGCCAAGGTGGTCACCCTGCGCTCGCCGGAGTATCCCCCCCTGCTGGCCGGCATCCATGCCCCGCCGCCCCTGTTGTTCGTGCGTGGCGGCCTGGCCGGCTGCGCCTCCGGCGGGGTGGCAGTGGTGGGCAGCCGCAACATGAGCCCCTACGGCCGCCGCCTGGCCCATGAGCTGGGCCGCGGCTTGGCCCGGGATGGCAAGAGCCTGATCTCGGGCCTGGCCCGGGGGGTGGACGCGGTGGCCCACACCGGCGCCCTGGAGGCCGGGGGGCACAGCGTGGGGGTGCTGGGCTGCGGCCTGGACGTGATCTACCCCCGGGAGCACCGGGGCCTTATAGAGAAGATGGCCGCGGCCGGCGCGGTGATCAGCGAGTTTCCCCTGGGCACCCAGCCGGCCCCGGCCCACTTCCCGGTGCGCAACCGGGTCATCAGCGGGCTGGCGAGAGCTGTAGTCGTGGTGGAGGCGGGGATCAAGAGCGGCTCGCTCATCACCGCGCGCCACGCCCTGGAGCAGGGCCGCGACGTGTGGGCCGTGCCCGGCCCGGTGGGCGCGCCCATGAGCGCCGGGTGCAACCAGCTCATCAAGCAGGGGGCCCGCTTGCTCAGCTCCTCCCGGGACCTGCTGGAGCCAGGGGCCCTGCCGCCCGGCCCGGGGCCGGCCACCCCCCGGCCCGAGGACCCGGCCGAGCTCAACCCGGCCGAGGCCGAGCTGCTGGAGCACCTGGGGCCCGAGCCGCAACACATAGACGTGATCGCCCGGGCCAGCGGCCTGGACCACGGGGCGCTGAGCACCCTGCTGTTGAACCTGGTGCTGGCCGAGCGGGTGGTGGAGTTGCCGGGCAAGCATTACGTGCTTAATCTTTAAGGACCACGCATCGAGAGAGCGACAACCATAGATATGGCTAAAAACCTGCTCATAGTGGAATCGCCGGCCAAGGCGCGCACCATCAAGAAGTACCTGGGCTCCGACTTCGCGGTAAAGGCCTCGGTGGGCCACGTGGTGGACCTGCCCAAGAAGCGCCTAGGCGTGGACCTGGACGGGGACTTCACCCCCGAGTACCAGGTGATACCAGGCAAGGAAAAGGTGGTTCGCGAGCTCAAGAAGGCGGCCAAGCAGGCCGACGAGGTCTTCCTGGCCCCCGACCCGGACCGCGAGGGCGAGGCCATCGCCTGGCACATCGCCCATCAGCTGGGCCGCCCCCTGGAGAGCTACCATAGGGTGCTGTTCCACGAGCTGACCAAGGACGCCATCCTCAAGGCGGTGGACCAGCCAGCAAGGCTGGACCACGCCCGCTACGACTCCCAGCAGGCCCGCAGGGTGCTGGACCGTCTGGTGGGCTACCAGATATCGCCCCTGCTCTGGGAAAAGGTGCGCGGCGGCCTGAGCGCCGGGCGGGTGCAGTCGGTGGCCCTGAGGCTCATCGTGGAGCGGGAGCGGGCCATCCAGGCCTTCCAGCCCCAGGAGTACTGGTCGGTCACGGCCAAGCTCTCCGACGGCGGCCCCCCGGTGTTCGATGCCAAGCTGGTCAAGGTGGGCGGCAAGAAGTTCGCCCCGGCCAACCAGGACGAGGCCCAGGCCGGGGTGGACGCCATAACCGGCCAGGACTTCGTGGTGGGCCAGGTCAAGAAGCGCCAGGTCAAGCGGCGGCCCGCCCCGCCGTTCATCACCTCCACCCTGCAGCAGGAGGCCTACCGCAAGCTGGGCTTCACCACCAAAAAGACCATGAGCCTGGCCCAGCGGCTCTACGAGGGCAAGGAGACCGATCAGGGCGCGGTGGGTCTGATCACCTACATGCGCACCGACTCCACCCGCCTGGCCGCCCCGGCCCTGGCCGAGGCCCGCGAGCTCATCGGCGGCCGCTACGGGGACGACTATCTGCCCGCCAAGCCCAATGTGTACCGCTCGCGCTCCGGGGCCCAGGACGCCCACGAGGCGGTGCGCCCCACCAGCGCGGGCCGCACCCCCGAGGCCATGGCCAAGTATTTGAGCAAGGACGAATTCAAGCTCTACCGCCTCATCTGGCAGCGCTTCATCGCCAGCCAGATGGCTCCGGCCCTGTTCGACCGCACCCAGGCCGAGATCAACGCGGGCAGCGGTCTCTTGCGGGCCAACGGCCAGGTCAAGACCTTTGCCGGCTTCACCGCGGTGTACGAGGAGGGCAAGGACAACGGCGAGGAGCCCGAACAGGAGGGCATGCTGCCCCCCCTGGACCAGGGCCAGGAGCTCAAGCTGGAGGGCATCGACCCCAAGCAGCACTTCACCCAGCCGCCGCCGCGCTTCAGTGAGGCCAGCCTGGTCAAGGAGCTGGAGGAAAAGGGCATCGGACGCCCCTCCACCTACTCCTCGATCATCTCCACCCTGGTGGACCGCAAGTACGTGCGCAAGCTCAAGCGCCAGCTGGCCCCCACCGAGATGGGCTATGTGGTCAACGACCTGTTGGTGGAGAGCTTCCCCCAGATCATGGAGGTGGACTTCACCGCCCAGTTGGAGCAAAGCCTGGACCAGGTGGAGGAGGGCGAGCGCGACTGGCGCAAGCTCTTGAACGAGTTCTACGGCCCCTTTTCCCAGGCCCTGGAAGAGGCCAAGACCGGCATGCGCCAGGTCAAGGGCAAGGGCCTGGTCACCGAGGTGGACTGCCCCACCTGCGGCAAGAAGATGGCCATCCGCTTGGGCAAGCACGGCGAGTTCCTGGCCTGCACCGGCTACCCCGAGTGCAAGACCACCTTTGACTTCACCCGCGACGACAACGGCAACATCGTGCCCGAACAGCCGCCCGAGGACCCGGGCGTCACCTGCGAAAAGTGCGGCGCGCCCATGGCCGTGAAAAAGGGCCGCTACGGCCCCTTTTTGGCCTGCACCGCCTATCCCAAGTGCAAGAACGTGCTGCCCTTGGACTCCAACGGCCAGGTGGGCGAGAAGCCGGAGGTGGAGCCCCTGGACGAAAAATGCCCCAAGTGCGGCGGCCAGCTGGTCATCAAGCCCACCCGCAACGGCGGCCGCTTCATCTCCTGCGACAACTATCCCCAGTGCCGCTACTCCCGGGGCCTGCCGGTGGGGGTCAAGTGCCCCAAGTGCGGCCACGAGATCGTGGAGAAGCGCTCGCGCAAGGGCAAGGTCTTTTACGGCTGCGACGACTACCCCAAGTGCGACTACGCCACCTGGAAAAAGCCCCTGCCCACCCCCTGCGAGGCCTGCGGCCACCCCTTTGTGGTGGAAAAGAAAGGCGGCGGCGCCATCTGCCCCGAGTGCAAGGCCGAGCAGGAATAAGGCGGCCCGTCATACGGGGGAGTCCGGCGACGGGGCGGGGTTCATACCCGCCCAAGAGCGCCACGCATACCCAAAGATGGTTTGGAAGAAAAATCAAACCTGCCCGGGTGGCCAAGACAGCTCGCCTGTCTGGGTGCCGCGGGCGCAAGAGGTCCGGCGCACGGTCCCTCGTATCCCCCGGCCTTGTCGATAATACGGAAGTGCTCTTTCAAGCGGAGATCGCGTCGTCGCGCCCAAGAAGGCGCTCCTCGCGATGATAATCAGCTTTTGTCATTGCGGGCGAAGCGAAGCAATCTCGGCAGGTACAAGGAGGCTGCGCCTTACATGGGCGCTGGGGATGGGCAGAAAGGGTGGGGATAAATTCTGCCAACTGGTGCGCAAGCCAGTGATCAGGCGCAACGCCCCGCGCCCTGATCAAAACAAAAACGGCCCCGCCCTGTCGGGCGGGGCCGCGTTGTCTTTCAACCGGGCCTCGTTACTGGGCGGCGGGCAGGAACTTCATCCACTTGGAGCTCTTGAACCAGCGCTTCTTGAGCTGGTCCAGGCCCCCCGCGGCGCCCAGGGTGCCCACGAAGTTGTTGACCAGATTGAGCATCTGGGGGTCGGAGGCCGACACCGCGATGCCCAGGGGCTCGTAGGTAAAGGGCTTGTCCAAGGCGGCCAGGTTATCCTTGCGGTGACGGAAAGAGGCCAGCACGCAGAAGGGGAAATCGGCCATCAGGGCCTGGGCCTTGCCGGTGAGCAACGCCTGCAGGGCCTCGTCGTTGTCCTTGGCCACCAACAGCTTGGCCTTGGGCAGCATATTGCGGGCGGTCATCTCGCCGGTGGTGCCCTTGGCCACGGCCAGGGTGTATATGGGTTGGTTCAGGTCGGGCAGGCCGTGCACCTTCATCATCATCTCGCCCTTGAGCAGACAGCCCTGGCCGGTGACAAAGTAGGGCCCGGCAAATGTGACCTTGAGGTTGCGCTTGGGCAGCATGGTCATGCCCGAGATGACGATGTCCACCTTGCCCGCGGTCAGGGCGCCGATGAGCTTGGGGAAGGGGATCATCTTCACCTTCAGCTTCACGCCCAGGGCCTTGGCCAGGATGGTGGCCACGTCCACGTCCAGGCCCATGGCCTTGCCGTTGGTGGCCTTGAAGTTCAGGGGCGGATAGTCGCAGCCGGTCCCCACCACCAGCACCCCCTTCTTGACGATGCGATCCACCACCGGGCCGGCGGCCGCCGTCGCGGCCAGGGCCAATACCAGGCTCAGGGCCAGGACTAAAACAACTCCGCGCTTGATCATGCAAGACTCTCCTTAAATGGGTTGATCGTGGTTGATACTAGCTAATAATGAGCCAAGGCGGGCCCAAGGAGCAAGCTCCTAATGCCCGCCAGGGTTCAATTGCGGCCCTCACTCGGGCAGCAGGCGCATCCAGGCCGGGTTCTTGAACCAGCGGTTCTTGAGAAACTCCAGCTTGCCCATGCCCTCCAGGTTGAACAGGAAGTTGGTCACCAGGTTGTCCCACAGGGGGTCGTTTGGCGGCAGGGCCAGGCCCAGGGGCTCGAAGGTGAAGGGCTTTTGCAGGGTGCCCAGCTTGGCCTGGGGGTTGCGGAACACGGCCACCGCGCAATAGGGGTAGTCGGCCACCATGGAATCGGCCTTGCCGGTCAGCACCAGCTTCAGGGCGGCCGCCTCGTCCTCGGCCGGCATGATCTTGGCCTTGGGCATGAGCTGGCGGGTGGCGGTCTCGCTGGTGGTGCCCCGGGCCACGGCCACGCTGAAGCCGGGCCGGTTCACGTCGTCCAGGCCCTTGATGCCCGCGCCCACCTTTTCGGTGGCCAGCAGGGTCTGGCCGGAGACAAAGTAGGGGCCCGCGAAAAAGACCTCGGCGTTGCGCTGGGGAGTGATGGTGATTCCCCCCACCGCCAGGTCCACCTCGCCGGCGGCCACCGCCGGGATCAGCTTGTCAAAGGGCATGGATTCATAGCGGACCTTGACCCCCAGGGCGGCGGCCAGGGCGGTGACGATGTCCGCGTCCAGGCCGATGTACTTGCCGTCCTTGGCCTTGGCTATCATGGGCGGGAAGTTGTCGATGGTGCCCACCACCAGTTGTTTTTCCTTGAGGATGCGGTCCAGGACCGGACCGGCCCAGGCCGGGGCGGCGGCCAGCAGCAGGGCCGTCGCCAGGGCGGTCAGGAGCAACAGCTTTCTCATCATCTCTTCTCCCTGAATGGGGCCCGGCTCAGGCCAGCCCCGCGTAGATGAGGGCGAAGACCTTGGCGTCGGCGATCATGGACGACACCCGGGTGAACTCGTCGGGCTGGTGCACCGAGTGCTCGCAGGTGCTCCACACCGCCACGGGCAGGTTCCGCTGGCGGAAAAAGGCAGCCACCGTGCCCCCGCCCACC
>Ga0272444_10005448_pt1 | contig 11033 bp, 11 predicted proteins | sample SSMForm13_FD_201033 | JGI IMG/M metagenome (GOLD analysis project Ga0272444, IMG submission 201033) | Marine sediment archaeal communities from Little Sippewissett salt marsh, Falmouth, MA, United States - SSM-Form-13 | ecosystem: Environmental > Aquatic > Marine > Wetlands > Sediment ... | reverse complement strand
TTAACACACTGTTGACTGCATAATAGGAGGCACGATGGGGACAGCCAGCACACAGATTGGGCGGCCGAAGTGGTAGCTGAATCGGTTCCTGGGCCTCTTTTATGTCAATGGCCTTCGGCGGGGTGTACTCTACGCCGAAGTACTTTGCTATCATGCCGCGGACCATGCCGGGATTGTATTCATAAAGGCGTGAAAACAGGTCGGCCCCTTTACCGGCGATCGGTGTGGCTAGGCCATGGGTCTGGGCAACTACCTTCAAGCTTTCTTCCAGGATAGGCTCGAGTTCTTCTACCACCAGGATCCTTTCCACGGATCTTATGAAGCCCAGTGCCAGGTCTTGGGGAAAGGGGTGTGTGAAGCCTAGCTTCAGCATCTTCACCTTGTCGGCGAGGCCGAGATCCATCACTGCATCGGCCACGTAGTCGTAAGCCATACCGCTGGTAACAATACCCCCTGGGCCTTCTCCAGTGATAGTATTGAAGGGAGATTGACAGGCCATCTCCCGCGCCTTTTCCCCCTGATCCACGAGCACCTTGTGGCGCACCCTGGCGTTGGCAGGGACAGTGACAAATCGGGCGCTGTCCTTTTCAAAGACCCCCCTTGTTTTTGGAGGTCTAAGCTCTTCCATGGTCACCATGCCGCGATAATGGCTCAAACGGGTGGTAGTCCTAAGAAGCACGGGCAGCTCCAAGGCCTCGGAGATCTCAAAGGCCGCTTTGGTCATGTCTTTGGCCTCTTGGGCTGAGGTGGGTTCCAGCATGGGAAGACCCGACAGCCTTGCATAGAGGCGATTGTCCTGCTCGTTTTGGCTCGAGAACATGGAAGGGTCATCGGCAGTGATGACTACCATACCTGCCCGCACGCCCACATAGGCCAGAGTCATGAGGGGATCGGCGGCAACGTTGAGGCCCACGTGTTTCATGCTGCACATGGTCCGGATTCCAGAGACAGCCGCTCCCGCAGCCGTCTCCAGGGCCACCTTCTCGTTGGTGGAATATTCGAAGTAGAGGTCTGATTCAGCAGCTATGCGAAAAAAGTTGTCTCCTATCTCAGAGGACGGTGTGCCGGGATAGCACGTGGCAAACCCTAGGCCGGCCTCAAGGGCGCCTCTGACGATGGCCTCGTTTCCCAACAGGAGAAGTCTCTTCCCAATCTCAGGCGTCAACAGGGGATGCATGGCAGCCCTCCTTATTCAAAATTCAAACAAAATGACAGTGTAAAGGCCCGTGGTGACAGAAGCCACCTTGTTCTCGGGCCTATTCCAAGAGACACAGCAATGAATGCCAACACTCGACCTGGCGTAAAAAAGTGAAACATATCAGAAGATCCTTGGGAAAGCCAGGCTTACGTGCTCCCTCTATTTGCAAAGGCAGGCTTGATGGGCCTTTTGGCAGAAAAAGCGATTGCTCCCAAAGGAATAACAGTATATGGACCATACCTTTCACGTAAAGGAGATTGACGATGACACCAGAACAGATGGCAGAAAAAGCTGTGGAGATCTTCAACAAACAGAAGATGCTTTGCAGCCAGGCCATGGTGACAGCAGGCCTGGAATTCATAGGTGAAATGGATCCCAATAGCGCGATCCGGGCAGCAGGAGGCTATGCGGCGGGCCTTGGGTTTTGTGGAGACACGTGCAGCTGCCTTGTGGGGGCACTGGCCGTCATTGGCGATCTTTTCGGTCGTGCCAATCCAGAGGAGATCGAAGATGGCCGTATCGGGCCCACAGCACGGATCATGTACAAGCGCTTTAGGGAAATGATGGAGAAGACTCGAGGCACGATCATTTGCAGCGGGGCGTCAAAGACAAACTGGCTTGATCCGGAAGATGTGAAGGCTTTCAAAGTTGACGGCAGGAGGGAAGACTGCGCGGAGGTTCTCCGTAGCACGGCAATAATCCTGGGCCACCTGATCATTGAGACCATAGGGGAACAGGAACTGGCCATGTTGCAGCAGGAAGAGGCGTGAGACAAAAAGGAGATGGCTGGTGGCAGCGCCCCCCCTTTTTCAATCAAGTGCTCACACCACACATCCCTACCGAAGGTCCTCAGCGTAGTGGCTTCCCCGCTTGCCACGTGAAACCCGACGGCTCCCTTTTGCCACGAAAAGGCATCTACATAGTCTCTCAGGCAATACCAGTCGCAGTACAGGACTGCATGGGGATATGTTCCTGGGGCAAAGAGCTCGGGATCTTTCACACATCATTATAAGGCCGCCCAGTTGCCGCTTGAATTCTCACGTCCAAACCAGTATTGTACCATCCTCTTTCAATTTCCGCTCATGACGGACCTTGGACAAGGGCAAATGAATTTGAGCTACAAGTAAGAATCTTTCACATTCACTGTTCCGAAAGGAGTCTGACTACTTAAATCATGACCACAACCGGTGACATCCATAGACTGACATATAAAGACAAAGAGATCATCCTCGTGGGGACAGCCCATGTGTCCAGAGAAAGTGCTGATTTGGTGGACCAGGTCATCAAAGAAGAAGAACCGGATACCGTGTGCGTTGAACTCTGCAAATCACGATTTCAGTCCATTACCCAGAAGAACCGATGGCAAAACACAGACCTCCTGAAGGTGATTAAGGAAAAAAGGGCTTTCCTCCTCCTGCTGAATCTCATGTTGGCCCATTTTCAAAAGAGAATTGGCCAGAAGCTTGGCATCAAGCCGGGAGAGGAAATGATTAGGGCCATTCAGGCGGCCGAGACGGCGGGGGCTCACATTGAATTGGCGGACAGGGAGATACGCACCACCCTGTCAAGAACCTGGCGCCTCATGGGCTTGTGGACAAAGACGAAACTCTTTGCCCAGCTACTGGTCTCATCAGGGGAATGGAGTGACATTGAAGAGGAAGATGTTGAGGAGTTGAAAAAGAAGGACGTCCTTGAAATGCTTCTTTCAGAAATTGGGGAGGCCTTGCCTGAATTAAGACGGGTCGTCATTGACGAAAGAGACCTCTATCTTGCCCACAAGATCAGAACCGCGCCAGGGAGAAAGATTGTCGCTGTCGTTGGCGCGGGACACGTGCCGGGCATTCAAAAACATTGGCAAGAGGCCGTGGACATGGATCTACTAGAGCAAATACCTCCAAGGGGCAAGCTCTTTGGCGTGCTGAAGTGGGCCATTCCAGCGCTCATCGTGGGGCTTATTATCCTGGGCTTCTTCACTGCAGGCGCTGCAGCAGGTGCGGCGATGATCAAATGGTGGGTTCTGGCAAATGCCGTCTTGGCGGGCCTTGGAGCCGCTATTGCACTAGCCCACCCGCTCACCGTGCTCTCCGCCATTGTTGCCTCTCCCCTCACATCCCTCAATCCCATGATTGCGGCAGGCTGGGTTTCTGGCTTGGTTGAAGTCTTTTTGGGAAAACCAAAGGTCAAGGACTTCGAGAACCTACCCGAAGATATTTCGTCGGTGAAGGGGTTTTGGAGGAATAAAATTACGCGGATATTGCTTGTCGTGGTGTTTACCAACATAGGAAGTTCCTTGGGGACCTTTGTGGCCATCCCTTTAATCGTAAAGGCTTTAGGATAAGCTGTTAAAACGGCAGAAGAATATAATGACAGGCAGATTGAAATGAGATGCTTCTTGGTGTATGGTGGCCCCGGCTCCTGAGGCCTTCATAAGGGCCTTGGAATGCATACATCACATTGGAAAACCGTATGCTGTATTCTTGGGCAAACACTCGGGACAGGGACAAGCGCCTCTCTTTGGCATCCAAAGGCTTGGGGTCATGCTGTCGGTTTAGATGGAAATGGCTGTTTGGCTCTCCATGAGAGAGGGTTGCCTCAACTTCTAAACGTTAAACAGTGGATTGGAAGGTAAGGAAGCTGATCGTGAAGGCAAGTGAAGGACGAATGGGCCGGGTTTTTGTCATCCGCTTGGAAGATGGGGATGCGATTCCGCTGTGCATTGAAGATTTTGCCAAGGTCCATGGTGTTTCCATGGGCCACGTGGTTTTACTGGGGGGCGTTGGAGGGGGACAGGTGGTGGTTGGACCACGGCTTTCTAACGAAAGGCCCCCCGATCCGATGCTGCTGCCCGTAGACGGCGCCCATGAGGTGCTCGGGGTAGGCCTCCTGGCTCCCGGGCAGGATGGCAAGTCCGTGCTGCACATACACGCATGTCTGGGTCGGTCGGGACAAACCATGACGGGATGCCTGAGGCCAGGAGTTTCTACATGGTTGGTAGGCGAAGTCATCTTGTATGAAATTCTGGAGGCACAGGCCACCCGCTTGAAGGACAAAGAGAGCGGACTTGCCCTCTTAGAACCTCGGGTGGCTCCCTGACCGAATAGACGCTCAGAGGAGGAGGCCAGGCCTAGCTCACCGGAAAAACGTAACCCATGGTTCTGCGGTTCCACGCTTACTGTTTGATATTCTAAAGTTTGACATAGCATTGGCCGCTCCATGTTGCTTGTCCGAGCACTTGCCGAGTTCCATAGGGTCGGGTAGCACGTTCAAGAGGCGGATCTTTTGGAAGCACACAATTGCACGCTCATAAAGATCAAGCAGGCCATGGCCGGTTTTGATCATTTCATTGGATCCTGGGTGTACAGGGGCAATATCACTTTTGTAGTAGATGTGGGTCCGGCGAGTTCCGTGAACAATTTGATTGAAACCCTTGCAAAGATGGGTATAGACAGGGTGGATTATGTGCTGATCACCCATATACATCTCGACCATGGGGGCGGGCTGGCCAAATTCCTGGAGTATTTCCCCATGGCCCAGGCAGTGTGTCACGAAAAAGGCAAAAGGCACATTGTGGAACCCTCCAAGCTGTGGGAGGGTAGCCGAAAAATGCTCGGAGAGGTGGCCCTGGCCTATGGTCGTCCTGGGCCGGTGCAAGAAGAAAGGTGCCTTGCCCACAAAGAGGCCAATATCAAGGAGCTTCGCGTGATTGAGACGCCGGGACACGCCGCGCACCACCTCAGCTTCAGTTATGGCGAAATGCTCTTTTCTGGTGAGGCCGCTGGCAACTATTATTCTATTATGGACACAGATTACTTGCGGCCAGCCACTCCTCCAAGATTTTTTCTGGAAGTCTTTTTGGAGAGTCTGGATAAACTGAAAGCCCTGGAAGACCAGCATATTTGCTATGCCCATTGTGGGGATGCCCCCAGTTCTCATGAAATGCTGGAGCGGTTTCGGGCTCAAATCTTTAGGTGGAAGGAGGTCGTTGAAAAGGAGATGTCGGGCGGTCATGATGATCTCATCACGAGATGTGTGGAGGCCCTTCTGGAAAAGGACCCTGATTTGAAAGCCTTTCAGCTCATGTCCCCTGATATCCAGAAAAGGGAAAGGCTCTTCATGAGTAATTCAGTAAGGGGGTATGTAGATTTTTTACAGAATCAAGGTTGATGGTTTGGTCACAGTCTTGTTTGATGGACTGGGAAGAGACTTTCTGCAGTTTTATCTTCTTTGAACTGCCAAAGGAGGGCATCATGAGGATTTCAGCAACTGCAATGCTTATCTGCCTAGCACTTTTTTTGTGTTTTCTGGGTTGTTCAAGGGAAGAACCGCCCCCACCTCAAGCCAAAAGCGCTAAGGTGGTAAAGCCCGTAAGGAAAGCCATTCCTGAACAGACAGAGGTGGCGTTGCCCGGCAAAGAGGCAAAGTCAGGTGATAGAGCGCCCGAGACGATAGAGGCAGAAATCGCCAGTCTAGAAGAAGCACTGAAGGCCCTCGGACCTACTCCTGGAGAGGAAAACAAGACAGTGCAAGATATGGTTCGTCACCATGAGCCAAAACCGACTTCAGCACCCACCAAGATTCCACCCACAGGTGAAGGACCAGAAACCCCAAAAGAGATCAAGGAATCAATGGGCGGGAAAGTTTCCGTCCTTGAAGGAAAGGGGCTAAAGACCCCGGCCGTTGATATCAGCAAACAAGTAGAAGAAACGGAGAAAATGGCCGGGTTCTTTTTTGTTTGGAAGGCTGAAGCACTGCCTGCCATAGCAGCCAAGGAGGAGGCATTTGGAGACCCTCAAAAATGGCCTATCCTCTATCGCCTCAACAAGGAGATGCTCGGGGCGTTGAATTTGGGAGATGACGTTTTGAACAAGAAGGTTCCCGAAGGATTTCGGCTCAAGGTTCTCTCTCCTGATGAGAAAAAGGCCAATCTGGAAAGCCAGCTGAAAAAGAAATGGGTGGTGAATGTCCTGTCTACCACGGACGAGAAGAGGATAGTCCCTGTGGCCATTAGGCTGATCGAAAATGGGTATAAGGTTTATATCGCCCGCGTTGAGATAAAGGGGAAGGAATGGATGAGGCTGCGCGTAGGCTTTTTTAACAGCCTTGATGAAGGCAATACAGAGGAAGAAAAAATTCGCCGCGTAGCCAATCTTGGCGATTTGTGGGTTACCCAGGTTGGGAAGGAAGAAATTGAGGAATTTGGCTCTTACTAGAGACGATACTCTCATAGAAGAAGACAGTGACGGTTGAGTTGTGACCAATGACGGGACGTCATTCAGAATAGGGCCGGTTGCACCGAATTGTGATTAGACTCGTCTAGGAGAATACCATGCCAAAACGAATCAACTACGTTATGTTGGTCTTCATCATCATCTTGCCCTTTGTTTTTTCGTCATCTTGCCATGCCAAACCTCCCAAGCCAGGGCCACATTTCGTCTGGGTGGAACCTCACGTGAGCCCACAGGGGAATGTTGTGCCCGGCCATTGGAAATATACAGGGCCTCAAAAGAGGGGAAAAATCTGGTTACCAGGGCACAATGACCGGAATGGCAACTGGGTACCAGGACACTGGAGAAAGCTGGCCCGTCCGAACCCCAATGCCCATTGGGTGTCAGGACACTATGGGCCGGGAGGCCATTGGATACCGGGCCACTGGAAATAGTGCCGATAAATGAGAGGTAAAGCAGGCGCCGGCGACTCGGCGACGACTGTGTTCGGGCAACGGCGCGTAACCTTCAGGGGGCACTGGACACGGCCCCGGTAAACAAGAAAATAGTGGTGCCCTCATCAATGAGCGAGAAAATGCGGGGGGCACATCTTTATCAGGAAAGGCGCCGCCAGAGACAAAAAAGCCCATGAAGTGGGATGCAAAGAAGGAGAAGTTGATAGAGGTCTATGAACGCTTTGAAAGGGATGCGGAGGAGTTCAAGAGACAGGCTATCTGTAAGATAGGCTGCGCCTATTGCTGCACAGATGTGGGCAATATCGATACCAATACACTGGAGGGGCTGATCATCTGGAAAAGGATTGGGAGCTTTCCGCCGTCCCTTAAGCGTCAGATCAAAAGAAAACTGGCCAAGAACAAACGTGAGAAGGAAAAGCATCCTATTGCCCGGTGCCCCTTCTTGCAAGGAGACAAGACCTGTCTGATCTATGACATCCGCCCCTTTAGTTGCAGGCAGCTTTACTCCATACGCGAATGCCGCGGCCGTGGCCCCACAGTCCATCGACAGGCAATGGCATTGGCCAAAAGGGCCGTCAGAGATCTGCAGCAACTAGATGACACCGGTTATTCTGGACACCTAAGCTACATCCTTCATCTCCTCGAGCATCCAGGGTTTAGAGGGATCTACCTCTCCGGTGGCTTTGATCCAGGCAAGATCGTGAAATTCGGCAAGGCCCACGGCATCATCATCAACCGTTTTGTCAGTAGAGATCTGGCAGCCGAAGGGGCAGGCCAAATGGGGCGAAGAGCTTTCTAAGGAGGTGAAACGCTGAAATCCCGAACTGCCTTTCTTTACACCGATGAGTACTTTGCCTATGACTACGGGGCACATCATCCCCTCAAGATTGAACGCCTTCGCCTCACCTATGATCTTTGTAAGGCCTATGGGCTTTTTGAGCTGCCTCATGGGGAGTTGATTGAGACGGAAGCCGCCTCTGAATCAGACATCCTCCGCTTTCACACACCGGACTATTTGCAGGTCCTAAAACAGGCCGGCGCAGGAGAGATCCACAGTTCCCCTTCACACGCCATAGGACCGGGGGATAACCCTGTTTTCTCAGGCCTTTGGGAATGGTCCCGGCTACATGCGGGAGCCTCGCTTCAATGTGCCCAAATGGTCTCTGAGGGAAAGGCAAGGATTGCTTTCAACATCGCTGGCGGACTCCATCATGCCCACCCCAGCCGGGCCTCGGGCTTCTGTTACGTGAATGATCCGGTCTTGGCCATTTTGAGGGTCCTGGATCAGGAGAAACGGGTCATGTATCTGGACGTCGACGCCCACCACGGCGACGGGGTGCAATGGGCCTTCTATGAAGATCCCAGGGTCCTTACCGTGTCCTTTCATCAGGATGGACGCTCCCTTTTCCCGGGCACAGGGCAAGTCAACGAAATAGGCAGTGGCGAGGGCAAGGGGTATGCTGTCAACGTGCCCATGCTCCCTGGTTCGGATGATTATGTCTTCTGGAAGGGCTTCGAGTACCTGGTCCCGAGGCTGATGGAAGGGTTTAAACCGGATGTGGTTGTCTCTCAGTTGGGAGTGGACACCTTCCAAGATGATCCCCTGGCAGGACTCGAACTGACTACAAATGGCTTTTGCAAGGTGATCTCTTACCTGGCAGAGCAGGCGCCAGCGTGGGTGGCGCTAGGGGGAGGAGGGTACAGTTTGCCCAACGTGGCCCGGGCCTGGACCTTGGCCTGGGCCATGATGAATGGGTTAGACTTGCCTGATGATCTGCCCGATGCCACGGTGAGGTCCCTGTCAGAAGGAACCCTCCAAAGGCATGAGCTCAGAGACGCTGAGTACAGGGGCCGGTGGCGCGATCAATGTCTCCAGCAGATGGAAGAATGCATAGCGTACCTTCAGGCACATGTTCTCCCCAGGATAGTGTGAGGAAGAAAGCCACTCCATATGAGGGTTCAGGATCGCAGGCGGCCCACCATTTTGCTAAAAAAACGATGGCGCCGAAGTATTGCACCGGGTACCACGCCTGCCAGGTGAAAAGGTAAGAATTGCCCTGCCGTTACATTCCAGCCGGCACCGAAGCGAAGAACGGCGTAAAGGCCCCACACGGCCACACCTAACACCAAGAGGATATTTCCCAAGACCCTCCACACGTCTCGTTCTCTGTCGTCCACGGCTTTCCCTCTGTGATTGTCGGTCACGTCTCTCCTGTCCATTTCAGGGAGGATGAGTCTGTCACTGTTTACTGTCTTATCATAATTTTGCTTGAAAGTTCATTTTAACCTTACTATAGGGGGCCTTTGGTCTTTGTTTCTACGCGTTGAGGAGACACATTTTTAGAAATTCTGCGAAGATAGTCGCCTTTTTTCAAAAGGAGGTCATGATGTCAGTAAAGAAAATGGCAGTTTGTCTGGCCTTGGTGTTCCTTTTTCCGGCCGGCATAGGGGCTGAAGAACCTGGCCTTGAGGATATCAATTTTGCTTTTGATTCCAGTATACTAGTGGATGATCTAAAACAGTTTTCAAGAATTACGAAGATACTTGAGAGCGATCCCGATCTCTTTGTGGAGATAGGGGGGCATTCAGACACCCTGGGTGCAGACGAATACAACCGCGGGCTTTCTTCTGAAAGGGCCTTGGCCGTGAAGAAGAGGCTCATAGACCAAGGGGTTGCCCCGGAGAGAATCCGTGTTGAGGCTTACGGAGAGGCCTTACCAAAGGCCGGTAACGAAACCAAGGCGGGCCGTTTCCAGAACAGGCGCGCCGTGTTCAGCATCTATAAGATAGACCATGGAAAGAAGGTTTTCTTTTACAAAGACAACGTGCTTGTGAAACCCCTTGCAGTTGCCGGGCCTTCCATCCAGCCTTCAGGCGAAAGGGTTGGAGAGAAAACAAAGGTGCTACGGCTAGGTAACCACAAGGCAGGTCTTTCCGTAGGTATTGGGTCTGATGATGGAGATCTCACAGGCACCTTGGACGGAAGGCTCTTTTTCCCCTTTCACGAAAAGGGTGCCTTTCAAGGCGGGGTAAGGGCCAACATCAACGACACGCTGAGAGAATATCAGGTGGACGCAGGCATGGTCGGCAAACACAAGCGGTTTCAAGTGGGCCTGTTCGGGTCACTGAAATTTGCAGACCTTGATGACTATGACGACACAGCAAGTCTGAGCCAGTTGAGCCTTGTGGGGGCCTATCTGTTTGACTGGGGCAGTGTCGGAGCCTTTATGACAGAAGCGCTAGACTCTGACGACGACATATCCTCCACGGAGCGCTACGTAGCCTCAGATCTTCTTGTTACAGACACCTACCTGAAGGTTCGGGACAAGTATGGACTCCATTTTGATTATGCCTTTGAAAACGGCCTGTTGGTGGACGGGGACTTGGGAGTCGTCCGAGCAGACGATGACGAGGGCACGGGCCACCTTAAAGTGGCCTACCCCTTTGTAGCAGGTACGAACGCGTTTGTTCTCGCCAGTTATAATAGCGGGTACATGGAAGACGATAGCAACTATGCGGTGGTTGTTGGGATAGAGTTGGGGAGTTGGGCCTGCAAGAGAGGTGGAATAGAGGAGATAAGACCCATGCAGGTTCCTGAAGTTTCCTATGAATTGAAGACACGAACCGAAATTTCCGAAGAAGCCTCGAACAAACCGCCCCGCCAGGTCGCAATCTTTGCCTCTCCCGTAGGTGGCAGCCCCTTTGCCCTGTCATTTACAGGCAGTGCCACAGACCCAGATGGATATATCGCCCACTACGGCTGGGATTTTGGCGACGGCACCACTGGTTCAGGGGAAACCGTCACGCATACATACAAAGTCCCGGGCATTTTTGTAGTAAAACTCACTGCGGCTGACAACCATGGCGCTGCCGTAAGCTTGACCCAAGAGGTGAGAGTGCCTGCGTGGTAGACAGAAACTAGCCAGTATCTCTTGAAATCAGAGCCCCAGGAAAGAGGTGGTAAAGGCGAGGTGACGCTTTTTCCTGTGGCCCGTAAAGAGAACGGGCGCTATAATATGCTGATTTGCAGATAATCTTACTAAATCACGATAGAATTTTGGGACAAAGAAAAACCCTGTTAGGCGAGTGAAAGCCTAACAGGGTTCAAGGGTGGGTAAGAAGCAAGAAACCGAAAAGGCCTTGCTACCGTTTACA
>Ga0272444_10005446_pt1 | contig 11034 bp, 10 predicted proteins | sample SSMForm13_FD_201033 | JGI IMG/M metagenome (GOLD analysis project Ga0272444, IMG submission 201033) | Marine sediment archaeal communities from Little Sippewissett salt marsh, Falmouth, MA, United States - SSM-Form-13 | ecosystem: Environmental > Aquatic > Marine > Wetlands > Sediment ... | reverse complement strand
AGCATGGAGGCCCGCATGCCGGTGCCCGTATTGGTGGGGCAGGCCGATAAATAGCCCCAGTCGCAGGAGAAGGCGAAATCCAGGCTCTTGTCGAGCTCGTCGTCGAGCTCGTCCACCCGCCTCCACGCCTCCATCGACTGGAAGCCGGGCTGTATGGACTGCAGCCTGAGATGGTCCTCCTCGTTGATCATCACGCTCACCATCTCGCTATCGCCGACGACGACGGCCCGTATGCCCGATTTCTCGGCCTGCTCCTGGCTTATCAGATGCCGCTCCACCAGAAACTGCCTCTCGAGGTCGTCGAGCTGGCTCATCACCATATACGAGCCCGTTTTTAGGGACGCAGAAGACATGATGGCGTCGCGAATCCGGTCCCTTGCGAGCCCGAGATCCTCGGACCTGGCCAGGTGGCAGAAGAACACGCCCGCCAGGTTGCGCGCGAGCCTCACCCGCGTCGAGACCACCGAATCACTCCAGTCGGTCTCCCCGCTGAGCCAGGGACTCGGCACCTTTGCCATCTCGTCGATATTCATTGCCATATTCCTCTATGCGCTCCTCTATTCGCCCATGCGCGCGGCTTCTCTATCCGCACTCGAGATCTTTGAGCCTGTCGCGAAGCTCGGCGGCCTTTTCGAATTCTTCGCTCTCGACGGCCGCGGCGAGTTCCTCTTTGACCTTGTCTATTTCCTTCTTCTTCTCGAAGAGGCCCTGCCGCGAACTCGGGCTCTTGCCCGTGTGGGCGTTGGAGCCGTGAATGCGCCGGAGCAGGGGCCGCAGCTGCTCCTTGAATGACTCGTAACACCTCGCGCAGCCAAGCCTTCCTGACTCCTTGAACTCACGATAGGTCAGGCCGCAACTTTCGCATGTTTCGAGATCCGAGCCCACTTCCTCGGCCATGCCGGCCAGGATATTGGACACCGTGAAGGGCTTCTGCTTGGGCGTTATCTGTATCCCCTTCTCTACGGCGCACTTATCACAGAGGTGGTACTCGGTGGTCTCGTCCCCACGCATTTCCTTGTAGTGGACCGTCGCCGGCTCCTTGCCGCAACTATCACAAATCATGTCTTACACCTCCACTCTTCCCACCTATATATTAACTTCCTCTAACATACCGTCCAAGAGTTTTAATACCCGGTTGGCCCTGCGCGCCAGCTCGACGCTGTGAGTTACCAGTATGAAGCTCTGCCGGTGCGCGTCCCTGAGCTCGAAGAGGAGATTGTGGAGCGCCTCGCTGTGCTCGGGGTCCAGATTGCCCGACGGCTCGTCGGCCAGGACCACGCGGGGCTCCATGACGAGCGCCCTGGCGACGGCCACGCGCTGCTGTTCTCCGCCCGAAAGTTCCCTGGGGCGGTGCTCGAAACGCTCCCTGAGGCCCACGTCTTCGCCGAGAACCCGGGCGGCCTTTTTCATGGCGTCGGCTTCGGACATGCCCGCGATGAGGCAGGGCATCATGACATTTTCGAGGGCCGTAAACTCGCTTAGCAAGTGATGAAATTGAAAGACGAAACCGAAAGTGGCGTTTCTGAACTGGGCGAGACGCGCATCGCCCATGGAGAAAACGTCCTCGCCGCTCACGCTCACCGAACCACCTTCGGGCCTGTCGAGGGCCCCGAGTATGTGAAGCAGCGTGCTCTTCCCCACCCCCGAGGGGCCGACTATCGCCAGAACCTCCCCCGCGCCCAGGGTAAGATTGACGTCACGCAGCACGTGGAGCACCTCCGGGCCCGTAACGTAAGTCTTGCTCAAGCCCCTCACTTCGAGAAGGGCGCCGCCGGTCTCTCGAGTATCATTCATATCTTATGGCCTCCACCGGCGCGAGCCTGGACGCCCGCCACGACGGGTAAAGCGTCGCCGCGAAACTTATGAGCAGGGCGACACCGGCCACCAGTACCACGTCCAGGAGCTCCATCTGGACGGGTATGGTCTCGACGAAATACACATCCCCCGGGAGCTGTATGAGCCGGTAACGGTCCACGAAATAGGCCAGTATAATCCCGCCTATCACGCCTATGGCCGTTCCCACCGCCCCCACCATCACCCCGTGCATCATGAAGATGCGCATGACTCCCCCGGACGTCGCGCCCATGGACTTGAGTATGCCTATATCCTTGGTCCTCTCCATCACAATCATTATGAGCGTGCCCGCGATATTGAAAGCCGCGACCACGATGATGAGCGTCAGGATGAGGAACATCACCTTCTTCTCCATCTTCATCCAGGTGAAGAGGTTGCGGTTCATCCTTATCCAATTGGTGACCAGGAGACCGCTCCCCATCACCTCCCCGATTAAGGTGGTGGCCTCCGGCGCCAGGTACATGTCGTCAAGTTTGACACTCAAACCGGTAACGCGGCTGCCCAACCCGTAGAATTCCTGGGCGTCCCCCAGGCTCAGGAAACCCAGCGACGCGTCGTACTCGTACATGCCCGAGTCGAAGAATCCGCCGACCACGAAGCGCTCTACCTCAGGGGAGATGCCGAAGGGCACCTCGTCGCTGATCTCGGCCCGCGCCAGCAGCACGGTGTCTCCGACGGCGAGGTTCATGCCATAGGCTATCTCCTTGCCGATCACTATCCTGCCCAGGCCCTCGTCGCGCTCATCGAAGGAGAAGTATGCCGGCTTGACGTACTCCTTGAAGTCGGTGACCCCGCCCTCGAGGTCCGGGTCGATACCCTTCACGAAGAGCGCGTCCGTGCCGTCACGCGACATGATCATGGCCTTGGAAAAAATGAAAGGCGCCACGGCCTCGACATGCGGCAGGGCCGCGATCTCTTCCATAGTGGTTTCCACATTTGGTATGCCGTTGTCGTTCCTCACGATGACATGCGCGTTGGTGCCGATGATGCGCTTGATGACTTCGCTCTCGAAGCCGTTCATCACGGCGAGGACGACGATAAGCGCCAGCACCCCGACGGCGACACCCATGACCGAGATTACGGTGACGGCGGTCGTGAAGCCGCTACGCCTCCCGGCCCCGAAGTACCGCCTGGCTACGAAGAAACTGTATCCCATGTGTTACCCGGCTCCCTCTTCCGCCCCGGCTCCGGCCTCGTCCTCATCGTCGTCGTCGGCGATGACCTCGGGCCGCATGGGCGGGAACAATATTACATCCCTTATCGACGGGCTGTCGGTGAGTATCATGACCACGCGGTCGATGCCGACGCCCAGGCCGCCCGCCGGGGGCATGCCGTATTCTAAGGATCTCAAGAAGTCATAGTCCATTTCCTCCTCGCCGGCCAGCCTCTTCTGTTCTTCGAAGCGCGCGCGCTGCTCGGCGGGGTCGTTGAGCTCGGAAAAAGCGTTGCCGACCTCGACGCCGAAGGCGAAGGGCTCGAAGCGCTCGGTGTACTTCTGGTCTCTTCTCGAACGCTTCGCCAGGGGCGAGGTCTCCACCGGGTAATCGTGGAGGAATGTGGGCTCCACCAGATTGGGCTCGACTACGTGGTCGAGGATCTCGCCTGAGAGCTCCAGGCGCGACATGTTCGCCCAGTCCCCCTCGCCGATCCGGGCGCAGGCCGCGCGGAGCTCGTCGTCCGTGGCCCCGGCGATGTCTATGTCCGCGTACTTGCGGTAGGCCTCCTCGACGGTGATCCGTTTCCAGGGCCGCGTGAAGCTCACCGTCTTTCCCTGGTAAGTGACTTCGGTTGTACCCAGTACTTCCATGCAAACAGTCTCTATCATCTCCTCAAAGAGATCCATCATGCCATTATAGTCCGTGTAGGCCTGGTAGAGCTCAAGCATCGTAAACTCGGGGCTGTGCGTCTTGTCCACGCCCTCGTTGCGGAAGTCCTTACAGAACTCGTAAACGCGCTCCAGGCCCCCGACGAGCAGCCGCTTGAGATAGAGCTCGTCTGCGATTCTCAGATAGAGTTTCATGTCGAGCGCGTTATGAAACGTGGTGAAGGGCTGGGCGCTCGCGCCGCCGTAAATGGGCTGGAGTATGGGAGTCTCGACTTCGATGAAGCCCTTTCCGTCCAGGAAGCGGCGCATGCTCGCGATGATGCCGGCGCGCTTGATCACGGTATCGCGCACGTCGAGGTTTACGAACAGGTCGACGTAGCGCTGTCGATAGCGTGTTTCCTTGTCCTTCAGGCCGTGCCACTTCTCGGGAAGCGGCCGCATGGACTTGGTGAGCAGCGTGAACTCGCTCACCTTGACCGTAATTTCCTCCGTCCGGGTTTTGAACACGGTGCCCTTGACGCCGATGATGTCGCCCACGTCGAGAAGGCCCAGCAGGGCGAACTTCTCGTCGCCGAGCTCGTCCTTCCTGAAATAGACCTGGATGTCGCCCTTCAGGTCCCGGAGATTGGCGAAGGCCGTCTTGCCGTGGGGCCTGAGCGCCATCACTCGTCCGGCTACCGAAACCGTCTCTTCGCTTTCCGATAGGGCGTCGAATCTCTCCTTTACGCCCGCCGAGTGGTGGACCGCATCGTATTCGTAAGGATAGGCGTTGATCCCCCTGGCGGCGATGTCATCGAGCTTGGCCTGCCGCTCCTCAAATATCCGCTTCATCTTTGTTCCCTCTTCCGCTGACCGTGTCCATTCTAAGGTAAGCCTCTATGAAGTCGTCAATATCTCCGTCTAAGACCGCGTCGGCGTTTCCCGTATCGAGCCCCGTCCGGTGGTCCTTGACGAGCGTGTAAGGCTGGAGCACGTAAGACCTTATCTGGCTACCCCAGGCGATTTCCTTCTTGTTCTTCTCGATCTGCTCCATCTTCTTACGCTCTTCCTCGAGGTAATGGGCATGGAGCTTGGCCCTCAATATCTTCAAGGCATTGTCGCGGTTCCGGTGCTGCGACCTCTCCGACTGGCACTCCACCTTGATGCCCGTGGGGACATGCGTTATGCGCACGGCCGACTCGGTCTTATTGACATGCTGGCCGCCGGCCCCGCTGGCCTTGTATGTATCCACCTTGAGGTCGGATTCGCTCATCTCGACCTCTATGTCCTCGTCCATCTCGGCGTAGACGAACACGGAGCCGAACGAGGTATGGCGCCTGTGGCTGGCGTCGAAAGGCGAAATCCGCACCAGCCGGTGAACGCCGTTCTCGGCCTTAAGGTAGCCAAAAGCGTACCGGCCCGCAATCTCGAGCGTCGCGCTCTTGATGCCGGCCTCCTCGCCCGACTGGCAGTGGAGTATGTCCACCTCGAAGCCCCGGCTCTCCGACCACCTCACGTACATGCGCATGAGCATCTGGGCCCAGTCCTGGGCGTCTATACCGCCGGCCCCCGGGTGAATGACCAGGAGAGCGTTCTTCTCGTCGTCCTCCTCGCCCATCATGGACTCGAACTCGATCGCGCCGATGCGGCTATCCAGAGCGGCGAGCGACTCCTGGAGTTCCTTCTCCACATCCTCATCCGGCGCTTCGTCATAGAGGTCGAAGAGGGCCTCCGCGTCGTCGACCTGGCGCTTGAGCGCCTCCCAGGATTCGACCGCGGCCTTGTTGCTTGAAGTTTTTCGCATGACGCCCTTGGCGCGTTCCGAGTCGTTCCAGAACTCGGACTTGCTCATCTGGGCCTCGAGCTCTTTTATGAGTTTAAGACGTCCGGGGACGTCAAAGATGCTCTCCGAGTTTGTGCGCCCTAACCTTCAAGGTTTCAAGGTATTCCCTGCCCTGTTCAATCACGGCCATGACTCCTTTCACTTAAGGCGGAGAACCGTCTCATATGCCTCTCTTGCCTTCTCGACCAGGTCCTGCTCGCTGCCGTCATTTAAGATTACGAGGTCGGCGTAGCGTTTCTTATCCTCGCGCGAGAGCTGGCAGGCCATCCTCGCCCGCACGGTGTCCTCATCGAAGCGCGAGCTTCCGGCCATTCTCTCAACGCAGGCCTCCTCGTCCGAATCCACTACTATGAGATAATCGAGCCAGGCGTGGGCGCCCCACTCCGGAAGCAGCGCCGCGTCGACCACGATGACGTCCGCGCTGCCCTTAAGGTCCTCCACTCTCGCCATTATTTCGGTGACGAGCGGCCCGCGCGTAGCATCGCTCAGCTTGAGGGCGCAGGCGCTGTCGGCAAACGCCGCCTCGCCCAGCCTGTAAGTGCTCACCTCCGCGTCCGGGCCCAGCACACCCTCGCCGAAGGCTTCCACGATCTTCCGTTTTATGGCCTCGTCCTTAAGCAGCGCCTTGCCGATCTCGTCGGCGTCGATCTTCACCGCCCCGAGGTCTTCGAAGGCGCGCGCCACCGTGCTCTTGCCCGCCCCCATAATGCCGGCAACGCCGACGGCTACGGCCCGGGGCCGGCCGCCTTCGGGACCGGCGGATTCAGGATCAGTGGGTCTCATACCAGTTTCCACCCGTGCTCAGGTCGACCTTGAGCGGAACCACGAGCTCATAGGCGCCGCCCATTTCCTCTTCGAGGATATTACTCATTTCGTCCCGTTCTGCAAGCGGACAGTCGATGAGTATATCATCGTGCACCTGTATGACTATACCGCCCTCGAGCCCCCTTCGCGCGATTCTCTCGGAGACGCGGAGCATGGCGAGTTTGATAATGTCGGCCGCCGAGCCCTGGACGGGCGTGTTTACGGCCATGCGCTCGGACGCCGACCTCAGTGGCGGATTGCTGCTCGTGATATTGGGAAGATACCTGCGCCTGCCCAGCACCGTTTCCACGTAACTCCTCTCCTGCGCCTCAGCTATGGTCGTATCCATGAATTCGTAGACCGCGGGGTATGTCTCCCTGTGTTCGTCCAGGAACGTCTTGGCCTCCTTAACGGGAAGATTGGTTGTCCGCGCGAGCGCCTGGGCGCCCATGCCGTATATGACGCCGAAGTTGACGGCCTTGGCGATTGTCCTCATCTCCCCGGTCACATCTTCGGGCTCAACCTTGAAGACAAACGCCGCCGTCTGCGTGTGAATGTCGTCGCCGCGCTTGAAGGCGTCGATGAGCGCGGCCTCGCCCGAAAGGTGGGCGAGAATGCGGAGCTCTATCTGCGAGTAGTCGGCCGAGACGAAGCACCAGTCGGAAGCCGAAGGCACGAAGGCCCTGCGGATCTCCCCGCCCAGCTCGCCCCTTATGGGTATGTTCTGCAGGTTGGGATCGCTCGAGCTCAACCGCCCCGTCGCCGTGACGGCCTGGTTGAAATGCGCGTGTATGCGGCCCGTCCCGGGCTCCGCGCATCTTAAGAGCTGGTCGACGTATGTGGTCTTGAGCTTGGAGACCTGGCGGTAGTCGAGGATCTTCTTCGGAAGCTCATGCTCGGCCGCGAGCTCGGTGAGCACCGAGACATCCGTCGAATAACCCGTCTTGGTTTTCTTACGCGGCTTGAGCCCTATCTCTTCGAAGAGCACCTTCGCGAGTTCCCTGGGCGAATTGAGATTGAACTCCCGCCCGGCGAGGGCATAGACGTCTTTCATGTAGCGGAAGAGGTCCTTATCCAGCCTCTCGGCTAGATCGCCCAGCATCGCCGTGTCCACGCGTATCCCGCGGGTCTCCATATCCACGAGGATGCCGATAAGCGGCATCTCTATCTGGCGGTAGAGGTCTGTGAGTTCGGCTTCCTCAAGGTCATCCGCCAGGGGGTCACGCACCTCGAGCACCGTCCGGGCACGCCTCGAACATTCCCTCGACGCCCCGCCCACGCTGGCCAGCTCGGCCTCCCGCTTCTTGGACGGCCCCGCCCAGACCTTGCCCCTGTAGTCGAGCGCGATGTCCGAAAGCGAGTTATGGCATTTGCCCGGATTGAGAAGATAGCGGGCGATGAGCGTGTCGAACTCGACCTCCTTGAGATCGAGCCCCAGGCTCTTAAGGGCTACCGCCGCCCGCTTGGCGTCGTGCACAAGGACTTCCGCCTCGCCCCGGCAGAGGGCGTCTCCCGCGACTTCCCGGAACTCCGCAACGGGCATGTTCACCGGCTCTTCGTGATTCAAGGGGAAGTAGTGGTCGCCCCCATCGGAGCTCAGTGCTACACCGGCCACGACTTCCCTTCCATCGGAAGTCGCCCGGAGGTTCACCTCCACGGCGACGCGCTCGCCTATCTCGAGGACTGGCGCCTCGGCGGGCCCGGGCTCCTTGAACAGGCCCTCGCCTCCACCGCCACCCCATATCACGGGCTCGCTGAGCGAATCGGTCTCGGCCGGAGCTATCTTCCTTAAGAGCTGCCGGAACTGGAGTTCTTTGAAAATAGAGGTCAATTTCTCCGTCTTGACGTCGTCGTACTTGAGGTCGTCCAGCCCGCTTTCGAGGGGTACGTCCAGGCATATCTGAACGAGCTCCAGGCTCGAGAGGGCCTCCTCGTGGCCGTCTTCCAGAAGTTTCCTGACGCGCGCCGGCTCGACCGCGTCCAGGTTCCCGTAAATGGCCTCGATAGAGCCGTGCTCGGCGACCAGCGCCTTCGCCGTCTTCTCGCCGATACCCGGAACGCCCGGGATATTGTCTATGGCGTCTCCCATGAGACCGAAATAATCCGGAAGCAGCGCCGGCGGTATGCCGTATTTGGCCTCGACCTTCCTGGCGTCGAATACTCTGGTGTCGCGTCCCGCGCCCGATAGCATGATGACCTTGGTCGTCTTGTTCACGAGCTGCAAGAGGTCTTTGTCGCCGGTCGCTATCACGACTTTGATGCCCCCGGCGGCGGCCTGCGAGGCGAGCGTTCCGATTATGTCGTCCGCCTCGTAGCCCTCCATTTCCAGGATCTTGACCCCCAGAGCGTCGGTGACATCCCTCATCCACTCGAGCTGGTCGGCCAGGTCGTCGGGCATCTCGGGCCGCCCGGCCTTGTAGTCCTCGTAGAGGTCGTGCCTGTAGGTAGGCTTATCCGTATCGAGAGCCACGCAGGCATAGTTGGGTTTCTCGTCGCGGAGGAGTTTCCACACGGTTGTGGCGTAACCATAGGTCGCGCCCGTGCTTCTCCCGTCGGCGGTCGCCAGGCCCGAGTCGGCCAGGGCGAAGTGCGCCCTGTAGGCCAGCGCCGCGCCGTCTATGAGGAGAAGTTTGTCCAACGCCGCCCTCCATGTAGAAAAACGGCGCCCCCTGATGTCACACGATCAGAGCGGCGCCGGTGTATTCAGTTGCGGCTTTCGTCCGCAAGAACCTGCCTGACCCTGAGCTTGAGCTCGCTCGGATCCGAAGACTTGACCACGAAGGCATCCGCGCCCCAGCACCGGAAGTCGTTCCGGAAGGACTCGTAGCAGGTGTTTATGACGATCTTCGGCCGCCCGCATTCGGCGAGGAGACGCGAAATGGCTTCGGTCCCGTCCATGTCGGGAAGCATGAGATCGAGCACCACGACCCCGGGACAGACCTCCTTGGCCAGCTTTATCGCCTCCATTCCCGAGCTAGCTTCCAGGACTTCATGCCCCTCCTCCAGGAGGAGACGCTTATAGAAATCCAGATGGGCAGGTTCGTCTTCGACTAGTAGGAGTTTTGCCACACTTTTACCCCCCCTCAGGGGCCACAGTGCCAGCGTAGTTGGAGCTTGAAACCATGTCAAGCAAAATCCTATAATCCGGATAGGAGCGACACCATGATAGAAGCATACCGCTTCGGAACCATCACGGTGGACGGCGAGACCTTCACTGACGACATCAAGATCGTGGACGGCCGTATCGTCGCCGACTGGTGGCGCGTCGAGGGGCACAAACTCGCCGCAGCCGACATCGAGGACATTCTCGAAGCCAGGCCCGACGTGCTCGTTGTTGGAAGAGGCGACCCGGGCCTCATGGAGGTTCTGCCCGAAACCGAGGAGCGGCTCGAAGCCCTGGATATCCTGCTCGTCGCCAGGCCCACAGCCGAGGCCGTCAGGGTCTATAACGACATGCTCGGCCAGAGAAAAGTGGCTTTCGCCGCGCATCTTACCTGCTAGGCGCCCCCGGGCAGGCGCTACCCCGGCTCACTCTACCCCAGCTGGCTCTCCGGTAGCTTCACCCGGAACCTGCACCTCTCATCCCCGGCGAGAACGCTCTCCAGCACCTCGACCTCGGTGGTCTCCCCGAATACGACGTCGAACTTCATCTTATTGAAACCGCCGCTGCAGTAGCACCAGTCGAGGGGTACGTCGGGGTCGCCCCTGAGTATGGCCTCCCTGGCCAGCGGGCAGTGGCATGCGTGATACCTTTTCATGATGGGGTCCGTGGCTTCCAGCCAGTCCCTGGGGGCGTAGGGGAACTTGGTCATATAGAGATAGTCGCCGTCTCGTACGGCCGAGAGCATCTCCGGATCGTTTCTCACGAGCTCCACCGTCCCGGGCGTGATAATCGACTCGTACCAGACCTTGCCGGTCCTGGCGTGCTCGTCGAGCTCGGCTACGGCCTCATCGTGCATCTTCTTGAGGAAAGCGTCCAGGTCCTCGGCCTCTTCAAACCACTTCTTGTGTTTGTTGAAGCTCTCGACGGGAATCCCGTGATGGTTGCCGGCGAGCACCTTGTGGGCGGTCTCGGGGCCGAGCTCCATGAGCCTCTCGACAAGCAACGCCGTCACGGGCGGCGCCGTCTCCGGGGGCGAGCCCAAGGGCGGGAGTTCGAGCCCATCGAACACCCTGTCTCTCGTCTCCTCCCCCGCGATCTCGGCCAGCCTCTCAGAGATGGACGGGAACACCTCCCGGCCGCTGAGTATTGACGTGAAGTAAATGTATATCTCGCTCTCCCCCGAGATGTAGAAATACCGGGCGAGCGCCACGAGCCTGTCCCACGTATTCAATTCCCGGGCGATGAGAGTCGAGATGTAACCCTTGATGTCATCGACCTCCGCTTCCTCCATGCTCTTGCCCGCCCCCGCCATAAACATCTCGAACTCCTTGACCTCAGCCACGGCGGACTCGATAGCGTCCTCGTCCTGGCTCCGGCTCTTGAGGAACTCGACGAATTCTTTTTCTTTCATGACTGCGCGCCCCTCCAACTCGATTGGTTCAAACCAGACCTCTCCTATCTTATAAACACGATTCTCTCAGGGGGACTGTGGGGACTGGCCGTGACTCCACACAATTGCGGGAAGCATTAGCGCGCCCGTAGGCGACAGTCACGCTTCCATGAGGACTATATTGAAGGTGACCCGGACCTGCAAGGGTCATTCGGCAGAGGCGGCGGGGATTAGGG
>Ga0272444_10005442_pt1 | contig 11038 bp, 8 predicted proteins | sample SSMForm13_FD_201033 | JGI IMG/M metagenome (GOLD analysis project Ga0272444, IMG submission 201033) | Marine sediment archaeal communities from Little Sippewissett salt marsh, Falmouth, MA, United States - SSM-Form-13 | ecosystem: Environmental > Aquatic > Marine > Wetlands > Sediment ... | reverse complement strand
GGCTGGTGGAGTTCACGGATGGGAGCATCCTGGCCCACCTCGGGTTGACGGACATGAAGTTCCCCATCGAGTTCGCTCTGACGTGGCCGGAGCGGGCCGGCCGTCCAATGGGACGACTCGACCTGACGCAGATGGGCGCGTTGACGTTTGCGACACCGGACTTCTCGGAGTTCCCGTGCCTGAGCCATGCTCTCGAGGCGGCCCGGCGCGGCGGCACGGCCCCGGCGGTGCTCAATGCGGCCAACGAGACCGCCGTGGCGGCGTTCTGCCGGCATCGAATCGGCTTTCTCGAGATCGCCGAGGTCGTCGAGCATGTGATGCAGGAATGTCCCACGGACCGCGAGGTCACCCTCGAGTCCGTCCTCAGGGCGGATCGGGAGGCGCGGCGGCAGGCGGAGACAAGAATCGGCGTTCTGGGAGCGTAGTATCGATGCTATTCAACGTGATTGTTTTTGTGTTCGTGCTGGGAATCCTCGTGTTCTTCCACGAACTCGGTCATTTTATCGCCGCAAAGGCATGTGGAATCTACTGCGACCGGTTCAGTCTGGGCATGCCACCCCGGCTGTTCGGAATCCGTATCGGGGAGACGGACTACTGCGTGGGCGCACTCCCCGTAGGCGGATACGTGAAGATGGCCGGGCAGGAAGACGTGCCGAGGAGCGAGGAGGAGCGCCAGGCCGAGTACGGCGACGTTCCGCCGGAACGTTGGTTCCTGAACCAGCCGGTCTGGCAGCGGGCGATTGTGCTTGCGGCGGGCCCGTTCATGAATCTGGTGCTCGCGGTGCTTTTGTACGCGCTCGTGGCCGGTGTCGGCGCCTATGTCCCGGAAAGCGAGGTGGACACCCGGATCGGCTATGTGACACCTGGGTCGTCTGCGGCAACGGCGCCGCTGTACGCGGTTCCCGCAGGCGTCACAGCCGTCGCAGGAGACCGCGAACCGGACGCCGTAGGATGGCAGACGGGAGACCGCGTTCTCAGCATCGACGGTGAACGGGCCGAGCGTTTCCAGGACGTGGCGCGCAGCGCGCTCCTGGGAGTGGGACGGACGCTCGACGTGGAAATCGAGCGAGTCGACGCGAACGGCGCGGTGCAGCGCTACATGTCTCCCATCAAGCCGGAGGTCCTTGAGGGAGAGAGGCACCCCCGCTTTGGGATTGAGCCCTTCCGCACCGCTATGGTGGGCAAGGTGCTGGACGGTATGCCGGCGAAAACCCGCGGCATTCTCCCGGGAGACGTGATTACCCACGTGAACGGAAAGGTCGTGGACAGCACGACGTTTGCCGACGCCGTCACCCGGATGGCGAACGGCGAGGTCCTGGATCTCCGACTCCTGAGAGAAGACGAGACGATTGACATCCAACTGAGCCCGACGGTGATCGGTCGTCTCCCGGGGGTCGCGTTCGAGCCGCCGCTCTACACGGACGTTGAGGAGGAGCTGGAGGCCCGCCCGGAAGTCATTGCCGCCGCCAAGTCAGGGGACACCGAGGAAGCTGAGCAAACGGAATCGAGCGACGCGCCCGAAGCTTCGGGGGACGAACAAGATGCCCCTAGGCCGGGGCTTCTTCGCAAGGACATTCTGCTCAACGTGGACGGTCGCCCCGCCACGGTGGAGGGACTCCGCCGGATTGCTGTGGCTGATCCAAGCGCGTCGTTGACGGTCGAGGTGCTCAGGCCGGCCATCTGGCTCGGCCTGTTGCGGCGGGAATCGGTGGAGACGCTGCAGGTTGACCTGACGCCCGTCGGCGTCGTGGGCATCCTGTGGCAAGAGAAGAAGGTGTTCCACCGCACTCCGTTGGCGCAAGTCCCGGCGGAAGGATTGCGCAAATCCCGGCAGGCCTTGGACACCACCGTGCGGGTGTTGTCGATGCTGGTGACGGGAGGTCTCAGCCCAACGGACCTGGGAGGGCCGGTGATGATCTTCCGGGTCACTGCGGGGGCCGCCCGGAGAGGGTACTTCTGGCTGTTGGAAATCACCGCGCTTATCAGCATAAACTTGTTCATATTCAACCTGCTGCCCCTGCCCGTGCTCGACGGCGGCCAACTTGTATTCCTCGGAATCGAGGGCATTCGACGCAAACCGGTGAGCACGCGCGTCGCGGTGATCGTTCAGCAGGTCGGCCTCGTGCTCATCATCGGCTTGATGCTGTTCGTCACGTTCAACGACGTCCGCGGATGGGTAGACAGCATCGTGCCCTAGTTGGGGGAACGGGGGCACATCAAGTGATTGGACTACCGCGGGCCCTGTGCGCGGGCCAGGGTCCGCCTGTGTCCGAGTTGAGGGGAGCCCGCGGCCCAACGGAATGGTGGAGGCTTCGATGACGGCTATCACATGCAAGTTCGGCGGCAGTTCACTGGCGGACACCGAGTGTTTCCGCACGGCAGAGGGGATCATCCAATCCGACCCGGCGCGGCGGTTCATTGTTCCGTCCGCACCGGGCAAGCGATCGCCGGATGACAAGAAGGTCACGGACCTCCTGTATGCCTGGCACAACCTCGCCGCGCAAAGCCTGGACCCGGCACAACCCATGGGCATCATCCGGGAACGGTTCCGGCAGCTTGCGGACGAGTTGGGGCTGACGTTCGATATCCAAGGCGAACTCGACGCGATCGCCAAGGAAAGCACGGCCTACTCCGAGCCGGACTACATGGCATCGCGTGGCGAGTACTTGAACGGCCGGCTCATGGCGGAACTGCTGGACGCCACGTTTGTGGACCCCGCCGAGTGCATCAAGTTCGATGAGGAGGGCGGATTGGACCCCGCGACGTACGACATCCTCGGCGAACGGCTCCGGGGTTCGGGGCTCTACGTGGTGCCCGGCTTCTTCGGGTCCTTGCCGGACGGACGGATCAAGACGTTCTCGAGAGGGGGAAGCGACATCACCGGCGCCATCGTAGCGCGCGCCTCGAACTCGGATATGTACGAGAACTGGACCGACGTGTCCGGATTCCGCATGGCGGACCCGCGGATCGTGCCCGAGGCGCGGCGTATCGAGGAGGTCACGTACGGGGAACTGCGCGAGTTGTCGTACATGGGCGCGCGGGTGCTCCATGACGAAGCCATCTTCCCGGTGCGCGAGCCGGGAATTCCCATCAACATCCGGAATACGAAAGACCCCGGGAATCCCGGCACGCTCATCCTGCCCGAGCGCGAGGCGACGCGGACGATCTGCGGCGTGGCGGGCCGAGCCGGGTTTACAATGATCAGCATCGAGAAAACCCTGATGAATAGGGAGCGCGGTTTTGGCCGGCGTGTCCTGTCCGTGTTCGAAGAGCATGGCGTGAGCTTCGAGCACATGCCCACCGGCATCGATACGATGTCGTTGATCGTCAAAGACGAGGAACTGGCGAACCATGGCGCGGCGGTCCTCAAAGGCATCGAGCGAACCTGCCAGCCCGACCGCCTGGCCCTGACGCACGACCTGGCCATCATCGCCACCGTGGGACAGGGCATGGCCGGGCACGTCGGTGTCGCGGCGAGACTGTTCGCGGCATTGGCCGAGGCCGGGGTCAATATCCGAGTCATTGACCAAGGCTCTTCGGAAAACAACATCATCGTCGGCGTGGAGGGCAAGGATCTCGAGCAAGCGGTACGCGCGATCTACGGCGCCTTCGACGAGTAGGCAGTGAGCTGCCGCAGTTCGTCGTCGGGGCAACGCGCGCGGCGTCGCCCGTAAGGAGACCGGCCATGCGGCGCACGAAGATCATCTGTACGTTGGGACCCAGTTCGAACAGCGCGGAACGCATCCGGGCGCTGATCGAGGCCGGCATGGATGTGGCGCGCCTCAACTTCTCCCACGGCACCCACGAGGCGCACGAGCAGACGTTCCACATCGTGCGGGAAGCGGCGGTCGACCTCGGCAAGAACGTCGCCATCATGGCCGACCTGCAGGGCCCGAAGATCCGGACGGGGCGTCTTCAGGACGGGAAACCGGTGGAGCTGAAGCCGGACGCGGCGGTGTCGATCACAACGGAGGACGTTCCCGGCACGGCGGATCGCCTGTCGACGACCTACGGCGACCTGCCGCACGACGTGACAGAAGGGGATCGGATTCTCATCGCCGACGGCACCCTCGAGTTGACGGTCGAACAGGTCGATCCCCCCGCCGTACACTGCCGCGTGGTTCATGGGGGCACGCTGGGCGAGCACAAGGGGATTAACCTGCCGGGCGTGGCGGTGAGCGCCCCCTGCCTGACCGAAAAGGACCTGGACGATCTGCAGTTCGCCATGGGACTCGGGGCGGACTACGTGGCCCTGTCATTTGTGCGCGAGCCGGATGATATCTGGACCCTCAAGCGGATCATCGAGGAGGCCGGCAGGCGAATGGGGGTCGTCGCCAAGATCGAGCGGCCGGAAGCGATAGAACAGTTCGAAGAGATTCTGGCGTTGACCGACGCAGTGATGGTTGCGCGCGGTGACCTCGGCGTCGAAGTGCCATTGGACCAAATCCCCCAGATCCAGAAGGACCTCATCACACGATGCAATCAGCACGGGGTGCCCGTGGTCACGGCGACCCAGATGCTGGAATCGATGATGACCCGCGCGCGGCCGACCCGGGCCGAGGTGAACGACGTCGCGAACGCCATCTATGACGGCACGGACGCCGTGATGCTGTCGGGCGAGACGGCGGCCGGAGCGTATCCCGTCCAGGCAGTCGAGGTCATGGCCCGAATCGCGGAGCAGGCCGACGACGCGATTGCCCGGTCGCCGCGCCGGCACATCGATGACGAACAGGCCCTGGCGGGCGCGCCGGAGTTCAGCAACGCCATCGGCCACGCCGTGTATCACATCAGCGAGAGCCTGCCGGTGCGGCGAGTCGTGTGCTTCACGAGTTCGGGATACACGGCGGCGATGATCGCCCGATACCGCCCGCGGGTCCCTGTCAGCGCGTTTACGTTGACCGAGGAGGCGCGACGGCGATGCGCGTTGTTCTGGGGTGTCGAGGCCGCACACACCATCGAAGTCCACAGCATCGACGAGATGGTGGCCCTGTTGGACCGCAGTCTGATCGAGGACGGTCTGGTCGAGGAAGGCGACACCATCGTGCTTGTCGCGGGCACTCCGCTTGCCGTGGAGGGCCGCACGAACCTGCTCAAACTCCACACGGTCGGCGACAGGGACTACGCCGCCGGCTGACCCCCGCGGCCGGTGCGGGCCTTCCCGGCCACGCGCCGCCACCAGCACCTTCCTCGGTTCGATCGCCACGTCAGCGTCGTGCGTTGTCGGAACCTGTCTTCTCGATTCGCGCCGGGGACTCGTTGCGCGGCACAAAGGGCCTTGCTAGACTGCGCGGTTGGAGGGCGCCATGACGTCCTGTGCGGACCATGGAAAGCGACACAATCCGAAGGCATGGAAACCGGTGGCCGGATGGTCCTGCGCAGGCGTTCCGTTCGTGTTCCTGATTGCGGTCGTCCGGCGCCACTACCTCGACTATCCTTTCGCCGACCAGTTCCACTTCATCCCCCTCCTCGACAAAGCCTTCACAGGAACCCTCACCTGGGGAGACTTGTGGGCCGCGCACAACCATCACCGGCTCTTCTTCCCGCGTTGGGTGATGACCACGCTCGCGACGCGGACCCACTGGGATTTGCGGTACGAGGTGGCGGTCAACGTCATACTCGGCGCAGGGATCTTCCTGTGGCTCAGTTACGTTCTTCTCCGCTCGGCCAAACTGCTGAAGGGAGACCCGCCGTACCTGCTCTTGCCGCTCGTGGCGCTTCTGGTGTTCTCGCTCAACCAGTGGTGTAATTGGGTTTGGGGATGGCAGATGCAGATCTTCATGGCGGTGTGGGCAACCACGGCGGGAATCGCGATGCTCGCGTCACCGAAGGCGGGGCATCTGCACGTGGCCGGGGCGTTGTTGCTCGGGCTGTTCGCCACGTTCTCGTTCGGCAGCGGGATGGTGTACTGGCCGGCGGGGTTGGCCGTTCTGGTCTGGCCGTTGTTCTGGAAAGCGCGCGTCCGCGGAGTGTGGCTGGTGCTGTGGTGCGCGGTGGCGGCAAGTGTGCTGGTCCTCTACGTGCTGGATCTCGAGGCCCTTCCCCACACACGCCACAACCCCGCGACCTTCCTCGCGTACGTCCTGGTGTACCTGGGAGCGAACGTCACGCTCTTTCGCCCGTGGGCGGCACTGCCGGCCGGGATAGGCGCTCTAGGGTTCGCCGCGTGGGCCCACTGGTCGCTGGTCCGCGCCAGACGCATCCCCGCCGCGAGTCTGGCACCCTTCACGGCCCTCATGCTGTACGCGGTGGCCACAGCGCTTCTGACGGCGCTCAAGCGGGCGTCCTGGCTCGGCCCGCAACAGGCCGCCGCCCCGCGGTATTGCACCGTCTCGATGTTGTTCTGGGTGGGCGTTGTGTACCTGCTCTGGCTCATGACGCGTACCGAACCGCTCGGCACGGGATGGGTATGGCGTTGGCGGTACAGGCGACAGGCCGCGCGGCTCGCGTTGGCGGCCGTCACATGCTTGACCATCTTGAGCAGCCGCCAGGGATTCTATAGTCTTGACGAACACACGAACGTGTACGAACCCGAAGTACGCCGCCTGGTACTCGACGATCTGGATGAGCTGCCCCCGAGGCTGAACCCAACCGGCGCCCCCTTGCGGGAAGAGCTTGCGATACTCAAGCAGCGGCGGCTCGCCGTGTTTCGGCCCGAGTGGGCGCACGCCGGGAAGCGAGAGAAGGCACCCGAGGAGTAGAGCGTTCCAGCGGTTGAAGGGAAGAAGATGACTGAGACCCGGCCGGCGGCGCCACCGAACTGGTACGAGCACGCGTTCGGCGAGCTGTATCCGGTGCTCTACGCGCACCGTACGGTGGAGGCGGCCCGGAAGGAAGCCCAGACGGCAGCGGAACGGGTGCACTTGAACGACACCGACCACGTGCTGGACCTTGCGTGCGGCGGCGGCCGGCACATGGTCCATCTGATCGGGCAAGCCGCCACCGTCACCGGGCTCGACTATTCTACGCAATTGCTCGACATTGCCTCCCAGACGTTGGGGGAACACGGCCGGCTGGTGCGGGCGGACATGCGAGCGATTCCGTTCATCCAGGCGTTCGACGTGGTCGTGAACTTCTTCACGAGCCTGGGCTACTTCCTCAGCGCGGAGGAGAATCGGTCCACTATTCGCGAGATCGGGAAGGCGCTGAAACCCGGTGGCCGCTTCTTCATCGACTACGTGAACCGCGCGCACGTGGAGCGGACGCTGACCCCAGACTCCGTCCGCCATGAATCCGGGTACGACATCGTCGAGACCCGGTGGATCGCGGAGCCGGGCCCGCGCGTCAACAAGACTACGGTGGTGAGCGAGAAGGGCCGCGAGATCCGGCGGATTCAGGAGTCGGTGCGGCTCTACGCCCCCGACGAGTTCCGAGAATTGCTGGCGGCCGGCGGCATGGCCGTCGACGAGATGCTTGGCGACTACGCCGGCGGGCCTCTGGAAGAAACTCGCCCACGAATGATTGTGATTGGACACAAGACGTAATCGCATGACGGACCTATTCACAGACTATCTCGATGAAAAGCCGGAGTTGATGCCCTTCTTCGGAGCGAGCCCGCGGGACCTACTGATCCGGGAGCCCGAGCCGGGGCCGTGGGACCGAGGCCTTGTCGAGGCGATCAACGCGTATCAGGCGGAATTGGGAGGCGCAACAGCGATTGCCGGCACCGAAGCCGCGATTGTGACCGGGCAGCAGCCGGGACTATTCACAGGCCCGCTGTACACCATCTACAAGGGGATAACGGCGGTTGTCCTGGCCCAACGACTCGCGAGCCGGTTCGGCGTTGCCTGCGTGCCGATGTTCTGGCTGGGAAGCGACGACCACGACTTCGACGAGGCGCGGACAGCGCACTTCCTCACGAAAAACCACGAAACCCTGTCGCTGCGGTACGACCCTTCCACCCCGATTGAAGGGCTGCCGATGTACCGGATGCCGGTCGAGGATTCGCTCCACGGCCTGATCGATCGCGCCGCGGAACAGACTCCCGGTTCGGAGCACCGCGTCGAGGTGGCGCAGTTCCTCCACGAGTCCCTCGATGCGGCGCAATCGTTGGCCGACTGGACGGCCCGTATCCTGGCCCGGCTCTTCCACGGTACCGGACTGGTGGTGTTCTCGCCGCATCTGCAGGCGGCGCGCAACGCAGGCAGAGGAGTGTTCGAACGCGAGATGGAAGAGCCCCTCGCGACAACGCGCCTGTTGAACGAGACCGGCGCGCGGCTCCAGGAACTCGGGTACGCCCAGCAGGTGACCAAGGCCGACAACGAGTGCTGTTTCTTTCTCGAAGTCGACGGCCGGCGGCGCAAGCTTCTGTTCAGGGACGGACGATTCGAATTACCTGAGGAGGGTCGAACCGTATCCCGCGGCGACATGCGCGGTCTGCTCGAACGCGCACCCGAGTACTTCAGCTCGAACGTGGCTCTGCGGCCGATCCTTCAGCAGTCTCTCTTTCCGGCAACGACCGCCTACGTGGCCGGACCCGGGGAGATCGCGTATTGGGCGCAGTTGAAGGGTGTGTTCGACCACTTTGGGGCCGCGATGCCGATCGTGTATCCCCGCGCTCGATGTACCTTGACGTCGGTCAAGCTGCGAAAGCTCCTCGAGAAGACGGGCCTATCGCTCGACGGAATGACCGGGTCCCCGCGAGAACTTCTCGATCTGGCCTTGCGGAGCACCGCAACGAGTCCGGCCCACGACATACTCGAGGCGCGACGCGACGCCCTGCTCGCTCAGATGGCGGAGTTGCGCGCGAACCTTGCGCGCTACGACTCGAACGCCGCGGAGATGGCCGCCAGCTTGTCTGAGCGAACCGCGGCAGCGCTGGATCGAATCGGGCGCTCCCTGCGCCACAGCGACGCCGCCCGGGTGGCGACGGTTGAGAAGCAGGTAGGCCGGCTGTGCACGGCGCTGGCCCCGTGGCGTCGACCTCAGGAGCGCGTGTATACTGTGTGTTCCTTCCTGTTCGAGCAGGGGTGGGGCTTGATGGATCGCCTCCTGAACGAACTGAACGTCGAGTCGTTCGACATGAATGAGGTCGAGTTTTGACGGAGAAGACGCCGGAACCGATCGAGGTGCTCGCGGTTGGCGCCCACCCGGATGACGTGGAGCTGGGCGTCGGGGGCCTGGTCCACAAACTCACGTCACAGGGCCGCACGGTTGCGATCGTCGACTTGACCCGCGGAGAGATGTCCTCGCGCGGCACCGTCGAGGAGCGGGAAGGCGAGGCGGAAGCGGCCGCCCAGGTCCTCGGCGTAGCCCAACGGCGCAACGCCGGCCTGCCGGATGGGGCGATCGCCGACGAGACCGGGCAGCAGCGGGCGCTGATTCCGTGGATACGGGCGTTCCGTCCGCGGGTGTTGCTTGCACCCATGTCCAATGACCGGCACCCCGACCACCATGCCGCCCACTACCTTGTGCGCAGCGCCAACTACTTCGCCGGTCTCACCAGCATCGAAACCGGGCACGAACCCTACCGCGCCCCGCGGATCTACTCGTATGCGCCGTATATGGACGAACGAATGCCCGAGTTTGTCGTGGACGTCTCCGGTCACTTCGACGCGAAAACCGAGGCATTGCGTGCCCATGCGTCCCAGTTTCACAACCCGGAATACGACGGGCCGCCCACCTATATTGCGAGCGCCGAATTCTGGCAGTCCATCCGCACGAGGGCGGTGTATTGGGGGAGCCGGATCGGCGCCGAGTACGGCGAGCCGTTGTTCGCTCAAACGCCCGTGGCAATCGCATTCCCGCCGGGTCTGGAGCCCAACTCATGAGAATCGGCATCACATGCCATCCCACGGCAGGCGGCAGCGGCATCGTCGCGACGGAACTCGGGCTCGCCCTCTCGGAGCGCGGGCACGAAGTGCACTTCGTCACCTACGAGCCGCTGTTTAGGTTGAATGACTTCCACGAGCGGATCGTCTGCCACTTCGTTGAAAGCGTGTCCTACCCCGTGTTCCAGCACATACCTTATACCCTCGCACTCACCACCAAGATCTGCGAGGTAGCGGAAGAGCACGATATCGCGATCTGGCACGCCCACTATGCCATCCCCCACGCCGCCTGCGCGCTGCATGCTCGCGACATGCTCACCCCGCCAAAGCGGTTCAAGCTGGTGACGACCCTTCATGGCACGGACATCACCCTGGTAGGCAGCGACCCGTCATTCTTCCGGCTCACGAAGTACGCCATTGAGGAGAGCGATGCGGTGACGGCGGTCTCGAACTGGCTGAACCGGGAGACGGTAGAGACCTTCGGACTCTCGCGCCCCATCCGGACGATCTACAACTTCCTTGACGAAGACCAGTTCGAGTGCCATGCCGGCGAACGATCGAAGCTGGCCCGGGACGACGAGAAGATCCTCATGCACATATCGAATTTCCGTCCCGTGAAGCGGGTCACCGACGTGGTGCGCGTGTTCAAACGCATCTCCGAGCAGATTCCAGCCCGTTTGTTGATGGTCGGGGACGGCCCGGAGCGATTGTCCGCTGTCGGCGTGGCCCGCCAACTCGGCGTCACCGGCAAGATCAAGTACTTGGGCACCTACGAACGCATCGAGACCGTGCTGCCGTTTGCGGATCTGGTCATCCAGCCGAGCGAGCATGAGAGCTTCGGCCTGGTGCCGTTGGAGGCCATGGCGTGCGGCGTGCCCGTGCTGACGACGGCGAGTGGGGGGGTCTGCGAGGTCGTCGAGCACGGGGTAACCGGGTATCTTTGCGAGGTGGGCGACATCGAGACGATGGCGAGCTGCGCGGTGGAGGTCCTGAGCGATCCGGACAAGGCCGCCGAGATGGGCCGGCGCGGGAGCGAACGCGCGAGGCGCTTGTTCTCCCGCGAAAAGATCGTGAGCGAATACGAGGCCCTGTACCAGGAACTCGCGGGCAAGCGGTCACAATAGACAAACGGGACCCGCCGGCTGTCTGCGTATCGACGGCGCCCGCCGAGGATAAGGAGGAACATACGATGGCAAAGATAGCGATGGTTGGAGCGGGGAGTATCGTCTTCTGCAAGACCCTCATGATGGATATCCTGGCAACGCCTGCCT
>Ga0272444_10005441_pt1 | contig 11041 bp, 6 predicted proteins | sample SSMForm13_FD_201033 | JGI IMG/M metagenome (GOLD analysis project Ga0272444, IMG submission 201033) | Marine sediment archaeal communities from Little Sippewissett salt marsh, Falmouth, MA, United States - SSM-Form-13 | ecosystem: Environmental > Aquatic > Marine > Wetlands > Sediment ... | reverse complement strand
CTGGGCGATGCCGAGAGAACGCCCAAGCAGATCGTCCGGGACATCGAATCCATGCTGGCCACCCAGATGGGTTTGCGTATCGACCATAAACGGGTCAGCGTGGCTCAGATGCGCAAATCGGGCCGGCCGCCTCAGGCGAAAGCGCCGTTGCGGTTGAAGTTCCGCAGTGTCAATCTGACCGTTACCGGTGTAGCCGCCGAGGCCCAGGTCGAGATCGAGAAGGACGAGGTGGTCTCCACAGGGATCGCCTCCGGCCCGAGCTCATCTCAGAACCAGATGAGGCTGGTCAACATCGCCGCCATGAGATCCATCGAGAAGTTTCTGCCCCCCGACCATTCTCTGTCCCTCGAGGAGCTGAAGGTGATCCCCATGGGCGAGGAGGAGATCATCGTGGTGGTCCTCAACCTCCTCAAGCCGCGAGAGGAGATCCAGCTGGTGGGCAGCGCCATTATGGGAAGCGATGTCAAGCGGAGCGTGATCTTCGCCTCGCTGAAAGCCCTCAACCGGTATATCGGAAGAATCGAGAGCACATCGAAGGAGTAACACCTTCCTGACCATGAGGGGAGGACTCCATGGATCTGGTCGCCAGGATCAATACCCTCCTATGGACCTGGATTCAAAGCCTGAGATCTGTGAAAAGGATCTCACTTTTTTTTCCCTTTCTTCTTTTCGCCTTGCTGCAATTCGGCCTGCTCCTGCTGCTCATCTTTTTCTACCTGCCGCCTCTATCGGTCCTGCTGATCCCCCTGATTCGTCTGTTCTCTATGGAGGGGGCCCTGCATTATCCCCAGTTCTATTTCTTTATGCCGGGTCTCTTCTCCCAATTCAACGGCTGGATACTCAATCCTCTGATCAGCTGGCTGTTCGTGGGAGCGGCCACCCTGATGTTCGCCGGATGGTACCGGGGAGGACCGGTCAAGACGGGGCCGGCGCTGGGCCGGGCGATGAAACGCGCCCTTCCGCTTTTCACAGTCGGATTGGCGGAGTGGGCGGTGATCAGGGTGGTGATGCTGCTGTTTCGCCATCTGTCCACATCGGTCTTGAAGTGGGGCGCGCAATCGCCCCGCTTGTTCATACTGGCCGGATTCTTTATCGGCATCGTATTCATCGTCCCCTTTGCCTATACATCGGCCGAGGTGGTCCTGAGAGATAGGGGTATCTTCGGAGCCCTGCGGGGCAGTTTCGGGCTGGCTCGCAGAAATCTCGGATTGACCTATCTCCTCTTCGCCGTGCCGTCTCTGATCCTCCTGGCGATGAATCTGTTTCTGCAGAGCGCGCCCATTATCGTCACCAGAACCAGCCCTACGGTGATCGTGGTACTTCTGGTTTTTCAAATTATCATGACCGCGGCGGTGAACTTCCTCATCGTGGGAGCCCTGACGGCGCTGTATCTGCGGACCACCGAATAGGGGTCCTGCCTGACATCGGTGAAAGGGATGCCATCATCCTATTGAGCGGAGGCGGTAGTCGACCATGCACTGGTTCAGAATTGACCGACGGTTTCCATGGTTGCTGGTGGGAATGGCTCTGGCGGTGTCGTGCGCCCGGGACGAGGGTCTGGGGGACCGGTACCGGGCTGAGCGATTGTACTATCAGACCAACAAGCTCTACCAGACCTTTCAGATCGATTCCAGGCAACTCGACGCGGAACGTTCCCGGCTGCTCAGAGAATCCTTCGGTCGGATCATCGAGGAGTTTCCCGCTTCCTCCCTGCAGCCGTCGTCCGGCTATACCGATGACGTGCGCCGGGAGCTGCTCACCATTACCGGAGTGAGCCGGTTGAACATAGCCGATCTGTTCCTTCGCGAGGGGCAGGTCGATTCGGCCATCGCGGCCTACCGGGGGATCATCGCGGAGTATCAGGATGACCCCTCGATCGGTTCCCGGGCGCAATACTCCCTGGCCATGGTGTATCAGGGGAGCGGCCGCTGGCCGGAGGCCGTGACGGCTTTCGAGACGCTGTTGCAGGACTATCCTCCCTTTCAGGAGACCCCGCAGCGGCCGGACGAGAATATTCTGAGCATCCCCCTGTACGTGGCCTCGACCTTCCTGGACCGCGGCGATTCGCTCAGTGCCGGGGAGTATTTTCAGAAGGCCCGCGATTATCTTTCCCGGGTGACCGCTCAATGGCCGGAGACGCCCACCGCCCGATTGGCTCAGAATCAAATTGTCAACACCTATATGCAGCAGCAGCGGTGGCCGTCGGCCGTGTCCGCCCTGGAGCGTCTGATGGTCATGCTGGAGGAGGGCGACGATCCGCCGGATGCCCTTTTCGTGATGGCCGCGCTCTATTCCGACAGACTCGCTGAGCCGGACCGCGCCTTGGGCATCTACGAGGACATGCTCCAGCGGTACCCCGATTCCGAGAGGCTTTCTCGAGCGCTCCTGGCGATCGGCCAGCTGTATTTCCAGCAGGGCGACCTGCCGGAGGCGCGCCGTTTTTTCGGCCGGGTGATCGAGGAGTATCCTCAGGACCCCGGGACCGGCGCCGCCGCGCAGTATGCTCTGGCGCTGAGTTACGAGTTCGAGGGAGACTGGGATAAAGCGCTCAACGAGTTTCGCTGGATCGTGGACAATTATCCCGGCACCAGGGAGGCTTTCACCGTACCCCTTTACATTCTGGAGCACTATCGCCGGTACGGGGAAGAGGCACTGGCTCAATCGGCCTATCAGCAAGCCCTGCGGACGTATGGCGATATCGTCGCCGGTCAGCCCAATACACCCAGCGCCTTACAGGCCCAATGGCATATCGCTCAAAGCCATATCATGATGACCTCCTGGGAGGAGGCGGCTGAGGCATTGGAGCTGCTGGTCCAGACGTATCCCCAGAGCCAGCAGATTCTCCCTGCCCTGATGCATCTCGGGGAGATCTACGAGTCACATCTGGATCGGACCGATCGCGCTCTGGGGACCTATCAGATGATCCTCAAAGTGGCCCCGACAAGCCCGTATGCCGGCATCGCCGCAGAGCAGATCGATCGGCTGCAGGAAGCCCTGCCATGAGCTTTCCGGATGTCCTTCCGCTATTCAATATCATCGTCACCACCATATTGGCTCTTCTCGTCTGGCGGCGGAATCCGCATGTACTGGTGACGAGGATCTTCGCCCTGGGAGTTCTGACGGTCGTCGCCGTGGAGTTGGGCCATTTCCTGGCCAGGACCAGTGGCACGGCCGCCGGCGTCTTTCTGTGGTACCGGCTTGCCCTGGCAGGCCTTTGTTTTTTGCCGCTGGCCTGGCTGCTGTACAGTTTGGTGCTATTCCAGCCCCGGCCCGGGGAGGTTCTCAAGCGGAGAGGTTTCTATCTCGGTCTGATAGCTGTCTTTGGGTGCGGCTTCCTCTATCCTCTGTTCACCGGCCGGCTGCTGCTTCTGCCTCCGGCGGCGGAGCCGCCATGGATAGGGGAGGTGCACTTCACCTCCCTGGGGCGCTGGTTTCTGATCTATGTTCTGCTTGTCGCCGTCATCGTGCTGGTCACCCTGGACAACACCTACCGGAGGATCAGGCAAAGGGGCGGGCGCCATGCACTGTACGGTCTGATGAGCGGTCTTTTGTATCTCATCTTTCTGTGCAGTCAGGGATTATTGTTCTTCCGTATTCCCTCACCGGCCCTCTATCTGGGTTCGGTCATCGTCACAGCTTCCAGCCTGCTGGTGGCCTATGATATCATTCGCTACCGGCTGCTGGAGGTCGATATCTACGTGGGCCGGGGGGCCGTGTATTCATCGGCCATCCTTCTGCTGGTTGGCGGATACCTGGTGCTGATGGGGTTGGTGGGCAAGCTGGTCAGGGTTCTGGGCGGCAACCTCAGCCTGTTCTTCACCATCCTAGCAGCTTTCGTGATGCTGCTGTTATCCCTGGTTCTGCTTCTTTCCGGTTCGGTCAAAAAAAGGATCAAGCTTTTCGTCGATAGAAATTTCTACCGCGGCCGGTACGACTATCGCGAGCAGTGGCTGCGGTTCAGCGAGGAGATGTCCAGTCTCCTTGAACTGAACATCATCGTCAAGCGTTTTCTCCAGATGGCGCTGGAGACCGTCGATGCCCGGAGAGGATGCGTCCTGCTGCCGGATGGGTCCGGCGATTTTCAGATCACCGCGTCGGTCGACCTCGAGGGAAACGGTCTGCGCATCACCGAGAGAGGCAACTTTCTCGACTGGCTGTTCGTTCTCAGCCAGCCCATCAAGCTGGACGATCCCCGACTGGAGAAGAACATCAATACAGCGTTCCACAGCGAGAGGGATCGTTTCCGGGAACTGGGACTGGCCGTGCTGGTGCCCCTGGTGACCAAGAGAAAGCTGGTCGGTCTACTGGCTCTCGGACCGGCCAGGTCAGGGGAATCCTATTCCCCGGTGGATCTCGAACTGCTCGAGGCCGTCGGCAATCACCTCTCCATGGCCGTGCTCAATGCGACCCTGAGCCAGGAGCTGGTCATTAATCGGGAGCTTGAATTCATGCACAAGGTCTCCTCCTTCGTCGTTCACGATCTGAAGAACTCCGTCTCCACCCTTTCCATGCTGCTGGAGAATGCCGCCGGCAATATGGAGGATCCGGAATTTCGCCAGAGCATGATCCGGACCATCGCCGGAACGGTCGAGAGAATGAACGGGCTGATGACCAGGATCCGGACCATGCCCAAGGATCTGGAACTGAACCGGAGGGCCGAGGATATCAACCGGATCGTTCAGGAAGTGGTCTCCAAGACCAAGATCGATCAGCTGGAGCGCATCGAGTACCAGGAGGATCTTCACGATATCCCCCTGACCAGCGTGGACCGAACGTATCTGGAGAAGGTCCTGACCAACCTGATGATCAATGCCGTCGAGGCCATGCCGACGGGCGGCCGCATGAAAGTGACCACCCGCATCGCACAGAACGGCGCCGGGCCGGAAAGTGGTGACGAGATCCCCGCCGGTCGCTGGGTGCAGATCGAGGTGGCAGATAACGGGCCGGGGATGACCCGCGAGTTCATCAAACAGCGGCTCTTCCGGCCTTTTCAGACCACCAAGGAGAAAGGCCTGGGCATCGGTCTGTATCAGTGCCGGGAGGCGGTCGAGGCCCATGGGGGGCGGATCGAAGTAACCAGCGACGAGCGGGAGGGCACCGTCTTCACCGTCCGTCTGCCCGTCGTACATACCACCGGAAAAGAGATAGAATGAAACCAGACGACCGTACCGAGAAGAAAGACAAGGTCCTCATCGTCGATGATGATCAGGGCATCCGCGATCAGCTGATGTGGGCCCTGAAAGATGAGTATGAGGTTCTTCAGGCCGGCGATGTGGCCACCGCCGTGGAGATCGTCGGCGAGCAGAAACCGCAGGTGGTGGCGCTGGATATCAGCCTGTCGCCCTTCGAGCAGAATGAGGAAGGATTCGAGGTGCTCCGCAAGACCATGGAGATCGATCCCAAGATCAAGGTCATCATGATCACCGGCAACGAGATGAAAGATCTGGCCCTGAAGGCCGTGAACATGGGGGCCTATGACTATTTCAACAAGCCCATCGATCTGAGCGAGATGAAGATCATCATCGGTCGTGCGGTTACCATCCAGCGGCTCGAGCGGGAGAATGAACAGCTCATCGAGAAACTGGAGGCCGAGCGGCGTTTCCATGATATCATCGGCAGCTGTCCCCAGATGATGAAGGTCTTCGATCTGGTCGACCGGGTAGCCACGACCAACGCCACGGTGCTCATCTTCGGTGAAAGCGGCACCGGCAAGGAGCTGGTGGCCAAGGCCATTCACCGCCAGAGCATGCGCCGGGCAAAGCCTTTCGTGCCCATCAACTGCGGCGCCATACCGGAGAACCTCCTGGAGAGCGAGCTGTTCGGTTACGAGAAGGGGGCGTTCACCGGCGCCGTGGAGAGGAGAAAGGGGCGGTTCGAGCTGGCCGAAGGCGGCACCATCTTTCTGGATGAGATCGGAGAGCTCAGTCTGGCCCTTCAGGTGAAGATCCTCCGGTTTCTGCAGGAACGGGAGATCGAGCGCGTCGGCGGCCGGGAATCCATCGAGCTGGATGTGCGCATCATCGCGGCCACCAATAAGGATCTGCAACAAGAGATGGAAAAGAACGATTTCCGCGAGGATCTCTATTACCGGCTCAGCGTGGTCTCCATTTCTCTGCCGCCCCTGCGCGACCGGGGAGACGATATCATCCTTCTGGCCAATTCCTTCCTGCAGCATTTCAACAAGGAATACGGCAAGAATATTCAATCGATCTCCTCGGAGGCCCTTCTGCTGCTGCAAAACTACGGCTGGCCGGGCAACGTCAGGGAGCTGGAAAACCGGATCAAGCGGGCGGTGATCATGTCCCGGGGCAAGCGGGTGCTTCCCGAGGATCTCGATCTGCAGGTGACCAAGAAGGGGGGGCGGCTGACGCTGCGGGAGGCCAGGGAACATCTGGAGAAGAAGATGATCACCGAGGCGTTGCTGCGGAACAGGGCCAATATCTCACGATCGGCCCGGGAACTGGGGGTCAGCCGGGCGACCCTGTATGATCTCCTGGGCAAGTATGAGATCTCCAGGGAGGAATATAGCTAATCCCTTGTCGGAATCTCGTACAGGATAAATCAATTCATTATCAAGGACTTGTACGGGACGACCGACCATCAACTGTCGACTTTCTTGACACTTTTACCCCTGCCGTCGGTGAGCGGACCAGCTCATGAACAGGACGGCGGGGTTTTTTATTGGAGTAGGTCTATACGGCCTCCGGTGTTAGAGAAATCCTTGAGAGAGAGAAGTTTACCTGTCAGAAGTTGGCATGGAGTTTGCCCTCTAAAAAATCGGGTTACTTTGTCTGTTGACCAGGAGCGAACGGACATCAGCGAAGAGGAACAGGCTCACCGTGATTATCTCTCGCCGGAGGTGAGTTCCTCCGGGGCCTTGATCCGGCGGAAGATGGATGCTTCGCTCAATCGCAAGGAGACATCATGGCAGTGCGGGGAGACGGTCACAGCCAATTCGAAAAACAGCTCCGCAAAATGAGATCGGAGAACGAATCGCTGCGCCAGCGCATCTCCTTCCTGGAGAAGATGAGCGAATTCGACGAAGTGACCCAACTCTATTCGCAGGGCTACTTCGAGAGGAGGTTCGCCCAGGAGCTTCGGAGAGCCGAACGGTATTGCGAGTTTCTATCCCTGGTCCTGATCGATGTGAGCTCTGCACTAGCGGATCAGAGCTCCACATCGGAGACGAAAGCGGTCAAGGATCTGGGACAGCTGGTCGGTCATACCGTGCGGGCCACGGATATACTGGCCAGGCTGGGGAAAAACCGCTTGGCCGTGCTGCTGACCGAGACCCCCAAAGAGGGCGCGTTTCGACTGGCCGAGAGGCTGAACGATACGATCATCGGCAGCAGTCTCTCGGAGGAGCTCCAGGGAGTGAAAGAGGAATCGTTCAACATCGGCATCGCCTCTTTTCCGGAAGACGGCGCTCAGCAGGACGATCTTCTTCAAGTGGCCAGTTCGCCGCTGAACAATGGTTCCTCGGTTTTGCGGAGCCCGGATTAACCGATCGACGTTCTTATCAAGAGCAGTGTGTCGAAAAAAGGGGGATCATCATCCCCCTTTTTTTCTGCCGCCAGAACAGTTCCCCGGTCCCTCGAAGGACCCAGTCGAGACCGGTGGACTTTTTTCTTGACTTTTTCCAGTGATTATATTGGCAATAGACGGGGCCGTCCGGCCGCCGTGATGATGATGCCCTCACACCTCCTGCCGGGATTCGTCGAGCCGTATTTCCGGCGCCATTTCCCGGTCTCCGGCAGAGATAGGATCCGACATGAAGGTCCGAGTCCTGTACAATCCCAGTTCCGGATCGCAGCTGCGATCGCGGGAGGATCTCGGCCAGCTGCGATCCATCTTCCACGGCTATGGTCTGGAGGCCGAGATGATCCGGTTGACCGAGAAGTACCAGTGTACGGTATTGGCCCGCCGGGCGGTGGAGGAGGGCTACGGCATGGTGGTGGCGGTCGGGGGGGACGGGACCGTGAACGAGGCCGCCTGCGGTCTGGTTCACGGCGATATACCCCTGGGCATCATTCCGGCCGGATCGGGCAACGGCATCTCCCGCACCCTGGGCATTCCGCTGAATCCAATGGAGGCTTGCCGGGTGATCGCCGAGGGCTTCACCCGCCGAATCGATGTCGGCCTGCTGAATGGTCACCATTTTCTGGGCGTTGCCGGTGTCGGGTACGATGCTCTGGTGGGATATCTCTTCGAGCAAAGATGGGGCAAGCAGCGGGGACTGTGGAGCTATGTTCTCAGCGCTCTGACGGGCTACTTTCAATATCGTCCCTATCCCATCCAGCTGCGCACCGGCCGGGGAACCCGATCGATATCGCCGTTGCTGGTGACGATCGCCAATACCACCCAGTTCGGCGGCGGCGCCATCATCGCTCCGCATGCTGAACCCGATGACGGACTCTTCGACATCTGCATCGTCCACCATTTGAATCTGCTCCAGGCCCTCTACTATTGGCCCAGGCTTTTCTCCGGGCGCATCGACACCGTTCCCCAGTGGGAGATGCTGCGGTCCGATGCCCTCGAGCTGATATCCGAAAAGCCGGTTCCGGTGCACGTCGATGGGGATTTTCTGGAGATGAGCGCCCATGTGCGCATCTCCCTAGTACCGGGCGGATTGCCCGTCCGAGTGCCCCGGTGATCGGCGCCGGACCAGTGGTATCGGATCGATGATACCGGCCGGATCACCGATCGGCGGGCCGGCCCGCCGGGCCCCTGCGGAGAGGCCGGATCCCTCGGCCCGAGGGGGGACCTTTCGGTCGGCACGGGATTTGCTTAAATCCTGAACGGTTCTGATGAAGATAAGACATAATGGTCCGCCAGATTTGCTCTTGACAACGTTTGCGTACCGATGTTATATTGAAATTACAGCGTTGGAGCGTATGATCGGGTCCTCTCGATGACCGTCTACCACCTGGTGAGGAGGTGTCTAAAGGGCTTTCGCTAACGGGTTCTGAAAAACGTGATCGACATCCCCATTGATCGTTGTGTCGTCGTCAGTTCCTGCGGATTTGAGCGAAGGGATGATGATCGGATATCCGTCGAGACGCAGACCTCAACCCTGTCTATCGGCTCTGGTATGATCGGATCGATGCAGGTGTTATCGAGCATGCTGGCAAGGTGAGATCTCTCTCTCGGCGGTTTTTTATTGTCCCGTTTCGTCCCTGGCGACCTACCGGATATCACCAGGATCATACCATCGATCGGAACAGAATGGAGAGAGCGATGAAGGTTACCATTCCCCGCCCGTATGTGGCGCGACTATTCATGTTGAGCCTGGTCCTGGCCGGTTTCACGGCCGTCCTGTCGCCGTCGGCCTGGTCGCAAACCGGGGGAGAACGGAGCCCCTCGATCTCCGGTTTCCTCGACCGTGGGGAAACCTCTGACCCCGCCCGTCAGGCGGCCGGATTGCGGCTGCTCCGCTCCGACGAGGAGGCAGTGGAGATCGAGTACGTCTCACCGTCCCTGGCGATCTCCTCCGAGGTGGTGGAGGGCGTCGAATACCAGCGCATCCGTCTCCCCGAAGCCGGCAGCACCATTCAGGAGGGAGCTCCCCAGCTACCCGCCCGGTTGATCACCGTGGGTATTCCCCCGGGAGTCGAGGTGCGGGCCGAGGTGGTGCTCACCGAGGCGGAGCGCCTGGCCGGAGTGCAGGTCTATCCGACACCCCGGAAGGTCATCCGCCAGACCGAGGAGGGACGCCATTACAGCGATCTTCAGTTCTACCGTGATGAGAACTGGTATGATCGCGACGCGCTGTTTCCGCCGGCCCTCGCCGAGGTGATCGAGACGGCCTTTCTCCGGGATCAGCGGCTGGCCCGCGTGGAGCTGCGGCCGGTACAGGCCAATCCGATGACCGGAGAGCTGGTCTGGCACCGGCGGATCGTTCTTCGCCTCCGTTTCAGCGGAGCCAAGAACCGGACCGGGTGGGCCGATACCCCCTCGGCGCCCCCCGCCGGACCGGGGAGTGCTTTCGAGCCGGTCCTGGAAAAGGTGCTCATCAACTATCATTCCTCCCGGGCCTGGCGAAGCCGCCCGGCGGAGACGGACATGTACAAGGCGGCCGCCAACGAGACCCCCTATGGTGATTCCACCGCCTACAAGATCGCCATCCGTGAGGATGGTCTGTACTCGATGAGCTATGAATATCTCCAGGGTGAGGGCGTGGCCGTGGACCAGATCGTTCCCCGGACGGTGAAGATGACCAGCCAGGGCCGGCAGATCCCCATCTACGTGTCCGGCGCCCGTGACGGCCGGTTCGATCCCGGCGACGCCATCCAGTTCTGGGGCCAGATCCATTACGGCGATGAGCATCATTTCGATCCCTATACCCACACAAATATCTACTGGCTGCATTGGGGAGGGGGTATCGGCCTGCGGATGGTGGAGCAGGACGGCTCCCTGACCGAGGAGAATCCCTCCAACCTGATCATCCCGGAATACTACCGGACGTCCCTGCGCATGGAGCAGGACATCAACTACGAGCGGCTCTCGCAGGTCGCCGACGAGAGCATCGACCGCTGGCTGTGGAATGAATTCCGGCCGGATACCACCCGGGATTATTCCTTTGAGCTGACCCGCATCGTCGATAGCCTGTCGTGCGGGGTCGAGGTGCGGCTGCGCGGTCTGACCTACGCACCCGCGCACCCCAATCACCATACCAAGATATGGCTCAACGGGATCCCGCTGAGCACGGAGTACTGGAACGACCAGAGCGAATTCATCTACCGGGAGGAGAACCTGCCCGGGACGAACCTCTGGGAAGGCGCGAACCTTCTGCGGATCAAAAATCTCGGCGATACCGATGCCGGAGATGTGGATACCTTTCGGCTGAACTGGATCCTGATCCATTACTGGCGCCAGTACTACGCCGACATGAACGAGCTTCGATTCGCGTCCCCGGAGGGCGGCGAACTGGGGCTTCACGAGTTCCGGCTGAAGGGTTTCACCACCAGCGATATCGAGGTCTTCGATCTGGCCGGCAAGAAGATCGTCAATGCTGATATCCGTCCCGACAGCATTTTCTACG
>Ga0272444_10005439_pt1 | contig 11042 bp, 5 predicted proteins | sample SSMForm13_FD_201033 | JGI IMG/M metagenome (GOLD analysis project Ga0272444, IMG submission 201033) | Marine sediment archaeal communities from Little Sippewissett salt marsh, Falmouth, MA, United States - SSM-Form-13 | ecosystem: Environmental > Aquatic > Marine > Wetlands > Sediment ... | reverse complement strand
CACTACTACCTGTGTGATCTGGACCGCAACCGGCGCGCAATGCTTCCTCAAGGGAGCCGGCAATGGGCTCGCTGGTTGTGCTACGTGGCCGCTGTCAAGCGATTCTTCGCCATGAGACCCGGTCAGGCGGGAGACTCCAGCCCTAGCACTGTCGCCATGCCATACGTTCCTGGTCCGGGGCAAGTGCTGCTGCCACATGGGCTCATTCCTCCTCCTGCAGCTACTAGATCACTCGTAGCATGTACAGGGTTGCTACCCACGTTAGTCTGGGAGGGCATCCTTGTGAATACAGTTGGCTCGCTCGACCAATCAACCGTGGATTCGTTCTCACACCAATTCGTAGTCCCCAAGGGTTCCGGGCTGGCCGTCTTTAACAATGTTCCGGCACCGATAGCGGAAGCCGTTCTTGGGACACTGGGAGTCACGTTGCTTGAGCTTAATACAGGAGTTTCTGATGGCTAGTCTCACTGACCCGCTGGCCATACTCGACAAGACCCGCGATGGGCTCATCAGGTACATCCAGACAGCATTCGGAACGCGGTTCCCGAGCCTCGAGGCCGAACGGGAACGCCTGCTCAGAAGCCAGGGTTGCTTGTTCCAAGTGCCTTACATCGAACCAATCCCGGAGTACGCAGGGGGGGAGACCCTCGGCGAACTGGCATCCAAAGACCTGCCGGGCATGTCTTCGGAGGATACAGAGCGGTTCAAGGAGTTCTGCAGCACCGGGCTGTTTGCACGCTCAGGGCAGTTGTACACGCACCAGCAGGACATGCTGCGAGAGGCGCTGTCTGGCAATCACTGTGTAGTGACCACAGGTACCGGCTCGGGGAAGACGGAATGCTTCCTGCTGCCGCTGGTGGCTTCATTGGTAAGGGAGAGCTCTGCATGGGCCGAAACTCAGCTGCCAGATGATTGGGATTGGTGGAGTCGCGGTAGCGCCGAGGTACGCTCGAAACGGCACGCTGAAACGCGGCCGCAGGCCATGCGTGCGCTGGTCCTGTACCCGATGAACGCCCTTGTCGAGGACCAGATGAGCCGTCTCCGCGTCGCTCTGGATTCGCCGGCGGCACATGGCTGGTACGATGAGCACTGTTCCGGGAACCGGTTCTATTTCGGCCGGTACAATGGCCAAACCCCCGTTGCGGGGCACCCTATTGCGAAGGGCGACAACGGACGTCTGGTCGCACACTCAACCAAGCGATCAGCCCTCCGCAAGGCCATGGAGGAGATGCAGGGAGCCTCTGACGGGCTGGATGGCAGCATGGATGAGGTGCTGGTGGCCCTTGACGATCCTGGGCTCTCCCCGGAGGAACGGCAGCGCCTTGAGCAGAGGCGAGATGATCTGGCGGACCTTCGAGCGTTCTTCCCTCGCGTTACCAAGGAATCCGCAGAGATGGTATCGCGGTGGGACATGCAGGACTGCCCTCCCGACATCCTCGTCACCAACTGCAGCATGCTCTCGATTATGTTGATGCGTCACAAGCTTAGCGAGGACCCCAGGGACAAGGCCGACGAAGACGTCTTCACGAAGACAAGGGATTGGCTTGCCTCGGATCCGTCGCGAGTATTCCACTTGATCGTAGACGAGATCCACCTGTACCGAGGGTCTGCGGGAACCGAGGTGGCCTACCTTATTCGACTTCTACTCGAGAGGCTCGGCTTGCATCCTGATAGCCCGCAGCTTCGGGTCCTCGGATCCAGCGCGTCCATTGAGGATCTGGACGAAGGTACGGATTTCCTCGCAGGCTTCTTCGGGTTCGACAAGGCCCGAGATCGCTTGTCGATCATCGGGGGCGACGCGACATCGCCTGATGGCTCCGGGTTGCTACCACTGGATCCATTCAGAGCAGCAGGAATGGATCTCGAGGAAGAAAGCGGGACGTGGGAGATTAGTGACATCTGCCAAGCCTTGGGCCTTCCGACCGACTCGCCGGAAGCTACTTTGCGAGATCGGTTATCGGACAGCTCGCTGACAATGCTTAGAGCCTGCAATCTGGATGGGGAGTCAAGGCCACGCGCGGTAAGCCTTGATCGCTTCGCTGCGAAGCTGTGGCCTGGAGACAGCATTGCCCCCACGGACAGGCGTCGTGCCGCCAGAGGGCTTCTCGCGGCTCTTAACTCCCTGTCTCCTTCCGATGGCGAGGGCGCAAAGCTACCTAGGTTTCGGATCCATCTCATGGCACGCAACGTTGACGGCCTTTGGGCCTCGACCTCGACCTCCTCACTCGATGACGGGGAGCGAGTAGTTGCTGGTACGGAGGGCCGCTTTCCAGGCCGCCTATACCCAAGCGATGCTACGTTCAACGACCCGGGACATCATAGGATACTGGAGCTGCTGTACTGCGAGTGTTGCGGAACCGTCTTCTTTGGCGGCTACCGGATTCCTGTCCAGGACGCCGGGGGAGCTGTTAGCGGATGGGAAATGGTTAGCTCTAATCCCGAGCTTGAGGATATCCCGAACGAGCGGGACGAGTCCTTCCATAGCAACCGCCCAATGTCAAAATACATGCTCTTCTGGCCATGCACGCAAGGCGAGCGAGCCAGGAACTCAGAATGGGATCAGGCCACGCTTGGGGCGATACGAATGCGCCAGGCCGGGGGGCCGACAATTGCCAAGTCGGATCGCCGCCATGCGAGCTGGGTGCACGCGCGCCTCGATCCTTCGAATGGCCTTGCTTCATTGGGCACATCCTCTGACGGCGAGTTACCGGGCCACGTCATACGTCTTCAGGACTCAGCGTCAGAGCCTGACACTCCCGCGCTGCCCCACGTATGCCCGTCCTGCGGGGAGGACTACTCCCGGCGGATGTCGCGCCTGTCTCCGATTCGAGCGTTTCGTACCGGCATCAACAAGATGCTGCAAGTGTTGGCCATTAACTTCGTGGAGGATCTGGGGGAGGGCCAATCACGAAAGCTTGTCGCTTTCTCTGACAGCCGCGCGAATGCTGCACGGCTAGCATACCAAGTGGAGGCCGAAAACTGGCAGGACGCGCTCCGCCAGACCGTCTACTCCCTGCTGCTGGACCCCTCGTGTGGACTTACGCCTCTTCAAGCATCTGAGCTCGCCCTCATCCAAGCAGCTGATGGACGTGGACGCTCGCCTACCAACGACGAGGCTATCTCCCTCGCCGGGGAGTGTGCGAGCGATGGCGAGATTCTGGACCTGCTCGACTACCTGAAGGACGCCCATGCCAATCTAGATGAGCTGGATGGCTTCGACCGCGTCAGGACGGAGAGGAGACAGAAGAAAGCGATCGAGGAGGTCGCCAAGCTACGAAGCAGCCTGCGTCAAGTATGCAATGGAACGGTTCATCTGGATCCACTCTTCGCTGTCGACCCCGACTCTCCCAAGATACCCGTCGCCCTTCGGCGCCTTCTCGACTCAACCATGAGTTCTCCATTGGGAACGAAAGAGGAATTCCTTCAGTGGCGTGTTGACGGTAGCCGGATTCCTTGGCTACAGCTGCTTCGCTACTGCGAAGAAGGATGGCGGCTCTCCGAGCAGTTCGATGATCCAAGCGAACGTCCGAGTTACTGTCGTGCATTGGACGACATGATGACAGATGTTAGAAAGGCAGCGATCGGCACTCTCTTCTCGCGATCGTACTTCGACGCGGAGACGCAGGGGATCGCGTACCCATTCCTTGACGTGATTTCGCTGCCAGCGGGGCTTCCTGCCTCTATCGACCTCCAGGCGTATCGGGAGATCGTGTGGTCCACGCTTAGATTACTCGGAGAGACCTACCGGTTCGTCCCACAAGACCCGTCGCCATCGGAATGGGGAGACCCAGGAAAGGTTACACAAAGGCACCGACTAGGCATATTCCTTATGGCAGTCGCGGGGAAAACCGGCGCCGACTACGAGACCCTCCGTGACTCGGTCTACGCTACCGTGAACCCAAAGCACAACGGACTAGTGCTTAGGTTCAGTGCACTGGAGTTCCGGGCGGTGGCGGAGAATGCCAAAGCGTTCACGTGCGGCGTGTGTGGCAGAATCCACTTGCATGCCTCGTGTGGTGTCTGCACCAGGTGTGCCCGAGACTCGGTCGGCCAAGACACACGAACGGCTGGTCATCTGCGCCGGTCACACTACTATGCTGCCCGGGCAGTCGATGGTACGGCCTCTCGCCTGCACTGCGAGGAGCTTACGGGGCAGACACAGGACCAAGCTCAACGCCAGCGGCATTTCAGAGATCTCTTCATCTCCGAAGAGACGGTGCCTGTGGATGCACTGGATCGTCCGGCACTCCCAGTCGTCGACAGCATTGATCTCTTGAGTGTAACTACCACGATGGAAGTGGGCGTAGACATCGGCGCCCTCCGGGCCGTTATGCTAGCTAACATGCCCCCGGAGAGGTTCAATTACCAGCAGCGAGTGGGCCGGGCTGGCCGGAAGAGACAGCGCTTCTCCTTCGCGCTGTCGTTCTGTCGGGGCAACAGTCACGACAACCATCACTTTTTCCACCCCGAGGTGATGACGGGTGGGGCACCAGCATCCCCGTTCCTTTCGATGAGAGAGGATCAAGCACAGATTGCCAAGAGGTTGTTCTCCAAGGCATTGCTCAGAGAGGCATGCCTGGCCATGGGATTTAGATGGACTGACGGTCCAACGCCGCCGGACACGCACGGTGAATTCGGCCTGGTAGAAAGATGGGACGAGAGCAGGCTGGCCGAGCTCCAGAAGTGGATCTATCGTGGCGATGACCGAATCCGGATACTGGCAGAAGCGATCGTTCGCGGAAGCTGTGTATCGGCCGCGGGGCTCATGGAGTATGCCCGTAGCCACATCGTTGACCAGATCCGCCAGATCCTCGCTAGCGATCTGTTCTGCCAGGCATCCCTTGCGCATCGACTTGCCGAGGCAGGGCTGCTGCCAATGTATGGGATGCCTACATCTGTGCGAATGCTTTACCACAGGTTGCCGCAGCATCGCCCGGAAGCCCCATGCATTGACCGTACCCTCGATATCGCGATCGCGGAATTTGCTCCCGGTCGCGAAGTGCTCCGAGATGGACGGGCCTGGAAGATAACGGGGATTACTGCGCCGGTAATGCATCGATGGAACGGCTGGACTAACAATGGCGAAAGGCCGCTGTCAGACTGGCAGCACATCCTATTCTGCCGTGGATGCATGTATCTGGAATCGCGGAGGCCGGCCTCTGTGGACGGTCAAGGGGTCCCGCAGGATGGCCCGTACGAGGGAGTTGCCGCTTGTCCCGCGTGCAAGGGAACAGGAGGACTCGATACCTTTGTGGGCGCTGTGCCGGGTGGGTTCAGAACCGATGGCAAGTATTACAGGCCTCAGGAAGCGTTCATCCCGGGAGGGCATGTGACCGTGGCAGCATTGGTCGATGCCAATCAGCATTGCATGGCGGTTACACGGAACTGCCAGAGCTGCTTCATGGATCAGGGACGCGTCTTCCGCATCAACAACAACAGCGGGAAAGGCTTCTCCGGAACCATTGGCCCACATGTGGGTCTGAACCCCGTGTTCCGGGTCGAGGACGGACCAATCAACGTGGCGTTGTTGGCTCCCAAGACAACAGATCAGCTCTGGCTCTCTCCCGTGTGTGCTCCCCACGGACTGTGCCTGGACCCAAGTACGCATGGCTCGGCAGTGAGGGCCGCATACTACTCTGCCGCGACAATCTTGGCCCGGTTGGCCTCGGAGCGGTTGGACATTGACCCAGACGAGATGGAAATCAGCAGCATCTTCAGGCACGAGTTGTCTGGAATGGGCAGGATCTACATCAATGACCACTTGCCAAATGGTGCCGGCTACGCCCGGTGGCTCTGGGACCATCTGGACGAATTGCTTGGCAACGTCCTGACGCCAGATGGGTCCGGCAGCACGCTCCTCACAAGCATGGTATCCTCCCAGCATCGCGACCGGTGTGACCAGTCGTGCTACGAGTGTCTTCGAGGCTATCGGAACCGGCCCCTCCATGGATTGCTGGACTGGCGTCTTGGCTTGGATCTCCTGCGATGCCTTGCGAGTGACTCATACTCCTGCGGTCTGGACGGCGCCTACCCGTACCTCGATGATCTGCTAGGTTACCTAGGTCGATGCGCAGAGCTTTTCGGCAACATGTTTGGTGGAGAGGCCGTTTTGTCGGACGACGGTCGTTTACCCGTGGTACGCTTCCCCCACGCTGCCAACGCATTCCTGGTGGGGCATCCCCTTTGGGACCCCGAGGCCCTTCCGCCTCAACTCGTACCATCTGGCCATGCCGCGCTTTCTTATGTGGACAGTTTCAACCTACTGTGCCGTCCATCCTGGGTTCGTGCGCACCTTGACGGTACCCCAACTGTCACTCTCGGCCCGACTGGGGGTCGCGGACAACCTTCTGCAGCAGGCGGAAGCTTCCGACCATGCAGTCGGGAAGAGCTGGAGATGCTGCTGCGCGACAGGTTCAGGGCGTGCACTGTGCGCGTCCGCGTAGATGGCGAAGAACGCGACGTCAAGGCCATACTGGTGTCTCGCGCCGGTCGCGAGGCACTCGTGACAGTGCCCCCGATTAGCGATGGCGCAACGGTCATCGGCATGTATGAGTAGGCGCCCATGCTCTACCCGAACGTCAGCATCGAGTCCATCGGCAACCTTGGAGAGAGGGTGGTCGCTGAAGCGCTGCTCCGGCAGTGCCCGCCGCAGTGGCGGATCATCTACTCCAAATTCTGGTTGTGGCGAAAGACTCGCTACAATGCAAGCCGTTACAGAGAGGGCGAGATTGACTTTGTCGTGATTATTCCCGACAAAGGGTTGGTGTGCATCGAGGTCAAGTCCGCCAAGGAGTACCGACGAGCAGCGGATGGCGTCTGGCAAAGGTTTGACGAAAGCGAAAGCCGTTGGATTCCCTACCGCAAGTCTCCCTGGGAGCAAGCAGTCTCCAACAAGCATGCGCTGGTATCCATCCTCTCCGAGCGGCTCGGAAGAAATCGCCTGCCATGTGGCTACTGCGCCGCGGTTGTCTTCCCCCGTTGCCTGCAGCATGGCCAGCTACCCGCAGGAGAAGACGACCCAACGCTCGTGATCGATGCTAACGGTCTGGATTCGCTGGCCGACACCCTTCAAGAGTCATTGGATGGATGGTGGGAGGGCCCAGGGGACACCTCCCAGGTGGAAGCCGTCATGCTTCCGGGCGAGGCGGCGTTCTGTGAGTCGCTGGCAGTTGATGTTGATCGACGAAACCGGAAGCTTGTCAAGCTGACAAGCCAGCAGGCCCGGATCCTGAGCGGGCTCCGTCTGAACAAGGCGGTACAGATTCTGGGCGGCGCAGGCACAGGGAAGACGGTACTCGCGGTAGAGCTCGCGAAGAGAGCCGTCGCGCAGGGGCAGCGGGTGCTGTTTCTATGCTACTCCCGCAAGCTTGCATCATGGGTGGGTGACTCGACCGGGCTACGGTCGTTCGTGGCAAGCAACTTCCATCGCCTTGCATACCAGTACGCGAAGAGCGCTAATCTGTTGTGGCCTCAGTCTCCTAGCCAGGAATTTTGGTCGTCCGAGGTCAGCACTGTGCTTCTAGAGGCCGTCGATCTCCTCGGTCGGAACGCCAAGTTCGACACCGTCATTGTCGACGAGGCGCAGGACTTCTTGAGTGAGTGGCTCATCCCCATCCGCGAGCTCTGGAATGAGGAAGGGCAGTTCATCCTGTTCGGAGATGAGAATCAGGCCGTGTTTGGCGGAGAGATCATCGGCCATCCGGAGATCGTCCGGTATGTCCTGCAGGACAACTGCCGCAATACACGAGAGATCGCGCGTGCTTGTAGCCGTGTGCTACTAGATGCCAACGTCGCAGTAGACTCTGGCTCGATGGACAGCCTCCCGGTTGGTGAAGCACCAAGGTGGATCAATGGAGGCGACCTGAGCCGCCGCCGTACAGTCACTGTGAGTCAAGTGGAGGAATGGCTTGCAGCTGGCCTCAGGAGAAGTCAGATTGCGGTGCTCTCCCCCTGGACCGACGGGAATTGCCTTGGGATTCAGGCCGAGGACATGGTAATTGGTGGCATCCCGTTCACACGAAATCTGGAGGTTTGGAGAGGGTCCAGTGCGTGCTTGTTCGAGACCATCAAGGGCTTCAAGGGTCTCGAGGCGGACGCCGTGGTTGTCACCGACGTTCCTGCGGCCGACGACACGCCAGGGTTCACGCTGCAGGATGCATATGTTGGGTTCTCTCGCGCGAAGCAGGAGCTTGTCGCGATAGCATCTTCCAATGAGGCCGCGAGGCAACTGGCCAGCTGGTTCTCGCCCGAATCCTGTTGAGGGAGAAACGATGCACCCATTCATTCAGGGCGTTAGCTATGATAGAGAAGACGTTCTGGGCTTCATTGGAAGCCGCCAATCTCAGAGCGGGATCGTGCACTCGAGTGTCCAAGACGACTACATCGCAGTCTTCTCAGGCGGCAGGTACGCCAAGCGAGTTGGCTATCAGGACGGATGGGACTCCGACGGAACATTCCGGTACCATGGGCAGGGAGCAAAGGGCAGCCAGAAGTTCGCTCGGGGGAACAAGGTGCTGGCCGAACACCGGGGAGTAGTCCTTCTCTTCGAGACGTGGAAGCCAAAGAAGTCGTGGAAAGGACGTCAGCGCTTCATTGGCAACTACATGGTGTCAGGGTACGCTTGGGAAGACGGTCAGGGGACACGCAAAGGGGATCGGGTCCTTGTATTCTCACTGGTACCAATCGCCGCCGCTTCACTGAGCGCGTCGGAGACATCGTCCCGCAAACAGGATGGGGGCAAACAGATGAGCGCCTTGCGTGCGAACGCAATCATGGCATCGCGTCCATCAACGCCTTCTTACTGCACGAGCCAGCAATTCCGGGTCCGATCGGAGATCGTTGCAGAATACGTTACTGCCAGGGCCGACGGCGTATGCGAAGCGTGTGGTGCTGAAGCACCGTTTGAGAGGCCAGACGGGAGTCCCTTTCTCGAAATCCATCACACCCGGCGGCTTGCGGACGATGGGCCGGACGATATCATGCACGTGGCAGCCATCTGCCCCAACTGTCACCGAGAGGCTCACTTCGGAAGTGACCGGACTGGATTCCGAGACAGATTGGAGAAGGCCATCGCCGACCGTGAAGAGGCGGCCCCCCAACTAGGCACCGCAGGACTGGCCCACCAACACATGGATGGGGGCGACCGGCAGCACCAGACCGGTGGGAGCAATGTGCCCGGTTAGTCATCTCCGCAACCTACGAGCCAGTATGCACCGGATCCGTGTTTTCCGCACGAAGCTCCTGGCCTGGTATGAGTATAACGGGCGCTGTTTCCCTTGGCGGTCTCCCCGAGAGCCGACCTACCGCCTTGTAGTGACGGAGGTGCTACTGCAGCGTACGCAAGCAGGGGCTGTTGCGCGAGCGTACCATCGGTTCTTCAAGCAGTTCCCTTCCTGGAGGAAGCTTGCCCGTGCAGATGAGAGTGAGTTGGGCGAAGTTCTTAAGCCTCTCGGGCTCTGGCGACGTCGGACACGTTCTCTACTTCACTTGGCCGAGGCCGTCACTCAGCTAAACGGACGAGTCCCGGCCGACAGCAGTGCCGTGCAGCAACTTCCCGGCGTGGGGCAGTACATTGCGAACGCGATCCAACTCCTGCGTGGAATCGAGCCAGCGCCTCTCCTTGACGGCAACATGGCGCGTATCTTGGAAAGGTACTTTGGGCCGAGGTCCAGAGCAGACATCCGATATGACGTATACCTGCAAGACTTGGCGTGGAGAGTGAGTGACTGCCCGTGCGCCAAGGAACTCAATTGGGCGATCCTTGACCTAGCAGCGGATGTGTGCCGGTCCGTTAGACCGAGGTGTCCGGATTGCCCGCTGAAGCGTGGCTGTAACCGGGCTCGCGGCGTCAGCCGGGCGCGGGGCGACAGGCCAGAATGAGACTGGTATCCCGGGGCCCTCCGTGCACAGGCCGGCTGGGAATGCAGTAGATTACCCAAACATTTTACGAACATTCTCCTTGGCGCCCTCCTGTAAGTGCACTAAGATGACCCAACAACACGGATGTTGGTTTGGGGCCACGGACCTGCCCGTGAACAACCGTTAACCTGCTGGCAGGTAGAGACACCTCGCCCGCTCCATGGGCGTGCCAACGGTTGCCTGCGGGAGAACCGCTATGAGAGGCAGCTGTTTCGCAGCGCGAGGAACGGGGGTGCAACCGTGACACCGCATAGAGCGCTGGTCGTAGAGCACGACCCGGAGGTGATCGACGTTATCTCGGAGGCACTGGAATCACTGGAGCACACCTTCGATACCGCGTGCAGCCAGCGAGAGGCCGTGAAGCGGCTACGGGAGACCAGCTACTCATACGTGCTGCTGGACATAGACATCCCGGCACGGTCTCGAACCGGTGCGCCGCGCATCCAGAACACCGAGAATCTGCTGGAGAAGATCGCCGAACTCAAGAACGGCGACTCGCCTCCGGTGATCATCCTCAGCGACTACGAGGCCAAAGGCCTCGATTCCACAGAGAACGTGATGCGGCTGGCAATGTCGCTTTCCGACAAAGGCGCATCGGACATCATCAAGAAACCCTTCGCTACTGCTGGTCGAACTCTGGATCGTGTGATCAAGAAGGTGCTGGGCATCCCGATGCGGACGCGAAAGAACCGTGGAAAGGGCGCTACGACTGATGTCGCTGTGAAGCCTGCAGCGGTTGGGCACGACTCATCTGCAGAACAAGACCACGCGGAGCGCTGGCCGAACGTGCCGAGTGATCCGGTGACACTCGACGAATTCATGGCCAAGTATTGCGAGCGACGCAGCAAGGAGAACCGCAAGTTTCGCAAGCGTGCTCTTCTAGCGGCCGCCCGACATGGCACCGTTGCTCTGCCGCCGCTTGCAGCCCCCCGGAAACACGGCCAGGCAAACAGGTACTTTGCCCGTCGCCTGTCAGACGCTTGGCAGGGGTTCCTCGATGAAGGTGTAGATTTGCCCCCAATGCTCACGCGGTAACACAGATTGCCGACTTGCCGACGACCTTGTGGATCTGGCGGAGTAGGTGGTCTCTGACCCAGGGACTCCCGCGCTCATGAATCGATGGT
>Ga0272444_10005437_pt1 | contig 11044 bp, 6 predicted proteins | sample SSMForm13_FD_201033 | JGI IMG/M metagenome (GOLD analysis project Ga0272444, IMG submission 201033) | Marine sediment archaeal communities from Little Sippewissett salt marsh, Falmouth, MA, United States - SSM-Form-13 | ecosystem: Environmental > Aquatic > Marine > Wetlands > Sediment ... | reverse complement strand
CAGGGCAAGAAGTTCAACCGGCCGAACGATCTGACGTTTGACCAGGCCGGGAATCTTTACTTCTCCGATCCGCATAAGTATACGAAGAAGTACCCGAACGGAATCGTGTACCGCATCGACAAGAAAACGCGCGAGGCGACGCCGGTAGCCGAAGGTTTGGGATTTCCCAACGGTCTGGTCTTCTCACCGGACGGCAAAGTCTTGTACGTGGCTGAGTCCTCCTTTCAGCGCGTTCTCAAGTTCACCGTGAAGCCCGATGGATCGCTGAGCGAGCGAAGCGTGTTTATCGAGCTGCCGGGCGGCGATCCTGATGGCATGGACGTCGATCGCCAGGGAAATTTGTACGTGGCGCACTTTGGCGGGGGCGCGATCCACGTTTTCTCGCCGGAAGGCAAGGCGGTGGATATTCTCAAGACGCCCGGCAAGAAGCCGAGCAACATCGAGTTTGCCGGTCCGGATCTGCGCACGCTCTACGTGACCGAAGACGAGACCAAGGCGGTCTATCGCACCAAAGTGGAAACACCGGGACTGAGGCGGACTTTCACACCGGAGCAGAAACCTTAGGGGACCTCCGTTCGACTTGCTTTCCCGGGCTGGACTTGACCCATCCAGGCGATTTTGCCCAATGAGCGCCGCAGGCGTGATTTTCCCGCCGCTCCTTTTTGCAGACTTTGCAGTCGACAATTTAAGAACGGATTCACCCCAATGTCTGAGACGCTTGCAACTCGGTTTTTTCAGCGCAGTCAACGCCGGGCCGGCCGGCTCGCGTTGACGTACGGCGAACGTCGGGTGACGTTCGGCGAGTGGTCCGAAGCCAGCCGGAAGCTGGGCGCTGCGCTTCGCTCGAAAGGCTTGTGCGGCGGGAATATCGGCATTTTTCTTCCCAACCTGCCGGAATATGCCTTCGCGTTCTTCGGAGTTCTGGACAGCGACAACACAATCGTACCGATCAACTTTCTCCTTCAGCGAGAGGAGATCGCCACGATTGTTCGCCATTCACAGATGAAAGCCATACTGACGTTGGCGCCGGTTGCCGAACGATTGGAGCCGGCGGGGAAGGACGGACCGGAAATTCTCGACGTCTCGGAATTGCTTCGCGCCGCCGGCGACGAGGCAATTCCTCCTTCCTGCGAACCTCAGAATCAAGTGGCCATGATTCTCTACACCTCCGGCACGACGGGCGACCCCAAAGGGGTGATGCTGAGTCACGCGAACGTGTTGTCGAACTGCGATGCATACGCTGCGGCTTTTGGATTTTCCCCCCGAGGCGAATTTGTAGGCGTGCTGCCGCTGTTTCACACGTTCGCCATCACGACGAACCTGCTGGCGGCGGCTTATGTCGGTTGCTCGCTTTACCTTGTCTCGCGGTTTCAACCGAAACCGGTGTACGATCTGTTGCGGTCTCTGCGTCGGGCCGTGCTTATTGCGGTTCCGTCCATGTTCAATCTCCTGTCCCGATTACCCGGTGAGGACTCTTTGGACGGTGTCCGGCTGGTGGTTTCGGGCGGCGCGCCCTTGCCGCCGGAAGTTCAGGACGCATTCAAAAAGCGTTTCGGGATCGAAATTCTCGAAGGGTACGGATTGACGGAGGCTTCGCCGGCGGTTTGCGCCAATGTTCCGGGGCAAAACCGCCAAGGCACCATCGGTCCGCCGCTGCCCGGCGTACAGGTTCAGGTCTGGGATGCCCACGATCGCTCGCTGGCTCCCGGAGAACCGGGCGAACTGATGGTCAAAGGGCCCAACATCATGCTGGGTTATTACCGAAATCCGCAGGCGACCTCCCAGACACTGGCGCCCGGAGGATGGCTGAGAACGGGAGACTTGGCCACGATCGATAAAGACGGCTATGTGCGGATTGTCGGCCGCAAGAAGGAATTGATCATCTCAGCGGGAAGAAACATTTACCCTCGAGAGATCGAGGACGTGCTCCAGCAACATCCCCAGGTTTTTGAAGTGGCGGTGGTCCCGGCCCGAGATCCGTTGCGGGGAGAAGTGCCTCGAGCGGTCCTGACGCCGGTCGAGGGGGAAACCCTCGACTTTGAGCAGTTGCGAGCCTACTGTCGCTGTCGCCTGGCGGAGTATAAGATCCCGCGTTTCTTCGAGGTTCTCCCTTCGTTGCCGAAGACGTCCACCGGAAAAATCATGAAAAAGGTACTGATCGAGCAGTCACAGCTTGAAAAATGAGGCGGTTACGTCTATTCTGTCCAAAAAGGCCCGAAGGGCCGTGCTGATCGGTTCCGAGCAATACGCGGGCGACCGGTGGTGGGGTTCAACAAAGGGTTGCCTGCGGTTGTGCGGGAACCGCTTGAAGTTCGCCTACTGGAATTGAAGAAAACCGACTTGATGACAATGGGAACGGCGCTGAAGGATCGACCGACGACCAACCAATCCAATCCTATCGACGCGGAAATCGCCCAGATCGTCAAAATCATTTTGGACGAGATGCCTCAGGAATGCTTGCCGCGCTCCATTCTTTGGCATGGGGGGTGCGCCCGGGGTGACACCGGATGGTATCGCTACAAAGAGCGCCAGCTGCCTTTTGGGGACTATGACCTGGAAGTCGTCTGCCCCGAGATTCCGCCTGCCGGGGCGGTAATTCGCATTCGGCGGGCGATTCTGAAGCGTTTTGGATACCGCCCGGTGGACGCCCCCGTCGATGAGACGCTGGCCGAGGACGCGGCAACCTTTAACGTCATCGATATGAAATTCTCCACGCCCGAGCAGTTTCAGGCGCGCAGTCCGGATCTGAGCACCTACGATCTACTTCACGCCTCGCAGGTTGTTTTCGGTGAGGACCCCCGTGGGCGGCTCACCGTGGACCTCGAACAGGTTCCTCTCTTCAGCGCTTATCGGATTATGCAGAACCGGCTTTTTCAGGCGGTTTCCTTGTTTAAGTTGGATTTATGGGACAGTGATTGCACCCTGACGCATCAGGAAAAGGTTGCGTACGCCCTGGCAATTTGCCGGATCTGGATCGAATTCAGCTCCGCGCTGACCTTGTCTCTCGGGGTCTACGCTCCGGATTTCAAGACCCGGCTGGAAAACCTTGAACAAGAAGGCCGGCAAGGCCGCACTTGGTTTCGAAACTGGGAGCAAATGCTCGAAGGCATTCGGGCAGCGGTGAACTTCAAGAGGAATCCCCGCCCCGATCAGCTGAACGCCAAGGCGATTCGCCACGGCTACTTCCTCGCCTTGGAGAGCTGGGACCGCGTGATGCGGGTCCTGCAGGCGAAACTGCTCCCTTACTACTTCGGCCGCGACTACGAGCTGGATAAAATCGACTATTGGTTTGAAGCGGCGGACACTTGTCTGAGCGTGCTGCCGCGATCCTACTATCGCGAGTATTTGAAGACGATGTGCAGCAGGAAGGGCAAAAGGATCCAGTCGGACCTTGCCCTCAACCTGCTGGCGACAGCGGCCAATGTTTATGAGAACTTGGCCTTTCGAGGGCCTTCCTTTTTGGCCCTGAATCCCAAACGAGCCCGAGTCTCCCCTGAAATCGTCTATTTCGCCTGCGTTCCTCTTCTTGCCTACTCGATTACTCCAGTCGGCAAGGTGCACTATGGAATGCTCAAGCAAGTCATCAATTTGGTGGGTCCCTACAAGCGATGTCACGTGACATTGACCGGCCGAGAGAACTGGCAGGAAGTCAAGGATTTCTGCTGTGAGTTGTTCGCCGGGTATCGGAGCCGCAAGGGGCAAATTCGCCGCTTGCCGCGATGGCTTGGGAAATAGCGGGGGGGCTCGAAAGGGAGCGCGAGCGCGGCGGCGGCCTTCGGGCGATCGTAAAAACTCAAGGCCGATCGGTGAGTCGATTATTCGCTTTGACAATTAGTCCTTGAATTCATTAGTGTTGAGGTGGGGAGAAAAAGGAATTTTTTCCTTCGCCTTTTGGAAAATTTTGGCTTATAATTCAACAAGTTCTAACAGAACCAAAGCTTCATTCAAAACGTATTATTGTTGTCTAAGGGAGTTGGGCGGACGGGATTCGATAAAGGAGGTGATGAATTCCTATGAAGCGAAATCCGGGTTTCACACTTATCGAGCTGCTGATCGTTGTTGCGATTATTGGGATTTTGGCGGCTATCGCAATCCCGAACTTTTTGCAGGCTCAGGTCCGGGCGAAAGTGGCTCGGGCGAAAGCGGATATGACGACACTGGCGACCGGGATGGAGTCCTACGCTGTGGATTACAACGTTTATCCCCGGGGCTCGTTCTACCAGTTGGCCACCAATTGTTTGGATTTTCCAGGCACGTCGGGGTATAATATGGGATTAATTCTATTGAGCACCCCGGTAGATTACATCTCACAGGGATTGATTGATGATCCCTTTCCGCCGGTCGGATTTATCTCCGGAAGCGGAAACACGTATAACTTCACCAACCTCGGTCACCGGTATTATGGATACTCTGGTCGAAGCACCTTACGAACGGTTGGCGTAACCGTTGTGCCGGACAATGACACGGTAGACAACCAGACCATTTGGTGGGTTCTTCAGAGTTCCGGTCCAGACCGCTTCCGCCGGACTTTGGGAGGAGCGATCCTGACCTCGGGCAATGAGCAAGCCTTTCGGGATACGATCTACGATCCCACAAACGGCACGGTTAGCCAGGGCTGTATCTTCCGAGCCGGGGGCGGACCAAGCGGAGTCGGCTCCTTCGCGTTTCAGATTATTCAGGAGTCGGTTAAATAGCCGGTACGGAGCTCGAACGGCGAATTGCATTGCATTCATGCGAACGAAAAGCCCCTCAGGCTTAGCCTGGGGGGCTTTTGACAGGCCGGTTTGGACACTTCTGCCTCGATCGCTCCAACTTCGGCAACGCTTTTATAGCCGGCGCACTTCTTCCATCCAGTAAACAATCGCGTCCCGCACGGAAATCGCCTCGTCGAACAATTCCTGCAAAGGCTCAGCCGGTAACACGGTCAGGGTTCCCAGGGTATCGATCAGCAGCAGGCATTGATGAATTCGATCCAGCGCCTGGCGACATCGCTCGAGGTTCTCCCCAGCCAGGTCCGGCTCATACCCTTCGTCATGCCCGTAGGCGATATCGACGGCTCCCAGATAAGCTTGACCGCGAAGATTCACCAGGGCCGGATGCCGGCGGACCTTGGGATCCGCTTTTCGCAGAAATGCCGTGATTCGAAGGGCGAACCGGTGGGCTTTTTGCCACGCTGGAATCTCCGAGAAGTCCTCGTAAGGAATCCGAATGAAGGAGTCCTCGCCCTCCGCGTCAACGCCTTCGGCTTCCTCCCAAAAATCCGCTTCTTCCCGAAAAGAGGCCCACGGGCGAAAAGACTCATCCTCTTCCGATGCGTCCTCCGGGTTTTCGCGAGGCAAGTCACTCTCGTCGTCGGGGACGTCTTTCCAAGGCCAGTCCATCACAAAACCTCCAGGACGGCAGCAAGGACAAAGCGAAATCTATTTCTTCCGGACTCTGCGTCCCGAAAAAAGGCCCTTGCTTCCCCGTCTACCTTTTTAGCATAGTCCTCGTCAGCGCGTATGTCAACAGGGAGAAGGAGGAAAGTCGTCTTGGGAGAGGACCTAAGTCATATAAAACCAATACGTTAGGATTTGGTGTTCTTTTGGCTTATTCCGTTGAATCGAAGGGGGTCGAAATGGCACGCTGAGCAAGCAGGTGGTGCAGCCCAAGGACGCCGACGAGCGGGTGACGCAGTACTTCTACGACGCCGCGGGGCGGCAGGTCAAGACGATCTATCCCGACGGCACCTTCACCGCCACCCGCTACTACCCCGAGAAAGAAGAGAACCAGGGTGAGGAAACGTCTCCCCTCCTTGATAAGGAGGGGATGGGGGAGGTCTTTTACAACGACGCCGCCCTTGGCATCAAAGGCTGGAACGGCCGCGCGGAAGTCCAAATCGCGCGCGACGGGAAGATCAGCGTCACGAAATACAACCTGGCGGGCCAGACGAAAGAAACATACACCCTGACCGTAAAACTGGGGACTGTCCCAAGCGAAGCGGGTGGACTGTCCCCGAATTTTACGAGTGAGCAAATCGTCCTCCGCGGCTCGGCGACGGATTACAACGAAGGCGGCCAGGCATGGAAGATCTATCGTCTGACGGGCGTCGACGGCGTGGTGGAAAAGACGATGCTGTCGACGTCGACTTACGACGATAATGGACGGCTGGAGGTCTCGAAGGATGAACTGACCGGCGCACAGACCCTCTACGGTTACGACGGCACTGGGCGGCAGATTTGCACCGGCGTGCAGAAGGCGACCGACGCGCTGGGAGTGTATGTCTACACGGCGAACGCTTACGAGTCGACCTATGGAAGATTGGTTCGTGTGCATTATGGACTGAAGAGCCAACCGGTGACCGACTCGCCGTACTATGATTCTACACTGAATCAGGCGCAGCGGTTGGCGCTCATCAGCGGAACGACCGACGAGACGTATATATACTACGAGTATGACGACATCGGCAGGAAGATCAAAGATATTCAGCCGAACAATTCGGGTGGGGAGACGTGCACGCGGTATTTCTTCGACGATAAAGGGCGGCAGCAGTATTTGGTCTACAACTGGCAGGCATTCGATCCCGACACGAATCCCGATCCCAGCCACGGGGCGGGCAACGATATCGATATTGTCTACGAAACGGTCTACAATGAGTATGGCCAGCGCACTGAATGGATTGACGCCAAGGGACATTCGACCTGGTTTGAATACGATGACTTCGGGCGATTGTATCGCAAAATCCTCGACAAGGACGGCGACGGGAACAATGAGCCGACCGGCGATGATGTTTATGAGGAGTACACTTACGACAATGGCCGGGGGCTGCTGAGCAAAAGGCGCAACTTTGACGGCTCGACCGTGACTTATGAGTACGATCCTTTGACCGACCGGTGCACCTCGACCACTTGCCATGACTCGGAGCAGGAGCTGGAACGCACCGAGATCTATTCGCACGATTCAGTCACGGGCCGGCTCAACGCGGTGAAGGAGGCCGAGCCGGGCCGCCCTGTGCGCCCGACGAGTTTCACCTATGACCCGGTCACGGGCCGCCCGAGCCGGGTGTCGAAGCCCGAAGGCGCGCTGAATTATGAGTATAACACCCTCGGCCAACTCTCCAAAGTCTGGACGAGCGACTCCCCTCTCCCCTCGGGAGAGGGCCAGGGTGAGGGAGATGGTGGGGGGGTATCCTATCAATACTTCTACGACCCCGCCGGCCGCCTCGCCCAGGCTAAAACCCCGAGCGGCGTTGCCGAATACGATTACTACGTAAACGGCTCACGCAAATCCCTGACACTTCCGAACGGCGTAAGAACAGAGTATACTTTTGACGCCTTGATACGTTTGGATTCTATGGAGCATCGGGACTCGGAAGAGGCGCTCCTTGCCTCCTTCGACTATACGGTCGGCATTAGCGGCAAGCGCGCGGGTGTGTTCGAAATGATCGACAGCGCGACGGCGAACTGGACGTACACTTATGACGGCCTCGATCGGCTGGCGACCGCCGCAGGCGGCATCGAAGAAGGCACCACCACGACGACCTATACCTATGATGTGGTCGGCAATCGAACAAGCATGACGCGCGGCGAAGTCGAGACAACCTATGAATACTCTCCGCTGGACCAACTCGAATCGGAAACATCGGGCGGCGGGACGACCGAATATTTTTATGATGGAAATGGGAACCTTTCGCAGAAGGACACCGGCACAAAGGTCACAAATTACATTTACGATTCACGCAATCGCCTGAAGCAATATTTCGACGGCGCAGTTGCGCCCGGAAACCTCGCGGCGGAGTATGCGTACGACTATTCGGGCAATCGCTATTGGAAGGCGGAGAAGACCGGCGACAATTACGCACAAACCCGCTTTCTTATCGACGTGAACAACCTGACCGGCTACAGCCAATCTCTGCTTGAAATCGACTGGGACGATGGTAGTATCAACAAGCGATACGAGTACGGGGACGACCTGTATTGCCAAGTCGATGTTTCGCCCCTCGCTCTTCAGCCTTCGTACTTCTTATACGACGGTCTCGGCAGCACCCGCTCTTTGACAAACTCAAGCGGCGAACTGATCCAAACCTACAACTACCAGCCCTTTGGCGACGGCATCGATCACCCCGGAGAACTTGCGACCAACCATCTTTTCACGGGCGAATACTTCGACCAGGATCTTTCCTACTACTACCTCCGCGCACGTTACTACGCGCCCACCCTCGGCCGCTTTGCGGGCTCGGATCCGGTGGAGGATGGGAACAACAGGCTACATAAGTATGTGTATTGTGGGAATGATGGAGTGAACCTGATCGATGTTTTGGGTAAATTTGTTACATTTGCTGGTGCTGTGCTCGTATCATCGATCGTTGGTAAAACTTTTTATTCCCATCAGTTGAAAACGAATTATCAAGTTTGGCGAGGAAAGTGGGGCAATCTCGCACGTGCAGATAATGCGGTTAGAGATAATAGTGATCATATTATTAAATGGGCAGATGAGGCAGGTATCGATCGGGTGTTTGTTGCAGCAGTTATTGCATACGAGCAGTCAGTTTACCAATTGGGCGAAGATATAGTATCATTAATAGATGCGTCGCAATACGGTATGAAACCATATGTGTATGAGGAATATGGTCTTTATAGTTGGACAGCAGAAAAGAGCAAGATTGGTCATACATATGGTCTTTCGCAACTGCATGCCTATAAGGCAAGGATTTCTGCTAGAGAATGGTGGAAAATGACGAATGCCTGGGTCGTTTCCGATAAGGGTACTCCGTTTCAAAAGGATCTCTATGGCCACCCTGTGGTTTGGGCTTCAAGTGATCGGTTTCATTATGGTATAGCTGAGAATTTGACTTATAAAAATTCTTTTCATATACAAATGTTAGTTGGCTATTTAAAGTTAATTATGAAAGAACATCAAGACCCGTCTGAGCCCAGAGCGTCTGAGGAAATGGTAGAGGCTACATACGCCCCTTGTATATGGGATCCGAATCAAGAAGCAGCATATTATGGAACGATCTGGAAAATCTGCCGTGGACAAAGAGAACCCATTGAACTCGTTGATCCTCGCTCCAACCTGCCGCAAGGGGTACACACGAGATTATATTATTATATGCTTCGGATCAAGAATTTAGAATTATTGGAGGATTAAATTGTGGAGCGATATATCAAATGGCTTACGATCATTTTATTGGTTTTGGTTCTATTTGCAATCATGCTCTATGCAAGACACCTTAGTATTGAAGAGTGGAAAGAATCCGATTTGATATCGATCCCTCAAGGTCAAAGACTTTTTCTTATTCAGGAAGAACTCAACGTTGAACTTCCGGAATCTGATGACCTAAATTCAATTCTTTGTTCACTAAAAAAGAAAGTCGATGCTTATGTGCGAGCTGAATTCCCAGACGCCTACTTTCAAGGGATAGGAATCTCGGCACTATCATTAAAAAATGAAATATCCATATCATATATTGATTTTGCCTATATATCCAGAAATGTCCCGAAATATACTCAGCTTATGGATCAAAGGGCGAATTTGCATTTTGTTTCCATTCGATTAGATGCAACCATCTCCGAAGGGAAAGCTTTCATTGAACATATGGATTGCCGTACTATGGGAGAAGATTATTTCAACAAAGCAGCAAAGGATAAAGATATCTGTAATCTAAAGTTGGGATGGTTTGATGCTGTCGGGATCGTCCAGAATGAAAGGGGTGATCTTTCTCTTGGAAAGCTAAGTGTATACAAAACCTCAGATACAGTGAAGTATTTTGATGGCCGAGCTGTATGGACCGTGCGTTGCATTGACGACAGTATGCTTTACCGGATCGATGCAAATTCTGGTGAGATTCTCAACTTTACGTACGTTGGGCATAGGCCAAAGGCTGAAAAGGAAAAAGGGGAAAGCGACACCATTGAAGACGTTACTGAATGAGTGAAATGTTGTTCTTATTTCGCCCTAACGGCACCGGGGCGAACGGGGTAGGCTCTCGACAAGGCAAGGGATTTCGATAATTGAATCGGCGTGGTCAGAAAGCAAAAAGTGAGACAAAACTGGTGGTGAGCATAAAATGAAAGGCAATACGGGCAAAAGTACAAATTTCGAGACAGACGGGTAACGTTGGCGGAATGCGAAAAGGCGGCAGACTCAAGCCGCCTTTTTCAGTCGATAGGAAATGACCTTGGTTTCAAGAAACACTTTGGCTTCGATGTTGGGAGGGATCTGTTTCGCATGTTTGGGGGGTCTCACGAAGGGACGTTGAAAGAAAACCTCGTCCGGCGTCGCTCCCTCCAGTTGATTCTTTTTTGTCTGAATCAGGATTTGCAGGATTAAAGGATTCTCAAGATACGAAGAGACTGTGTGGCGGGCTTTTCAGTCGCCGAAGGCGACCAAAGCCAGGACTATATCTTCAAAGGGTTGAATCATAATATTCATGATAGATCGGGCCTTCAGCCCTCCCTGTTTTAGGCGCTTGATTCCTGGGGCTGACGCCCCAGGCTGGTATCGAGCGCGCCGTTGGCGCTTATTGTTGTCCCTGCTCGCGCGGGAGTTTCCCGAGAATAGGGACCGTGCTGGAGAATAGATGGGGTTTAACCCCCATAAAATGATGGGCATCGGGAGAAGGTTAGGATGAGGGAAATCATTTAACCGATTCCCTCACCGCAGCAAAGCATGGAAGCGCGCCTCTCCCGGCGGGAGAGGATCTTTGTATCACCCCCATCGAGCAAATCTTTGGAAGCCCGCTTCCCCTCCGCCTGAGGCGCATCTTCGACCTCAAAAGGGGGAAGGAGAGTAGGGTGGATTTTAATCCACCTGTTGATTCTTTTTTGTCTGAATCAGGGTTTGCAGGATTAAAGGATTCTCAGGATACGACGAGACCGTGTGGCGGGCTTTTGCGGTCGCCGCAGGCGATCAAAGCCCGGTTGTATATTCCAAACTTTGTACTCCATGGCCGACAAGCGACCATGCCACCCGAGTTGTCTGAGTGAAAAGCCAACAGGGGGGTTGGAATCCACCCTACAAAAAGATCGAACGATCAAACCACAAAGAAACGAGGAAGGAATTT
>Ga0272444_10005436_pt1 | contig 11045 bp, 9 predicted proteins | sample SSMForm13_FD_201033 | JGI IMG/M metagenome (GOLD analysis project Ga0272444, IMG submission 201033) | Marine sediment archaeal communities from Little Sippewissett salt marsh, Falmouth, MA, United States - SSM-Form-13 | ecosystem: Environmental > Aquatic > Marine > Wetlands > Sediment ... | reverse complement strand
ATCACTCACTTGGCCTTTCCAGATCACCAGGCAGCTCAAGCAACCCACATAGTCAAGCGCCCTCTCCGATCCTCAGGCCTCGGCCACCGGAAAGAAGATCCAGAACGTGGAGCCCTGGTCCAGCTTGCTTTCCACCCGCAGCCGGCCGTTGTGGGCCTCGACGATGCTCTTGACGATGGGAAGTCCGAGCCCCGTCCCGTGGATATAGCGGGTCTTTTCATTTTTGACCCGGTAGAAGCGGTCGAAAATGCGCTCCAGGTCCTCCTCCGGGATGCCCAATCCGTTGTCGCTGACCCGGATCTGCAGATAGGCCGCATCGGATTGGGCCGTGATGTGAATGCGGCTGCCCTCCGGCGAATAATTGATCGCGTTGCTGATCAGATTGGACAGCACCTCCTCCACGTTGTAGCGATTGGCCAAAATGGGCGCCAAGGGCGGCAGGGGGTCGAGGTCGATACGGATCTTCTTGTCCGCCGCCCGGGGCTGGTGAAAGGCCGCCTGATCTTTCAGAATCTCGGCCACATCCAGCTTCTCTTTCTCCTGGGTGATGAGCCCGGACTCGATTTTGGCCAGGTCCAGCAGGTCGGTGGCAAGGGTCATCAGGGAGGTGATCTTGCCCGACACGCGCTCCAGGATATCCTTTTGCTTGTCGCTGACCTCTCCGGCCAGGCCGTCTTTCAGCACCTTCAGCTGCATCAGAACGGAATTCATGGGGCTTCGGATTTCGTGGGAGACCATGGACACGAAGTCGGATTTGAGCCGATCCATCCGTTTTAGAGCGGTGATGTCGTGCAGCAGGGTAATCGTTCCCAGGTTGCGGTCCATGCGGTCCCGGAACGGGATGGTACGGGCCATCAGCACCGCCTCCGGATCGTCCCCCAGGCGGCCGGGCCCGAACTCCTCCACCAGTTCCGAAAACTTGTCCTCGGGCAGCGCCAGGGCCCGATCGATCATGTCGACCAGTCCCTGATCGCGAACCAGTTCGCTTGCCCAGCGGCCGAGAATCTCTTCGCCGCTGCCCTTGTAGCCGACCTGCTTCAGAAAAGCGGGATTGACCAGCACGATCTGTTTGTGGAGATCGGTCGTCAGGACCCCATCGGTCAAGTGGTTGATCAAGACCCTGACCCGCGATTTTTCGTTGGCGATGTCCCGCAGGGCGCGGGTGTATTCAATCGCCTTGGAGATCGTCACCTTCAACTGACTGGGGGTAAAGGGCTTGGGAATGAAGTCGAAGGCGCCCTTTTTCATGGCTTCGATGGAATTTTCGATGGTGGCATAGCCGGTGATGATGATGATCACCGCATCCGGATGCAGGGTCTTGACCCGCGTCAGAACGTCGAAACCGGACAGGCCGGGCATCATCAGATCCAGCAGAATGATATCGAAAAATTGGTCGGCAATCATCTGCATGCCGACTTCCCCGTTCTCGGCCGTAGAGACCCGGTAGCCTTTTTCGGTCAATACCTTGCGGCTGCCCTCGCGAATGCGTTTTTCGTCGTCCACCACCAGTATCTTGGGCGCAAAGGGACGGTCGTCTTCTGTCTGTTCGATAGTCATAACGGATTCCTTCCGGTCACGAAACGGATACGATCGGTCTATAGGACGGCGCTGTCATCGGAGGGCTGAAACAATGGGAGTTCGATCAAAAAGGTCGTGCCGGCTTCGCCGGTCTCCTTGACGGATATGCGGCCGCCGTGCTCGCTGATGATGCCGTAGACGGTGCTCAACCCGAGGCCGGTCCCCTTGCCGTGTTCCTTGGTCGTGAAAAACGGATCGAATATTTTCTGCAGATTCTCCGGGGCAATCCCCTCGCCCGTGTCGCAGATCTCCAAAAACACTTTGCCGGCCCTTTTTTGGCGATAGGTCCGAAAACTCAAGGTTCCCTGGCCCTCCATGGCATCGATGGCGTTGATGACCAGATTGATGATCACCTGGCTGAGCTGGTTTTTGTCCACATCCACCAACATCATGTCGTCGGAAAGCGTTTTGACCACCTTGATGTTCATGAACAGCTTCTGGTTGCGGACCAGCGCCAGGCTTTGCTCGAGCAGCATGTTGATCTGAATGATCTCCTTGCTCGGATCCGTCTGCCGGCTGTAGGCCAGCAAATTTTTGACGATGTCCTTGCAGCGATGGGCATCCTCGAGCACGTATTCCAGATCCTCTTTGAGCGAATCATCGGCCTTCAGCCGTTCCAGCACCATGCTGCCGTATAGCAGGATGCCGGTCAGCGGATTGTTGATTTCATGGGCCACCCCGGCCGCCAGCTGGCCCAGAGAGGCCATCTTCTCGGACTGCACCAACTGCATGCGCGCTTCCTGCAGTTTTTGCTCGACGGCGATCTTCTCCCGCAGATCGTTGTAAATCATCATGATGGCCGCTTCGCGCTCTCCCTCGTATATGAAGGCGGCCGTTATTTCCACCGGGATCTCGCCCCCCCTGGAGTCGATGATGTTGACCTTGGTGGCATTCAGCTTGCCGACCTCTCCGAACTCGCTGTCCCTCAGCTTTTCCTTGATTTCCCGGGCCACGCCGACCGGGTAAAGCTGTTCCAGTTTGTGGGTATATTTGATCATATCGAACGAGTAGCCGAACAGGTTCTCCGCCGCCGGGTTCATCAAGAGGATCTGACCGTCCTGACCGGCGACCACGATGGCGTTGACCGAGCTTTGGATCACGCTGTCCAAGAAGCGGCTGACCCCGGTCAACTGCCTCTCCAGGGTCTTGATACGGGTCACATCGCGAATGCTTTCGATCACGTATTTGACTTGACCGGAATCGTCCAGTATGGGTGAAAAGACCCTATCCTCCCATTTCAACTCTCCTTTGCGGCCCTTGATCTGGCGCAGCAGAGACTGTCCCTTTTTATTTTTGACGGCCTGGTTGAGGGGGCACTTATCGTGCAGACACCACATGTTTTCATAGCCGAAGAGATGGTCGCAGGTCTTGCCCACGACCTCCTCCGGATCGGCATTGAACTTTTCGAGAAAGACCCGATTGGCCGCAATGATCTTTCGGTTGGGCTTTAAAATCAGCGTCGGAAACGAGAGCGAATCGAAAACCCGGATGCGCCAATCGATCTCTTCCGGTATGTTGAGATGGTTCTGGTTCATGTGCATCGCCTCGCTCAATCACTTGACCCGCCGGCGGCGGGATCCACAAAGACGCGCCCCAGCAAACGCCGGGCGTCTCCCAGCCGCTCCGGAGGCAATACCAGGTAGACCGCGGATCCCGCACAGGCGGCGACCAACAGCGGCAGCTTTTCCGCAGCCAAGGCGTCGAAAGCCGCCCGGGCGATGCCGTAGCGGTCGCCGAAATGGGGCCCGTGGAAGAAAAGCATGTCAACCGGGCAGGTCATCCTCAGGGACTGCCGCTGGGCGGGAGCGAGGGATTCGCCCAGCAGGTGTTGCATCTCCGGGGCGTCCCGCCGGTCAAAGAGGCAGGAAAACCGCAGCAAATGGCCGGCCGTCGGCTCGAGCAGCAAAAGCCGAAAACCGGCCGCAAGCTCGGCCCGGGCCAGAAACAGCCCCCAGTCCGCCAGATCCCGGTTCGACAGGGCGATCTCGCACAAACACAAATCAGCCGCTTCCTGGAAGCCGTAAGTCTTGATCACCGGCTCCCAGTAGATCGCGATCGTCTCCATGGGTCCGCTCCGTCATGCCTGCCCTATGCCCGGCCCCGTCCGCAGCCCCCGCCGAAGCCGTTCTCAGGCCGGGGCCCGGGAAGAAGAGGTCTCGGCAGACGCCGCTCATGTTTCCGTTTTGGGTGGCAGACCGTCATGGGCTGAGCGCTGCTCTCCCGCTTCCTGTCCTTCGGGTTTGGCGATCGGCGACTGCTCGACCCGAAATTGCGGTTTGAGGGGCGCCGCATTGGCCGGCAGTTGCAGATGGCCTTCCACGGCGCCCACCGCCCGCCCCAAATCGTCATAAGCGACGACGAAGCTGATGGTCGAAATGGAGGACATGCTGCCGTAAAGAGCAATTCCGGCCTGACCCAAAGCCGACAGCAACAGGCCGAACAGTTGAATCCGGCGATGATGGGGAAATACCGACAGCACGCCCACCAGGGGCCCCAATGTCAGCCGCCGGTCGAGATCCGGCCGGGATCCGACCAGCGTCGCCAGACGCTCTTGGTCCCTGTCCGGCACACAGCAGACCAGCCGGTCCAGATCGGCGGTGCTGGTGCGGCTTAAAAACGCCATGTTGATGCGCTGTTCGGCCGCGAGTCCGATCAGAACCGCGGTCAGGTCGGGGCCGGCGATGGGAAAGGCTCCCCGTACGAGCAGCTGTCTTTCGCTCAATTTGATACCGCCGGCTTTGACCCTCGCCATGGGTTCCGTTGAAACCGCAGACATCATCTGCCTCTTGCCGGGTATTACGGCGGTTGCCGCAGCCCGAAAAGTTTAATGCCGGACGTTTATTCCAGGTTCTCCTTGACGATCTGCACCAGTTTGTCCAAATCGATGGGTTTGGCTATGAAATCGTCGGCCAGATTCTTCTTGCCGTCCAAATGGGTATAGCTGGTGGAGGGCACCGCATCGGCCACCGCCGTCAGCAGAACCACAACCAGACTCTTGTACTCGGGATCGGTCTTGATCTCCTCGCACAGCTCGTAGCCGTTTTTACGCGGCATCATCACGTCCAGCACCACCAGGGCCGGCCGCTGGGCCTTGATCTGTTCCCAGGCCTCGACCCCGTCATAGGCCTTGGCGATCTTAAAATTTTCGCTCTCTAGTTTCATCGCCACCGATTCGACCAAATCGGGGTCATCGTCTACCACCAAAATAAGTTTCTGCTCGTCCATTGTATTGATCTCCTTGAATGTTATGGCCAAGATGAATCGATTCTATCTCAAGCCACCCGCCCTGGCAAGCCGGAACGTCCGTGCGGCTCGCTTCGTGTCCTGGTGCCGACATCCGGCCGCCGGGCGGCCGTGCCCGGTGAGCGGTCCCGGCACCCGCATCCGGGGTGCCAAAGGATCAGCGCGGGTTTCCCAAAGACCCGTCTCAGTCGGTCTTCGGCCGGGGATAAAGCCCCGCCCGTTCGACGATCTCGGGCACCTTCTGTTCCCATTCGATGGCCATGATGTGAAAGCCGGCCACGCCCTCCACCTCTTTGAGCTCCTGGATCGATTCAACGGCGATGTCGAGTCCCTCTTGGGCCATTTTATCCTTGGAAACACCGGCCATGCGATCGACGACCTCATCGGGTACATCCATGCCCGGAACCTTCTTCTTCATGTAGCGGGCCATGCCGGCGCTTTTCATGGGGGTGATACCGGCCAGAATACGCACCTTTTTGTGGAGTCCGCGCTCCCTGACCAGCTCCATCCATTTTTTGAACTTTTCCAGATTGTAAATACACTGGGTCTGCACGAAATCGACGCCGGCGGTGATCTTCTTGGCCAGCCGCGGCGCCCTCAGCTCGAAAGGATCGGCAAAAGGATTGGCGGCCGCCCCGATGAACATCTGGGGCGGATTGAGCATGTCGTCGCCCCCCTGGAACTTGCCCTCGTCGCGCATTTTCTTGACCGCCTGGATCAGCTGCACCGAGTCCAGATCGTAGACATTGGCGGCGCTGGGATGGTCTCCGAAGTGGGGATGATCGCCGGACAGGCACAGCATCGTGTTGATCCCGTGGGAATAGGCGCCGATGATATCGGCCTGCAGGGCCAGCCGGTTGCGGTCGCGGGTCACCATTTGCAAAATCGGGTGCAGGCCCATCTGCTTGATGATGACGCAGGCGGCGAAGCTGGACATCCGCACCACTGCGGTCTGATTGTCCGTGACGTTGATGCCGTCCACGTAGCCTCTCAGCAATTCCGCCTTCTCGACAACCTTTTCGGGCACGGCCCCCCGGGGCGGACCACATTCGGAGGTTACCGCAAGATTGCCTGCTTCCATTACTTTTTCCAATATGCTCTGCGTTTTCATGATGCCAAATCCTCTCTTACGATCCTTCGCGGGCCACCGTCCCGACTGGTTCTCCAATCCCTTGCGGCGATGATTTCTTCGTATCTCTCCACCATATCCAAGGCCTTCAATCGATCCCAAATCAACTGCCAGGCGCAGTCCACATCGGGGCTGATCTCGCATTTTCCGTTGGTCGAACCGCCGCAGGGGCCGTTGAACAGCCGTTTGGAGCACCGCGCCACGGGGCAGACGCCGCCGGTGATGCCCAGCAGGCAGTCGCCGCAGCCCTGGCAGCGCTCGTCCCACACCCCCTGCCGCACGGAGGCCCCCATGAACTTGGTATTGACCGCAGGGTAGACATGCTTATCGCGGAACCGCCGTGCGACCTCCTGAACACCGCAGCCGCAGGCCATGGACATGACCGCATCAACCTGGTCGATATAGGGGGCGAGCTCCTCGACGTACTCCGGATCGCACTGCCTCTCCAGGGTCATCTCGCGAACCTCGAGGGTTCGGCCCTCCTTCATGGCAGCCATCTGAAGGGCGGAAGACAGCAGGCCCACCTCTTTGCGGCCGCCGGCGGCACAGACGGTCACGCATTCGTTGCAGCCCACCAGCAGGATGCGTTTATAGGGTTTGACATATTCAATAATTTCCGCCATGGGTTTTCGTTCAGCTGTGATCATTGCCTTTTTTTCTCCTTTATGATTCTGCTTCCCAACACCCTAGCCGGCGTCGCGCAGCCGGGCGGTCTTGATTGGATTGGGCCCCAGTTGACGTATGGTATCCGTAAATTCGGTGGCGGTGCGGGCAAAGCGGTCGCCCATTCCGGCCGACATCTTGAGCATGGTCACCCGCTCGCCGCCGATACCGATCTCGTCGAGCAGTCTGCGCACATGGGCAACCCGCCGCTCGGCGGCCAAATTCCCGTTCTTGAAGTGGCAGTCTCCGTCCAGACAACCGGCCACATAGACGCCGTCGGCCCCCTTTTCAAAGGCCTTCATGATGTGAATCGCATCGACCTTGCCCGAGCAGGGGACCTTGACGATCTTGACGTTGGGGGGATAACTCAGCCTCTGGCTGCCGGCCATATCCGCAGCCGTATATGCGCAGTAATGGCAGCAGAAGGCCACGATTACAGGTTCGAAGTTTTCCATTATGCTATCCTTTCAAACAGTCCTGTCAGTCCGGCCATGATCTGATCGTCTTCGTACTGCATCAATTGAATCGCCTTGGCCGGGCATTCGGCCGCACAGATACCGCATCCATGACATTTGGCCGGATCGATTTCCGAATAGCCGTCGGCATTGATATAGGGCACATCGAAGGGACAGGCCCTCACGCAAATCAGGCAGGCGGCACAGAGGTCGCCGTTGACCCGCGCCACGGCCGCTCCCAGATTGATGGTCTCCCGCGCCAGCATGGTTTGAGCGCGTCCGGCCGCGGCCTGGGCCTGGGAGATGCTTTCCCGGATGCTCTTGGGAGCATGGGCCGTGCCGGCCACGAAGAAGCCGGGCACCGGCAGATCCACCGGTCGCAGCTTGACGTGATCCTCCAGAAAATAACCGTCCTCGGTTCTCGGAAGGTGAAAGATCATGCCCAGATCTTCGGTGTTTTCATCGTCGGCGATCATGCCGGTGCTCAGCACCAGGCAGTCGGCCGCAACGCTCAATTCGCGCCCGACGATCGGATCGTCGAAGGTCACCTCGATCTTTTGGCCGTCGGCCTTCACCCGGGGCTTGCGGTCGGGTTCGTAGCGCACGAAGATCACCCCCTGTTCCCGGGCCATGCGGTAGTAATCCTCCTGGAAGCCGTAAGTCCGGATGTCGCGATTGAGGATGAAGATCCGCGCCTCGGGATTGAGGGCCTTGATCCGCAGGGCGTTTTTGATCGCCGTCTGGCAGCAAACGCGCGAACAGTTCGGATTTTCGGGGCAGCGTGAACCGACGCACTGAATCATCACCACCGATTCCCAGGAGTTGATCTTGTCCGGCTGCGCCTCGAGCAGATCGTCCAGATCCAGCTGGTTGACCACCGCCTCGTGCTCGCCGAGCATATATTCCTGGGGCCGGTGGGCCAGAGCCCCGGTGGCCAGAATGGTGACGCCGTGCTCGATCTGTTGATAGCGCATTCGTGGTCCGGTCTGAACGCCGGTCTTGAACATCCCCATACCGCCGCTGTGGTCGACCACCAGGGAGTGGGTCAGCACCTGAATGCCTTCGTGGCGCTGGGTCCGCTCGATCAACTCCTTGACGTAGGCCTGGACATCCTCGCCCTCCAGGGTCCGTCGAATGCTGCGGGCCACGCCGCCCAGTTCGGCCGCGCGCTCGATCAGGTAGACCTTGCGGCCTTGGTCGGCCAGCTTCAGGGCGGCATTCATGCCGGTCACCCCGCCGCCGACCACCAGCACATTCTTGTTGATCGGCAGAGTGTAATCGGCCAGGGGGTGGGCCTGGGCGACACCGAAAACCGCCATGCGGATCAGGTCCTTGGCCTTGTCGGTGGCCTCCCGGGGTTGGTCCGGGTGGACCCATGTGTCCTGGTCCCTGATGTTGGCCATCTGGACCAAATATTTGTTCAGTCCGGCCTTGCGCAGCGCATCCTGGAACTTGGTCTCGTGGGTCCGCGGAGAGCAGCCGCCGATGACCACCCGGTTGAGGTTTTGTTCGCGGATCGCCTCTTGAAGGTGGACGAGGGACTGGCTGCTGCAGCCGTGGCCGATGGTTTCGGCCACCGCCACCTGGGGCAGGACCCGGGCATATTCGATCACCTCGGGCAGGTCGACCACGCCCCCGATGTTCTGGCCGCAGTCACACACGAAAACCCCGATGCGGGGCTCCTCCTGGGAGACGTCCCGCTCCGGCGGCAGCTCGTCCTGGTCGTCTGCCTCCAGTTCCCACGCGCCGGCGTCCGTCTGATCGTAGGCCGCGGCCGGTGTGACATGTCCGGCCGCCAAACAGGCCGCCGCGCTGGCCTGGACGATGGTCTCGGGAATGTCCTTGGGGCTTTCGAACAATCCGCAGACATAGATGCCTGGCCGCGACGCGGAGACCGGGCTGAAACTGCTGGTCTTGACGAAATTGTGGGTATTGAGTTCGATGCCGAGCACATCCGCCAACCCGGCCATCTCCGAGGAGATCCGAAAACCGACGGACAGCACCACCATGTCGAAGGCTTCTTTTTTCATCTCGGTGCTGTCATCGTTGGTGTAGGCGATCACCAGATCGCCGTCAGAACCGGCGGGCAAAATGGAATGGGGACGGCTGCGGATCAATTGAACCCCGTAGTCGTCTTGCGCGCGCTGCAGATACCGTTCGTAGTCCTTGCCGAAGGTGCGCATATCCATATAGTAAATGACGGTTTCGATTTCGTCGGAAAACCGCTCCCGGGTGACGATGGCCTCCTTGAGGGCGTACATGCAGCAGGCCGACGAACAATAGGGCACATCGGCCCGATTGAAACCGCGGGATCCGACGCACTGGATCCAGGCCACGCGCCGAGGCGGCTTGCCGTCCGAAGGCCGCAGCAGTTCACCGCCGGTGGGCCCGGAGGCGGACAGAATCCGCTCATAGTCGAGGCTGGTGACCACGTCGTCATATTTCCCGTAACCGAAATTGTCGAGCACCGAAGGATCGAAAAGCTCCGCCCCGGTGGCCACGACCACCGCCCCGACCTTTTCGCTGCGGATGTTTTCGGTCTCGTCGGGAATGATCGCCTCCGACGGGCATACCCGTATCAGGGCCTCCACATCCTGGCACTTTTCCAGATCGATGGAAAACGAATAGGGCGTCGCACGCGGATAGCGCATGCAGGTCGGGGCCCGATGATCGAGCCCGGGGGTAAAGCGCACGCAGTCGCCGAATTCTTGATGGCAAAGCCCGCAGGCCGTGCATTTTTCCAGATCGATATAGCGCGGACGGCTGCGCAGGGTCACCGTAAAATTTCCGGCCTCCCCTTCCACGGCCGTCAACTGCGTCATGCTCAGCAGTTCGATGTGCAGGTTGCGGCCGCTTTCGGACAAATGCGGGGACAGGGTGCATAAATCGCAGTTGTTGGTGGGAAAGGTGCGATCCAACTGGGTCATCAGCCCCCCGATGGATGGCGCCTTGTCGATCAGTACCACGTCACGGCCGGCCTCCGCCAGATCGAGCGCGGCCTTGATACCGCCGACCCCACCGCCGATTACCAATACTTTCTTATTGTATGCTAAGCTCTCTTCTATCTGCATAGGTTACCTGGCCATTTCCCTAATCAATGGTTGTTGATGATACCCGATGGCACTTGCCTGAACCCCCGATGGGGGTGCCGACCGGAGCCTCTTGACATCTGCCGCAGCGCCTGTTCCGGAGCGGGTCCGAACCCATGGTCGCCGTCGGCCATCAGGAGCCGGGGAATCATGCGGACCGCCGCATGGTTCCGGCTTCGGGCTAGATGCCGGCCGCTTCCATGATGTCCGGAATGCTATGCTCCCATCCTAATGTTTCGATCTTGACGCCCTGGGCCATCTCTTTGAATCCGGCAACCAGTTCGCCAGCGATGAGGATGCATTCCCGCACCCGATCGGGCGCCTTGCGAATGCGTCGAATCATCTCCTCGCTGACGCCGGCAGCCGGTTCGGTGGTGGCGATGTAGCGGGCCGTCCCCACCGATTTGAGCAAAAACACCGTGGGAATGAGGGGGACGCCCAGATCCCCGATTTTATCGGCCAATCGGGCGAAGCGCTCCAGATCGAACACCGGCGGCGTAATCACATATTGGGCGCCCGCCTCGACCTTCTTGCCGACCGCCGCCGCTTCGGCCTCCAGGCCGGCATCGTCGGCGTAGGGCCGCAGAGTGCAGCCGACGGTGAACTGGGGTTGACCCTTCAGATCGAACCCCGCCATGTCCACCCCTTTCTGCAGAGACCGAATGACCTCCAGCAGTTCGACCTCGTTCAGATCCTCTACCGCTTTGGCGTCGATGTGGTCGCCGTAGGTCATCTCGTCACTGTGAACCACAATCAGATTCTGGATGCCGAGAACATGGGCCGACAGCAGCTCGCCCTGAATGGCGATGCGGTTGCGGTCCCGGCAGCTGACATGAATGACCGCCTCCAGGCCCTGCTGCTGCATCATCACTCCCCCGCCCAAGGCAC
>Ga0272444_10005435_pt1 | contig 11045 bp, 13 predicted proteins | sample SSMForm13_FD_201033 | JGI IMG/M metagenome (GOLD analysis project Ga0272444, IMG submission 201033) | Marine sediment archaeal communities from Little Sippewissett salt marsh, Falmouth, MA, United States - SSM-Form-13 | ecosystem: Environmental > Aquatic > Marine > Wetlands > Sediment ... | reverse complement strand
CTGCCTTACGTCGGGCATGGCGGAAGCTCGCTTCCCCGAACCGGACCGGGCGCTTTGGCCCCGACCGGCGTCCGACCTGGAGTATGTGCAATACCTCGCCGACCTCGAAGCGGAGCGGCGCTACGGGCCGCACTATCGCTTCTGCCTGCCGGGTTACTTCGAAGACTACCTGGAGCAGATGTGCAGGAACTACGACATCCCGTATGTCAAAGGCCTGCCGGCCATGGGGCAGCCCGTGCTCACCTACAACATTCTCAAGGAGGTCAAGACCCCGGCCCTTCAACACCTGCGCAACCGCGTGATGGACGAAGGCGACGCCTGGGCCGACCTCATGCTTGAGATGGCTGGTGGCTGCCTCGCAGGCAGCATCAATGAAAGAAGGCCAACGCCGAAAGCCAAGCGCGTCGAACGCGCCCCGGCTGTCGAGCAGGGCTCCCTTCCTGGGATGCCCCTGGCCGCCTAGCGCAACCACACCCACAAGCTGGGGAGGACGACACTTCCCGGCGGGGGGTGGTGCGTCCTCCTAAAGGAGGAATCTCCATGTTCAGCATCGGAGACATCATCATAGGTCACCATCTCGGCGACCTGGTCATCAAAAATTGCCCGCATCGGGGGGAACCCCGGCGGGCATACGTCACAGGCCCTTCGGAGGACCTGCCGTCGTTTGCCTGGAACCATGTGTTCCCGGGCGACGAAGGCGGCACCATCTGCGAGCTGACCGGCGAGCTCTGCAACCCGGTCTTCGAGGAAGGCTGCTGTCCCGCGCTTTCGCCTACGGGCGAGACGTGTCGGCGCCTGGTGGATGGTTTGGGTGAAGCCCCTTGCGGGCATCCCCTGTTCACCGACGGGACCAACTCATACTGCCTGGAGTGCGACATGGTGCTGATGCTCCCTCTCGCCTTGCAGGCCGACAACGAATTGGAGGTGCGCCATGCCGCGTGACCCCATCTACATCGACTCCCGGACCCACGATTCCCGCAGCCGCCTCACCGACTGCCTGGTCGAGCTGAGAAAGGACACGCGGGGGCTGGCGTCAAAGGGAGACACCAAGCGGGAAACGAAGGTCCTCCGGTTCGAGGACGCCATGGCCGCAAGGACCAAGCGCGAGAACACCAAGAACCAGATGGACCCGGACGGGGATTACCCCCCTGCCGCCTAACCACACCACTACATGGAGACAACCATGACACATCATTGGGAAAACGGCCAAATCAATATCCCAAAGAAAGAAGTCATACAGCTGGTGGGCGTTCTCTTGACCGCCCTGGACGCCTACGGGGCGCTCCATGACCTGCTCTCGGATCTCATCGAGAGAGGCCATCTGCAAGCTGGTGACATTTCCTTGGAAGACTCCAAGGCCATCACATCATCTCTCGTGGCTTGTGTCGGCCCCAATCAGCGTGCCCGTGACGCTGCGGTCGGCAACGGTCTCGACAATGACCCCGCTCGGCGCATCCTTTGGATGCTCGCAGAAGCGGACAAATACGGCGAAGCAGGCGGCCCTACGGCTCCTGGCGACGCCGAGCAGTTCTGCAACAGGCTCATCGACATAGCGCGGGAAGCCATCGGCTTCCAGCCGTCCCGTTAGGGATAAACCATGTTGGAGACCATCCTCGACATCCTGATGAGCGAAACGGTGCTGTATGCCTTCATGGCGGCAAGCGCCTACTTCCTCTGGAAGTCCCCGACTGCATTGGGGAAGAAAACGCTCATCATCAATATCATCATCTTCGGTGCCCTGGTCATCACGCCAAGGGACTTCGGGGCTGCGGTACGCATTGCGTCCCTCGCCTATGTGGTAACCCTGGTGAGAGCCTGGGGCATCGTATCCAAGAACAGCGGCTAGACCGCACCTACCCCGCCGGGGTGCACGCATCCCGGGAACGGGGAGTGGTGTACCCACGGCACGCCATGGAGGCACCATGAGCAAGATGACCAAGAAACAACGAGAGCGGTTCAAGCGCCTGCTGCCCGACGGCACCCCGAGGTACGCCCGGGTGTACGACGAAAAGAGCGGGAAATTCGCGGACCGCTACACCGTGGTCTTCACCGGCCAGGTGAGATCCAAGTGCGGTGGACAGACCCCTGTCCTGGCGATGAGCGGAGCACCGTATCACCCCCAGGGCATCGGCCTCCACAACACCTATCCCTACATCATCGACGTAGACGATTACGGGTATCCTCCCAAGATGGGTCGCAAGAACCACCTGGGCACCCGGGTTCCGTTCAGCGAACTCCCCGAAGACTGCCGTGTCGTGGTCCTGGACGACTACTCCGACTACTGGGACCTTCCCAAGGAGGACGTCTTCATGGCCGCGGGCTTGGCCGGCAACGGCTACGCCAAGCGACTCGTCAACTTCCCGGAGAAAAGAGCATGAGCAACAACACCAACGACCCGGTCTTCGAAGGCCAGGTCACCAAGTCCGTGTACAACTTCCCGAATCGGGGCCCCTGGGGAAACCCACGGTGGAGAGGCAACACCTCGGGCCATATCTTGGCCCCCCTGTTCTGGCTGTGCCAGCCGTCGTTCGTCGTGGACCCTGCCGAAGGCAGCGGCACCACCGGCGAGTTTTGCCGGCAGCACGGCGTGGAGTACGCGGGCCTGGACCTGCATAGCGGCTTCAACCTTCTGAAGGACCCGCTTCGCAGGTTCCTGCACAAGTCACCCGACTTCGTCTTCTTCCATCCTCCCTACCACGACGTTATCGTCTACTCGGGGAAGGTTTGGGGCGACGGAGCCGGCCATCCCGACGACCTCTCCCGATGCGCCTCCCCGGAGGAGTTCGTGGAGAAACTGCAAATGGCCCTGGTCAACATCTACGACTCTCTGAAGGTGGGCGGGCACTACGCCGTCCTGATCGGGGATCAGAGAAAGGCCGGGGTCTACCGAAGCTATCAGGCCGATGTAATCGGCATGGGCATCGGGAAACTGCGCAACGTCGTTATCAAATCCCAAAACAACACTTGGTCCGGCGGCAAACGGTACGCGAATCGGCTTCTCAAGGTCGAACACGAATACCTGTTGCTGTTCGGCAAAGACGCCAAGCTCACGGGTTTGGCCACCATCGGGCTCTCCCAGTCCACGCGACTCTCCCGGGCCTTCTACGGCACCTGGAGGAACATCGTCGAGTTCGCCCTGCGCAAACTCGGCGGCGTCGCCAGCCTGCGGGAACTCTACGACGCCATCGGCATCCCCGACGGCTTCAAGAACAACCATATCGAGGCCAAGATCCGCCAGGTCGTGCAGCAGCATTTCCAGCGGGTCGAACGCGGCGTCTACGCCCTGGCCTCCTGATCAAAGGAGGTGTGCAATGCACACCCGGCACATCATCATTATGGACGGCGTGAGCCTGTATCCCTGCCTCCTGCATTTCGGCTACGCCCAGGAAAGGTACGGCGACATCCTTCGGGGTGTCCGCCGCAACGGCCTGGGGTGGCGAGTGCAGCTGGCCGACATGGACACCGGCGCCGTCATTCAGGACTCCCAAAGGAGGGTGTCATGAGCAAAGAAAACAAAAGAGAATGCAATCACCAGTATAAGCTGGAAGGCGACAAGCTCATTTGCATTCATTGTGAACACGAAGCGAAGATCAGCCCACCGGCCCCCAAGGAGCCGGTAACGGCTGAAGATATGGGCAACGATATGGCCCCTGCGGCCGAGACCCCCGAGGTCGAGGTCATGGAGGGACATGAAGGTCCGGGTTATCGGGACTACGAGCTCGAACCCGTGGAGGAGGCCCCCGAGGCCGACGATACGGAGCAAGGCGCGCAGGCCCCGGCCGCTCCCGAGGCTCCCGAGCCCCCCAAGGGGGACGATGAGTCCGGGGCCGCCGACATCGTGCCGGCTTTGACGGTGCGACTTCGGGCCCGGTTCGCCCACAAGGGGCTCTTGGAGTTCCTGGAGCACGCCAAACCCTTCAACAACTACAATTTGAAGGGCGGCATCGAAGAGATCTGCGTGGACTTCATCACCGCGGTTCTTCACATGGTGCTGCTCCTCAATCTCAACGTCACGACGGTGCTCAACCGAGCCATCACCCGGTTCTACGACCAGACCCGCAAGGAGAACGACGAGCTTCGGCTCGACCTCAAGCGCGTCATCGTCCAGACCGGCAAGGATGAGACGGAAAAGGCCGCCAAGGCCGCGTAGGCACCACCCCAACGACAAGGAGGGCACATGCCCAGATACGCGGTCTATTACCGCAAGACACCGACATTCCACGAGGACCCCAGCCTGACCAGGCCGGAAGTCCTCAACGAAAAAACCCACTCCAGGGTCATCACGCTCGCCGGCGGCGACCGGGGCCTCGTGTATTCGTACATGCAGGCCGAAAACTGGTCCCCCAACGGCGAGGCGCGGCCCATCATCGGCCGTCTCGGCCTCCACCATGCCTCCATGAGCATCGGCGACGTGCTCCACAACCTGGACACTGACAAGATGTGGGAGGTAGCCAGCTGCGGCTGGAATGAGGTCGGCGACACCCCGCGCGGCGAGTGCAGCACCATGTTGAAGATGCTGCAAGCGTACAGCGGGGAAGAGGCCGACACCCGCGAATAGCGGCGACCCACGGCCTTAATCAGAGGCCGACGACGGGCCGACGCTGACCCTGCGCCCGCGCCTGCGGGCATCCAAGACAACTTACCCCCAATCCAGGGGGCCGCTTCCGCGTTTCCCTGGTACAGGGGACGGGTACGGCCTCCTTTAGGAGATCGACATGCCCAAGAAAAAGACTGCCGCTACCAAGGCGGCCATCGCAAAGAAGCCCCAGCCCAAGAAGTTCAGCGTCCGCGACACGTTTGGAGTGGACGTCCCCAAGGACATCATGGCCCTGGGCTACGACACGCCTTCGCAGTACGTGCCGAAGGTGAATCCGCTCTATGTCTTCAGGGCGGACATCCTCATGAAGTTCCTGATGTGGTTCCTGAAGCCGGAAGGCGACGCCTTCTACCTTTACGGGCCCACCGGTTCGGGCAAGACCACGTTCGTCGAACAGGTCTTCGCCAGGCTGAACATCCCCCTCTTCGGGGACACCTGCCATGAGCGGTACGAGGTGGTCGAACTCTTCGGCCATCGCTCGCTCAAAGAGGACGGTTCCATGGAGTACGTGTACGGCCAGCTAGTTCTGGCCGCCACGCTCGGTTTCCCGATCCTCTTCAACGAAATGGACACCATCCCCCCGGGGGTGGACACCGCTATCAACGAGGTAGTGACCGGCAAGCCGTTCGTCCTTACAGAGGCCGGCGGCAAGCTCATCACTCCCAAGCCGGGGTTCAGGTTCATTGCCACAGGCAACACGAACATGGCCGGAGACACAACTGGCCTGTACATAGGAACCCTGCGCAAGAACACGGCTCTCCAGGACCGCTTCAGGGCCATTGAATTGGGATATCCCGACCGCAAGGTCGAGGAGGACATCCTCAAGAAGGTGGCTCCGGCGCTTCCGGATCGGGAACGCAAGGTCATGATTGACGTGGTCACCGAGGTGCGCCAGCAGTTCATTGGTCTTCCCGGCAACGAGTCCGTAGCGAATCCCATCGAGGTGCCGTTCTCAACGCGGGCGCTGATCCGCTGGGCGCGGGTCGCCTGCGTGAACAACGAGCTAGTCGAGGTCTTCGAAAACCTCGGTGGCAGCTCCAAGAAAACCATCAACGCGCTGGGCGCCCAGAACATCCTGTTGGAGTCCCTGGAGTCCAGCCTCCTTTGGAGGGCGACCTCCGAGACAAAGGTGGCGGTGCGGGGCATTCTGCAACGCATCACGGGGGCCTAGAAGATGGCCCAGGTCATCTACGAACTCCACATCCGAGGCCGGTCTCCCGGACAGCTCGACACAAAGGACTGGATAGGCCGAGCCTACGACGACGGGACCGTTTCCGTCGAGTACGGCAAGACCTTCATGGTCCGACAAGGAAGGTCCACGGAAAAGTCCTTGGGGAAATTCGCTGATCCCGCCGGGACGGTTCGGTCCAAAGGGCAAAAAAAGCTGTACAACGAATACGACCTGGTTATCAACGACCAACACTACCCCCAGGCGCAACCCGCGCCTTCCCCTACACCCAAACCTACCCCAAAACCCAAGCCCAAGTCGAAGCCCAAGACCTCCAAGCCCGCGGCCAAGGCGAAGGGCGATGAACGTCCCCTCGGCCGCTTCAAGGTCGATTCGGGGCTGTTCAAGTAACCACATTCATCCCCAACCGGGGCGGAGGTTTCGCACCTTGACCCCGTAGGGGGTGGTGCGCCTCCATCCCTGGAGGACGCAATCATGAGCACGAACAACATGAATTCGGTGGTGATCGACGAGGGGCTGGCCCTCATCACCGCCATGCGCATCTGGACCGCGAAAGCGGCCCTGCGAGCCGAGGATTTTTCGGATACTTCCGCGATCCCGGTGGACCTCATCGAGCTTGGCAACCTGCCTGTCGGCGATGCCAAGCTCATGGATCCCTTCCGCGCTCTAAAGCAACGCGTAAAGCGGTATGTGAATTCCATCTCGGTGGAATTCCTCCATCCGAAACTGCGGTTGGGCTCCAAGGCCATGGCCGATGAGATCATCAAGCAGATGCAGGAGTTCGAGAAAGACTTCGAGAGTCTGCTGCTCGACCTGCAAAACCGCTACGACACGGAGCAGGAAGCCTGGTTGAAGAAAATCGAGGGCAAGCACCCCCATTGGGTCGGCATCATCCGTCAGCGGATGCTGTCCGCTGCCCAGGTGCTCAATCGCCTCGCCTTTAGCTGGTCCTGCACACAGCTCCAACCCACCGGCGTCGAAGCCATGGACAAAGGGCTGGAACAAGAGACGGCCCGCGTGGGCGGCACCCTCTTCGAGGAAGTCGCCAAGGACGCAGCCGAAACCTGGAAGAAATCTTTCCAGGGCAAGAGCGAGGTCACCCATAAAGCTCTGAACCGCATCAAGGCGATGAGAGACAAGCTCAAGGCCCTGTCCTTCACGGACAGACGTGTGAGACCAATCGCCAAGATCATCGACACGACGCTGGGGCAGATACCCAGCGAGGGACTCATCAAAGGTACATACCTCCAGGCGCTTCAGAGCCTGGTGTTGATGCTGCGCGACCCCGATGTCCTGGCCGACCATGGCCAGGCCATCATCGACGGCACCGACCCCAAGGACGTCATGAACAACTGGAACAAGACCTTTGGCCTCGACACTCCGCTTGAATCCCAGGCGACTCTCCCCACCGGGGAAGAGGTTGAGGATGAGACCGAAAAGAAGGCCAAGAAGCTCGTCAAGTCGAGAGACAAGAAGGGCAAGAAGACCGACAAGCAGGTCCAAATCGAGTCCTCGAAACTCGCTGCCGAGGTCAAGGCTATCGCCAAGGCCTCAGCCGATGAAAAGGATTCGGAAAAACCCGAGCCGGAGCCCAAGGCTCCCAAGGCCAAGAAGGCGAAGAAGTCCGCGTCCGGCAAAAAGGCCAAGGCCCCCAAGGTCAAGGCCGAGCCGGAGTCCGCGCCCGAGCAGCAGGAGGAAGCCCCCGTGGCCGACACCGGCGAGCAGGAGCGCGCTGACGACGACTTCGAACTCATCTTCGGCGTTGACCCTACCACCAACAACGGAAACGCATCCGTCTCCGATTCCGAGCCCAAGGAGGTCTTTGAGGCCCTCGACGGCGACGAAGAAGAGGAAGATCCGGATGCTCTGCCTTCCCTTCCCTTCGAGGATGGGGACAGCATCTTCTTTTAACCCCATCCCCGCATGTGACGCGGGGGGTTTCAACACCCCTCGCGTCGCGGGGGAGGAGGCAGAATATGCACTACATGCCGACAGGGAGGGTACTCCCGATACTCGCCGCCTTCATGGGAAGGCGGCACAACGTGGATGTCCGGGTTGGACGGGGTTACACCCCGGCTGCCGACGTCGAGAACGGCGTCATCTTCCTACCGGCCCTGGACCCGACTGACGAACTCTCCAACATCATGATCAACGGATACATCGACCACGAGTCGGCGCACATCCGTTGGACCACGCCGGGCGCTATGCGGAAGGCTTCGTCCATCTCGCCACTGCACGGCAACATGTACAACATCTTCGAGGATATTCGTATCGAAAAGATGCTGGGCCAGGCCCTGCCTGGCTGCAAGGAGAACCTCAACAAGCTCGTTGAGGCGCTGTTGAAGAGGCAAGAAATCGGCCAGGAAGACCTGACCGACCCTCTTTCGGTATTCGTCAGCACCATCTGGAACAACCTCCGTCTCAAGGTCCTGGGCAACCGGTGTCTTGCGACGGTGGCCACGAAAAGGATGCTCGCCTTCCATCAACTTTTCCCGGGAGTCTGGGACAAGCTGGAAGCGTTCATCTATACCATCGACGGGGCACCGACCTCCGAGGATTCCATCAACCTGGCCATTCGGGTGATCGACCTCCTCAAGCAGGAGATGGTGACCCCTCCTCCGATGTCCGGCTCCGGCGGCCAGGACGACCAGGACCAGCAGCAATCCGATCCCGACCAGAACCAGAACGATTCGAGTGACGGTGATGGCGACGGTGACGACAGCGACGGTTCCGACAAGTCCGGCAGCCAAGGCAAGGACAGCAAGAACAAGCCGTCCAAGAACGACGACTCGAACGATGAAGGCTCCGATGGCAAGAGCAAGGAGTCCGATTCCAAAAAGAGCTCTTCAGGCAAGGACGTCCAGGACGATGACGACGACGCTGGCGACGGCGGCGACGACGCGGACAAGGGCGACAAGGATGGAGACGACAAGGCCTCCGGGTCCAAGGGTGACGATGAGGACGATTCCGACGACATCGGCGACGGTGGCGACGACGCGGACAAGGGCGACAAGGATGGAGACGACAAGGCCTCCGGGTCCAAGGGTGACGATGAGGACGATTCCGACGACATCGGCGACGGTGGCGGCGGCTCCGATTCCAACACCGAGGAGAAAGAGGGCGATGAGGACGGCAACGGCTCATCCGGCTCCAACGACGATGCCCAGGACGATGACGACGACGCTGGCGACGGCGGCGACGACGCGGACAAGGGCGACAAGGATGGAGACGACAAGGCCTCCGGGTCCAAGGGTGACGATGAGGACGACTCCGACGACACCGGCGACGGTGGCGGCGGCTCCGATTCCAACACCGAGGAGAAAGAGGGCGATGAGGACGGCAACGGCTCATCCGGCTCCAACAACGATGCCCAGGACGATGACGACGACGCTGGCGACGGCGGCGACGACGCGGACAAGGGCGACAAGGATGGAAAAGGCGACGAAGCCGACGGCGACGAAGAGGGCGATTCCGATGACACCGCGGATGGTGACTCGGGCTCCGATTCCGATGCCGACGGCGAAAATGCCGGCTCCGATGAGAAGGATGGCCAAGGGGACCAGGACGGGAACGACGCCGGCGACGGCGCGGGCTCAGACGGTTCCGGCGGTGACGCCCAGGCTTCCGGCAGCGATGCCGGCCAGTGCGTCTCCGAAGGTGACGGCCAGTCCGACATGGACAGCGGCAACTCCGACCAGCAGGGAGGGGGAGCCGGTGCCGAAGGCACCAAGCGGGCCAATATCCAGAAGGTCCTCGACGCCACCGAAAACGAACTCCCCGAGGACGTCATCGAGGCGGTCAAGAGGACCCTTGAGAAGAAGGCTGGCGAGGTCCAAGGGGATTATTCGAAAATCCACGAGGTTCTTGTCATCGGTGAAGACCGCAAGGACCCGATTCGCCTCTTCCCCATCGACAAGGCAGCGGTGGTCTCCGAGACCAACGCGCTCATCTACCGGCTCCAGAGCATGGTGCAGTCCAGGCAGCAGCGGCACGAGTGGCCGTCTCGCAGCTCTTGCCGCATGACGCGGCGGAACCTGCATCGTGCACGGGTCCAGGATGACCGGCTCTTCATTCGCAAGAATGAGGTGGTCAAGGTCAACACAGCCGTTCACATACTGCTCGACGCTTCGGGCAGCATGGGTCGTGACAAGATGCCGGTCGCGCTCAACGCGACATTGGCAGCGGGCCTCGCCCTGGAGTCCATCCCCGGCGTCTCGCTGGGCATCACGGCGTTCCCCGACAACGGGGATGACGTACTGCCTATCGTGCAGCACGGGCAGCGCATCAATCCGCAACGATTCGCGCTGGACTCCGACGGGGGAACGCCCTTGACCGCGGCCCTCATGAACGTGGGGAAGAAGCTGCTCACACAGCAACATCCCCGAAAATTGTGCTTTGTCGTCACCGACGGCGAGCCACATGGTCCCGAAAGCGCACGCCTCGTGGTCGATCAGTTCAAGCTGCTCGGCATAGAGTGCTTCGGCATCGGGATCAAGACGATGAAATATCCGGGCCTCTTCGATGAGTTCCGGGTCATCATGAACGTCCAGGAGTTGCCGGATGCGATGTTTGGCATGCTCCAGGAACGTCTGTTCGACAACCAAGCCCAGCTCCGGGCCTAACATCCCTGCAAAAGGAGGAGCAACGAAGACCGAGTAGCCCTAATCTGGGGCTATTCGGTCTTTTTTTTTCGCCAATGGCCTGGAGATGTTGACGACTTCAATTAGACACATTGCGAGAACACGCCGCAAAGGCTAGGAGATGGGTGTAAATTTTTTCCTTCCAACCCCCTCTGCCTGGAAGTAATAAATAGGAGGGGCTGTAGTTGATGGAGACACTAGCAATGGCGCGCAAATCGCTCGTTGATAGACCCGACTTTTATAAAGTGTTCGCGGATAGCACTACGGATACGCATTTGATCTTCGACGATGAAAAACGCCTCGTTTTCGTCACCCCCTCATGCGAGGCCCTGGCGGGGTATTCCCCAAAAAAATTTCTTTCAAACGAAGATTTTTTGCGTTCCGTCATCGTTCCCGAGGACAGGGAGCGGTGGGACAGGGCTGTACACGACGGCTACGTTTTCTCCCCGGCTCCATACGACATCAGAATTCGACGCAGAGATGGTGTTCGGGTTTGGGTTTGTATGTCTGCCTCGGACATCCTGGGCAAGAAAGGGGAAAAATTGGGGCGACATTGCGTGATGCGCAACGTAACTGCCCGCAAGTCTCTGGAGTCACAGATCGAGGAGATGTCGATAAC
>Ga0272444_10005434_pt1 | contig 11046 bp, 6 predicted proteins | sample SSMForm13_FD_201033 | JGI IMG/M metagenome (GOLD analysis project Ga0272444, IMG submission 201033) | Marine sediment archaeal communities from Little Sippewissett salt marsh, Falmouth, MA, United States - SSM-Form-13 | ecosystem: Environmental > Aquatic > Marine > Wetlands > Sediment ... | reverse complement strand
TTGAAAACAATGATTAAATGGTTTTTAACTGATTCTGTGGCACTACCAAATGGGGATTTTCTACCTTCAGAAAAAGTGATTTCAACAACTTACCGAGCCAATTGCTCCCGGAACTGTCCAACTTCAGTTAGAAAAAATAATCTCGGATTGGCGGAAAACAAGCACCAGCTGAATATGGCTTTTCAAGAACCCATAATGATTTTGACTACTTCGAAAAGCATGGGCGCCCTGCGGAGCGTGCAGCCCCCCGCGGTATTTCCCCCTTCATGTGGTTGAAGATGACGCTCCGACCTACTGAACAATAGGCTTTCGGCAAAGCAGGCCCGCCTGGTGCAACGCCGGGTGCGGGAGCAGACCGAGACGTTCATGGATACCTACCCGCTGGCGAGGCGCGGAAATCAGACCAGGTGGAAGCGACAGCCTCATTCACCTCCGTTCGAAGTCGAATGCAAAAGTCGCCGCCGCAGCCTCTGCTCCTCCAGCGCGCAGTAGAGAGCGGGCACGACAAAAAGCGTCAGAAGCTCGATGGTCATTCCGCCCACCGAGGGCAGCGCCATCGGCACCATGATGTCGGACCCGCGCCCCTGCGACGTGATGACGGGCAAGAGAGCCAGGATGGTGGTTGCCGTGGTCATCAAGCACGGGCGCACTCTTCGCGTGCCCGCCTCCAGCGTTCGTTGGCGCACTTCCTCGACGCTCTGCGGGGGTTCCTGTTCAAATCTTTGCTTCAAGTACGTCGACATCACCACCCCGTCGTCCGTCGCGATGCCGACCAGCGCAATGAAGCCTATCCAGACGGCCACAGACAGGTTCACGGTGCCGACCTGGAAAAGGTCGCGCATGGGCGTTCCGAGCAGTTCAAAGTCGAGAAACCACGGCTGCCCATAGAGCCAGAGAAGCGTAAAACCGCCGGACACGGCGACGGCCACTCCGGTGTAGATGATGACGCTGGTTGCAACCCGATGAAACTGCAGGTAGAGCAGAATGAAAACCAACGCGAGCGCCACGGGAATCAGCATCATGAGACGCTTTTCGCTTCGCACCTGGTTTTCGTAGGAGCCCGCGAACGCGAAGCTGACGCCGGCGGGTACGATGAGCTCGCCGCTATCGATCCTGGACTGGATGACAATGCGGGCCTGTTCAACCGCTCCCACTTCCGCAATATCCGGCCGGCGATCGAAAAGTACGTAACTTGTCAGAAAGGTGTCCTCCGACTTGATGACCTGCGGGCCACGGGCGTATCGGATATCGCCAAGCAGCGTCAGCGGGATCTGCTCCCCGCCTGGGGTCGGAACGAACACGCGCCCCAACGCTTCGATGCTGTCGCGCTCTTCCCGCATGTACCGTACACGCACCGGATAGCGCTCACGCCCCTCCACGGTCCGCGTGAGCGTCATGCCCCCAAGCGCAACTTGAAGCACGTTCTGAACGTCGACAATGGTCAGTCCGTAGCGACCGATGGCCTCCCGATTCAGGTCGATCTCGAGGTAGGGCTTGCCCACGACACGGTCGGCAAACACGGTCTCCGGTCGCACTGACGGAACGGTCTTGAGGATCTCCTCCAAACGCAGTCCGAAGGCTTCAATTGCCTCGAGGCTCGGGCCATGCACCTTTATACCCATGGGAGCCCGCATGCCGCTCTGCAGCATGACGATGCGGGCATTGATGGGCATCAGCAACGGTGCTCCCGTAACACCTGGACGCTCTGCGACGCGGACAATCTCGTTCCAGATATCCCGGGGTGAGCGGATGTGATCGCGCCATTGTCGCACGCGCTCACCATTTTCTTGCATGCGATACTCCGGCTTGTAGGTCACCACCGTTTCGATCATCGACACCGGTGCCGGGTCCAGGGCGCTGTCTGCTCGCCCGAGTTTGCCTACCACGCGGTGGACTTCGGGGATCTGCGCGATGGCGGCGTCCATTTCAGAGAGCATGCCGAGCACTTCCCCGATCGAGGCATGCGGCATCGTCGTCGGCATGTAGAGGTAGGATCCCTCGTCGAAAGGCGGCATATACTCCCGTCCGAATCCGGGAAACGCGTGGGCAACCGTCGTGACGGGCCGACTGAGGCGCACGCTCTGGGGCAGGAAGCCGAACACCGTCTCAAACCCCAGCCAGGCCGTGGTGCCGAAGAGCAAGATCCCCGCAGGAAAGAGCAGAAACAGCAGCTTGCGCCGCAGGATCCCGCGAAGAAGCCTGGGGTAGAGCGACTCGAAGAGGCGGAAGGCGCCCATCACGGATGCGATCAGCACGCCGACGAACAGGAGGTTGACGAGGATCCCCTTACCCCTTCCCAGGGGAAGCCAGTCTTCGGTCAGGAGAAGCGCTACCACCACAATCGCAGCGATGATCTCGGTGAGGTTCATGCGCTTATTGAGCGTCGTTGAAAGGAGCGGCCGGGCGAGGCGATAGGCGCCGAGAAACATGACGAGAAGGCCACCGAGCAGGCTGTAACCAAGAAGCAACATGCCGAGGCCGAAAAAGAGCCAATCACGCGTGTGCTCCACGCGCAGCAGGGAACGCGCGATCCTCCGCGGGCCAGTGGCCGGGATCCTCGGCGCTTCAGGGCGTTTGCGGAAAACGATGAGCGCAGCGCCAGGAAGCACAAGCAATGCGAAAAGCAAGGCACCCGTCATCGCAAAGGTCTTGGTGAACGCCAGCGGCGCAAACAGCCGCAGCTCCGTCGATGACAAACCGAAGACCGGCAAAAAGCTGACGACGGTGGTCAGAACGGAGGTCATGACCGCCGGCGCGACCTCCGCTGCAGCCCGGCGCACCACCGCGGCGCGCGGTGCGGCGGGCGGGGCTTGATCCATATGCTGGTTGATGTTCTCGACGAACACGATCCCGATGTCGACCATCGTGCCGATGGCGATGGCAATGCCGCCGAGGGCCATGATGTTGGCGTCCACGCCCGTAACCTTCATCAACACGAAGGCCGCAAGCACGCCCAGGGGCAACATCGAGGAGATCAACACCGAACTGCGGAGGTTCCGCAGCATGATCAGCACCACGATGATGGTGATCAGAATCTGCTGGTAGAGCGCGGTCGATAGGGTCCCAAGGGTCTCTTGGATCAGTGTGGTGCGATCGTAGAATGGAACGAGGGTGACCTGGCTTGTCGTGCCATCTTCGAGCATCCGTCTGGGAAGCCCGGGCTGGATCTGCGCGATCTTCTCCTTCACAGCGGAGATGACAGCCAGGGGGTTCTCCATGTAGCGGGCGACCACAACGCCGCCCACTGCGGGGGCGCCCTCATCGTCGAGGGCGCCGCGACGCAATCCCGGGCCATGGGCGACATGGCCCAAATCCCTGATGCGGATGGGGGTGTTCTCGCGGGCGACAACGACCGTCGCCTCCAGGTCCTCGATGTCCTTGACGAACCCGAGGCCTCGCACGACATACTCGACGCTGTTGATCTCGAGTGTGCGCGCGCCGACGTCAAGATTGCTGTTGCGGACCGCATTTACGACCTGGGTGAGGCTGACGCCGTGCGCCCGCATCGCTTCGGGATCGACGTCGACCTGGTACTCCCGCACGAATCCGCCGATGGACGCGACTTCACTGACGCCTTCAACCGACTGCAGCGCGTATCGCACCGTCCAGTCCTGGATGCTGCGAAGCTCGTCCGGGTCCCAGCCGCCGACGGTTCGCCCCTGTGGATCTCGCCCTTCGAGGGTGTACCAAAAGATTTGCCCCAGCGCGGTGGCGTCAGGCCCCAGGGTCGGCGTAAGACCGTCCGGCACCGTGCCCGGAGGCAGCGAGGACAGCTTCTCCAAAACACGCGAACGCGACCAGTAGAACTCCACATCATCGTTGAAGATCACGTAGATGCTGGAGAACCCGAACATCGAGGAGCTGCGGACGGTACGCACTCCGGGGATCCCCATGAGCGCCGTCGTAAGCGGGTAGGTGATCTGGTCTTCGATGTCCCGCGGCGATCGACCCGGCCACTCGGTGAACACGATCTGCTGATTCTCGCCGATGTCCGGGATGGCATCAACGGGGACCGGATCACGCGGCAGAAACCCGCTCTCGAAAGAGAACGGGGCGACATAGAGGCCGCCTCCGATAAGCATGGCCGCCAGCAGAAGGGCGATCAGCTTGTTGTCGACAAACCAACCGATCAGCGCATCCCAGGCGCCGCGTGGTCGATGGTCGGTTTTATTCGTGTGCGTGGTCAATGTTGGTGTCCTGCCGCTGGTGCCGCGCGACGCTCGCCGGAGGCGGCGTCAGCGGGGGGTTTCAAGAAACCGCCGGGCGCCACTTCCTGGCGCACCTCGCCGCAGGTCAACATCGATGCGCCGAAATATGCATTCGCGATGTCGGCGCTTTGCTGCACCCACAGGGCTCCCTTGTTTCCGAAAGCCATCGGGCAGAAAGCCAATCGAAGCGGATGATCGAGGGGGTTGCCGAACCGCACCAGCAGCTGGATGACGGCCTTGCTGAGAGGCTCGAAGCCCTGTCGGGCGTTTTCGAGATTGTCGGCCATGGCCACATGGCGGGCATGCCCCCGCAATTCCCCGGCGATCTCGGACCAAACTGTGTGTGCCGCGTGCGGTTGTTCCAGTTTGATCCGCTGCACGGCATCCGCCAGCATCGTCGCGGCTTCCTTTGCACGAGCGAGATCATCGTCGGCCAGAGCGACCTGGACACTGAGATATGAAGACACAACAGGTGCCAGCCCTTTCCTTTTCCCCGGAGACAGGTCGATCACACCGTCCCACAAGCCTTCCTCGCGGTCGTCGCCGGCCGTCATCATGCTGGCGCCACCGCGAATCTGAAGGTCGGCATCGAGCGCGAACGCGCCCCGGGTCACCACCCGGTCTCCTTCAGCGAGGCCGGCTACGACTGCGTAGACCTCACCCAAGCGCGGCCCAAGCCGCACCGTACGCGGCTCGTACGCCACGCCACCGTCGGTATCGATCTCAACATAGACAATTGCTCGGCGGCCCGTGAACAGGGGCGCAGTCGCGGGGACGACCAGGGGACCTTGATCGCCCCGGTGTTCTCGCGTGACCATCGCTTCGGCGAACATGCCTGGCCGCAGCCGGCCATCTCGGTTTTCGACCTGCACGCGAACCCGGGCGGTGCGGAGCCGTACATCGAGCGTCGGATCGATGAAGGTCACCTCCCCCTCGAACTCCTCACCCGGGAGCGCCTCCACCGCAAACCGTACCGCCTGGCCCACCGAGAGGTGGGGCAGATCGGTTTCGTAGGCATCGAGCTGCACCCAAAGCGTACTCAGGTTGGCGATGCGGTAGAGGGGTGTCCCGGTTGAGACGTACGCGCCCTCCGTCGCGAGCCGCTCGATCACGGTTCCCGTAAAAGGGGTGCGAATCGCCGCAGCGCGGGTCGGCCGCTGTTGTTGCTCCATGCGTGCGAGTTCGTCATCCGGCACCCCGAGCAGACGAAGACGTTCCCGGACCGCGTCCAGTGCCGCGCTTGCCGCCTGGCGGGAGGCTTGCGGGCTCTTTTGCATGCGCTCGACCTGCTGCTTGGCGACAAACAAGTCCTGGTGCGCGGAGAAGATTTCGGGACTGAAAAGCGTAGCGACCACTTGCCCCGCCCGAACGCGTTCCCCCGTGACGTTCACCTCAAGGCGATCGATACGTCCGTCGGTCCAGGCGGTCACCGTCTTGAGGGTGGTCTCGTTGGGCTCGACGCGCCCGAGCAATCGAAGTTTTGCCGACGGGTCGGATTGGCGGTGGACCGGCGCGGTCCTGAGTTTCGCGAGAGCGCGCGCACGTTCCGACAGCACGACCCGGTCGGAGTCGCTTGCACCACCTTGATCGTCGCGCGCGTGAACCGGAATCAGATCCATCCCGCAAATCGGGCACTGGCCAGGCTCGGGTTGCCGGATTTGTGGATGCATCGCGCACGTCCAAATCGTCTCCTTTCCCTGCTCCGGTGCCTGAACCTGCGCCGCGTGTTCATAAGGCGCGCCGCAGGACCTCAGCGCGAAGATCGACGCGCCCATGACGAAGCCGATGAACAGCAGCAACGCCTTTCCTGCGTGCAATCGGGCTTGCCGCCGCAGCTTCGGGAACCAACCACTTTTATCCGTGGGGGTCATCTTTCTCTCCGGGAGACGGTTTAGGCTCGCGAGCGAGCTCCCGACCGACGAGTTCTTCGAGGCGGGCCCATGTGCGCGCATGGTCGGCTCGGGCGCGTTCGAACTCGATCCGTTGCTGCAGCAGATCGCGCTGCGCCAACAATAATTGGGCGACTGTTCCGCGCCCTACCGTGTAGGCGCCGAGAACTGACTCGTAGGCTGCTTCCGCCTGGGGTACGAGTGTCCCTCGGTAGATCTCCACCCGCCGGGTTGCGTCCCTCAGATTCGCGAGCGTTGTGGTCAGCTCGGCCTCGACCCTGTCGAGCAGCGCTCTCTGTTCAGCGAGTTGGGCACGGGAATCCGCTTCGGCTGCAGCCACGCTATCGGCATAGCTGCCCTGCCAGAGGGGTACGCGTATGCCCACGCCTATGATGACGGCGTCTTGCCCGCTGTCTTTCACACCGGGCGTGGCTGCTTCGTCGGTGATAATCCAGTCCGTGCCCACGGTGAAGCTCGGGAATTTATCAGCGCCTTCGGCGCGCGCCGTCGCTTCCGAGGCCTCAGCCAGGAAGCCCAAGCTTTCGACCATGGGGTGCGTGTGTATCAAGGATGCAAGCGCTGCCGAAGACGCCACTGGCATGTCGGCGCGGCCGGGCTCCTGAGGTGTGGGGACCGGGAATGCCGAGGCAACACCGATGGCAGCGCGAAGCTGCGCCTCGGCGCCACGTTCAGCCTCCTCCATCCCGCGGATGTTGTCTTCGATGCCCGCCGCCGCAAGGTCGATCTGCTGCAGGTCGGCCAGGATGGCGGTGCCGGTGGAGATACGCGCGCGAACGGACGCCGACAAGCCTCGAATCACTTCGAGGTGCTCGCGGCGGATGGCTTTCGTGGCCCGCACCTGCCAGAGGTTCCAATAGGCTGTGGCAACTCGCTGAACGACGAGGAGTGCCTGCGCTTCGAAGCGCCGTTGCATCGCTCTGGCTTGCGCCGATGCGGCATCAGTGCCCGCGGTCAATTTCGTGGGCCAAGGAAACGCCTGTTGCAAGCTGATGCGGGCTTGCTGCGGCCCCACGCGCGTCTCAACTGACTCAACGAAGTAGCCGAACCCGATGGTCGGCTCCGGCAAACGTCGGGATCGCGAGATACGATTGACGCTGGCCTGCCAGCGCTCGAAACCTGCGCGGATCTCTGGATTTCGTTCAAGGGCAATACGGAGATAACCGGCGAGGCCCGCTTCAACGCGCGAACGCAGAGCGTCTCCGCTGGGGTCCTCATCCCAAGGTACCTCTTTCGGGAGAAGGGCGTAATCTTCGCGTACCGCTGAGAGGTCGTGGCGGACTGCGGGCTCGTATTTTCCCACGCAGCCAACCTGAATTCCAGTCAGCGCGACGATGGCTATGGTGCTCGCAACTGAAGGTCCAAGACGCATGCCAATCCTCATCGGCTACTCGACAAGGATCTCGCCGGAGATATGGTTCATGGAGCAGGCGAACCTGATCTTGCCGGGTTTGGTCGGCGTGAAAGTGAGCTCCACCGCTTCGTTAAGAGGCAACGGAGCGGAGATCTTGAGGTCTTTGATGACGATGTCGGTCGCGCAAGTCCGCTCCACCTGGCGGGTGACGACGAGCTTCACCGGGTGCCCGGCGCGGACTTTGAAAGAGGCGGGGACGAACCCGTCCGAGGTCACCCAGAGCTCGACGACCTGCTCGTGACCCGTCTCGGCGGCTTTGTACTGGGAATGCATAGATGCCGGTGCCGCGTCCCGGTCCTTCGCACAGGCCGGGAGGGCCAGAAAGATTGCGGCTAACGAGGCGATGATGCCGATAGTTGCGGTCTTCAATGGTCGGTACCTCCTGTTTGAACTGTTATTTAATGTTTTCAGCAGCATCCGTGCCAAGCGCCCACAACGCCAAAAAAGTTCTATCTTTCAGGCTGTTGACATTGCCAACAGCATTGGCCACCCTTTTGGGAGGGTTGAAATAACGGTTCGATGAGTTACGGTGTAACCGATAGAGTTACTCTGCGGGTGGGCGCCAAACGTCCCAGGACGGTGTCCCCGAGGAGGTGGCATTTGACTCACGACACTCCCTTGAAGAGAAGAGAAACCGGGATCGGAGCCGCAGCCAGGAAGATCTTATGGTCGGGGACCGGACGTCGCCTCTTCGTGGCTTTCGCCGCGATCATCGTGATTTACGCGCTGGCCTCGGGTTTGGCGCTCCATGGCCTCGTGCAGATCCGCAACGAGGTAACGGGGGCCCGCGAGCGGGTCGAGGGGTTGCAACTGGCGCTTGAGCTTGCCAGCGCGGTGCGCGACCAGTATGCCCACCTCGCCCACACGATCATTATCGGTGACGACAGCCACGTGAAATTCTACGAGAGTGCGCGCGATCACGCGGAAGCTCTTGTTTACCAGATGCACGGCTTTTCGACCAGACCCGACGAGCGACAGTGGACCGCACGGATCGAGGGGGCGCTGAACGAATTGGATTCGGCTTATCGGAGCCGGATCCTACCCCGTGTGCTGGCAGGCCAGCACGCCGAGGTCCGCGAGGAACACCGACAGGTGTTGAGCAGCGTGGCGGTCGCACAGGATAACGCGGCCTTCCTGGCCGGCCGATTCTCAGAGTCGGTGACCGAGCTTCAGGTGTTGGTCACCAGGATTCAACGCCGCACCCTCATCTGGGCGTTGTTTTTTTTGCTCGTCGCCCCCGCGCTCGCGGCAGGAGCGGGCACAGTCATCGGTCGCTCGGTCGCGCGTCCGCTTGCAGAGCTGAAGGCCGGTGCGGAGAGAATTGGCAAGGGCGATCTCGACACGAGGATCGAGATCCAATGCATGGACGAGTTCGGCGCCCTCGCCGAGCAGTTCAACGCCATGGCGGCTTCGGTGAAGGAGCACCAACACCGGCTTTTCCTCCAGGAGAAGCTGGCCGGCATCGGCAGACTGGCGGCCGGCTTGGCCCATGAAATCAACAACCCGCTCGGGGTCATCCTCGGCTACGTGCGGGTGCTCGGCAAGAAGGCCGAGGGCGACCTCCGCGAAGATCTGGCGGTCATCGAGACCGAAACCCTGCGGTGCAAAGAGATCGTCGACGGACTGTTGGATCTTTCCCGCCCGCCGAAGCCCGGAGTCTGCCCGGTGGATTTGCGCGAACTCGCCGACGATGTGGCGGCGAAGTTGTCGGAATCGGATCAGACGCAGGGGGTTGGGATCTCCGTTGATGGAGAAGCCTCCGCGCAGGGCGACGTGCTCAAGCTGCGCCAGGTTGTTTTCAACCTCGTGAAGAACGCCGTCGAGGCCGTCGGCCCGGGCGGCCGGGTCGAGGTGCGGATTGCCAATGGTGAAGGACAGACCGAACTGGCTGTCAGCGACAACGGGCCGGGTTTCCCCGCCGAGGTCCGCGAGCATCTGTTCGAGCCCTTCTTCACCACGAAGCCGCGCGGCACCGGTCTCGGCCTGGCCGTGTCACGCGCCATCGCGCTGGCGCACGGGGGCGATCTCCTCGTCGATGCCCCGGGGCGCGGAGCCAGGGTCGTGCTGCGCCTTCCGAGGGCCTCAGAGAGGGGGGCAACATGAGCCGTGCGCGCATTCTGGTCGTCGACGACAAGGAGAACATGCTCAAGCTGTTTGCCAAGATCCTCGGCGACGAATACGAGCTCACCACGGCAGCGGATGGCGGCCGCGCGCTTCTTCTCGTTGAGCAACAGGACTTCGACGTCGTCGTCACCGATGTCAAAATGCCCGGGGCCAGCGGTTTGGAGGTTCTTAAAGCCGTGAAGCGACGGCAGCCGGACACCGAGGTCGTGATGATGACGGCCTTCGCCTCTGTCGGCGATGCCGTCGCGGCAATGAAGCTGGGTGCGTACGACTACCTCCAGAAGCCATTCGACCCGGATGCGGCTGTCCTGACCCTTGCCCGCGCCCTGGAGCGCAAGCGGCTGAAGGAGCAGGCGACCAGTCTGCGCAGGGAGCTTCAGGCCCACCACTCCTTTCAGAACATCGTCGGCAAGAGCCGGGCAATGCAGGATGTCTTTCGGCTCTTCGAACAGGCGGCCGGCCTCGACATCACCGTCCTCTTGACCGGGGAGACCGGCACCGGCAAGGAGCTCGCCGCTCGCGCCATTCATTACCAGAGCGCAAGGAAAGATCGCCGCTTCGTTCCGGTGAACTGCGGCGCCCTGCCAACGGGGCTGGTCGAGAGTGAGTTGTTCGGCCACGCTCGGGGCTCCTTCACGGGGGCGACCGGCGCCAAACCGGGTTTGTTCGAGGAAGCCGACGGCGGAACACTCTTCCTTGACGAGGTCGGCGAGCTGCCCCTCGCCGTTCAGGTGAAGCTGAACCGCACTTTGCAGGAGAAGGAAATCCGCCGCGTTGGAGACAACACGGCCACGACCATCGACGTGCGGGTCATCGCGGCGACTTGCCGCGATCTGAAGGCCGAGCTAAAGGCGGGACGCTTCCGGGAGGACCTCTTCTACCGATTGAATGTGTTTCCCATCCGGATGCCGTCGCTCAGGGAACGCCGTGAGGACATCCCGCTGCTCGCGGCGCACTTCCTCGCCAAGTATGAACGGGCCTTCCAGCGGACCCTGGCCGGCTTGACGCCCGACGCGCTGAGGGCCCTGACCGGGTATGCCTGGCCGGGGAACGTCCGTGAGCTGGAGCACGCCGTGGAGCGAGCGGTGGTTGTGGCCACCGGAACCGAGATCGATGCCCGCGATCTACCGGAGGATCTCCAGGAGAATCGAAGAGAGAACCTGCCCATCGAAACTCTCGTCAAGCTGCCGTACCGGGAGGCCCTGGACACGGCCAAAAAACGTTTCACACGCGACTACCTTGCCGCGTTGTTGCGGGAGTTCGAGGGAAACGTCACGCGTGCGGCAGAGCGCGCCGCGATGGAACGGGAGAGTCTTCACCGCCTTCTCAAGCGTTACGGTGTCCGCTCGGACGACTTCAAGTCGGAACGCTGATGGGTGCTGGTGGCACCGCC
>Ga0272444_10005433_pt1 | contig 11047 bp, 9 predicted proteins | sample SSMForm13_FD_201033 | JGI IMG/M metagenome (GOLD analysis project Ga0272444, IMG submission 201033) | Marine sediment archaeal communities from Little Sippewissett salt marsh, Falmouth, MA, United States - SSM-Form-13 | ecosystem: Environmental > Aquatic > Marine > Wetlands > Sediment ... | reverse complement strand
GGCCATGATCGCAAGGGAGCGGCGGACTTGATCGGCGAACTCATTGACTTTGAAAACTTATCTTGGATGGCCAGATTTCGCCACTTTTACGATCTCTCCCCGGAAGAAATCATAAACTACATGCTCCCCGGTGGAAAGCATCTCGGGATCGCCCAAGTCGGCAGCTTGGCTAGGCGCCTTGAACTGAATTCGTTTATAGCCGGTTTGCCAAACCCCTATTCAGATGTTCTGAAACAGGCCAAGGATTGGCCGGAAATTCAACCGCTCTTTGAAAGATGGTTTCTTATTCAGCTTTATAACGTTTTCCGGAAAGACCCTTTTCAAATTCGGCTGCAACTATCTTATCTGCTTTTAAGACAGATCGAAGTAAAGGCTATAGAGGGGCTTGTGTCCGCCATGGATCTTGGGATGCCTTTGGCTTCTTTTCTTGATTTCGCCACCCTTACGGTGGCAGGAGACGGGCGTGTTTAAGCCTGAAAAATTGGTAAGGGTGACGATTCAGGTTCCAGCCGATTTCGTATCGGCCACCACGGCCACCCTGGCCAAGTTTAAACTGCTGCACTTGATCAGAATTGGCGAGACACATCTGGGCCGTCTCGGGTATGTCGCCGAAACCAATGGCGACCTGCTTGAGGAATTTGAAACCCTTTTCAAAGACATCAAAGCACTGTTGGAGGGCCTGGGAATTCGTCCGAAGCAGGTCTCCCTGAACACGTTGGTTATTCCCGAAAAAGAAATTTTTAAAATCAGAGAACGGCTCGCCGAAGTCAAAAAGGAAGTCGACTCGCTTTTAGGTGATTTAAGAGTTACCGCAGAGAAATTCATTGAGCATAAAAATACACGAGACAAATTTGACCTCCTTCCGAACGATCTCGATTTATCGCGCCTCTTGAGGTGTAAATATGTGAACTGGATGATTGGCCTGGTACCCATCCGGGGTCTGGAAAAGCTTGAGGAAAGTCTATCCCAGTATCACCATGCTTTCATCCATATCGGCACGGTAGCTGAGCGCGTCGTGATGCTCGTTTTCGGGTTAAAAAATGATTGGCTTGTGTTCGAGAGAGCCCTAAAGGGGGCGTTTTTCGAGCAGATTGAGATCCCAACGCAGGTATCCGGCACCACGGGACAGATTTTGGCAAGACTCCAATCGGAGATGGCAGAACTTGAAGCGAAAAAGAATCGCTTGTTCCGTCAAAGGGATGCTTTTCAGAACGCTCTCGGCGACGAACTTTTGACAATCAAGGAAAAAATCATCGCATCGCGCAATATTCTTGCGGCCCGTCGTCTCTTCGGGAAAATTGAAAAAAGCTATCTCATTTCGGGCTGGATTCCAGAGCGTTTTTGCAAAGCACTCCATGAAGCACTGACGGAGATCACTCAAGGGCAGGTTATTTTTGAAAAAGTCGACCCTGATGATCTGAGGGAGGTCCGCTCGGGCGTCATAAAGATTCCAATCTTGTTTAACAATCCTTTACTGATCAGCCCTTTCGAAAGGTTGACCAGTCTTTACGGAACCCCCCGCTACAAGGAAGTCGAGCCGACCGTCTTTTTTGCCCTGAGTTTTCTTCTCATGTTTGGCATGATGTTCGGTGACGTTGGCCATGGCGCCGTTCTCTTTATCATCGGCCGGCTTTTGTTCCGCCGATTCTATAAGTATTTGGATTACGCCATTATTTTGATGGAGTGCGGCTTTTTTTCCGTCCTTTTCGGTTTTCTCTACGGGAGCATTTTCGGAATTGAAACGCTGATCCCCGCCCTTTGGTTCAGACCCCTGGATGATGTGGCCTATTTTGTCAAGGTAGCCCTAATTTTTGGGGTTGGCCTGGTGAGCCTGGGATTCATCTTAAATTTGATCAACGCCTTGAGGTTAAAAGAATACCATCTCCTGCTCAGCGCCAGTGGTTTAGCCGGCGCTCTCTTCTACTGGATAGTTGCAGGGCTGACACTGAAATATTTCCTCACCGGCCAACTGGCCTGGAGTGAGCTGACCGTTTTTGGATGGGTGGCTACCGCGCTGATGGGCCTCATGATTTTTCACCGTCCCCTCCATCGTCTGTTGGTCAAGAAAGAACGATTAACGGCCATTGTGAAGCAGAAGGGTTTTTTTGCTGACATCGTGGAATCGATCGTGGAGTTTTTTGATGACCTTATCCGCTACGGGGCAAACACGATCTCCTTTATCAGGGTAGCGGCTTTTGCCCTGGCGCACGCGGCGCTTTTTGTCGCGGTGTTTTCAATTGCCGATCTCGTGGCCCACGGAAGAGGCGGCGGAATATTGTATTGGATGGTGCTGGCCCTTGGCAATATGGTCATCATCGTTTTGGAGGGGTTGGTGGTCTCGATTCAAGTGATCCGTTTGGAGTACTATGAATTTTTCAGCAAGTTTTTCAGGGGGGGCGGCGAAAAGTTCAAACCCTTTGACCAGGAAATCGATTCGGGAGAAAGAGGGTTGTGATACTCAGTTTCAAAACGCTCAAAAGGAGGTGCCTATGAAAATTCTCGCGTGTCTCCCCGGTTTTTTCTCTATGGTTCTTGCCCCTGCGGCGGTATTTGCCCAAGAGGCCGTCGCTCAGAAAAGTTCGGCCACCAGTTGGGGCTATCTGTCCGCAGCCATTGCCATTTCCGCCTCCACCCTGGGGGCGGGTGTGGCCGTGGCGATAGTAGGTTCCGCCGCCATGGGGGCGATGAGTGAAAAACCCGAGCTTGCCGGCCGCGCGCTCATATTCCTGGGATTGGCCGAGGGCATCGCCATTTATGGATTGATCGTGGCCGTCATGATTTTGGGCAGGCTATGAAGATTTTCGTACTGGCCGATCCTGATACCTGCCTGACCTTTTCCCTGGCCGGGATACGCACCCAACCCGTGTATTCCGGGGCCGAGGTCCCGGCGATTCTTGAAAGCCTGGACCGCCAGGAGACCGGCCTTGTTTTGATTACGGAACGTCTGGCTGAAAAAAACCGCGACGTCATTGATCGAATACTCTTAGAGGAGGATGGCCCACTCATCCTCGAGATCCCTGATATTAAAGGGCCGCTATCCGAAAAACCCAAGGCCACGCAACGAATACTTTCCCTTGTCAGGAGATAGCGATGCCCATCTGGGAAGACGTCGAACTGTTTTGTCGGGCCATTTTTGACGAGGGCCGCCAAGAGGCTGAGAAAATCTTGACCAAAGCCAAAGCCGAGGCAGAAAGGACGATTGCCGAGGCACATGAGCGGGCCGAAAAAGATTTTCAAAAAGAGATTATTGCGCAAAAGAGCGGGGCCCATGCGGAGGCCAAACGGCTGGTGGACGCCGCTGAGCTTAAGGCCAGGAAGCGAATCATCGAATTTCGCGAGCAGACAATACATGAAATTTTGGGCGCTTTGGAGCAGCGTTTGAAAGACTTTCTCCATCAACCGAGCTATTCCGATTTTTTATTGCCAGCCATAAAAGAAGGCATTGATACTCTTGGGGGCAGGGAGTTTGCGGTTGAGCTGGGTGAGAAGGATTTGACATCTGTAAAACCCAATATCAGGGCGCTTGAGAAAGAACGCGGTTTACAAATCGAGCTGCGCGCTTCACCCTCCATGGAGGGTTGCTTGCGGATCTACACCGGTGATCAGCGTTTGCTCTACGACAACAGCCTCTTTTCCCGACTTCAACGCAGTGATGATGAGATTCGAAGAGAAATCTGGAGAAAAATCTTTGGAGCCGAAAGAAGCGACGGTTAAAAAGGCCATCATAAGCGAAATCAACGGCCCGGTGATTCGCGTTAGGGAGGCCGCGGCATTTTCCATGAACGAGATGGTCGTGATCGGGGAAGAGAAGCTGGTCGGTGAGGTGATTGCGCTTTACGGAGACCGGGCCACCATCCAGGTGTATGAGGATACCACCGGTCTTAAACCCGGAACAAGGGTCTATGGCCAGGGATTACCGCTATTCGCGGAGTTGGGCCCGGGTCTTATCGGCCATATTTTTGATGGAACCCAGAGACCGCTTTCGTTCATGTTCCGGAATTCAGGACCTTATATCAGAAAGGGCAAAGCGGCAGCGGCCCTTGACCGCGACAAGGTCTGGGCCTTTAAACCCAAAACAATAGCAGGTGAAAGCGTTAACCCCGGCCGGGTGATTGGGGAGGTTGAGGAGACGGGCCATATTGTTCATCGGATCATGGTTCCCCCGAATTTAAGCGGCCGGCTGCTGGAAGTATCTCCGGAAGGACTTTACACGATCGATGAGCGGATCGCCGTTGTGGAAGACGAAAAGGGAGGAATTCAGGAAATTAAACTTCACCAGAAGTGGCCTGTTCGACAAATCCGGCCGTATCACGAGCGAATCCTTCCTAAGGAACCGCTTTTTACTGGGCAACGGGTGATTGATTTTTTCTTCCCTTTAGCCAAAGGGGGCACGGCGGCCATCCCCGGCGGGTTTGGAACGGGTAAAACCATTACACAGCATCAACTTTCCAAATGGGTGGATGCCGATATCATTGTTTATATCGGATGCGGTGAGAGAGGCAACGAAATGGCCGGGGTCCTCATGGATTTTCCAAAGCTGCTGGATCCCCGTAGCGGAAGGCCCCTGATTGAAAGAACGATCTTTGTTGCCAATACGTCTGATATGCCGGTTACTGCCAGAGAGGCCAGTATCTACACCGGGATTACCATCGCCGAATACTACCGGGACATGGGGTATCACGTGGCCTTGATGGCGGATTCAACCAGCCGCTGGGCCGAAGCCTTGAGGGAAATTGCCGGTCGGCTCGAAGAGATGCCGGCCGAGGAGGGGTTTCCGGCTTACCTGGCTTCACGGTTGGCCGAATTCTATGAAAGAGCCGGGGCTGTCATTACCCTCGGGGGCGAAACGGGTTCGGTCTCGGTGATTGGCGCCGTGTCGCCTCCCGGCAGCGATTTTTCAGAACCGGTCACCCAGCACACCAAGCGGTTTGTCAGCACTTTCTGGGCGCTGGACAAAGAGCTCGCCAGCGCGCGCTATTTCCCGGCGATCAATTATCTCGACAGCTACAGCGGTTACGTGGAAGCAGTTGCCCTGTGGTGGCAGAAAAAAGGAAATCTCGACTGGACTGAGCTCAGGAGTGAAGCATTGGCGCTCCTCAAGGAAGACGCCAGGCTTATGAATATCGTCAAGCTCATCGGAGAAGATGCGCTGCCGGGGGATCAAAAAGTGATTTTCCAGGGAGCGAGACTCATAAAGGAGGATTTTTTACAACAAAGTGCCTTTGATTCCATAGACACATACTCTCCAGCCGAAAAACAGGTCTTGATGCTCCAGATTATCTTGAAATTTATTGAACGAATGAAGGAGACCGTGGTGCGCCATCGAATTCCGGTCTACCGAATAATGGAAATTCCGGTCCTGGAGGAGATCGAACGGATGAAGTACACCTACAAGGGAGATGATCCGATGCCTTTCAAGGATATTCTTGACCGCGTTGAAAAAGAATTCGATGAACTCCTCAAGCGGGAGGTTTAGAATTGCCCGGCAGAACCGGACTGGAATATCTGGGGCTCTTGCGCATAGAGGGGCCTTTGGTCTTTGTCAAAGGAATCGAGGACGTCGGTTTTGGGGAGATCGCCGAAGTCGTTACGCCCGAAAATGAGGTTCGCCTCGGGCGGGTTCTGTCCGTCTCCGATGATGTGGCTGTTGTCGAAGTCTTTCAAGGAACCGTTGGCCTTTCTTCATCCAATTCCAAAGTTCGCTTTCTGGGACACCCTTTTCAATATCGTGTTTCGGCCGAGGAGGTCTTGGGCCGTATCTTTGATGGTCTGGGAAGACCGCTTGATGGCGGTCCACCGCCAATCACCGGAAAAACGCGCGACATCGGGGGCCTTCCGATAAATCCAGTCGCCCGGTTCTATCCCGAAGATTTCATCCAGACAGGAATTTCAGCCATAGATGGCCTGAATGCCCTGGTGAGAGGGCAAAAGCTGCCGATATTTTCAGGAAGCGGACTCCCCCACGCGCAACTCGCCTCCCAGATTGTTCGGCAGGCCAGGCTCATCGGAGAGGAGAGCAAATTTGCAATTGTCTTTGCCGCCATGGGAACCAAGCATGAAGAAGCGCAGTTTTTCCGGAAAGACTTCGAGGAAAGCGGGAGTCTTAAAAACGTTGTCATGTTTCTCAATTTGGCGGACGCCCCTTCCATTGAGCGGCTGATCACCCCGCGGATTGCTTTAACTGTGGCCGAACACCTCGCCTTTGAGGAGGATATGCATGTCCTGGTGATTCTGACGGACATGACGAACTATTGTGAAGCCCTGAGAGAAGTGGCCACTTCCAAGGGAGAGGTCCCCAGCCGCAAGGGCTATCCCGGGTATCTGTATAGTGATCTGGCCTCGATCTACGAGAGGGCCGGGAGAATCGCCGCCGCCGGGGGATCGATCACGCAGATCCCCATTCTCACCATGCCCGATGACGATATCACCCACCCCATCCCGGATCTTACGGGCTATATCACCGAAGGACAGATTGTGCTTGACCGCGGGTTGTTCCAGAAAGGAATCTACCCTCCCATCAATGTGCTACCCTCGCTGTCGCGCCTGATGAGTGACGGCATCGGGGAAGGCCGCACAAGAGAAGACCACCAGAATTTATCCAGCCAACTCTACGCGCTTTATGCCCAGGCAAAGCGGGTGGAAAGACTGGCCTCTATCATTGGGGAAGAGGATCTCACAGCTCGCGATGGGCTTTTTCTGAAATTTTCCAAAGCATTTGAAGAACGCTTCATCAAACAAGGTCCCGACGAAGATAGAACCGTTTTCGAAACACTCCAACTTGGCTGGGATCTGGTCATGATGCTTCCGCAAAGAGATCTGACCAGAGTAAAACCTGAAGAAATACAAAAATACGGTTTAAAGACGGAGGGATCGAAATTGCCCGAAACCAAACCCCCTGAACCGAGCAATGGGGGATAGAAACCAAAGTGACAAGACTTCCCCTTTCAGTTAATAAAAATAACCTCCTGCGTCTTGAGGAGACGCTTTCCTTTGCTGAAGACGGCCTGGAGCTTCTGGATGAAAAGAAAGAGGCTTTGATGGCTCACATCAGCACCTTGTCCACTAAGGCTGAAGGGGTAAGGAATAGGATGAACAAGGCATTAAAAACGGCCTACGGCTATCTGCAAGAGGCCATTTTGATTCATGGCCGCCTTGCCTGTGAGCGGGCCGCGCTGGGCACGTTCCTGGAAGAAAAAGTGCAGGTCATGGAAAAAAGCTTCATGGGCGTCACGCTTCCCAAGGTAAGCATAACCCTCCCCAAACTTTCACCGCATCATGGGTTCCATGGCACGGGAGCATCGATAGACGCCGTTCTCCAATCACTTTACGAAAGCATGGAGGTTATTGCCGAGTTGGCCGAAATCGAGGTGGGCCTTTTTCGCCTGGTGGCAGAAATAAAAAAGACTTTGAAACGCATAAATGCTTTAGAAAACATATACATCCCGCTCTATCAGGCGACCATTAAGTATATCGAAGAAAATTTAGAGGAAAAGGAGAGGGAATTCCTTTTCCAGTTGAAACGGCAAAAAAGCCGGCGGAAAGTAATAGCGCATGAGAATTTTTAAAAAAATTTTGGTGCCTGTGGATGGATCCCTATACTCTCTCAACGCCGCACGTTTGGCCGCCGAAATAGCTGAAATTCATGGATCTGATTTAAAGCTTTTCCATGTTCTTGATGTTTTGATGGCGGATCAGTTGAAAAGCCTTTTAAAAAAAAACAGCGGCAGCATTCGCGAAGAGCTGAAAAGTCAGGCTCAAGGATTTCTCAAAGACATGGTGCGCGAGATCGGCAAACACAAAGTCAATTTGGAGGTCCTCATTGAAGAGGGTATTCCCCATGAGGCTATCATAAAGGAAGCCGCTTCTTGGGGTGCAGATCTCGTTGTCCTGGGGAAGCTTGGGCGGCGAGGCATTTCCCATATCGTTTTAGGGAGTGTCGCTGAAAGGGTCATAGAATTTTCGGAAATGCCTGTCTTGGTCGTAAAATAACAAAATGAATTTGGCGTTTCTTGACTCCCGCTCGCTCACCAACTGTTTACAACGCAACACTATGAATTTCATTGAGATACGTTCTTCTGTCAGGGGCAACCTGTTCGGTATGGCGGGCGTATTTCTCTTTCTGCCTTTCTGGCCGCCTCTTCCCAAGGGGATTCTTTTAACCATTCAATCTTTCCAGCGGACCTGATCGTGCTGGTGGCTCGGACCCGCAAACCGTTCTTCAAGGGCCTTGGAGCACCAGCGTTTCTGGCGGCGACCGCTGCCGCCGCGGCCTGAGTCAAGCGCCTCTTCCACCGAAAGATGGGACCCTGATGGCAACCCAAAAACGATTTTCGGCAAAACGTTTTGTGGGCCTGCTGCTCAGTCTGGTTCTCTTTGCCGCCGCCGCGTGGCTTCTGCACCGAGAGCTTTCAGCCTACCACCTGAAAGACATCCTTCACAACCTCTCTCTGATCCCGTCCACGCGGTTTTGGGGCGCGGTGCTGCTGACGGTGACGAGCTACAGCGTCATGACCGCTTACGATGCCCTCGCCCTGCGCTACATTCAGCGCCCGCTCGCCTATTCGAAGAGCGGATTGGCGTCATTCATCGGCTACGCCTTCAGCAACAACATCGGATTGTCCATGATTGCCGGCGCTTCGGTGCGCTATCGTCTCTACTCGGCCTGGGGGCTTTCGGTGATCGAGATCTCTCAGGTGGTGTTTTTCTGCGCCGTTTCCCTGTGGCTCGGCTTCTTTCTTCTGTTCGGCGTGGTGTCGGTTGCGGCGCCGATGCCGGTGCCGCTTTCCCTGCACCTGTCCTTTGCATCCACACGGTGGCTCGGTTTTTTCTGCCTCGCCGTGATCGCCGGCTACACGCTGGCAACCGTCATGCGGAAAAAGCCCATCGTCATCCGAGGGGAGCCGGTTCGATGGCCGCGGATCGGAATGGTTCCCTGGCAGTTGGGCATCGGGGCCGCGGACTGGGCTTTGGCCGCCGGCGTGCTTTATCTGCTTGTATCAAGAGAGGGGATGTCCGTCCCGTTTCAACTGTTTTTAGGTGTTTTTTTGCTGGCCCAGTTCGCCGGCCTGGCGAGCCAAATTCCCGGCGGCCTCGGTGTGTTCGAATCCGTTTTCACCGTCCTGCTCGCTCCCGCCTTGCCAGCACCCCAAATCCTGGGAGGGCTGCTGGCCTATCGATTGGTATACTATTGGCTTCCTCTGGCAGGCGCTGTCGTTCTTCTCGGGGGACAGGAACTCGTCCATGGGAAGAAAAGTTTCAAGGCCCTCGATGGTGTCTTCGGCCGCTGGATATCCCCGCTCATTCCTCAGATATTCGGCTTGACCGCCTTTCTCGCCGGCACTATTTTGCTGCTGTCGGGAGCGACCCCTGCAATCGATTCGCGAATTGCCTCGCTGAGGCGGCTGTTGCCGCTATCCTTGATCGAGCTTTCCCATTTTTCGGCCAGCGTGGTCGGCATGGGCCTGCTGCTTTTGGGGCGCGGACTGCAGCGTCGTCTGGACGCCGCCTACCTGATGACGCTTGCTTTTCTGGTGGTGGGCGTCGCGGGTTCCATTGCAAAGGGGCTGGACTACGAAGAAGCGGTGGCGCTGCTTCTGGTCAGTGCGACCCTAGCCCCTTGCCGACGTTATTTTTATCGCAAAGCGTCCCTTTTTGACGTCCGGCTCGACGCTTCCTGGGTGGCCGCCGTGCTGGTGGTGCTCTGCGGATCGATCTGGCTGGGTTACTATAGCTACCGGCACGTGGAATATGCCGACCGGCTATGGTGGCAATTCGCCTTTTCCGGTCATGCGTCCCGCTTTCTGCGGGCAAGCTTGGGAGCTGTGCTTTTTCTGCTGTTTTTCGCCGCAGCCCGCTTGATGCGGCCGGCTCCGCCGAAGCCGAAAGCACCGACGCCGGAGGAAATGGAGCGGGTTTGGGGCATCGTTCAGGAGGCCGGCGACACCGTCGCCAATCTGGCCATTCTGGGGGACAAACATTTTCTCTTCAACGATGCCGGCACGGCTTTTGTCATGTATGGCATCACCGGCAACAGCTGGATTTCCATGGGCGACCCGGTGGGACCGGAAGACCGCTTGGAAGATTTGGCGTGGCGGTTCCGGGAAGCGGCCGACCGCCACGGCGACCATGGCGTTTTCTACCAGGTGAGCCAGCGGCGGCTGCCCCTTTATCTGGACATGGGATTGAGCCTGCTCAAGCTCGGGGAGGAAGCCCGCGTGTCGCTGATGGATTTCAGCCTCGATGGCAGCCAACGGAAAGGGTTTCGTCACAGCCTGCGGAAGTTGGAAAAGGAAGGCTGCCGCTTCGAAATTCTGCCGCCGGCCGCGGTGGCCGATTGCATGACGGTTTTAAGGGCTATCTCCGATCAGTGGCTTGCCGGAAAAAACAGCCAGGAAAAGGGCTTTTCTCTTGGCTTTTTCTCGGAAAACTACCTCCGGCGCTACCCGGCAGCCGTCGCCTATCAAAACGACCGGATGATGGCCTTTGCCAACCTGTGGCAGGGAGCGGGCAAGGAGGAAATTTCCATCGATCTCATGCGCTACCGGCCCGATGCGCCGGACGGCATCATGGAGTATATCTTTCTTCAGATCATGCTCTGGGCAAAAGGGGAGGGCTATCGCTGGTTCAACCTCGGGATGGCACCGCTCTCCGGATTGGAGGCGCGAACCCTTTCGCCGGTTTGGCGCAAGTTGGGCAGCTTTGTCTTTCGACACGGCGAGCACTTTTACAACTTCGAAGGACTTCGCCGTTACAAGGAAAAGTTTGATCCGATCTGGAGCCCCAAATACCTTGCCTGCCCGGGCGGAATTTCGATTCCCCGTACTTTGGCCGAGGTCAGCCTTCTGATTTCAGGGGGGCTCAAAGGTATGTTGGTCCGCTAACCGACTGCGGAACACCGCCCTGGGGTTGGCCTTTTATGGTGGGATTGCGGTGCTGCGGAAAGCCGAAATGAAATGGCACATCAGAATGGCCTTGGGCTGAGGCGGAGAATATTCGATTTCGCAGCTTCCGGTTATGAACCTGACAGCGTGTCCTGAAAGACGGGCCC
>Ga0272444_10005432_pt1 | contig 11048 bp, 11 predicted proteins | sample SSMForm13_FD_201033 | JGI IMG/M metagenome (GOLD analysis project Ga0272444, IMG submission 201033) | Marine sediment archaeal communities from Little Sippewissett salt marsh, Falmouth, MA, United States - SSM-Form-13 | ecosystem: Environmental > Aquatic > Marine > Wetlands > Sediment ... | reverse complement strand
CCAGGCCTCGCTTCTGGCCATGCGCAAGGCGATCACGACACTGGAGAAAAAGCCGGAATTCGTGCTGGTCGATGGTTCTTTCACGGTGCCCAATATCGCTACCCCTCAGTTGGCCGTCACCGGCGGCGATTCTCTCTGCCGATCGATCTCGGCCGCCTCGATTATCGCCAAGGTCACAAGAGATCGAATCATGGAGAAGTACCAGGAGCTTTATCCCGATTTTTCTTTTTCTTCCCACAAGGGGTACAGCACGGCCAGGCATATCGATGAACTGAGGCAGTTCGGTCCGACCGATATACACCGGCGGTCATTCCGGCCGATCATGGAAATCCTTTCGCAAACCGTCCTTGACTTGTAAGGTGATCTCCTTTCAGGACAATTCCTCCCGAAAAACCGGCCGCCGCTACGAGAATCTGGCCGAATCATTCTTAGTCTCGGCCGGCTACGAAATTATCGAGCGCAACTGGCAGAGCCGGCATAAGGAAATCGACCTGATCGCCGCTAAAGACAGGACCATTGTCTTTGTTGAGGTCAAGGCGGTTCGCTCGGACAGTTTCGGGCACCCGGTTGAAAGAATCGACGATCGCAAGCGGAAAAATCTGATCGCCGCCGCCGAGCATTTTCTGGCCGAACGGAATATTGCCGGACAAGACATTCGTTTCGACGTGATTACCTTCCGCAAAGGCAAGCTGGAACACTACCGGGATGCCTTCGGGCGTTGACAAAGAGAATCGGCGGGTATTCCGGCAATTGCGAGTCCGCTTTAAGCGTTAATATACCAACGGTTTACAGAGCGCGACCCCACTAAGATCAATAGCTTGATCTTAGTTTAGCAGAGGTGGCAACACCGTTAGTATACCCGCCGGAATTTTATTCTCAGGAAATTTCGATTATTATCAAGACAGTATCCTCGCAAGCATTCAGGATATTTTTAGCCAGGGCTCCCCAGTGTTTCTGAAGGAGCCCCTATAAATTCGGTACCGTTGTTTCGGGTCAATACTGGCTTTGGAATCACATAACGGTAAACGGGAATTGGAGTCTGAGACTGATGTTTCTTCCCATTGAAAGAGCATAGCCTTTATAGGTATCGAGAAAATCGACATAGGCTTTATCCAACAGGTTCTCCACATCCAGGTACACGGAAATCGGTTGATTATTGAAATCGAAGTTCAGACCAAAGCCGACACTGAGTATGGTATATGCCTTGGTGCTGGCGGTACCGAATGGTATGATATCGAACTGGGAGAAAGGTTCATAGGTACCGGCCGATTTCTTCGACATGACATGCTTTATTCGCATTTCAGCAAAGGAACCGCCGAGAATTCCTGTTGCTTGTTTTGAGAACCGCACGCCGGCCCTGATTTTGTCGGCCGGCATAAGCGGAAGTTCCTCACCCGTGGATCGATTTTCGCTTGTCAGCGCCGAATAGGCCGCATCAAGTCTCATCCATGGAAACAGGTCGACATCACCCGAAATCTCTACACCCGAAATCGTTCCATCGGTCTGGCCAGCCACGAGTATGGGCAGTATTGTCGTCCCAATCGTCGTATCACGACCCTGGTTTTCGAGGAAGATATAATCATCGATGCGATTGAAATAGGCGGTTGCCCTGGCCACAGCACGTTCTGTGTTCAGCCTGAAGCTGACATCGAAACCGTAGCTGCGTTCAGGATCGAGATATGGATTGCCTACCTGAAACGCCTGAACACCTCCGTGAATTCCATAGGCATGGAGTTCGAAAATATCAGGGGCCCGAAAACCGGCAGTTAAATTGGAAGCAATCGTGAAAAACTCCGACAGATGATAACTCGCACCGGCCGAGCCCGAAAACACCGCATAATCCTGAGTCAAAACATCATCGGTTTCGCCCGCCTCGACGTCAGGGAGCCGCATCTTCGCATTTGCCTCGGCCTCGTGTTCACGATAATCAAATCTTATCCCGGCATTGACCGTGAGATCGCGGCGTGAGTACTCCTCAAATGTGAAAAGGCCAAGATCGTATGTTTCAGCGTTCGGCAATAGCCCCGAGGCACGGGTTTCCTGCTTCTGGACGTTGAGATCGACGCCAAGAGTCCCGCTGAATCCGTAAATCTCATCGTGTATCATTTCCAGTCTTGACGCGTAAACAGAGCGCACAAGGTCAACTTTCCATGTCGGATCATCTTCAAAACTGACACCTTCAGAGGCTTGTCTGACGTTTCTTTGAAAACTCAATGTGGGTTTGAGGGCTAACCCGGGACTTATCAATATATTGCTTTTGATTTTGAAGTTATCGTTTTCCAGGTTCTGTGCAATAGGATTGCCGTCTCCAAGCAAATAGTTCTGCTCGCTGTCATAATGATCGTAGATGGCCTGCAGATTCCCGAAGGCTCCGGAATAACCAAGCACGGCAAAGCCGGATTGTTGATCGAAATTAGTATAGGGTAACTCACCGGTGAATTTCGGATCGCCCGGTGTACCGGTCTCCGCGTAGGTCGGTTCATCAGGGGTGCTGAAATTATCGGCCTTTCTGGTAGTGAAGCCCGCCCGGTAGCCCAGTATACCGGCAGCTCCCTCGAATTCCAGGCCGCTTGACCATTCCTGATTATTAGAAAAATACTGTCCCCTGATGATGCCTTTCATGTATTGGTGCCCGGTGCCTATCGACGGCAAGGATTTGGTAATGACATTGGCTGCCCCGCCCAGGGCATCGGAACCATACAATATGCTGGCGGCTCCCTGGACTACTTCAACACGTTCCGCCTGAGCCAGATTGAGAACCGGTTGATGACGGAACGAAAACTGATAGTGCTCCATGGGAACGCCATCTTTCATAACTCGAATTCTATTACCGCTCAGGCCGCGAATAACGGGCTTTCCCGCCTGCGGCCCGGTGCTGATATTCGATATCCCGGGGAGCCTTTCGAGCGTCTTTCCCAAAGCCGCTGTTTCACTGGTCAAAAGCATCTGACCTCCGAGAATCTGAATATCCTGAGGTGACTTCAAATGACCCGTGGGAACGGGAGACCCGGTGACGACAATACGTTCGCCCTGAACGGCCCCTTCTTTCAAGATAATTCTCAATCCTTGCGACAAATCTTCGGCCGGATTGATTTCGAGCATAGCTGTTGTGTAACCAACATGGCTTATTTCAATGAGCAGGGTGCTTGAGGGCAAGTTTCGAAGAACGAAGTTACCCTCGGAATCGGATGGTATGACCCTGTTGAGACCAGGTATGGCGATGTTCGCATTGGGTACCGGCTGTCCATCCTGGTCAACTACGATACCGGTAATCTGTCTTATTGAAGAATTCCCCGCGTATTCGCTGGCCGTAATCGAACCATTGATGAGGATCAAAGATATAAGCATTATCCAAACAGGTGTTTTCTGCATTATTTTCATGTAAATAAATCCCTTCCTTATAATCCGGAATATTTTCAAGCACAGGACACCATAATTGCAAGGTCCGTATTTGCAAATGGTTCTATCATTTCGGTGCTTTTCGCAATTCAGATTTCTCTGGTTGTTATAAGCGAATCAGCCGGAGGGGCCCTCGCCAGAGTTAAGGAGTTGAGATAAGTTTGAATGGAAAATTCGTTGATAAAGGGCAAAATTCCATGCCGGCATGTAAAAATAATTCCCCTGGTCGCGATAACAATGATCAGAGTTGCAGCCAGAAGGCAAATATGGCAGCGGCCGTGATCGGTATCGCAATGGGTCGTATGATAGAGAACACCTGATAAACCGGCGATCCCGACAAAAAACGAGGCCAGTATTACTAATCGGTATAACCTGTTTTTCGATATTGAAAATACCATCACATTCAAAAACCTCAAAATCGTAATACGAAGTAATATATCAGTCTTTTGGACTGAAGTCCACAATTATTTCGCCAGTCAATGAGGTTTGGCCAGATCGATGCGGGCATTTTTAACGATATTATGGAAATCGAATCTGGCTATTGTTGCATTCCTGCATTAATGCCATTTCAATCGGGACTCTCCCCTGCTCGAAAGCGCTTGTTATTGGTCTCTCAATATTATAAATTGGCGCCATGTCGGACGGCAAGCAGGAAACAGTTCTGATTACCGGCGCCAACGGTTTTGTCGGGAGTCGCCTTTGTGCGCGCCTGCTTGACGACGGCTACCGGGTAATCGCCGGGGTGCGAGAGGGTTGCGATATCGCTCTTATCGATGAACTCGATCTGGAATATCGTTTCGGTGATGTCACGATCCCGGAGACTCTTCCGCCAATGGTAGCCGAGGTCGACTATATCGTCCATAACGCCGGGCTGGTGAAAACGGAAAATCCCGACGATTTTTTCAGAGTTAACCAGGTGGGGACTAAAAATGTAATCGAGGCCGCTGCGGAGGAGACGACGCTGAAGAAATTCATTTATATTTCATCGATGGCGGCCGCCGGGCCGTCCGGGAAGGGGCGGCCGCGAACCGAGGATGATCCGCCTCAACCGCTGACCGAATATGGCCGTTCGAAACTGGCCGGCGAAAGAAGGGTGCTGGCCCGCTCTGAAACGGTCAACGCGACCATATTGCGACCGAGCGGAGTCTACGGACCGGGTGATAAAGAGATGTTCGCCTTTTTCAATATGCTCAACAACCGCCTGAAACCTTATCTGGGCAACAGCCGCCGCAAAATACAACTGGTTCATGTCGATGATCTGGCGGCGGCGGTGGCTAAATCGATGACGGCGTCGACCGAATCGGGTTCGATTTATTTCGTGGCTGAATCGCAAAGTTATGAGTACCGCGCCCTGCTCAAAATACTGGGCCGGGCGATCGGGCGGATTTGCCTGCCGTTTTATCTGCCGGGCCGGCTTTTGCTGCAAGTTGCGGCCATATCCGAAAAATTCACGAGAGGCCGCGGCCGGCCGCCGATGTTTACCGTTGATAAGGCGCGGGAACTTCTGGCCGACTGGGAGGTCTCGGTCGAAAAGGCCCGCCGGGAGATCGGTTTTGAATCGCAAATAACATTCGCACAGGGGGCCGCCGAAACGGCCGGTTGGTACCGGATGGAGGGATGGATGCCATGATTACATTACGTCTTCTGTTTTACTCGATGATCAGCGGGCTGATATATTTGATAATAGTCGATATCATCTGGCACAAGCTGGAATCGAAAGTCCCGGTGCTGGTTAATTTTCCCCGGGAGCTTATCGACACCAGAAGTCTGAGCTGGTTTATATCGAATCTAATTATCGAGTTCATATTTTTCGTCATGATGCCCACCGTTTTGTATGACTGGTTTTATACGGTTCTTCCCTTTTCGGGGATTCGCGGGGGAATCGCCGTGGCTCTTTATGTCTTCATGCTGGGTATGGTGCCGTTTGCCATTTTGATAATATTTCGAATCAAGATTCCGGCCCTGTTTGTTATATTTTACCTGGCCGGTTTGCTCATTAAGCTGCTCGGATGTATGGCTATCATCGGGTTTTTGTACTCGCTCTGATGGTTATCCGGGGGAAATGTCATGAAATCCGCTGTCGCGAAAAAATTCGGGGAAGCTCGGGATCTGTTTGCCATAACCGATCCGGCGAAGGGATATATTTATCTTAATGCCGCCTCGACCGGGCCGATGTGCCGCCCGGTTCTCGAGGTTCTTCATGATTATTACGATTCGGCGCAATATCTGGACACCGACAGCGATACTCCGGCTTTTGCCGCTCTCGAGCGGATTCGCGAGAAGGGTGCCGGTTTGATCGGGGCCGACCATGATGAAATCGGTTTCGGATTCAATACCGGTTACGGGCTCAATATCGCCGCCTTCGGTCTCCCCCTTCAGAAGGGCGATGAGGTGCTCCTGTCCGATATCGAATTTCCCTCGAATGTTTACCCCTGGCTGGCTCTTCGCGAAAGGGGTATCGGCGTGCGCTTTGTCGAATCGGTCGACGGATTTTTCGATGTCGAGCGGCTGGTCGAGGCTATCGGCAACAGGACCAGGGTACTGTCACTGTCATTCGTGCAGTTTTTCAACGGCTATAAGAACGACATCCGGGAAATCGGTCGCATTTGCCGGGAACGCGGTCTTTATTTTGTCGTCGACGGTATCCAGGGGTGCGGGCATCAGCGGCTCGATGTGCATGATTGTTATATCGATATATTCGCCTCGGGAGCTCAGAAATGGCTCTTATCGCCTCTGGGAACCGGATTCTTCTATATCAGGCGAGCCATCCGTGACAGGCTGCATATCCCATTCGCCGGCTGGCTGTCGGTCGACTGGCAGATGAATTTCAGCGATTTGTTTCATTACGATCTGCCTTTTTTCGATTCGGCCCGGCGGTTCGAGCTGGGGACCTATCCTTATGCGCATGTTCATGCCATGGCGACCGCCCTGGAGCTGATCACCGGGCTCGGCCCGGAAAACATCCAGGACCACAACCAGGCCCTTCTGGATCTCGTCATCGATTATATCGAATCCGGGCATTATTATCGGATCACCTCATCGCTGGAAAAAGACCGCCGCTCCTCGATATTGTCTTTTACCTGCGTCGATGCCCGGCGGATTTATGATGAATTAAGACGACGCAAAATTCTGACCGCTTTCCGCGAGGGAGCCATCAGGATCTCGCCGCACCTGTATAATGATCGGGAAGACATGAAACAACTGATCGAGGCGCTCGATGAGTTGGCCCGATCCTCATGAAACAGGATACGGATTCCGGAAGTTGGCTTATGAAAGGAAAGGAGAATAAAATGAAACAATTAATCACCCTCACGGCTGTCCTTCTGATTGCTCTGCCGGTTGCCGGGCTGGCCCAGGAGGAGGCGGCCGAGAAACCGAACCTTACCATCGAAAGCGAACTCGGCACCGGTGTCGAGGAGAGAATGCCGGTCGGGACGGCCGATAGTTTCGACGCCGATGTCGAACAGGTTTACTGCTGGTGCCGGGTGAAAGGCGCCGCCGACACGACGCTGGTGAAGCATGTCTGGTTTTACGAGGGCAAGGAGATGGCCAGCGTGGAACTGCCGGTCAAAAGCGCCTCGTGGAGAACCTGGAGCAGCAAAAAAATCCTGCCCGAGTGGACCGGTCAATGGACGGTTAAGATAATCGATGCCGCCGGCAATGAGCTGGAGAGCAACTCGTTTCGGATTGCCGGGGCGGGCTCTGACAAGTCGGCCGAATAGTACTCAGCAATAAGTGATGTTCCGGGGAGAGGCTATTTCCCCGGTCGTGACCGGATATCAAGCGAGTCCATACCGGCTTCCAGAAAACGGTATATAGTTTCGGCCGCGATTTCGTGCCCGCGCCGATTAAAATGAATCGGATCGCGAGGTGCATCATCGAAAAGATCATCGTACCGGTCGAACTCGGCGGCCAGATCAATCAGGGGGGCCTTGTGATTGCGGGCAATCAACCGGATCTGATAATTATAGTCAGCATGGTATCGGTGCATGGGTGAGCGGCTGCCCGGAGGGTAATATTTTTCCAGGGCCGGTATGGGCGAGGTCAGCAGGATCGGGAGAATGCCCTGCTGACGGCACTGATAGACGATAACATTGAGATTTTCATAGAAATCTACCACCCCGACCCGATAAACGGGATTTTCGCGGCGGAGTTTTTCATCGAGAGGTTCCTCGACGGCCGATAAAATTATCCGTTTCATCAGGCGGTAAACGGCCAGGCGGCTGACCGTATTCTGGACGGCGATAAGGGACGGCGCCGGCATTCGCTGATCTTTGTCGGGAATATTATCGGCGGCGGCCCACTGGTCGTTCCAGGCGAACATGATCAGGACGATATCGGCTTCCAGGGGCAGTATGTCGGACACAAAGAAGCGCCGACCCTGAAACGAGGAGTAGCCCGGGATGCCGGCATTGATGGTCTCTACCGTCGGCATGTCGGGATCATCGTCGATGATATTTTCGAGCCTTTCGATGAATGTATTCTCATTACTTACGCCCCAGCCGAAGGTGCACGAATTACCCAGGGCGATTATTCGGAGGCGGTCGCTTTTGGGACGGATATCCTCGCCGCGGAGACCATGATCATTGATACGGTAGGTTTTTCCCTCGAAGAAATCCGATCGGATTGTCTGCGAGGGTCGAAATCGCCAGAAGAGGTCATGATCCTTTTTGAAAACCTCGGGGTAGTCGAGAGCCCGATTCACCAGGAAAAAGCGATTTTGAAAGGAAAGGTCGAGCGGAACGATCCACAGGATCAATTCCGAAAGAATAATGAAGACGGGAACGGCCAGCAACAGGGCGACAGCTTTGCCTCGGATATGACGGTTGGCCTGGGGTGAGTTCATGGTTTAGAAAAGCGAATAAATAAAGGGTGCCAGGGCCGATGATTCGGTAAAAACGACCAAAAGCGAGAGCAGAATCAAAAAGAGAAGAATCGGTCCCAGCCACCATTTTTTCGATGACTTCAGAAAATACCAGAATTCACCGAACAAACCGAGTCGATCTTTCAGGCCGCCTAATAAACTCATTGCAACCAAATATAAATAATGCCGGACGGATATTCAATTGTCATTTTAGTCCTGCCCGGCGCTTAATTTTAATTCATTGAGAGATACGCTGTCCAGTTCTGATTTATCGATTATGATATTTTCCATAATCAGGAGGTCGATCCCCGAGGAGACAAAAGTGGCCAGGGCGTCACGGGGTGTGCGTGCTATCGGGCGGCCGCGAAGGTTTAACGAGGTATTCAGCAGCACGGGCACGCCGGTCAGCTTTTCGAATTCCCCGAGGATGTCATAAAGGAGGGGGTTGTTATCGCGCCTGACGGTCTGGATCCGGGCACTTCCGTCGACATGGGTGACGGCCGGAATGAGTTTCCGGGCGGACTCCCTGACATGAAAGTTGAAGAGCATATAGGGAGAAGCCATCTCCGGCTCGAAATAATCGCCGGCCTTTTCCTCGATCACGACCGGCGCGAAGGGGCGAAACGGCTCCCGGAATTTAACGGCCCGGTTGATTCTTTCTTTCATGGCGGCCTGACGGGGATCGGCCAGGATCGAGCGGAAGCCGAGAGCGCGCGGCCCGAACTCCATGGATCTATGAAAGAGGGCCACGATTTTACCCCCGGCCAGAGCCGTGGCGGCCCGGGAGACTATCCGGCCGGGCGATTCGGTCCCGAATGGAATCCGGTGGTCGGTCAAAAGACTCGTTATTTCCTCCCGGGTATAGGCGGGTCCGAGGCTGAAATAGGGCTGCCGGATTTTATCGCGGCGACCGGTCAGAGAGTAGTCGACATAAATGGCGGCTCCGGCGGCTCCGCCGCTGTCGGTCGCGGCCGGCTGGATGTAGATTCGGTCGTAGAGGTTGCTTTTGACCAGTTTCCCGGCGGCGGCACAGTTGAGGGCCACCCCGCCCGACAGGCACAGATCAGGCTCACCGGTCACTTCGCGGCAATGAGCGGCCATTTTGAGCAGTATTTCCTCGGTAACAGCCTGCACCGAAGCGGCCAGATTACGGTCGGAATCGGTCAAATCGCTTTCCGGCAAACGCCGCGGGCGGCCGAAAAGCCGCTCGAAACGCCTGCCGACCATAGCCAGGCCATAGTGAAACCGAAAATAGTGCAGATTGAGCTGAAGCGAACCATCATCGAAAATCCTCACGATTTTATCTTTGATCAGGTCGGCATAAAGCGGTTTTCCGTACGGGGCCAGACCCATCACTTTGTACTCGGCCGAGTTGACCTGAAAACCGAGAAAATAGGTAAAAGCCGAATACAAAAGCCCGACCGAATGGGGATAATTCATTGCTTTCCGCAAACGAATCTCATTTCCGAATCCCTGCCCGATCGAGGCGGTGGCCCATTCGCCGACACCATCGACGGTGAGAATAGCCGCTTTTTCGAATGGGGAGCTGTAAAAAGCTCCGGCGGCGTGGGAGAGATGATGGTCGATAAACAGTACCGATCCACCGTAGTCAAGGTCCTTTTTTATGATTTGCGGAAGCCATAGTTTCCGGCGCAGCCAGGCCGGCATGGCCGTGCGGAAGGCATTGTACGAAAAGGGAACGGTGGCCAGATAACTGCTCAAGATACGATCGAATTTGGTCAGCGGCTTGTCATAAAAGACGATATGATCCAGATCATTGATACCGCAGCCGGTTTTGTCCAGGCAAAACTCGATCGCCTGACCGGGAAAGCCGGCGTCATGCTTGATACCGGAAAAACGTTCTTCCTGGGCCGCCGCTCTCAGAACACCATCGACCACCAGGGCCGCCGCCGAATCATGATAAAAGCAGGATATACCCAGTATCTTCATTTTTTCAGCTTTGATGTGAGGCCCGGTCGATATCGAACCGGCCCGATTCGATGTGTCGCCAGTTGCTCCGGTTTTTCGGTCTGATCGCCAGAGGGTCGGCACGGAATAGTTTCATGATCAGCCCGAACGGCACAAAAATCAAAAAATAAAAAAGTGTCAGGAGTATCTGGGTTTGGATTCGGGCCAGACTCCGGGCAAACTTTTTCCATAAATCCCATATGCGGGTCAATATCGCTTTCATAATCGTCAAGTTATACGCCGGCCCGGCTGTCGGCAAGCTTTAAGAAATCCATTTTTTATGGCGGCCAGTTTCTATATTATGGAAATATCAGCTTTGCTGAGGTATTAATATTTAATCTCGAATGGACGGGAGGACAAAATGGATTCAGGATGGCGCGGATTTTTATTCCTGGTGGCTTTGGTGTGGTTGTCATCGGCGGCCCTGGCGTTGCCGCCTGTTGAGGGGGAAGTTTTCGGTATAACACCAATTACCAACGAGATTTCGTTTTACAAAAATGTCGATGATGGCGGTTATAACCGTGGTGAGACGGTTCAGATAGTGGCTATCAATTCGATAAAGCTGGGAACGGAGTTCTTTTTCGAGTTCACGGCTGATTTCAACTGGGATATGTCCGATAAGGCCGAGGATCACTATATCGAGTTATCGCTTGTCAAGCCGGTTTTCAGCCGCATATCGGTCAATTATCAGCGAATTATGTCTTCTTTTGAGGCTGAGCCGGTAAATCAGTTCGGTTTCCGGATATCATTTTAGTCGAGATGAACGGTAATCAGAGGTTGATTTTATCTTAATATTTTTCTTGACATGGCTTTTATT
>Ga0272444_10005431_pt1 | contig 11049 bp, 14 predicted proteins | sample SSMForm13_FD_201033 | JGI IMG/M metagenome (GOLD analysis project Ga0272444, IMG submission 201033) | Marine sediment archaeal communities from Little Sippewissett salt marsh, Falmouth, MA, United States - SSM-Form-13 | ecosystem: Environmental > Aquatic > Marine > Wetlands > Sediment ... | reverse complement strand
GGGCCCGGGGGCTGGTCCTGGCCGGGGGCGGGAAGGTCGAGGCCGACTTCGTGGTCTGCAATATGGAGGTCATCCCCGCTTCCCGGCGTTTGCTCGGCGAAACCCCGGCCGAGCTCAAGCGGCTGGAAAAGTTCGAACCGGCCTGCTCCGGGCTGGTGATCGACCTCGGCCTCGATACCGTCTATCCGCGGCTCGCCCACCACAACTTCTTCTTCTCCGGCGACCAGCGGGAGCACTTCAACTCGGTCTTCAAGAAACACCGGCTCCCCCGCGACCCCACCGTCTACCTGGTCGCCGCCTCCCGGACCGACCCGACCGTCGCCCCCGAAGGCCGCGACTGCCTGAAGATCCTCCCCCACATCCCCTACCTCGACCCGGAGAACCCGGTCCCGGCGGAGGAGTACCTCGCCCTGAAGGAGCGGGTCCTGGACAAGCTGGAGCGGATGGGGCTGACCGACCTGAGAAAGCACGTGGTCTTCGAGCATTTCTGGACCCCGGTCGATATCGAGCGCAATTACTACTCCAACCGGGGTTCGATCTACGGGGTGGTGACCGACCGCTGGAAGAACCTCGGCTTCAAGGCCCCCAAGCAAAGCCCGAAGTATCCCAACCTCTTCTTCGTCGGCGGGTCGGTCAACCCCGGCGGCGGGATGCCGATGGTCCTCCTCTCCGGCCAGAACGCCGCCCGGCAGCTGGCCGAACAGGACCGGGGATGATCCTCGTCGCGGTCATCGTCCTCCTCTGGCTGCTCGGTTTCATTTTTCTCTTCCATATCCCCCTCTGCCGGTCCGGCGGGGACGGCCCCGCCGCGGAGAAGATCTCGGTGATCGTCCCCGCCCGGAACGAAGCCGACAAGCTCCCGGGCCTGCTGGAGTCGCTCTCCGGGCAGGAACCCGGACCCGGCGAGGTGATCGTGGTCGACGACGCCTCCGAAGACGCCACCGCGGAGCTGGCGGCGGCGGCCGGGGCGAGGGTGCTTCCTTCCCGGCCGCTCCCCGACGGCTGGCGGGGCAAGACCTGGGCCTGCCGGCAGGGGGCGGAAGCCGCCCGGGGAGATATTCTTATCTTCCTCGACGCCGACACCCGCCTCCTCCCGGGCGGCCTGCGCCGGTTGCGGGCCGAATTCCGCCGGACCGTCGGCGCCCTCTCCCTCCTCCCTTATCACATCCCGGTCCGTCCCTATGAAGAACTCTCGGCCTTCTTCCACATCCTGATGGCCGCCGGAGTCGGCGCCTTCACGATCCTGGGCCGGAAGGTCCGCTCCGGGCTCTTCGGACCTTCGCTGATGATCTCCCGGGAGGATTATTCCCGCGGCGGCGGGCACGAGGCCGTCCGGGGGGAGATCCTGGAGAACTTCTTCCTGGCCCGGAGCCTCCGCCGGGCCGGGGTAAAGGTATCCGCGCGGGGCGGGAAGGGGGTATTGACCACCCGGATGTACCCGGGCGGCCCGGGGGAACTGGCCAAGGGCTGGGCCAAGGCCTTTGCCGCCGGGGCCGGCCGGACCCCGGGGTGGATCCTGGCCGCCTCCGGGCTCTGGCTGGGCGGCGCGGTCCTGGCCGCGGCCCTGACGCTTGCCGCCGCCGCCGGCCTCTACCCACTCTCGGCGGCCGGAATTCTCTACCTCCTCTACGCCCTCCAAATCTTCTCGATGCTCCGGCGCCTGGGAAGCTACCGCCTTCTCACCGCCCTGCTCTACCCGGTCGGCCTGGTCTTCTACTTTACCGTCTTCAGCCGCTCCCTGCTCCTCCTCCGGAGAGGGGCGGAGGTGGAGTGGAAGGGCCGGCGGATCGGAAACGAACCCGCGAGGGACAGGCGATGACCACGGGCCAGGTGATCCTGCTGGCCGGGGTCAACATCCTGGCCTGGCTGGTTATCCACCTATCTCTCCCCTGGATCTTCACCCGGATGCCGGCGGCCTGGTTCCGCCCCGGGGGGTGGCTCTTCCGGCCGCGGCGCTGGGAAGGGGACGGCGGGATCTACCGACGGCTCTTCCTGGTCCAGCGCTGGAAGAACCTCCTCCCGGACGGGGCCGCCCTTTTCCGGGGCGGATTCCGGAAGAAGTCGCTCCGGCGGCGCGACCCGGGTTACCTGGAACGATTCCGGATCGAGACCTGCCGGGGGGAGGCGGTCCACTGGGCGGTCCTGTCCGCCTCCGCCCTCTTCTTCATCTGGAACCCGGCCTGGGCGGGGTGGGTGATGGTCGCCTACGGGACGGCGGCCAACCTTCCCTGCATCATCGTCCAGCGCTACAACCGCCTCCGGCTGGGCAGAATCATCCCCCGCCGGGAAGACGGGCCGCGCTGAAACGTCTCCGCCCTTGCCGACGCCGGGTTTTTCCGGTCCGGGGCCCGGCTACCGGTAGATGAAATTTTCGACTTTGGCCCCGGGGTTCCGGTAGCGCGTCCGCCCCGCCGTCTTTTTCCCGTACTGGATGGCCCCCTGGGGACACCAATGCAGGCAGCCCAGGCAGAGTTCGCAGTGGTGACGCCAGAAGGGTTTTCCGTCCCTCAGACCGATGTTCTCCACCGGGCAGACCCGAAAACAGGTTCCGCAGCCGGTACACTTCTCGTCAATCCGGAACTTCTTATCCGCTCCCGGGATCCGGGCGGCGAAAAAGGAGTGGATCACGGTGCTGAACAGCCAGTTCTTCAGCCGGGAATTCTTCTCGATGTGCTTTTGCCCGGCTGCGATAATTTCCGCGATCTCCCCGAGCCTGGATTCCGCTTCGGCGAACCGCCGCTCCTGTTCCTCCCGGGGCGGGGCGTCGAACATCGGGGTGAAATTGGAGACCATCCGCAGGTAAAAGCCGGCGGAGAGTTCCAGGCCTCTTCTCCTCAGGAGCCTGGCGGCCCGGGTCAGGACCCCCAGCGGAGAGTCCGCGTCCCGGCCGCTGGTAACGGCGAAGATGTACTTTCCCTCGACCGGCGGAAGCCGGGCGATGAACCTTTCGACAATCCGGGGCAGACCCGCGTAGTAGGTCGGAAAGACCAGGCCGATCCGGCCGGCGGAGATGGGAGGCAGTTTCCCGCCGACCCGGGGGATGGAAATGATCTCGGTATCCCCGAGCTTCTCCGCCAGGGTCCGGGCGATCATCAGCCCGTTCCCGGTGCTGGAGAAGAAAAAAATCTGCGTATTCAAAGGTTCCCTTACCCCCGAACCCGGCCGGTCTCTCCCGCTTCACGGCCGGAAAAAGCCGGGAGCAACGGCCGATGTCAACCGCCGGGATTCGACCGATTTCAGTTGGTTGGGAGGATATCCGCCTCGATTACTATCCGATAACCGATCCTCTCGGCATTTTCGGGGTAATCCCTGGCCCGGAAGACCCGGAGGCGGATTTCAACACCTTCCGCGGACCGGAAAGAGCGCTGGAACGGCCGCTCCGATTCGCCGTTCCAGCCGGTTTCTGTCTTCAGTCGGAGCAGAAGCCCGGTCCAGGGGTCATCCGGTTCGCCCATCCCGGTCAGGAACGGCGATTCGAAAGCGTAGGCGGGTTTCGGTTCCGGATGCCGGGTGGCTAAGTTCAACCAGTAGGGAGAGATCGTGACGGAATTGACCGGCGATGGCGAAAACTCCACCGTGTTGTATCTCGCCGGGCAGCCTTCATTGGCGTTCCAGAGCCTTTCCGGGGTATCCAGCTTCAGGAGGTAGACCGCCCAGGCGTTGCCCCGGCCCAGCCGCAAGGAAAGGGAATTTGGACCGGACGTGGACAGGCCAAAGAGTTCGGCCAGGGAAACCGCGGCCTCCCCGGTAATTACTATCGTCTTCTCGACGGCATCGGGAAATCGAGCCCCGGAGGCGGACAGGGGCAGTACCGCACCGGCGAGGAAGGCAAAAACAATGATTTTGAGCGGCTTGCACTTGCCCATAAGCGCCTCGAAAATACCGTCTGGCCGACGAATTCCGACCCGGCCTCTCGCTCCAGCCCCTCAGGCCGCGGGATGACGCCAAAGTAGCACAGGCATTCCTGCCTGTGGCCCGCCAAAGTAGCACAGGCATTCCTGCCTGTGGCCCGTCAAAGTAGCACAGGCATTCCTGCCTGTGGCCCGCTAAAGTAGCACAGGCATTCCTGCCTGTGGCCCGTCAAAGTAGCACAGGCATTCCTGCCTGTGGCCCGTCAAAGTAGCACAGGCATTCCTGCCTGTGGCCCGTCAAAGTAGTACAGGCATTCCTGCCTGTGGCCCGGCCAGCACAGACAAGAATGTCTGTGCTACTTTTCTGCCCCGGTTTGGGACGAAATTCAGATATTCAGAAATTTATCCCCAGGCGGAGGGAATTGGTCATCGCGATATCGCTGTAGGTCAGCTGGTAGGCGCAGCTCCCGGCGAATTCCGAGGGCAGGATGAAGTCGGCCCCCAGGGTGAACCGGACCGAACCGTAATCGCCCGGAGAATAGGCGGGCATCTCAAACGAGTTGTCGAAACTGGCCACCCGGGCGGAGATCGTCCGGTCGCTCCCTCCGAAAGTGTAGAGGTAATCGCCCCGGAGCAGGTAGCGCACCTCGGCCCAGGAATATTGGTGGAGATAATTATAGTAGAGCCCGAGGAGCCCGATGGTCCGGTCCGTCTTCTGGGACCCGAACTTCATCCTGGTGGACGTCTCCCCGCTTTCGCTGTAGCCGTCAACTTCTATCTTGTCGTATTCCAGGCCCAGCGAAGAGCCGAAACGGGAATTGTCTTCGTCCAGGAAATCGTAGCGCGCCCGGACCGCGATCCCCGTGGTGTCGCCGGTCGTGGAACCGGTGCAATCCCGGCTCACGTTCCCCAGGGCCGCCGTCCGGCTGATATCATCCAGACTGTAAAACCCCTGGGAGAGAATCAGGGTAACCGGGACGGTCTCCTCAATATCCAGCTCGGCAAAGAGGGAGATGATCCCCCTGAACATCTTGAAGTCGCCCTGGTCGTCGCCGAAATCCCCGTCGCTGAGAGCCAGATTCAGGGCCAGTCCGGTCTTGAAGTTCTTTGCCAGCGGGTAGTAGGCGCCGAGGATGAGATCCAAGTCGAGCATATCCGAAGACGCGAATTCGTCTTTGGCTTTCAGCTTGAAAGAATTCACGCCGGCCTCGGCGAAAAACGAGAGCTTTTGGACCTCAAGGCTCCCGGCCGCCGGCGCCGCGGGTTCCTTCTCTTCCTCTTCCGCCGACGGCTCCGGCCGCTCCGGGGCTATCGGGGACAGCAGGGTGTAGAGGCGTTCGTTGTTCAACTGGGCGGCATAGCCCAGGAATTCCGGCAGGACCGAGATCTGGACCGGCGCCTGGATTACGCTGTTGAAATACTGGGCGAGAATCCTGCTGGTCCGATCGGAATAGTGGAGATCGTCGGTGAGGACCGTGTCCGAGCCGAAACCGTAGGATGCCGGGCAGGCCTCCAGTTCGGCGATCAGGGCATGGGTATCGACCATTACGGCATTGGCGGCCGTGCCGCCGAACCTGGCCTTCAGGTCATTGTTGAACCTCTCGATGTAGACGGGGTTCCGGGAGCGGCAGTCGTGGAGGTTGGATACAAGTATGTATCCCGCCCCCGCCCGGTAAAGGGCGTCGGCCCCGCTGGCGATATACCCGGCGTAACCGCTGGCGTCGTTTATCCCCCCGAATACCGCGTACAGGCCATCGGGGTCGAGACGCGGATTGGCGGCGACGTAGTTGTTTATGGTTTGCAGAATGCCGGGGGAAGTCGCCCCGCCCGCGGCGAGGTTATTGTAAGAACCGCCGGGGGAGAGAATCACCGCCTTCAGGTAATAAGGCCAGTTGTTGCCCGTACCGTAGCCGCTGGGGCTGTACCGGTTGGAAACAGCAATGGTGGAGAGGCTGTCCCCGAAAACGCTGAAACTGTTGAAATCCTTCTCGGCGCGGGCCGGAGCGATCGCGATCGCGAAGATCACCAGGAAAATTGACAGGGCCAGATTCTTCATTTCCTTCTTCCTCTGTTTGAATTGTTGGGGAAATCGCCTCGCGCGCTTTCCCCCCGCCCGGCCGTCCGACGGATGGGAGACCGATTTTGCGGGGGCAATTATGCCTAAATGGCAGGGATTAATCCAGACCAAATCGCGGGGGTAAAGGGACCGGGACGTAACGCCGGCCTCCGCCGCTTTTATCGCGGCGGCGGTTTGCTGAGCCGTTCTTCCGACCGCTCGATTCGTCCTGTCCGCAACGGGGACCCGATCCCGCGGCGGCTTGACCACGCGCGTTTTGCGCACCTTGAATGGAGGAGTTCGGAGCTTGAAAGGGGCCGACCCGGCATCATCGACCCGGATGTCCTTCCCGTCCGACCAGCCGGGCGGATGCCCAGAAGGGGTATGGCTTTCCAGCCCGGGGGTTCCTGGCGGGAAGCGGAGCGGAGCGACTTGATATATTGTATGCGCCGATTGCCCCGAATCAGTTATATTGCTGCAAATCCGGGCAAACCACTGAAAGGCTATAGCATCTCGGCGCTGAAATTCGGGGGAGAGGATAATACCTTCTATCCCGGAATCCATATTTTCCGGGCCCGGATAACCTCGGCATCGCCCGGCAAGGAGAGCGGCGCCGGCGACTTCGCGAAAAACGCGAGTCCCTTGTAGCTGGTAAGGTACTTGTATTTCGGGGAGAGAAAACCGCCCTCGCAGCAGACAATCAGCGGTTCCGTCGCCTTGTTCAGAATGATCTCGAAATCGGCCGGTTCCACCCTGACGATCGCCCCGGAGGCTTTCACCGCCTGGGCCAATGCCGCGGCCGCCGCCGCCGCTCCGCCGGCGGCTCCTCCTATTATGGCTGCATTGCTCATATCACCCTCCTTGCGATCTTTAGTCTCCTCATCACGATTCTCCCAGCGGTCATTCCAGCCAGATCCTGTCGATCTCCAGGGCGAACGACTCCGGTTTCTTGCCGGCGATGAGGAATCGGATTTGGGCCATTGTCCGCCCCGGGTAGTCGGGGATGTCCAGCCGTTCCCCGCGGTAGGCCGGATACATCTCGGCCAGGGGAATCTTCACGGTCTGCCAATCTTCGCCGGTCTGGAATTCATAGACGTAATAATTCCGATCGGCTCCGCCCGCCTCGACAATGAACTGATAGCGTTTCCCGTCGCCTTTCAGCCTGATCCCCGCGGTCCGGTATCGGGTTACGTCAATGGGATCGAAATCGTATTGCACGGATGAAAATCCTCCGTTGTTCTCCAACGAGACATTGCCGGAGAACACAGCGTTCCCTTCTTGATTGAGGGAAAACGCGCCTTCCGAGCGCCCGCCCATAACCACATCGTCTTCAACTTCCCAACCCCGCGGTTCGGAGTCCTGGCTGAAATCATAAAGCACCAGAACTTGGGAATCGCCGGCTGGCGGGCTTTTTCCGCCATCGCTACGACCATCCGCATCCCGGTCTTTATGTGTGCTCGCGCAACCGATAAAACAAATCGCCAATATTATGGTAACCGGTATCTTCATAGCTGGTACGCACCTCGATTTTATCTGTCGACAGGGCGGCGGCCCCGGAGGCGGCGGCAATGAAAAGCTCACCCACATATGACCGCCGTATGGTGGAAATAAGTCTGGCAAGGCGGATGGTCAGCCTTTGTCGCGAATCCCTGAAAACCGGATCGCTCAGTTGGAGTTACCTTTCTCCATTAATCTTATCTATCAGCTTATTGAACAATGAATGCGACCGCTTCTCCGTTAAAAATGTATCCAGAGCCGCTCCCAAAATTCCCAGATAGATAATTATGTTGTAAACAAGGAAAAATGCGTTCTGGGCGAATAAGCTATAATGCCTGATCCAGATATAGACAATCGCTGCCAAAAGAATACAACCCTTCGCGAGAGTCCGCTTGTAATTTGCGGTTTTTTTCAGTATGCGCTTTTCGGAAGCCGTTAAATATTTTGCAGTGTACTCGCCGGCAGGACCCATTTCCGTTTCTCCTTGTGAGGGTTTTTCTCTTTAAAGGCGCCCGCCGAGTTGAGTGGCCGGGCCGTTGGGCTCTTCCGGAAGGAGCGCGGGAAAGGATTGTCAACCGGGCCGCCCGGGAAGGCAATGAGTTTTCTGTTCAAATAAATGGCTTAATAAGCGCTGCGATCATTTTCCTGAAGCCCTGTATTTGCCCGCGATGACCGCCCTACCGGCGTAACCAAAAGCCCCCAAGGCGTGAGCGGGAGCGTGCCAGGTTCCAACCGCTTGTCCGGCGGAATGGGCGGCGTATTTGGCAGCGTCGGATTTTACGTCGCGGGCGGCCGCGTGGGCGTTAAGCGAGAGTTCGCGAACCTCTTTCATCCCCAACGCGCGCCGGCCTTCGGCCCACTCCCTGACGGCATCTATCGCTTCGCGCGGACGCCTGTCATTGGGGCGTTCCCCTTCAAAATACTTAAGAACTCTCTCGGCTTCATTCGCCGCCTTAAGCCCAAACAGTTTATGGTAGTAAGAATCCCGCCACGCTTTGCTGTCTTTGGGTTTTTGGACTTTAATCATAACGGCGAGGCGAGCGGCCGGGCCGGTGTGCTCTTCCGCGCGCCGCGCGGCAAAGAGCTTTAAACCGGACCGTTCGAACTATTGGTTGGCGCCGCGCCAGACGGCGGCATTGGGGCGTCTCCGTTGTCGGCGACAAAGCTCTGTTCTGCAGGTGTGTCCCCGGGAAAGTCGTGCCATTTCCTGAATTCGCCTTTGACGGCTCTCCAGATCAGTGTTGCCGGGTGTTCTTCCACGAACTGAACGACCAACCCTATCGGCCCTTCGATCAGCGCCTCCCGGATGCCTTTCGTCGGAGTATACACATCCCTGATGACGGTGATCCCCTGCCGACGTACCGCTTCGATGGCCGCTTCGATATTGCGGACCTTGAAGGCAATGTGAAGAGAGGCAAAACGCTCAACGGCCTCCGGATCTTCTATCAGTTCAATGTCAAGCCCTCCGGCTCCAAGAACCGCAATCCTCTGGCCCTCGAATGTGAATCCGAGCTTCGGCTTGAGGCCAAGCACTCCGGTGAAGAAAGCGTACGGCTCTGAGATATTCCTGCACTCCAGCGCGATGTGAGAAGCACGTATCATTCCGGGTGTATCCTCAGTATGTCATTTCCTTCGCACTACGTAGAGCTCGACCAATTTTGGCCGCTGCATAGAGGACAATAGTCGAGTGGAGCGGATGGTTAATTTTTATCCTGATTCAACTTTAGGCCATTTTTCAGCAATCGTTTTGCGCTTTTTATCCTTGTGAACATAACTTTCAAGAAAGCCGCAATCTACGCATATATAACTATCCAGAGTTGCAGTACCACCATTCCAACGAAATGTACTAATTTGAATACTATTTCCGCCAAAGGCTCCCGGCTTCCCAAAATAATGAAGATCAGTATTGGTATGGATATTATTTGAGCCACATTTTGGACAAATTCCTGACTTCATTTTTCTTCTCCTTGAAAAGTTAACAATAAGCTCAGCTGCCCGGGCCCGCACCGCGGGCCCGGGTCTGCTGGAGCGACGGGTTAGCCGCCGATGATCTCATTAAGGCCCTCGAGGATGAGATCAAGATCTTCGGGGGAAGCTCTGCCGATTTTTTTTCTCAAGCGTTGAGTTGAGAGAGTTCGGATCTGGCTTATCTTAACCCACGACTTCTTGGGAAGCTTCGGACCCGAAAGTGCAAAGGTCAAAGGAAAGCCGGCGCGCTGGGGTTGACTGGTAAGCGCCACGGCGATCACTGTCCCCGAACGCTCATTGAATACGTCGTGACTGAGAATGAGAACCGGACGTGACCCGGCCTGCTCGTGTCCCTTGACCGGATTCAGGTCAGCCCAGATTATATCTCCCCTCAATATTCCGGCCATTGACCGGCCTCCTCTGATATACCCTCTTCAGCCAGGGATTGCTCAAAACCCGTGATCAGTTTGGAACATTCTCTGGCCAGGCGACTGTGATTCATTCTGCTGAGCTTCTCCTCCACTGCCTTCTGGATTGCCTTGCTCCGGTTGGGAAAAATGCGGGCCGAAACCAAACTGTCGAGTTTCTGCAAAAGATTCTCTTCAATTGTAAACGCTACTTTGGTTGTGCTCATAGATCACCCCCAGTATTACAATATATCATACCGCGACATAGCGCAAGCTCTGTAGCTGATTTTTGATGAATCTTATAAGGCTAACGACGAGTTGAGCGGCCGGGCCGGTGTGCTCTTCCGCGCGCCGCGCGGGAAAGAGCTTTAAACCAAACCGCTCGAACGGTTGGTTGGCGCCGCCGCAGGCGGCGGCAACGTAGAGCTCACCCGCTTTTGGCCGCCGCCTGGCGGGCAAAAGTCTGGTGGAGCGAATTGTTAGGGTCAGTCATTGGAAAAGCCGATTCGCCTGGTTTTCGGTGGAGGTTTTGGGTCCATGAGCTGCTTGATTGCCTCGATAAGAACCATGATCTGTTGGTCATGGTCTCCCAGTTTTTTCTCAAGCTGGGAGATTTTGCGAGCAAGCTCCTTGTGTCCGGCAAGGACCCCACGGAGCTGAACAAATGCTCTAACTACGAAGACACTGACCTCAACGGCCTTCTGAGAGTTCAAGACACTGGCCGCCATGATGGCGCCATGCTCCGTGAACGCAAGGGGGAGAGCTTTGGAAAACTTGAGCTTTTCGAGGTGGTCGCAATTTGCGATCACCTCTGTCTTTTCCTCTGGGGTGAGTTGAAACATGAAGTCGCCGGGGAAGCGCTTTAGGTTGCGTCTAACCTGTTCATTTAGGCGCCGTGTTGGTACATCGTAAGCCTCTGCCAAATCAGCATCTATGATGACTTTCCCCCCACGGATCAGCAATATGCGCTGCTGAATCGTGCCAACCTTCACGATTGATTTCGAATTCGTCATTAAATCCTCCGAATAAATTCAGGATGTGGTCGCAAATTGAGACCACCTTGTTAATTCGCACCTCCGGTCCCTAACGGCGAGTTAAGCGGCCGGAAGGGGCCGACTAAAGAACCATGCTACCCCGGAAAACTCCAGCAATGCTAAAAACGTTTAATAGTAGCATTATCCCTTCCGGTCTGCTTGAGCGCTTGGTTAGCAGTTTTACTTAAGTAATTTTTGTTTCTCAATCAGCAATACGGACTTCATGGGAATGTAGA
>Ga0272444_10005430_pt1 | contig 11051 bp, 7 predicted proteins | sample SSMForm13_FD_201033 | JGI IMG/M metagenome (GOLD analysis project Ga0272444, IMG submission 201033) | Marine sediment archaeal communities from Little Sippewissett salt marsh, Falmouth, MA, United States - SSM-Form-13 | ecosystem: Environmental > Aquatic > Marine > Wetlands > Sediment ... | reverse complement strand
CTTTTTTATCGATGCACTGCTTGCCGTCGCTGTACTCGGGAATGTCCCCTGGGAGTAGATCATGGACTGATCACTCGGCTGGGGCGATATATTCTGAGTCTCATCGATATCGTTCCAAAAGCTCTTCAAGTCAGCGTCAGGGAACAGCTGCAGGGTGAGACAAGAAACACGTCAAAGATCCCGAAGCCGGCGCTCATCGATACCCTCGAGTTCCTGTCAGAAGAGATGGAAGAGATGCTCGGCCTCGAAGTGGAATTTCCGCTGGACCAGACTGGAAGGGAGTATGTGTTCTTCTGCGCAGTCAGTGACTATCTGATGGAACCAGACACACTCATGGGAAACGCTGCAGTGCTTTACGCAGCAGGGGACTGGGATCGCTGGACGATCGGAACCAGCAACTACGACGCCATTAACTACGGACTCTTCTACAGCGACTGGCATCTGGAGAATATCATCAAGCAACTGGTCGAAGAGGTGACCAGGCTGCAAGGGAAGAAGATTCTTATCGGTGAATGCGGTCATGCCTCTCGATCCGCGCACGACTTCGTCCCGATCTTCGGAGGCCCGAAGAGCTACCCGGTGGTGAGCTTCATTGAATACACACTGGAATGTATCGAAAAGGGGAAGATCAGCCTGAACCGGGATGTAATTGCAGAAAGAGTCACTTATCACGATCCCTGCAATATTGCTCGCTCAGGTTGGATTGTCGATCAACCTCGCCGAATCCTCAAATCGTTTGTTCAAGATTTCGTCGAGATGGAACCCCATGGGCAGGAGAACTTCTGCTGCGGAGGTGGTGGCGGAACGGTATCCATCGACGAGTTACACAGCTATCGAATGCAGATCGGCGGTAAGGTCAAGGCTGATCAGCTCAGGGAAACAGGAGCGGAGATCGTGGTTGCCCCATGCGCCAACTGCAAGAAGCAGCTCAAGGAGCTGATCGAATTTTACGAACTGCCTTGTCGAGTGATGGGTCTGCACGATCTGATTCTCAAGGCAATTGAGATCCCCGGATGCAAAAGCCCGCTGGAACGAAAAGAAGAAGCAGAGTTGCTGGAGGTCTGAGAATGGATCCGCTCGAGTACTGGATTGAAGCAGCACGAGGCCCACTTTTCACAGTTGCATTTCTTGTCATGCTGTTGGGTTTGACCAGGCATGTTGTTCTTCAAGTCACGAGCCTGCTCTTGCGAAAAGGTTGTTGGTTTGGAAATGTCGCTTGGAACAAGGTTTTCGAAGACACATTGACGTGGGCGTTTCCCTTGAGACATCTTATCGCCGGTACCGTCGTGTTCTCGACAGTCTCGTTTCTTTTTCACATTGGTGTGATCATCGTCCCACTCTTCCTGGCTGACCATGTCCTGCTCTGGGAGAGCTTCTTAGGAATCGGGATTCCAGCCATCGGCCAAGGCCTGGCAGATTCTTTAACACTGCTGACAATCTCATGTGTACTTGTTCTTCTTGCTCTGAGGATCTTCATGAGGCGTCTGAGAGCAATGAGCAGGTGGAGCGACTACCTACTTCTGGTACTGGTTGGACTGCCATTTCTGACTGGTTTTCTAGCCTCTCACCCCAACGCTAATCCCTTGCCATGGAAGATCGTCATGTTGATTCATCTCTTGAGCGCGGACGCCCTTTTGATGGCTATCCCTTCCTCAAAACTTGCCCATATCGTCTTGTTTCCTTTTGACCGGATTTCGGTCCTTCACTGGCAGCTGCGACCAGGTGCGGGCGACCAGGTGGCTCAAGCTCTGTACGGAGAAGAGGTGAGAATCTGATGTACGCCATACTTGTAGACGTCACCCGTTGCACAGGATGCGAGCGGTGTGTGGAGGCGTGTGTTCTCGAGCACGATTTAAACATACGGGCGGCTGATAAGGACCGGGCCACAACCCGGGACGGGCTGACAGCAAACCGCTTTTGCACAGTACTTCCGGTAGCGGAAGGTCGCTTCGCACGAAAGAGCTGCATGCACTGCCTGGAACCCAGCTGCGTTTCAGCGTGTCTGGTTGGTGGCCTGACACAGACCGAGGAAGGAGCGGTGATCTATGATGCAGACAAATGCATTGGTTGCCGCTACTGTATGCTGGCTTGCCCATTCCATATTCCACGGTATGAGTGGAGTGCCACAGTCCCATTCGTTAGGAAATGCAGCTTGTGTTTCACCCGCTTGAAGAAAGGAGAGATCCCCGCATGCGTGGAAGCTTGCCCAAATCAAGCACTTGAATTCGGAGAAAGAGAGGATCTCCTGGAAATTGCCCGGAGTCGAAGCAATAAGGACCCATCTAAGTACATATCGCACATCTGGGGAGAGCATGAATTCGGAGGGACTTGTGTACTCTATCTTTCAGACGTTGATCTGGATGCGCTCGGGTGGCCTGAGCAAGAGGCGGTTGCAATACCGGGAATCACAGAACCACTGATTTCCAAGACCCCGCATATCGGCATAGCCGTACTCGCAAGCCTCTGTGGGTTGAACTGGATCATTAAGAGAAGAACTCAGTTAATGGGTTCAGCCGGAGAGGAAGAGAAATGACGAGCAGGGTTCGATGGATCAAGGATCTCCTCTGGCTTTTTGTCCTGTTCGCTGCCGTAGCGGCACTCTTCCGGCTCTGGTTCGGATTGGGAGCAACCACTAACCTTTCTGATGCGTTTCCATGGGGCCTCTGGAAGATCTTGAACATGGTCGGAGGTGTTGCACTTTCAACCGGTGGCTTTACCGTCGGATTTCTAGTCTACGTTCTGAAACTCGACCGCTACAAACCTTTAGTCAAACCAGCTATCCTAATTGCGTTCCTGGGCTATGGATCATCCTGCTTTGCATTGTTGTTCGATATCGGGCTTCCCCATCGATTCTGGCACCCCATTCTGATGTGGAACGAGACCTCGTTTCTGTTCGAGGTTTTCTGGTGCGTTCTACTCTATTTCACAGTCACGGTCATTGAGACCAGCCCCACGATTCTGGAAAGATGGGGCTTTCGCGAGTCGAGGAGGTTCCTTCATCGTATCGCGCCCTTCGTTGTGTTTATTGGGATCTCTCTCTCCAGCTTGCATCATTCTTCCCTCGGCTCGCTCTTTCTGGTAACACCTCAAAGGCTATATCCGCTTTGGTATTCCTCCCTTCTTCCCATATTCTTCTTCACCTCAGCGGTGGGGGGTGGGCTCATGGTCGTGGTCCTCGCCGGACTGCTCTATGCACGCTGGTATGATCCGGAGCCGATCTACGGGACTGCACGGGCAGGCCAGGCACCCCTTGTATGTGCTCTTAACGGACAGAGAGTTTCGGGTGAAGCCAAGCTAACACCGGGCAAGGAATTGTACAGACTGACAGGGCTGGCATCAATCTCCAGTTTCGTACTTGGCATCTACCTTCTCACTAAGATCGCTGATCTGATTTTGAGTCAAAAGGTAGCGGTATTGCTCAGTTGGACTTGGGAGAGCTGGCTCTATTTCGGAGAGCTCCTCATCGCAGCGCTCATACCCATAGTGCTTGTCGCCATTCCTACGACCCGAAACTCACCGAAGTGGCTAGGTGTAGCCGCGTGGTCGGCTGCTGCGGGACTTGCGCTGAACCGGCTCAATGTCGGTATCTTTGGCTACTTTCGTGACGCGGGTGCAGTCTATTTTCCTTCTCTGCTCGAATGGGCACTTTCGCTCGGAGTCGTTGCTGGCGGAGTGCTGGTGTTCATGTTCTGCGCGGAGAACTTCTCATTTTTCGGAGAAGGCTGGAAAACTCGCAGTAAACCGCTCTCAATCCGGGGTAGAATGCTAGGGAACCCATTACGCGCGCCTCAAATCATTCTGCGCAACCCGCTTCATCGAGTTACGCTGATTGCCGTCTTCACCATTCCTCTCGCCTGGATCACCCTGTATCCTCCTTATACTCAGGGTCGAGGTCAACTTCGAGCTGTAGAGGCTTCGCTAGGCCTTGATCCACTTCGTTCGACTCTCAGAATCGATGGTAACCGCAGTGGCATCTCAACGGACTTCCCTCATGCTGACCATCAGAATCGCTTGGGCCAAGAATCATCGTGTTCGAAATGTCATCACATCTCCCTCCCGGAAGACAAATCCACGCCCTGTTCGCGCTGCCACAGGAAAATGGTGGATGATACCCTGATCTTCGATCACTTCCGGCACATGGATGCTGTTGCCGCACAGGAGGAGCTTTCCGGATGGCTCCCGGTAAACCATTCCTGCCGAGTGTGTCACTCTGAAGGGCAAGCGAAGAGCAGTATCAGTTCGAAAGCATGCCTTGAGTGCCACGATCAAAACATGTCCATTGATCAGCATCCGAAGAAAGAGCAGGACTTTCAATATGCGCCCAGCTTCCAGACAGCTATGCACGAGACTTGTATCACCTGCCACAAAGCGGAAGCAGCCCGCGTGAAGAAACCTCATCTCGCCGACTGCTCTACCTGCCACCAGTCGATCAGATCGCGGGAACTGGTTCTCGCAGCAACTGTGGTACCTGACCGCTAGCTCTCAGCGTTTTGCCCATCGGAGTGGTTTACCATCTGTCTGAGAGGGTATCTCGACGTTGAAGAGGTCGTAGAGTGTTGGAGCTATGTCAATGAGTTCGGGATCCGAAGTCACCAACTTTCTGTTTGAAAGGAGGAAACCCGCTGTATCTGCTGGATCGGAAGCGCAGTGGTCTCCGCTCCACTTCTTGAGATTGGCGACGACAATGTGTTCCGGCACTCCTCCCAGCGATGTTTGCCAAGAGGTACGATAGCCGCTGCTGAACGTGAGCTGGATGTCACCGGCATGTTCGACTTGATCTCCTGAGTAGATCTCATCCCGGAGATAGGTGTTGTGAAGGACCTGGGCGCCTGTATCGGGGTCTTTGTGCTGAATGATCCTCTTTCGGATTTCCTGAACAAGTTGCAGATATCCCTCGGTGGAATCAACAATTCCCTGAGATTCGCGTCCCTGCAAATTGATATAGATGGCCCCAAGACCGAGTGCATAGGCTTTGGTCTTGCTCCAGTCAACATTAGGGAAGAAACTACCCCCGCTGAACATGTCGGAGAGTTTTTTCATCTCGTTGCTACCTTGAGCATTCTTCAAGGTCATGAAACCGTTCCTGACAAGCCATGTGTTCGTGTTGAACTCCTTTCGGAAACTGTGAAATCCGTGATCAGAGACAACGATCAGAGTGTCGTTGGGTTTCAGTCGATCGGCAACTTTGCCAATGATCGAATCCATCTTCTGATAAACGCGTAGAATCGCGTCGCCATATTCTTCGGCCAGGCCCTCGTCATAGCGTGGATGCTGCGGATCAATGAGCCTATAAAACATATGGGAGACGTGGTCGGTTGCCAGAAAAACGGCGGTGTACAAGGACGCCTCATCTTGGTCCAGGACGTCCAGAAGGACCTGCTCGAGGTAGATCATGTTGCGGAAGAGATCATCGAGGAATACTCCCTCATCGATCCGCTCTTCATTTAGGCCCCAGGTTTCATTGTTCCAGCCGAGAGTTTTGAAACCACCGAAATGACGCCCTAGTGATGCGCTGTACTGGCCCGGCGTTGAAATGGGAAGAGGGGATCCCGTTGGGTCAAGACTGATCGGCATCAGATAAAGCCTGAGCTCTGGAAAGGTTTCCAATACATAGAAACGGCTGATGCCCCGAAGACTGACAAAGGGACCTGCCGAGAACTCAAAATTGTACCAATCGCTCCAATGTCCTTCCTCGATCGTCTGCTCTTGATCCTGAAGACGGATTGTGGCCGCCGTCGATTCAGGATTCAATTCAATTTCGAGCGGGATCTCGAGACGTGTGTAGTCTTGCGATCTTGGATCCATCGGACCATCAATGACGGCCTTGGCTATGTTCTTCTCCAACTCCAACTTGATGAGCCGGCCGCCAAATTCGGTATCGCTGAGATCCCACTTAGTCAAATCGGAGGCGAAGTAGAAGAATGTTCCCCAGGTGCCCCGAATGTCGGGTATTCCAAGACCCGACCAGATTGTGCCCCAGTCGAGGTCCTCAGGTGGAAAGGCCAGGGGCATTCTCAGGTTCATCGTCACGATGCCCGAGGAATCCAGGTGTTTCCAAAAGGGGATACCCTTTCGGTTATTGGTGATTCTCGGCCTCGAAATGGGTAAGACCCCGAAGAGGAACTTAGCCTTCTTCACTGTGAGTAGACCGATATCAGGGAAGTAAGTTTCTGGATCGCGGCGCAGAAAATCAAAGATGCCGTGCTTGCCAGGATTCAAGCCGGTGGCGAAGCTGGACCATGCCACTGGTGTCTCGGGTGGATTTGTCGTACCCAGCGAGGTAAGCGTACCTGTGTCGGATAGGCGTTGGATATTTGGTAGGTGGTCTATCCAGCCGTCAACCAGGTCAGGATCGACCCCGTCGAAGCCCAGCACCACAACTTTGAAATCTGTCTTTCGTGCGGGGCTGGGCGACGAACAGCCAGCCAGGATTCCGGTTGCCAGGATCAATATGGTGAGTCTTCTCATGCTGGTGCTTGAGCACTTTGAATGCCATAGAAAAGGAAGGCCCTATTTTCCACCTCAGCCGTTCGAGGAGTTTTGCTCCCTGCAAGTTTCCAACACGCTTTACCCTGAGACTCCTGCTGGATGGAAGGTGGTAGAGAGTGGAGGGGGTTGCATGGTGCAAGTACCGCGTCATTCTCGGTCTCGCATTTGGCAACGCTTCAGGTGAGAGTTCACCCGTTCACCACAGAAAACTACTGTCAAAGAAGAAGTTAGCCGTATCAACTTGAACGATGCCTTTGGCACCGACCTTGCCAGTGTTTACACAGAGGCTGTGATGGGTTCTTCAAGGCTGGTTAACACTTCGCCTCCCCTTCACAGCGAATGAAGAGTCCGTTCAGCCTCTCAGATGGATATCAAAGAGACAAAGATCATGAAAAATGGAATAGGCTTTGTGGGATGCGGATTCCTAGTCGCAGCGATGATGACTACTTCCATTTCGGCACAACCCTATTGGGGCGATTGGTGGGCTGCAGCCGCCAATCCGTTGGGATTGACGACCGAGCAGATGAATCAAATTCAAGACCTTGTCGGTGAGTGGCAGCAGGAATTGCTTCCAGTCTGGTCGAATCTGCAAGCGAAGAATCTGGAACTCCAGTGGTTGATGCTGAATACAAAAGCGGACCCAGCTGAGGTGGAGGCAAGAACCCGGGAAGTTGGGGATCTTCAGGCCAAGATGCAGCGCAAGTTGTTGGAAAGGAGGGCCGCCATCAGGGATGTTCTCACAGAGGAACAACAGTCTCAATACGATGTCGAAGGAATGGGTTACGGCTTCGGGCGAGGTCCGTGCGGTTTTGGCTTGGGACCAGGCTGGGGTAGAGGTTTCGGCCGTGGACGAGGTCCCGGTTGGGGAGCAAGAGCTCAATGGGGTCCTGGCTGGGGGCGAGGTCCGTGCGGAATGGGACTGGGTCGAGCCGGTTGGCGAAACCCGATTCAGTGAGTTGTAGAGCTTGGAGTGCTTCTCGCGGCGTCGCTATCTCCTAGCTGAGAGCGAGACGAGCCGGTATTGTTGAGTAGGCAATCGCTCCAACCAGGGAGGTCTTCAGATGAAGAAGGTGAACTGGCAGTATTTCGCAGACACTCTGCTGTCCATCTCCGTCGTGGGCGTCGTTGTCATTGCATTTCTTTTTGCGTTCGTCATCCCAAGAGGGCGCTCAGGGACGTCATTTCTTCTCTCATTGAAGAGAGGAACGTGCAGTGAGCCAGGGTCGTCCTAGAGAAACTACTCATAAATGAGAGGATCGACTTGATGAAGCTTCTAGTGCCTCTTTTGCTGCTGGTTTCTGCGGGCGTTTTTTACGCCTCAGTGGCCCAGGAGGTCACGAAAAAGTTCACGGTCAACCCAATTGGCTGGGTCAGGAAAACGTCAGAGAGCATCGAGATAGTTCTCGATAGAGCCTACCAGCCAGGTCTCCTGGGTTTGGACGGATTTTCACATGTCTATGTGTTCTACTGGTTCGATCGGAACGACAACCCGGAAAAGAGATCCGTATTGCAGGTGTACCCTCGCGGCGACAAACAGAATCCTCTCACCGGGGTTTTTGCCACACGTTCCCCTGCTCGGCCCAACCTGATTGCTCTCTCCTTGTGCAGGATCATCAAGGTAGAAGACAACATCATCAAGATCGACAGCATTGACGCGCTACCCGACACTCCCGTACTCGATCTAAAACCATTCATTCCTCAGTCTGAAGCCGAGAACGCTGTCATTCCAGAATGGGTGCGCGGTAGATCGGCGAAACGTTGAAAAGGAGACATGAGGAACAAAGATTCGAAGTGAACTCAGAGAAGAGACCTGCCCCCGGCCATGCGATGAAACGGATGATCATTGATCTATCACTGCTTTGGCTGCTTTCTACCTCGGCCTTTGGCAAAACCAACGTAATCCTGATTACGGTAGAAGCCCTCCGCGCGGATCATCTCGCCACATATGGTTATGAAAAGCTGGATACTCCTGCAATCTCGAGACTGGCTCAGAACGGAATTGTCTTTGAAAATGTCATCGTACAAGCACCGTTAACCTTACCTTCTCATGCCACCATTCTGACGGGGACCTATCCGCAGTATCATGGATTACAAAACGTGGTCGGCGTACTGAGAGAAAGCACCCCTTCACTGGCGAGATGGTTCTCCGAGAGGGGGTACGAGACAGGCGCTTTCGTCGGCTCTGCGGCGTTGCTCTCACAGTGGGGTCTGAATCGAGGATTCAAGACATACGATGACCACTTCTCGATCTCAGTCTCGAGGCCCATCGACTTCTACCTAGTCAAGCGACGCGCCGGTGCAGTACTTGATCATGCTTTGTCTTGGCTGCGTGAGCAGAAGGAGAAATCTCACTTTCTGTGGATTCACTTTGCCGATCCACATGTTCCATACGACCCGCCGGAACCATTTGCAACAGAGTATTGTGAGAATCCTTACGATGGAGAGATAGCCTATGTTGACTCCATTCTGGATCGACTTCTTGGAGTTCTCCGGGAAGATGGACTTTACGATTCCAGCCTGATCGTGCTGACATCCGATCACGGAGTTGGTCTCGGAGAACATGGCGAAGAATCTCACGGCCTGTTTCTGTATGAGTCTTGTCTGAGAGTCCCTCTTATCCTAAAACTGCCCGAATACCATGCTCTGAGCCTTGAAGGAGTTAAGAATGTGCGTCAGACCCAGCAAGTTAGAAGTGTCGACATAGCACCCACGATCATTCAGCTACTTGACGAGTCCGTTCCTGAAGCCATGCAGGGCAAATCTCTTCTGTTGGAGATGCAGAAAAACAGCAACAAGACAGACCTTCCTGCGTATGCCGAGAGCTACTACTCAAGGTCCAAGTTTGGTTGGAGCCCTCTTTTCAGCTACTCGTCTGGAGATATGAAGTTTATCCTCTCCCCTGATCCCGAACTCTACAATCTCAAAGACGATCCGAAGGAGACAAAGAACCTGTACGACGAGCAGAGAGCGTTGGCTGACGAAATGGAGAGGCGCCTGATTGAATTCCAGCGAAGCCACACCTTCCCCGGGTCGGATCGACCAAAAGAACCCGGCCTACCTGATCCAAAATCCAAAGTCCAAAGCTACCAGAAGTTGATGGATGCCAAGTCTGCTTCACGTGAGGGCAAATCAGAAGAGGTGATCCAGATCTTGTCGGCATTGGGAAGAGAGGAACCGGAAAACCCGGCCGTACACTTAATGCTCGGCTCTGAATACCTGGTTCTCGATCACTCCCTCTTGGCGATTCAGGAGTTCCGAGAATCATTAAGACTGCTTCCCGGTTCGTACGAACCTTCGATCAATCTTGCCCTGGCCTACCTCCGCGCTGGGCTCCCGAAAAGAGCCGAAGAGATTCTTCAGAACATTCTGCGGCAAAACTCATTGGATTTCACTGCTCATCATTATCACGCTATCAGTTTGGCGAAGCAGGGGAGAATAGAGCAGGCCATCTCAGAAGGGAAAAAGGCTGTGGAAGTAAGACCCGTTTCGGCCTCGGCCCACTACAATCTGGGTTCTTTCTATATCGGTGACAAACAGAGCCAAGAAGCCGCCAGGTGTTTTCTGCGTGCTCTTGAGATCAACCCTGATCTAGTTGAAGCACGAGCGGGACTGGTTATGGCCTATCTGGAAATGGAAGATCCCGATCGAGCCCTTCAACAAGCTCTCCGAACTGTTGAACTGGCGCCGGACTACAGCTATGGGCACTTTTGTCTGGGGCAGGCTTATTTGGCTAGAGGTAGGCGAGACGAGGCAATACAGGCATTCCTCAAAGCGAAAGAGCTGGACCCCCAATTGGAGGTCCCAGTGTTCTAAAACGAACGGCGGTCGCACACGCTCTTTTCATGTGTAGACTGTCTCCGGTAGTAGATATCGCATCAAGCTTCATCATCTGACTCTGTCAGGCATTTCTACCTGTGCAGGCGCCCGGACTACCTAACTGCATAAGGCGCACCAGATCAAGTTGAAAGGCAAGATCCTTCGATAATTCCCTGATTTTCAGTAGGTTGTCCTCATTCTTCTGGAGAGGTACACTCTGTCTACCACTGCAAATGAAGAGCATGTTCAGTATCGGACGCGCAATTTGCCGTGTCCTGAGCCTCCCTGCTCGACGGCTGGCGGTTGTCGGCGTGACCAGCCCGCACATAGTCCGATTCTCAGAAAAGGAGCCAAGAGAGGCGCTCCCGGTACTGTTCTGACAGAGGAGAATGAACTCCAAGGATGCCAAAGATTTTGAGCATGGTCTTGCGGGCGCCGTCGTCTCTGAGTGAGCGGTCGGATGCAACGATTGTCAGCAGCCGTTCCAGGCTATCCTCGTACCGTTGTTCGGCCGCCAGGCAACATGCCCATTGATAGAGCCGCTCGAGGTCCTCTCGGTTCTCAAAAGATTGGGATCGAGTCTGCTCGAGCCCTCCAAAATCACGGCAGGCCTTCTTAAAATAGAGTTCAGCTTGGAGGGTATTGAGCTGGTTGGACTCCGTACCCATTGGATCGACTTGCTCGAGAAACGTTTGCGCCTCCGTGAGCTGACCCTCCCTGAGGGCAGATTCAGCTAGACCTAGTAG
>Ga0272444_10005428_pt1 | contig 11052 bp, 8 predicted proteins | sample SSMForm13_FD_201033 | JGI IMG/M metagenome (GOLD analysis project Ga0272444, IMG submission 201033) | Marine sediment archaeal communities from Little Sippewissett salt marsh, Falmouth, MA, United States - SSM-Form-13 | ecosystem: Environmental > Aquatic > Marine > Wetlands > Sediment ... | reverse complement strand
AATGCAAGCCGGCCAGCGGACAGCGGCCCGCAATCACTTTCTGGCCGCCCTGCGGCTCAATCCTTCGTTTGAACCGGCCCGGCAACAAATCAAGGCCGGCTTCTCACCCTTTCCATTGATGGGGTATCATACCGTACCGGAGGATCGTCCGGACACCATTGCCAAAACGGTTTTCGGCAATGCGGACAATGCGTTTCTGGTTCGCTGGTTCAATGATCTACCCCAAGATGAACCGCTTGCTCCTAATACGCTTCTGATTTTACCCAAACTAAAAAAGGAATCGGTCAAAAAAGCACCTGAAAAACGACCCATGACGCTTCTGGACAAGGCTCATGCGCGGCTGTCCGATGGTGATATCGAGGGGGCCCTGGCATTGGCCGGACAGCTTGGTGCAAAAGATCCGGCGGTTCAATCCCTAATGCATAAGATCCATCTGAAAAAGGCAACGGTCCAGATCGCCGCCGGCCTGCTCGATGAAGCCGGACAATCCCTTGCCCAGGTGCCTGACGGGGTTGCGGGCAAAGCGGCTGCCCTGGAAACATTCCAGGACGCCTTGACGCAGCGACAGATTGCGCTGGACATGGAAAAGGCTCAGCAACTTTACGATGAGAACGATTTCCAGGGCAGTCTCGATCTGACAACCACCGTGCTGGCCCGGATGCCGGAAAATGTCGATGCCCGGTTTTTGGTCGATGAAGCACGCTACCGTTTGGCCCTGGATTTTTTTAACCGGCAGCAGCTCATCAAAGCCCGCACCCTGCTGGAGCTGGCCGGCGATGATCACGCCCCAAGCGTCGCGCTCAAGGAAGCGGTGTCGGTGAGGCTCAAAACAGTGGCCCAGACCCACTACCGAAATGGTGTCAAACACTTTATCAACGAAGATCTGAAAGCTGCCGTCGACGAATGGGAAAAGGCACTTGAGTGCAACCCGGATCTTGAAAAAGCCCGTGAAAATATCGACAAGGCCAAACGAATTTTGAAAAAAATTGAAGAGATGCCTTAGGTAGAGGGTAGTAGGTTGAAGGTGGAAGGTGGAAGAAGGAAGGTGGAAGAAGGAAGGTGGAAGAAGGAAGGTGGAAGAAGGATCGCATCGATTAAATATTATACCATCTTTACTCATCTGGAATTTCTATCACCAACGCTGTAATCATCCAGTTTCTCGATTAGACATAACTATAATGGGATGATAACCTTCAATAATTATAACTTATTCCGGTGGGTTAGTAATTTAACGGATAGTGAATGGATGCTCAAAACAATTGAAGGAGAGGACGCATGAAAAAAAGCCAGATGGGATTTCGATGGGTGATGGCGGCGGCTGTGCTGGTTCTGATTGCTGGGGGCATGGCGCCGGTTCAGGCCGATGACCTGGCTGCGTTTGACGGGATGCAGGGTACCGTTAGAATTTCCGGTGGTACCGCCCACATTCCGGTGATGAAGGAAACTGCCAAACGGATCATGCAGCGCTATGCGGGCATTCAGATCACCGTTGCCGGCGGGGGCTCGGGCGTGGGCATCAAACAAGTGGGCGAAGGGCTGGTGGACGTTGGCAATTCCGGCCGTAAACCCACAGACGAGGAGATCGCCAAGTACGATTTAAAACTGTTCAAATGGGCGGTTGACGGTGTTGGCGTAGTGGTTAATCCTAAAAACCCGGTCCACAGCCTCAGCACGGCGCAGGTCAAGGCCGTGTTTGCCGGAACGATCGGCAACTGGAAGGAACTGGGCGGTCCGGACAAGGCCATCAACCTGTACACCCGCGACGAGGCCAGTGGCACCCGGGCGGTTTTCTGGAAAAAGGCCATCGGCAAGGGGCCGATCAGTGCCAAAGCCAATGTGGTGGTTTCCAACGGGGCCATGAAATCCGCTGTGGCCAGTGATCCCTACGGCATCGGATATGTGTCCGTGGGCCATATCGACAAAAGCGTCACCCCGGTGACCCTGGATGGCGTGACCCCTACCCTGGAGACGGTAAAAAGCGGCGTATACCCTGTGGCCCGGGGCCTGTTCAGCAATACCAAGGGCGAGCCCACCGGCCTGACCAAGGTTTTTGTCGACTTTCTTTTCAGCCCCACCGGTCAGGCCATTGCCGCTGAAAAGGGGTTTGTGGCCGTCAAGTAGGCATGTTTCGCGATCAATTGGTCAAAGTGCTTTTCGGGGGGGCGGCTGCCTTCAGCGTGGCCGTCACCCTGCTGATATTCGGGTTTATGATCGTGCTCGGCGCCCCGTTGATCAAGGACGGCGCGTTCCTGGCACTTTTTACCGATTCCTGGCTGCCCGGTCAGGGTCAGGTCGGGATCGCCCCCATGATTGTGGGCACCCTGGTCATCGCCGGTCTGGCACTGGCTTTCAGTTTCCCGGTCAGTCTGGGGTGCGCGGCGCTGATCAGCGGCCTGGGACGGGGACCCTTGCCTGCCCTGCTTAACCGCCTTGTGCGTTTCATGACCGGCATCCCGACAGTGGTTTACGGTTTTGCCGGTATTTTTCTGCTGGTGCCCATCATCCGCGAGTGGGCCAGCCGCGGATCAGGTCTGTGTGTCCTATCCGCGGCCCTGCTTTTAAGCGTGCTCATCGCCCCGACCATGATTCTTTTTTTTGTGGACGCGTTTGCCGCTGTTCCCCGTTCCTATCTGGTGGCGGCCAAGGCCCTGGGGGCCACCGCCGTCCAGCGCTTCGTGCATATAATGATTCCAGGCGCCTGGCGCGGTCTGACCAGTGGCGTGGTACTGGCCTCTGGCAGGGCCGTGGGTGATACCCTGATTGCCCTGATGATTGCCGGCAATGCGGCCGTGCTGCCCGAGTCGCTGATGGACCCGGCGCGCACGCTTACGGCCCACATCGCCCTGGTGGTGGCGGCTGATTTTGACAGTCTGGAATTTCGCACCCTGTTTGCCTGTGGCATCGTCCTTTACCTTTGCACCACCGCCATGGTGATCTTGACGCGCCGGATCGGCAGCGCTTCGGAGAAACGGCAATGGCCGGCACCCTGACCGAAAAAAGTGTTGTTCTGTGGGCCTGGCTGTCGGGGGCGGTGCTGACCATCGCTGTCGGGGGGCTGGTGGGATATGTGGTCGTCAAGGGCGCGGGCAGTCTGTCCTTGCATCTGGTTTTTGGCGACACCGCGCCCCTGGATGCCATGTTGTTGCGGCGGCAGGTGTTTGACGGCATTTTTCCGGCCATGTTGGGCACCCTGGCCCTGGTCGGTCTTTCCATTACCATTGCCGTGCCCATCGGCGTTGCCGCGGGAATTTACATGGCTGAATTCGCCACTTCGCGCATCAAGGCCGTCTTCGGTCTGTTTTTCGATATTCTGGCTGGCATTCCCTCGATCCTGGTGGGGCTTTTTGGCTTCAGTGTCGCGGTGTTTTTGCACCACCGGGTATCGGACCGGATCATGCCCTGCCTGTTGATTTCAGCCCTGTCGCTGGCCTTCCTGGTGCTGCCCTATCTTATTCGTACCACCCAGGTGGCCCTTGAAAGCCTGCCCCGGCAGGTGCGTATCACCGCGCCGGCATTGGGCGCAACGCGGTTGCAGACCCTTTTCTGGGTGCTGTTGCCCCAATCCCTTTCCGGCATTGTCAGTGGGGTGATTCTGTCCATCGGCCGCTGTGCCGAGGATACGGCGGTGATCATGCTCACCGGCGTGGTGGCCACCGCCGGCGTACCGACATCCGTTTTGGCCAACTATGAGGCCCTGCCTTTTTTTATCTATACGATTTCGGCCCAGTACGCCGACCAGGCGGAACTGATGCGTGGATACGGTGCGGCGATTGTACTGCTGGCCATTTGTGCGCTGTTGTTTATCCTGGCCACGCTGATCAGGCATCGATTGGCGGATCATCTGCTTTACGGTGTACGTTAAATTGGAGCGTTACATGTCCCCACCCGGCGGAATAAAAATCAAAGTCCGCAACCTGTCTTTTGCTTACAAAGAAAATACGGTCCTGAACGATCTGAGCATGGACATTGCGGCCCTGGCCGTCACCGCCGTGGTGGGACCCTCGGGGCAGGGCAAATCCACATTGCTCTCCATTTTCAACCGCCTTTGGGAAGATATCGCCGGTGCGCACCTGCGCGGCAGGGTGCACATTCATTTGAATGGAGACTATCAGGACATTTACCATCGTTCATGCGCCCTGCCGGCCTTGCGCCGTCAGGTGGGCATGGTGTTTCAGATTCCCAACCCGCTGCCCATGAGCATCTATAAAAATGTGGCCTTTCCCCTTAAATTGTCCGGGGTATCAAACAAACGGCAAAAAAGGCTTGCCGTGGAGCGCGCCCTGAAGCAGGCTTTTTTATGGGATGAGGTGCAGGATCGGCTGCACGAAGACGCCCGCCACCTGTCGGGCGGACAGCAGCAGCGGCTTTGTATTGCCAGGGCCCTGGTCTTGAAACCGGAAGTTCTTCTCCTGGACGAACCCACATCCTCCCTTGATGCCGCTGCCACAGAGATTGTCGAGCAGTTGATCATGCGTCTGAAAAAAAACTGCACGATCGTGATGGTTTCACATGATATGGCCCAGGTTGAACGGGTTGCTGATTATGGGTTGACGCTGTCGGGGGGAAGGGTTGTTAACAAATAGCGCTCAATGTACGCCTCGACTAAATCATCGATCGTGCCTTGATCGCGAAGATCGGAAATCTCCCGGTTGATATCGGGTAAAAGATCAATATGAGGCGATTTTTTTGAAAATGCAAAGTGGATGGCTGTAACCGCCAGTTCTTTCTGGGCCACCGCAATTTGATCCTGCAGGCCCATCTGGCTGGCGGCCACGCGTCCCGCGTAATACCCGAAGATCATATAATCCACTTTTTCGCTTAATAGGAGATCGAACATTTCTTCAGGGGAATACACCCGAACCATGCGCAAATAATCCTCAATGAAGCGGTCCAGCGAATCACCGAAACTATCGCCGAACAGGGTCACACCGCGCAGTCCGATCAGGTCCTGATGGTCTGAAATGGCAAGGGGGTTATCCTTTCTAACGAAAACAGATGTGAGATCTTCACAGATTGGCGTTGAATAAACCAGATAGGCTTCCCGTTCGCGGTTGTGATAGATGCCGGCGATCAGATCCACCGTGCCCTGACGGGTCAGAGCCAGAACCCGCTTCCACGGCCCCACGAAACGCTTCTGGTAATCAATCTCCAGTCTGGAAAAGATAATTTCGGCAAGTTCCGGGAAGAGTCCGACGATCTGTTCGTTATCCTGATAGGCTAGCGGCGGTCGATCCGGATGACTGGTGATAATCACAGGCGCCGCGACAGTGGCTTCCTGAGCATTGATCCCGTTTGGCGGTTGAATTAGTGCAATCAATAAAACCAGAATGAATTTTCGCATATAGATTTATTTCCCATTTGCTTTTTGATCGACTAGCAGGTCGACAATCACCCTTCTTACGTGATCGCGCAGTACTTCCGGTGTCATGCCCGAGACGGTGGCGTAGGGAATTGCCGGACCAATGGTCACATGCACCGGTTTGGGATTCAGTTGAAGCGACCCTTTGCGATTGTATTCATACAGGCCGCTGATGGCAAAGGGTAGAATGTCGGCCCCGGCTTGGTAGGCCAGGTGAAAAGGGCCTTTTTTAAACGGCCCCAAATGGCCGGTCAGGGTGCGATGGCCCTCGGGCAGAATGATAATGGAGGCGCCCGAGTGCAGCCGCTTTCGAGCGATGGTAAGGCTTTGCTTGGCTTTTTCTATATTGCGGCGGTGGATGGGAATACACCCCCAGCGGGTTACCAGGCTGCCCCACAAGGGGATCGAAAAGTGGTAGGCCGCTTCAACAGCCACATAGGTCAAGGGGATGGCTGCCGGGATGACGAACAGATCAAACAGGCTCTGGTGATTGCCCATGATCAGGTAGGTTTGCCGAGGATCGATATGCTCAAGGCCCGTAACCGTCAGGCGAATGCCCATGATCCGTGTCTGGATACGAAAAAGAAATCGGGCCAGAGCAAACACCCGCTTGCGCGAAAGCATAAATAGCCCGATGGATAATAGGGTAAAAGAAAAGACGAAAAAAAGTGTTCCCGCCGTCCATAAGAGCGCTGATCGCAACATGTTCATTCAACGTACCTTGCTTCCTTGGGCAACAATCCTACGATTCAGTCTGATTTCAACTTGTAGCGGCTGATTCGCTTTTCGATCAGGGTATTGACAACGCCTTGGTCACGCAGCTCGCGGATTTGACGGTTGATGTCGGGGAGCAGATGGACGTGGGCCGATTTTTTGGATAGCGCCAGGTAGACATTCTCAACCACCAGATCTTTTTTGGCCACAATGATTTCATTTTCAAGCCCCATCCGGATGGTCGCCACCCGGCCGGCGAAATGTCCGAAAATCATATAATCCGTTTTCTCAGTCAGAATCAAGTCCAACATTTCCTGAATGGAATAGGCACGGATCATACGCAGTTGGTTGTTCATGAAGCGGTCCATCTGTTCACCGAAACTGTCGCCGAATAGGGTGACGCCCCGCCGGCCCACCAGGTCCTTGCGGCTGGAAATGGAAAAGGCCTTTTCTTTTTTGACAAATACCGATGTGGGATCCTCCATGAACGGTATGGTAAAAGCCAGATAGGTCTCCCGTTCACTGTTGCGGTAGAGTCCGGCGATCAGATCCACCTTGCCCTGGCGGGCAAGCTCCTGGACCCGTTTCCAGGGGCCCACGAAACGGCTTTCATGGTCAACTCCCAATTTGGAGAGAACCATGCCGGCAAACTCCGGTCCCAACCCCACAATCTGATCCCCGTCGCGATAAATGAACGGCGGCCGAGCCGGATGACCGGTGATGATGACAGACGTTTGGCTTGCGCTTTCCTGGGCATTGATCCAGTTTGGCATCTGTGGGAGCATCAACAAAAGCACCAGAATGATTTTTTGCATATGGGTACACCATCAAATAATTAAGCTTGACAGATAATTTGAATATACACTTAAACGGCCCATTATCCAAATTTTTCGACATTGCAACGTGAATAGACATGACTGACCCAAAAAAAATTCGGTTTTCCATTGATCGCGGTGGCACCTTTACCGACATTTACGCCGAAGTTCCCGGTCAGCCGGGATTTCGGGTGGTCAAACTGCTTTCCGAAGACCCTCAGAATTATGACGATGCGCCCCGGGAGGGGATCAGGCGCGTATTGGCCGAGATCACCGGCATGGATATCCCCAAAAACAGCGTGCCGGCCGAAATGATCGAATGGATCCGCATGGGCACCACCGTGGCCACCAACGCCTTATTGGAGCGTAAAGGGGCCCGCTGCGCGCTGCTGGTCACCCGGGGGTTCAGGGACATCCTGCAGATCGGCAATCAGGACCGGCCCGATATTTTCGATCTCAAGATCCGCAAACCGGACCTTTTATATGAGGCGGTGGTCGAGGTGGATGAACGCCTGCGCATGCTGCGGGCGGATGAGAAAACGCCCGAGGGACGGGTGATCGAGGGGATCACCGGCGAGCGGCTGGTGGTGCGCAAATCCCTGGATGTGGAGGCGTTGCGAGCCCGGCTACAGAAAATTCTGAACAAAGGCATCCGCAGCCTGGCCGTGGTTTTCATGCACGCCTATGCCTGGCCGGCCCACGAAGAGGCGGTGGGCCGCCTGGCACGGGAGATGGGGTTCACCCAGATTTCCCTTTCTTCCCGGGTGATGCCCATGGTCAAGCTGGTGGCCCGGGGTGACACCACCATGACCGACGCCTATCTCAATCCGCATATCAAAAGCTACCTGAACAGCTTCCGCGGTGGATTTGCCGGCAGCCTCAAGGACACGGACCTTCTTTTCATGCAGTCGGACGGTGGTCTGGCACGGGCCGACGACTTTACCGGCAGCCGGGCGATTCTTTCGGGACCGGCCGGCGGGGTGGTCGGTTATGCCATGACTACTTTCAGTGATGATGACCGCCAGCCGGTGATCGGTTTTGACATGGGCGGCACCTCCACCGATGTCTCTCGCTTTGGCGGAGCCTATGAGCGGGTGTTCGAGACTGAAACCGCCGGGGTACGCATCCAGGCGCCCCAGCTGCACATCAAGACCGTTGCCGCGGGTGGTGGCAGTCGGCTGTTTTTCGACAGTGGCATGGTCATGGTCGGGCCCGAATCGGCCGGCGCCCACCCAGGACCGGTGTGCTACCGCAAAAACGGGCATCTGGCGGTCACCGACGCCAACCTGATCCTGGGCCGGCTCCAGCCCGATTATTTCCCCAAGATTTTCGGTCCCACCGAGGATCAGCCCCTGGATCTGGATGCCGCCCGGTCGGCCATGCAAGCACTGGCCCGATCCGTCAATGCCTATTACGACCGCAAGGGACGGGAGGCCATGACCGTGGAGGAGGTGGCCATGGGATTCATCCGGGTGGCCAACGAAACCATGGTGCGGCCCATCCGGGAGATTTCGGTTATGCGCGGGTTCGACGTCAAGGATCACGTGCTGGCCACCTTCGGCGGTGCCGGTGCCCAGCATGCCTGTGCCATTGCGCGCAGTCTGGGCATCTCGAAAATCTTCATTCACCGTTTTTCCGGCATCCTGTCGGCCTACGGGATTGGCATGGCCAATGTGGTGGCCGAGCGTCAGCAGCCCGCCGCCGTGATTTACACCGATGAAAAAGAACAGGGCCTGCAGGATCGGTTGGCCGTGTTGCAGGACGATGCCCGTCAGGAACTGATGGCCCAGGGATTTGATCCGGGCCGGATCAAGGCGACCTGCTATCTGAACATGCGCTACTACGGCACGGACACGGCGTTGATGATCGCCGAGCCCGCCGACGGTGATTTCGCCGCTGCCTTCAAGGCCACCTACCGCCGGGAATTCGGGTTTGATCTGACCGACCGCGACATTCATGTGGACAATCTTCGGATCCGCGCCGAGGGGCAGGTGGCCGGCTTGCGTAAAGTTCCCATTGTCGCCGCCGATGGGCCGGCCGTACCAGTGGATTGCAAACCCTGCTACTTCGAGGACGGATGGCGGGAAACCGCCGTTTACCGGATGAAGGACCTTTTGGCTGGACACACGATCGACGGCCCGGCAATCATCATCCAGGACACCGCCACCATCGTGGTCGAACCGGACTGCCGGGCGACGGTCAGCCCCTTCGGTGATGTTGAAATTCAGGTTGGTGAAGCGGTTGCCAGCCGTCTAGACACCCGGGTGGACCCGGTGCAGTTGTCCATCTTCAGCAACCTGTTCATGTCCATTGCCGAGCAGATGGGCCGAATGCTCCAGAAAACCGCCATTTCCACCAACATCAAGGAACGGCTGGATTTCTCCTGTGCCCTGTTTGGTCCCGACGGCGATCTGGTGGCCAATGCGCCTCATCTGCCCGTTCACCTGGGCTCCATGGGCGCTGCGGTCAAGGCGCAGATCCGCCGTCAGGCCGGCCGGCTTCAGCCGGGCGACGTGCTGGTCTCCAACCATCCGGCGGCCGGCGGCAGCCATTTGCCGGACATCACCGTTATCACGCCGGTGTTCAAGGTCGGCCGGATTATCTTTTGGGTGGCCAGCCGCGGTCACCATGCCGACATCGGCGGTATCTCGCCCGGCTCCATGCCGCCGAACTCCCGGCGTATCGAGGAAGAGGGGGCCTGCATCACCAGTTTCAAGCTGGTGGAAAACGGCATTTTCCAGGAAGCCGGGATCGCCGAGCTATTGCTGGCCCCGGGTAAGCGGGCTGCTCAACCGGGACGCCCGGCCATTTCGGGCACCCGTCTTTTGGCCGACAACATCTCCGATCTAAAGGCCCAGGTGGCGGCCAACCAGAAGGGCATCGATCTGGTGTTGGAGATGGTCGATCATTACGGCCTGGATGGGGTGGTCGCCTATATGGGCCATGTTCAGGATGCTGCCGAGGCGGCGGTGCGCAGCCGGCTCAAGGACCTGTCCCTGGCCAAGGGCATGCAGGAAAAAGGTACGGTTCGGGCCGTGGATCATCTGGATGATGGCAGCCCCATCGTATTGTCCTTGACCATCGACCGACGAAACGGCAGCGCCGTGTTTGATTTTACTGGCACTGGTCCGGAAATCTGGGGCAATTGCAATGCCCCGGCCGCGGTTACCCGTTCGGCGATTTTATACAGCCTGCGTTGCTTGATCGAAAAAGACCTGCCCCTCAACGACGGCTGCCTGATTCCCATCACCATCCATATCCCGCCGGACAGCCTGCTGGATCCGTCTGCAGACGCCGCCGTGGTGGGAGGCAACGTGCTCACCTCTCAGCGGGTGGTGGACGTGGTGCTGGGGGCCTTTGGGGTGGCGGCCGCCTCTCAGGGCTGTATGAACAATTTCACCTTTGGCAACGAACATTTCGGCTACTACGAGACCATTGGCGGCGGTGCCGGTGCCGGTCCCACCTGGCACGGTCAGAGCGGTGTGCACACCCACATGACCAACACCCGCATCACCGATCCCGAGATCCTCGAGCGCCGCTATCCGATTTTATTGCGCGAATTTTCCATCCGCGAAGGGTCCGGCGGGGCGGGCAATCATCGTGGTGGGGACGGCCTGGTGCGCGAAGTGGAGTTCCTTGAAACGCTCAACATGGCGATTCTCTCCGAACGCCGGGTCTTTGCGCCTTATGGATTGGCGGGCGGGCAGCCCGGCAAACGCGGGAGGAACATTTTCATCCGCCGGGATGGACACCGGCTGAACCTGGGGGCCAAGAACGAAATCCTGGCCCGGCCTGGTGACCGGTTTCGGATTCTCACGCCCGGCGGTGGTGGGTTTGGTAAAATGAACGACTGATCGACGCGGATTGTGGACGACCCGGTATCCCATCGCCATGCCCGGATTTCCCGTAGGGGCACGGCGCGCCGTGCCCCTACACCCACCCGCGAAGGATTCGACAAGCCTGTTTCCGGTTCTGTGCCAACGATTGTTCGGGCATTCTAATCCGCCGTCACCCGGCGTGTTAACGAATCCGTGATCACAAATACGATAGTCCGGCAAGCCGTTTTCCCGTCTTGACAAGACCGTGTTGCGAATTATTATTCACATGTTCTAAAAGGAGGTATATCCACACATAACCATTTGATATTTTATACCAGTCAAAAGG
>Ga0272444_10005426_pt1 | contig 11056 bp, 6 predicted proteins | sample SSMForm13_FD_201033 | JGI IMG/M metagenome (GOLD analysis project Ga0272444, IMG submission 201033) | Marine sediment archaeal communities from Little Sippewissett salt marsh, Falmouth, MA, United States - SSM-Form-13 | ecosystem: Environmental > Aquatic > Marine > Wetlands > Sediment ... | reverse complement strand
GCACGAAAAGCGCCTCGCCTTCAATCCCGAGACAGGCGTTAACGCCAGCCATAAGCCCCTGAGCCGCAGCTTCTTCGTAGCCCGAAGTTCCATTGATCTGCCCGGCGAAATAAAGACCCTTCAAGCGCTTGGTCTGTAACGATATATCAATCTGATGGGCCGGACAGTAGTCGTATTCCACTGCATACCCCGGCTTGGTGATCTCGACCTCCTCCAGGCCAACCACCGTCCTGATCCCCTTCTCCTGGATCTCCTCCGGCAGAGCCGTCGAAAAGCCGTTTGGATATATCTCGTTGGTGCCGTTACCCTCGGGTTCGAGGAAAATTTGATGTTCCTGTTTGTCGGCAAACCGGAAAAACTTATCCTCAATCGAAGGGCAGTATCTCGGACCGGTCGAACTTATCTGGCCCGAGAAGATTGGGGATTTCTCGAAATTGGCGGAAATTATCTCTTTAGTCCGCTTGCTTGTACGAGTGAGATGACAGGGTGTCTGTTCGAACGAGCGGCTCTCCGACCGATACGAGAACAAAGGTATCGGCGTCTCGCCCGGTTGAACCTCGCAACGAGACCAGTCGATCGTGTCGCCGTTGAGTCTGGGCGGTGTCCCCGTCTTGAGGCGGCCGACGTCGAAGCCAAGATCCAGCAGGGATTCGGAGAGTTTATAGGCGGCCTTGTCCCCCATGCGCCCGGCTTTTATCTTCTTTTCCCCTATATGGATAAGGCCGCCCAGGAAAGTCCCGGTGGCAATCACGACCGCTCTCGCGCCGATCTTCTCCCCGGTTTCCGTAAGAATCCCGGTGGTCCGGCCGTCCTCATGAGTGATGGCTCCGGCCAGAGCCTCGATAACGGTTACTTTCGGCTCTCTGGCGATGAAATCTACCACGTACTGGTTATAGGCAATTCTGTCGGCCTGGGCCCGGGTCGACCAGACCGCCGGCCCCCGTGAGAGATTGAGTCTTCGGAACTGAATCCCGGTGGCGTCGATAGCCTGGCCCATCAGTCCGCCCAGCGCATCTACTTCCTTGACCAGCTGCGACTTGCCGATCCCCCCGATAGCCGGATTGCAGGACATCAGGGCAAGTTTTTGGGCGTCCATGGTCACCAGCGCGGCCGTTTTGCCCATCCGTGCCGCGGCCAGGGCGGCCTCGACCCCGGCGTGGCCACCGCCTACTACTACTATGTCAAAATCAGGATATCTCAATATGTTCCTCTTCGACCGCTTACGCTCTCCCGATACAACGTATAACAGGCTTTGCCTGTTTCACGTGAAAGCACACTTCGCGGCGGGTTGGCAATCCTCGACCAACCGGATTTACTTCCCAATACAGAAACTGGAAAAGATCTTCCCCAGAATCTCCTCATTATATATCCGGCCCGTGATTTCATCAAGAGCTTCGATTCCCTGACGAAGTTCAAACGCGGTAATCTCCGGGCTCTCATTACTCTTGATTTTGCGCCGTGCTCGCCCGATCGCTTTTCCCGCCGCCGATAGTCTCTGCTGATGTCGGGCAGAGGTTACGACCAGTCCCGAAGTCAGGTCCGGCATCCGTTCATTGATTCGACGAAGCAGCTCCTGGCGAAGCTCCTTGAGGCCTTTTTTCGTCAGGCAGGAAATCCTGACCGCCTCTGCGGCATCTCTAAAGCCGGCCGCCGCGACTTCCGCTGGTATATCTATCTTGTTTCCCACCAATAACATCGGAGCCTCAATAAACTTTCTCAGATCGGCCCGGAGGACCTCCGGCCATTCCTTTTCAGAAAGATCAAACATCCAGAGAGTCAGGTCAGCCCTCTTGATTATCTCCTCAGCCCGAACCTGGCCCTCTTTTTCAACGCCGCTGCTTCCGGCCCGAAGACCGGCGGTATCAATCAGGTTAACCGCAAAACCCTCGAGATCGATCCACTCCGACAGATAATCGCGGGTGGTGCCGGCTTCGGGATTGACCAGGGCGCGCTCCTGTTTCAGAAGCAGGTTAAACAGGCTCGATTTCCCGGCGTTGGGGCGACCCCCGATAGCTATCTTGAAGCCCTCGTTGATGATACGACCGCCGGAGTAAGAGCTCAGCAGCTCCTGTACCTGTTTCTCGATAGCCGCCAGCGCTTTTCCATGCTGCACATTAGTGCCCGGGTCAATCTCTTCTTCGGAAAAATCGATCGAGGCCTCGATATCGGCCAGTACCGCCACCAATTGTTCCCGGAGCTTCTCAATATGTTCCGCATATGCTCCAAGCAGGTGCTCCCGGCTGGCCCGATAGGAACTGTCGGTGTTGGCCGCGATAATCTCCGCGACCGCTTCGGCCCGGGCCAGACTAATCCTGCCGTTCAGAAACGCCAGTTTCGTAAACTCCCCCGGTTGCGCCGCCCGTGCTCCCCCTTTAATCAACTCCTCCAGGATCAATCGGACGATTCTTCGACCGCCGTGGCAGAAAATCTCCACCTGCTCCAGGCCGGTGTAAGATCTCCCCCGGGGCATGTGCACCGCCATGATCTCGTCGAGCTTCTCGCCTTTCGAGGAAACGAAAAGACCAAAACGAAGCATAAACGGGCGGTCTTCGACATCCGTCTGCGGTCTGAACAATCTGTCGAGGATTTTGCGGCTGCCGGGGCCGGCCAGGCGGAGAGCCGCCACACCGCCTTCGCCGGGCGGCGTTATGACGGCGGCGACCGTCTCGCCGCCGCCGTCAGCGTGGGCCGTCAGGCTCTTTTTTTTTTCGGGCTCATGCGACCGGGGCCGTCTTCACCTGTTTGTTTTTGTCCCTTTTGAAGAGGACATAGTCGAGCATCGCTAAAATCGAGAACGCTGTCCAGTATAGCACCAGGCCGGCCGAGAACTTGTAAAAGATGAAGCCCATGACCAGCGGCATGACATAGATCAGCGCCTTGTTCTGCTGGGTCGAGGCCATGGTGAATTTCTGCGAAACGAACTGAGCCACCACCATCAGGACTACCAGTATAATGTAGGGATCGGTGAAGCTGGTGGCGCCGCGCGAAAGATCGGTGATGAACCAGACGAAAGGTGCGTCGCGAAGCAGGATAGTCGAGCGAAACACCGAGAAGAGCGCAAAAAACAGCGGCATCTGCGGAAGCATCGGCAGGCAGCCGGACATCGGGTTGACCCCGTGCTGCTTGTAGAGCTTCATCATCTCCTGGTTGAGCCGCTGGGCGTCTTTCTTGTGCTTGGCCTTCAGCTCTTCCATTTTCGGCTGAAGGTCCTTCATCGCCTGCATCGACTTGAACGACTTCATCGACAGCGGCAGGGTGATGATCTTGACCATCAACGCGAACAGGATTATCACCACGCCGTAGTTGGGAACGGCGCTGTACATCTTGGGGAGCAGCCACATGATACCGACCGCGAACGGCTTGATAAGCCAGCCTATAACCGGGAATGTCCCTATATCCAGCATGTCCTCGAGGTCGACATCGTAGGTCTGCATCATCATGTAGTCGAGCGGCCCGACGAAGACGGTGAAACTGTCGGCGATCGGGGTGACCGCGGCAAAAGGCATCTCCAGCCCGACTATGAGCTGCCGCTCATTGATCTTCCCCTGTTCGGTCGTGATCTCATGCTCGGCCCCGCGCGCCATGACACCTTCGGCCGTGCGGTTGGTCGGGATCAGCACGGCGCTGAAATACTTGGAGCGAAGTCCGGCCCAGGTGACACTTCCCTCGATCCGCTGCTCCAGGCGGCCGTCCTCGAAATCATCCAGCTTGTCGCGGGAACCGCCAAGCATCACCGCAGCCTCGAACGAGTTGTAGTCATCGGACAGGTTCGGCTCGGTCGGCGCCAGGGGAGTGTTCCACACCATGTCGTATCTTCGCTCAAACCCGAACTGGGCCGGGTCCGAAACGTTGAAAGCCAGGTTGAAGTGATGCTGGTCCGGATTGAAAGTGAAGCGCCGTTCGATAACCGCCCCGCCCGGACCGCTATAGGTGTAAACCACCTCGAGCGAATTATCGGTGGCATCGTAAAAGCCGGCCGGGAGATTGCAGCTGTAATGAAGCGTCGAGGACTTAAACGTCCCGCCGGCGAACTGGGCCTCCGGGGTGGCCGCAATTGCCTCCCGAAGCATCCGGATCGGCTGACCGTCTCGATAAGTGTAGTCCTTCAGCCGGAACGCCACCGGGCCGCCGCCGTGAGTGGAAAGCAGAATCTCGTATTTCTGGGTGACGACCGTAATGGTGTCGACCGCAATTGTATCCAGCGGCTCGGTGAAAGCGGGTGCTTCGGCGGAATCGGCCGGCCGGTTCATCCAATTCTGGTCGGTCGGACCGCCGGCCAGGGTCCCGGGCCGGGCAGGTATCGTATCGACCACCCGGACCGTGTCCACCTGCTGCTCGGCTCCCGGAGGGGGCGTCTGGGGAGGTTCCACGAAACCAAAGAACTCAAGGATCTGCCAGTAGAAGAGGATGACGACAACCAGAGCGATAATCAACGGGAGGGTCTTTTTGTCCAAAGCTACTTCCTTGTTTTTAAGCCGCCGGCTTCCATAATACCGTTCTGGCTGTAATTTTATTCAACCGGATCATAACCGCCTTCATGCCACGGGTGGCATCGGAGCACCCGCTTCACAGCCAAAGTGCTCCCTTTCAATGCTCCGTACTTGCGGAGGGCGTCCTCGGCGTAATGCGAGCAGGTGGGGTAGAAGCGGCAGCTGTTGCCAATAAAGGGGGAGAGGGTCAGGCGGTAGATATAGATCAGCAGAAGCAGCGGGTAGGCCAGGAGTGGCGCGCGGTCACTTTTTGCGGCTGAGGCGCTCAAATATGTTACTGACTTCTGCAATTAACCGATCCAACTTCGGTTCGGAGTCCGTTATCCGGGGGAGGACGGCGACCTGGCCCGACGCTGTTAACTCTTTACGGCTCATCCTGATAGCTTCGCGAAACAACCGCTTCAGGCGAGTCCGCCGGTGGGCCGGTCCATGCCGCCGCGAAAGGAAAACACCGTACCTGAAAGAGTCGGCCGGCAGCCAGATGAGCGTAAAAAAATCGGTCGGAAATCTGCGGCCTTTCTCAAGCAGGAGTGATATTTCCACCCGGCTCTTGAGACTCAGCGAACGTGGCAGACTATTTCTTCCGACCAACTTTTGCCGCCAACCGTTTTCTCCCTCTGGAGCGACGCCGAGCCAGAACCCTACGGCCGCCCTTGGTCGCCATGCGGGACCGAAAGCCGTGATCGTTCAGCTTCTTGCGATTCGAAGGTTGGTAAGTCCGTTTCATTACATTTCACCCATAACAAAGTTAGCAGAGGAATATAGCAGAAACGACAAATTCGTCAAGGGAATAAATGGCGAATACGGGCCTTTACGCCTATCGACCCAACCGACCTTTCATCGCCTCACGCACTCTTGCCAGTTCCGGCGCCTTCAGCAGCCAGGCCAGAACTCCGTAAAGCAGCGCTCCCAGCCCCGCCAGGACAAACAGCCGCACAAACGCCGAAGTCAGCGAAGCCGCCTCGGCCAAAGGCCAGAGTTTTGCCCCCCCGTACCAGAACGCCAGCACCACCGCGGCCATTATCAATACCCGCCCGGTCGAGGGGAGAAGTTCCCGCACGGTCAGTTTCAGGGTGACGGTCAGGTCAACCGTCATCACAATTGCACCGACCGTCCAGGCTATAGCTGTCGCCAGCGCGAGGCCAGCATGCTCCATCGGCCCGACCAGCAGGGCGCTGAGAACGACTTTGACAAGAAACACGCTCACCAGGACAGCCCCCAGCCGAAGGACAGCCCTTCGCGCATAGTAAAGCCGGGTCTGAAAGTGATAGATCGAGTACAATAGAATCCCCGCTGAGTAGATCACAAACGGCGAGGTGGTCAGCTCGACCGAAACCTGATCAAACGCCCCCCGCATAAACGCCACCTGTACGATGTCCCGGGCAAAAAACAGCATCCCCGAGGCTATCAGCCCGATCGCAAAGATGATCAGCCGCAGAGAGTCGTGATACAGCTTGCGGAGCTGTTCCCGCTTGGAAGGATCGGACAGGTCGGTAAGCCAGGGGAAGGAAGCGATAGAAAAAGTCACCACCAGCATGCCGGGCGCCAGCATGCACAGGAAAAGGGCGTAGCGCAGAGCGGCGATTTGTCCCTCACCCAGGTACCGCGCCGCCAGGAATCGGTCCACCACCGGATGCAGCAGGGTTAGCGACTCCAGGACAATTATCCCGGCGGCCAGCTTCAAAATCGGCGCTACCGTCACCGCTTGGTTGGTACGGCTGCCCAGCGGCTTGACCAGGGCGAAAACCAGCAACCCGTTGAACGCAAACAGGACCGCCGACCCGCCCAGCCAACCGTAGGCAAGCGCGAAAATCCCTTGCTGTTCGTAGAGGAGCGTTATCGCAGCCAGCACTACCAGGTTTAGCAGGAAAGGAGAGAGGGCGGGGGAGACGAAGTGCTTCTTTTTGAACAGCCAGCCCCGGAAATAGGCCTCAACTCCCCGAAAGAAGACAAACCCGGCCAGCACGGAGACCAGTTGAACGCCGGCGGCCTGCTGGTCGGCTGGAAGTTCCGGGGCCAGAAAAGCCAGAATCTCGCTCCGAAGCAGGAAAATGAGCAGGGAGACGGCGCCGAATATTGCCCCAAACGCGCCCAGCCCCTGCATGAACAACTGCTTCTCGGCATCGCTGGATTCTCCCGCCACGGCTTTGGCAGCCGGGACAATCGCGGTCGGGAGAGCGGCAAAAACAATGAAAGTGATTATCTCAGGAATCGTGAAAGCGAGAATGAATGTGTCAAAGATCGAACTGGTGCCAAAATAGTCGGCGATAAAAGCCTCTCGCACATATCCCAGCAGACGGCCGAGGACATTGGCGCCGATTGTCACCACCGAGGCCGCCACCAGCGATTGTTTGAGTAATCTTGAGGCCAAACGCTCTCCCTGAAACGAGTGAGGGTAATATAAGCGCTTGAAAGCCCTTAGCAACTGTTGGATATTCCCGGGACTATTGGCGGTCAAGCAGATCTGTGACCGTCTCGTGCAGGGCGGCCCGATAGTGAAGGCCGCCGATCTCAGTCTGGCGCATCCAGCGACCGAAATCCTCGAAATCCTCCCAGTCGACCAGTTTGACTTCGCGGATCTCGCGATGATCGGTATAGTCGAAATCCCCCCGCACATAGCGCGCCAGAAACACAAACGAGCGCCAGTGGATGACCTTGCCGCTGTTTACGAACTCCACGCGGGTGCGAAGGAGGAATTTCTCCAGCTCAATCTCGCAGCCGATCTCCTCGGCTACCTCGCGGCCGATGCCCTCGTCGAACGATTCCCCCGGATTCAGGCCGCCGGAAGGCGCCCGGTAAATCCCCTCGGGGTAAAACGGTTTGGCGATTACGATCAGCCGGCCGTCCTTCTCCACGTACATTGTGACATCGTGATTGCGCCCGTGCTTCTGCGAGGACCGGATGCGCTGGAACTCCGCGGGCGTTACCTCGAAGCGGTATCTCTTCTCGTGCGGCGAGCCGTACCGCTCGACCATCCCGGCTATCATTTCATCGGTCACAAACATAAGCTAGAACAAAGGCGCAATTTCGGTTTGCATCGGCAGCGTGGTCACCTCAACCCCCTCGTGGCTGATAAGGCAGTCGATTTCTGTGCGAAAACCGCAGTCCTTTCGGTAAATACCCGGTTCGATAGAAAATAGATGTCCCTTCTGGAGCTTGCGTCGATCCTCGGTCTCGAGATTGTCGATATTCGGGCCCGAGCCGTGCACGGAGGTCGTGATTGAGTGCCCGGTGCGATGGGTGAAGTACTCGCCGAAGCCGGCTTTCTCGACCACCGCCCGGCAGGCGTCATCGACTTCGGCCCCGAAAACCGGGCGCTTACCGACATTCTGCCTCAGGAATTCGACAGCGGCATCACGCGCTTGTACCAGCGTACCGAACATCTTCGCATACTCCCCGGGGATGTCGGGCCTGGTGCCGGCATATGCCATCCAGGTAATATCGGCGTAAACCGCCAGGTCGGTCTTGATTCTGGCCCACATGTCGATCAGAACCAACCGGCCTTTCTGGATAGTCAAGGATCCCTCGGCCGTCGGCTCGTAATGGGGATTGCCGGCGTTGGCATCGACCGAACAGTTTGGGCCATCCTCGGTCGTCATATCATACTCATTGAACTTCCCAAGGATGAACTGAACAACATCGTATTCCGTCAGCGTCTTTTCGCCGGTGAGCTTCTCGGCTATGTGGGCGTGAGTGGCACGCATTATCTCGACCAGGTTGTGGGCAGCCATCCGGTGGCTGGCAATCTGTTCCGCGCTGAGCCGGGCCTGGAAATGCGCCACGAGATCGGCTGAAGACGCTGGTTCGACCTTAAAACTCCGGACCAGCTCAATCGTCCCGGCGTCGACCAGCCCGATGTACGGCAGGCGTCCCTTTTCGGAATATTCCATAGCCACCCGCTCGCACCGCTTGAGCAGCCGTTCCAGCTCTTTTTCCAATCCGGCGTATCCCTTGTAGGTGATGATTTCTCCCGGAAGTCCGGCGAACTTGTCGGCCTCGACCGGGTTGACCAGGGCGGTGGGGGTACCCTCGGCCGGAATGAAATAGAACGCCCGACGCGACAGCATACCGCCGATCTGCCAGAGTCCCAGAGCGATATCGTTGCGACCGTGAAAGTCGGCCAGCAGCCAGCCGTCGAGGTTGTGCTCTTTCAAATACTGCTGTATCTCTTCGATCTGCATATGACTCCTCGAGTGTTTCCTATGCTATGATACGGACAATTCGGCTGCTTTTCAACACGCTCTGCACCGGCGCCGATCGCCGGGTTCACATGTATAACCAATAAGGGGCTGACACAAAATTAAATTGTACCCCTTTTAGAGAATATCGTATAGTTCGACTAGGTGAACTGACAGGATAGACAAAACCTCTGGTGTTTCGTCTATTTTCAACAGACAGAGGCAATAACATAGGGGAGTTTGATATGAGAGCAATGAGGATGGCCGCGCTGATCTGGTGCCTGATCGTATTAGGTGCCTCGGTATCGGCCGAGTCGGATTTCTTCAAGGGCTTCAAGGAGAATTACAGCCAACTCGGTTCGGAGCTGGCCAGCAAACCGCCGGCGGAACTGGCCGAGATAAGCGATTTTGTTTATAAGAAGGATGTTGCGACCTTCACGTTCAAACAGGGCAAAATGTACCTGCTGAGACACCTTGAAGGCCGGCCGACCACCGCCATTTTCCTGGGCCAGGGCCACGCCCGAATCGAAGTCCCCAGCCATACCGAACAGCAGGCGCTCAAATACGCCTCCGGCGCTCCTGAGGTTGATGAGGAATTTGAGGTGGCCTTCATCAATTTCTCGGACGACCTCGATCTCCTCCTTGAGGACAAATTCACTTTCGAGCAAACCGTACTGGGATGGCGTGATTTCAACAAGTCTCAGCAGGGGGAGTTCTTCTTCAAACCGGTCGTCATGCACGAGTATGACAATTATTTCCAACTGCTCCGCTCCCTTTATGAACGGGCTGAGGACGGCTATTTCTGGATCGATTTCAACCGCTACTGCTTCTCGTTCGATCCCAACCGCCCCGAAGAGGTCTGCATCGCCTACGAACACGAAGGTGGGGATACTCACGTCACACACGGTGCTTCGATGCAACGGAAGGAGAAAAACGTCTATGAGGATCTCCGCATGTCCGAGATCAGCTATCCGACCGCACCGCTCGGTAAGAACGCGGAGCTGATGATGGCCGGGCTCGACGGCCAGGTGATCGAGGACGGCTCGTGTGAACTCAAGCTGGAGATCAACCGGGACAGCCTTCGGTTCCTTTCCGTCTGGCTGCATCACAATCTCAAAGTCGATTCGATTTATCTCGACGGCGCGCCTGCGGAATACTGGCGCCGCGGTGACTTTGCCTTCACCGGTATTATCCTGCCGTCCTATCGATACCGGGGAGACACGGTCAGCCTTCGGCTGTGGTACCACGGCAAAGACTACAACCCGGCTTTCCCTTTTGTGGTCAACACGGCATCTTCGCCGATTACAGTCACACTCGATGTCCCCTCGGGGTACGATTACATAATGCCGGCGATGCAGGAGGAAGACTCCCCGCTTTCGGGACACACCCGTTTTGTCTCAGCCCCGGCCGAGCCTTACCGGCTTTTCCAGTTCCAGCCCTGCGCCTCGGGGATAGACACCATACCGGTAATCAGCAACATAGGCATCACCCTGAATTTCCTAAAAGCCAGTCACATTAATAAGCGGACCAGTAAATGTTTCATACCGGATGATTTTTATCAGACGACCACGGCGGCGGCGTTTGACTTTATGACCGGAAGATTCGGGCCGCCGCAGTCGGTGTTCCTGGAGTACATCTATCCCGAGGGCGGAGTGTCGATGCCCGGGTTGATGGCTGTGCCGCAGGTGCAGTGCCTTACCGACGGTACCGGTGGACTGGAAATGGTGGCTGCCAATGTTTCCGCCCGGCAATGGTTCGGCCCGCTGATGCAGGTGCGGAGCGATCGCGAATACTGGCTGATCGATGCTCTCCCGGACTACCTGTCGCTGATGCACCTGTGGTACGACGTCAGTCCGGGGATCTTCTTCGGCGAACTGCTGAACCGCCGCGACCGCATTTACACCACCATCGAAAACGACAACGATATGCCGCTGGCGACAGGGAAGAGGCTCTCGGCCAACGACCCGGCCCTGCCCGTGGTCAAAGGCACCTGGCTGCTGCACATGCTTCGGTTCATGATGTACGATGTGGACGCGCAGTCCGATCGGAAATTCCTGACCTTCCTGAACGATCTCAGGTCAAAAGCTCACCAGGCGCCTATTACCAACGCCGAGTTCATTGCCCTGGCCGAAAAACACTATGGCCAGCCGCTCGACCAGTTGTTCAAAACCTACTTCTTTTCGCGGGATATTCCGGAGTTCGAGGTTCATTACACGATTGAGCAGCGCAATGACGGTTATTACCTGCCGGTGACGGTGCAGACGAAGAAGGTTGCCGAGAATTTCGCCATGCCGGTGATTATCAGAGTGCAGGCAGAGGCGGGAGGCTCCAGCTATCATCGCCAGATGATAGAGGGTGCGAGTACTTCCTTTGAAATCGGCCCGTTAA
>Ga0272444_10005425_pt1 | contig 11056 bp, 9 predicted proteins | sample SSMForm13_FD_201033 | JGI IMG/M metagenome (GOLD analysis project Ga0272444, IMG submission 201033) | Marine sediment archaeal communities from Little Sippewissett salt marsh, Falmouth, MA, United States - SSM-Form-13 | ecosystem: Environmental > Aquatic > Marine > Wetlands > Sediment ... | reverse complement strand
ACGTGCCCCTCACCGAATGCCTTGGAAATCTCTCAAACTCCTTGTCGTTTTCTGAGTGCGAATCTTGGATGTAGATGACCGCATCTCCGGTCTTACGATAATTTTCTATCCGGGCTCTGATGAAAGGAATAATGTTTCTGGCCAATGGGCCACAGTACAATGCCCCTTTTTCATCCACGAAATCGTTCAGCATATCCACGACAATCAGGGCTCTGTGAGACATAGTGTCCTCGTGCTTGTTCATGGGCCAAGACCTTCAAAAGGTTCTTTTTGCGAGACCTTTATTATTGTATAACCTCTTCTCGCTCTTTGGTATGAGGTTTTTCACCCAGCTACGTGCTCACTGACTAAATCGCAAAAACTCGGCCCACGGCCTCAAATCCCGACAGAGTCGGGACGATTTGTCCGCTGTGGTGGGCCGCGCGTTTCGCCCGGCCTCTGGCTCGGGCAGCCGACGGCTCGGAGAGATGGGTACCTCCAAAAATTTCATCATTGTCGATTTCCGAGTTTATGCAAAGCTCTTTTTACGTAACACATTGCCCCGTTGAAAAACAGGGATAGGGTCCAGACCTCTTTTCTCTCTGTCTAAACCCGTTTTTGATCAATCCAAGGGGCAGGGCCTGCAAGGGATTGAATGATGCTCTCAGTTGGTGTTTCTTTGCGCTCACTTGGAGGCAAGTTGGACCCGCATTAGAGTTCGACTGGTCTTTTCGGGACCCTTGTTTCCTTGTTCTGACGGAGGGGATTATATCATAAGAGCCAACCATACGACATCATTTGACAAGGCAAGGGGTTTCATTTATTGAGTCTGCATTTAGGTTCGCAGGTTAACTGGAAAGCGACGGTTTGCAGAAGGAACAGACGCCACCCATGGCACCCCGGTTAGAAGTCGATGACCTTTATAAGGAATTTAGCGGACTCCTGGCCATCGCCAATCTGAGTTTTGCCGTAGGTTCAGGGTTGATTAAGTCGGTCATTGGACCCAACGGCGCCGGAAAGACAACCCTCTTCAAGATGATCACCGGCATCGTGGACCCCACAAGAGGGGACATCCGCTTTAACGGGCAGTCTACGAGGGGCCTTAAACCTCACCAGATATCAGCCTTGGGTGTATCGAGTACCTTTCAAACCGTGGAACTTTTTGGCGAAATGACAGTCCTGGAAAACGTCATGGTGGGCCGGCATGTGAGGACCCGATCAGAGCTCTTTGCCGCAGGTTTTCGCCTCAGGAAGATGCAACACGAGGAACAGCAAATCAGAGAGGCCGCCCTTGAATACCTCGAATTCGCTGGTCTTGTTGAAAAGAAAGACATGAAGGCTGACAACCTGTCCCTGGGGGAGCAGAAACTCCTAGAAATCGCCAGGGCGCTGGCAACCGAGCCTCAGCTCCTGCTCCTCGATGAGCCGGCAGGAGGCCTGAATGACCGAGAGACAGAGCACTTGTCGGAACGCATTTGTGCCATCCGGAACCGAGGGACGACTGTCTTGCTCGTAGAACACGACATGAATCTGGTGATGAACATATCTGATGAAATTGTGGTTATTAACTACGGTCAGAAAATCGCAGAGGGCCCTCCCCATGCCGTCAAAGACAATCAGGATGTGGTCGACGCCTACCTGGGAGAAGCCATTGATTATTCTGACCTGAGACGACCTGGCGGGTCGAGATTGACAAGAGATGCCCTATAAATTAATGAATCGATGGTTTTGCAAAAAGTCTTTTATAAAAGGTTTTTCATGCGTTTTTTAACCTTTGTTCAAAAGCCGTCTCAGAAGCCACGATCATGGAGGTGACCATGCATCCCCTATTGACCAAAGAGGTAGACAAAAAACTGCTCCTTCTAGGAAACGAGGCCATTGTGAGAGGTGCCCTTGAAGCCGGACTCGGCTTTGCCACCACGTATCCCGGCACGCCGTCATCTGAAATCGGAGACAACCTGTTCCGTATCGCCGGCCGGTCAGACCTCTATTTTGAATACTCCACCAATGAGAAGGTGGCCTTGGAGACGGCTGCCGGCGCTGCCGTGTCCGGCGTGAGGACGCTGTGCAGCATGAAGCATGTGGGCCTTAATGTAGCGGCTGATCCCCTCATGACTCTCGCCTATGTTGGGGTTCGGGCAGGCATGGTGATCGTTACAGCCGATGACCCTTCCATGTTTTCAAGCCAGAATGAGCAGGATAATCGCCTCTATGCCCGATTGTCCAATCTACCCATGCTGGAGCCCGCTTCAGCCCAAGAGGCCAAAGAGATGACCAAGGCGGCCTTTGAAATCTCCGAAGCCCTGGAACTGCCCATGCTCCTTAGGACCACCACCCGTCTGAGCCATCATCGTGGCATGGTCACGACCGGCGCTCTTGTGCCACCCGTGACCAAGGGGGCCTTTGAAAAGAACAGCGCCCGCTTTGTCACCGTCCCTGCCAATGCCAGGCTGCGCCACAAGATTTTACTGGCGCAGGAAGACAAGGCACGGGACATGGCTTGCCGATCTGCCTTCAATACGGTGACTGGCAGCGGCCCGTGGGGCCTGGCCACCAGCGGCATGGCCTATGCGTATGTGGCTGATGCCGTCAAGGATTTGGGTATCGAAGGAAGGGTAAAAATCCTGAAACTGGGCTTCACATACCCGTTTCCGGACAAGCTCGCCTTGGACTTCATCCAGTCTGTGGAAAAGATCCTGGTCGTGGAAGAACTGGAGCCCATCTTGGAACACAGTCTGAAGGTCACTGCCCAGGCCAACGGCTTGACCACACCCATTGCTGGAAAGGGGGCGGATCTTTTTTCCCGCCTCTATGAATACCACCCCGGCATGGTGCGTGAGGTCATTGCAAGATTTTTCGGCACGGCGTATTCACCCCCAAGGCCGATTGACGTGAAGGAGGACCCTCATCCGGTCCAGCTCCCCATGCGGCCTCCAAACCTGTGTGCCGGTTGCCCCCATCGGGCCACCTATTACGCGGTGAACAGCGTCTTGAAAGAGACCGAGACCGAAGCCGTCTTCCCCACAGACATCGGTTGCTACACCCTGGGGATCCTACCTCCCTTGCAGACAGCCGATTTTCTCATATGCATGGGATCCAGCGTCACTTCAGCAGCCGGCATTTCCAGGGTCACCGACAAGAAGGTCATTGCCTTTATCGGCGACTCCACCTTTTTTCACTCCGGCGTGACCGGGCTTATCAATGCGGTGCACAATCAACACAATTTCATCCTGGTCATACTCGACAATGGCACCACCGCCATGACCGGGCATCAGCCCCATCCTGGTGTAGAGATCACCCCGCCAGGATGGGACAAGCCATCCATTTCTATCGAGGCGATTGTCAGGGCCTGTGGCGTTGAACAGGTGGCCGTGGTCAATCCCATCAACTTGGCCAAGACCAGGAATGCGGTCAAGGAGGCGCTGGAGGCAAACAAGCTTTCAGTGATCGTGGCCAAGGCGCCCTGCCCTCTCTATGAAAGGCGCATGCTTCACAAGAAATCAAAACGGGCCTTTGTGGTGGGTCCTGAGTGTAATACCGATTGCACCGACTGCGTTGACACGTTTGGATGCCCGGCCCTCTATAAGAATCCGGCCCCTGATGCCGAGACGACCATGATCATTAATGAAAACCTGTGCATCGGCTGCGGCGTGTGTGTTCAGATTTGCAAAAAGATCAGGCCCAAGAAGGCATAATCAAAGCCTGAAGAAACAGACGGTTTGTTACCAAGCCGTCAGGGGAGATACCATATGGACAAATATCGGGTATGTTTCATAGGTGTTGGTGGACAGGGGACCCTGTTGGCCACCATGGTCCTGGCCGAAGCGGCGATCCACGCCGGCCATCATGTCCTGGCCAGTGAAGTCCATGGCATGGCCCAGCGGGGTGGGGTGGTAGAATCCACGGTGATGATCGGCGATATCAAAAGCCCCATCATCTCAGAGGGCGAGGCCGATGTCCTACTGGGGTTCGAACCCGTGGAAACCTATCGAGCCATGGGCAAGTGTTCGGCTGATTCCGTGGTCATTTCCAATAGTGTGCCGGTGATGCCCTACAGTGTGGCTATCGGAAAAGGTTCTTATCCTGAGGTTGAGAAGCTTTTTGCCTTCATCCAAAGCCGTGTGAAGCAACTCCTCACATTGAACGCACAGGCGCTGGCCGAGCAAGCGGGGTCCCTATTGTCAGCCAACGTGGTCATGGTCGGTGCCTTGGCCAGAAGCGGGGTCCTGCCTGTTTCCAGAGAGGCCTTTGAGGAGACCATCCGGACCAAGACAAAAGCCGCATTTGTGGAGGCAAACTTGCGGGCCTTTGATCTGGGTTTTGGGGCATTGTGAGACAGATTCGGAATTTCAGCATCATTGCCCACATCAACCATGGTAAATCGACGCTTTCCGACCGTCTCATCCAGGCCACGGGCATCATCTCCGACCGAGATTTCAAAGAACAGATTCTCGACACCATGGACATCGAGCGGGAGCGAGGGATCACCATCAAGAGCCAGGCCGTATCTCTCCCCTATACCGCCAAGAATGGCACCACCTACACCTTAAACCTCATCGACACCCCCGGTCACGTGGACTTCACCTACGAGGTTTCCCGGTCCCTGGCCTCTTGCGAAGGGGTCCTCCTTTTGGTTGATGCCAGCCAGGGGGTGGAAGCCCAGACAGTGGCCAATCTCTACATGGCCATGGATCATGACCTTGAGATCATTCCGGTGATCAACAAGATCGACCTCCCGGCCGCAGACGTGGAACAGGCCAAGCATCAGATTGAAGATGACCTGGGACTGGACCCGGGCGGGGCTGTCCTCGCCTCGGCCAAAGAAGGGATCGGGATTGACGAAGTTTTAGAAGCGATTGTTGCCAGGCTCCCGGCACCTGTGGGAGATCCCAACCGCCCCTTGCAGGCCCTGATATTTGATTCCCACTATGACCCCTATCGGGGCACGATTATCCACTGCCGCGTCTTTGAAGGAACGGTGAGGCCCGGAGAGATGATACGCTTTATGTCCAATGGCGCGACCTACCGGGTGGAAGAAGTGGGCATCTTTCAAATTCGCAGGGTCCCCAAGGACGCCCTTTCTGCCGGCGGGGTGGGCTATATCATTGCCGGGGTGAAGACGGTGAGCGATACTCGCTGTGGAGACACGATCACCCAGGATCATCGCCCCTGTGCACGGCCACTGCCGGGGTTCCGGGAAATCAAGCCGGTGGTTTTTTCCTCCATCTATCCGGTGGCCTCCGACGGATACGAAGACCTGGCCGTGGCCATGGATAAGCTGAAGCTCAATGACGCCTCCCTCGTCTATGAAAAGGACACGTCCGCAGCACTGGGTTTTGGATTCCGATGCGGATTCCTCGGGCTCCTCCATTTAGAAATCGTCCAGGAACGCTTGGAGCGGGAGTTTGACCTTTCTCTCATCATCACCTCTCCCTCGGTGAAGTATCACTTTACGATGGAAGATGGGGCCGCCAGGGTCATCGACAACCCCGCGCTCTATCCCGACCCTTCTCGCATTGCTTCCACCCAGGAGCCCTATATCAGGGCCACCGTCATGATGCCCGATAAGTATCTCGGCGTGGTGATCAAACTCTGCCTTGAGCGCCGGGGCGTCAACACCAAGCATCAATATATGGGGAGCAAACGGGTCGAGCTTACCAGTGAACTGCCGCTGGCTGAGGTGATTTACGATTTCTACGACAGGCTCAAGACCGTCACCCAGGGATACGGCTCCTTTGATTACGAGCTTCTTGACTATCGCGACAGCGACCTGGTGAAACTGGACATCCTGATCAACGGCGAAAAGGTGGATGCCCTCTCACAGTTGGTCTATCGGGACGGGGCTTACCAGCGTGCCCGATATGCCTGTGAAAAACTCAAGGGAGAGATCCCGCGACAGATGTTCAAGATCGCCATCCAAGGGGCCATCGGCGCCAAGATTATCGCCCGGGAGACCATCTCTCCTTTCCGCAAGGATGTCACGGCCAAGTGTTACGGTGGAGACATTACGCGGAAGCGAAAGCTCCTTGAAAAGCAAAAAAAAGGCAAGAGGCGCATGAAGATGGTGGGATCTGTCATGATCCCTCAGTCTGCTTTTCTCGCTGTCCTAAAGCGTGACAGTGAGTGAACGGGCGTGTGTGCGGCCATGTTACCTCAATGACTTGGAAAGAGAAAAAACAGGCCCTGCAATTAATCTATGAGCGCTTTGAAAGGGATGTCCAGACCTATAAACAACACGCCATTTGCAAAATAGGCTGCACCTACTGCTGCACAGACGTGGGCAATGTAGACATCAATACGCTGGAGGGTCTTGTCATTCGGGAGCGGATCAAGACTTTTTCACGGCCCCTAAAGGCACAGATCCTAAAGAAGCTTGCTCAAAACAAACGGGCAAAAGAAAAGCAAAACATCGCCCGGTGCCCCTTCTTAAAGGAAGACGACACCTGTCTTATTTATGACATTCGTCCCTTCAGTTGCAGACAGCTTTACTCCATACGGGAGTGCCGCGACCATGGCCCGATGGTCCATCGACAGGCTGTGGCATTGGCCAAAAAGGCCGTGAGAGAGATGCAGCAACTCGATGACACAGGATATTCCGGACACCTCAGCTTTATCCTCTATCTCCTTGACAGGCCTGAATTCAGAACACTCTATCTGGCCGAGGGTTTTGATCCCCAAAAAATTATGAAATTCGGCAAGGCCCACGGGATCATCATCAACCGTTTAGCCAGCTAATGTCGTCTGCCGGAAATAAAGCTGATTCGTCACACGGCAGCCGGAAGCCTTTTCCGAGCGACATTGACCCTTTTCGGAATCAGGCGGCAGTTGAGAGAAGCGTTAAGAATCATGAACTGTCTGAGGGCGTTAGCCCTAGTTTTTATGATTTAGCGGAACGCAACTGACACCCTGACAATGGTCACGAAGCAAGGAACATGGCCTTCTGGCAACGTCACATTTTTTGAACAAATTGCCGAGACACGACTTGAGGAGCCTTTAAGACTGGTTTTAGGAGGAAAAGAAGGCAACCGTGAAAACAGCATTTCTTTATACGGAAAAGTATTTCGCCTATGATTACGGCCTCAGTCATCCCCTGAGAATCGAGCGCCTTCAACTTACCTATGATCTTTGCAGGGCCTATGGTCTTTTTGAACTTCCAGAGGCAGGCCTGGTGGAGACCAGGGCTGCCTCGGAAGGAGAAATCCTCCGCTTTCACACGCCCGACTATGTGGAAGCCTTGATACGGGCCAGTCGAGGCGAGATCCATACGGACCTTTTACACGGCATCGGACCTGGGGACAACCCGGTGTTCCCTGGGCTCTGGGACTGGTCCACACTCCACACCGGCGCATCTCTCCAGTGCGCGGAGCTGGTGTCTAAGGGCAAAGCGCGCATCGCCTTCAACATCGCCGGAGGGCTCCATCATGCTGGGCCCAGCCGGGCGTCAGGCTTTTGCTACGTGAACGACCCGGTGCTAGCTATCAAACACTTTGTAGACCAGGGCAAACGGGTCATGTATCTGGACATCGACGCCCACCACGGCGATGGCGTCCAGTGGGCTTTCTACGAAGACGCCCAGGTCCTCACCATTTCCTTTCATCAGGATGGACGCACCCTTTTTCCCGGCACCGGCAACCTCAGCGAGAAGGGGCGCGGGGAGGGTACGGGTTTTGCGGTGAACGTGCCCATGCTCCCTGGCACGGACGATCACGTGTTCTGGGAAGGCTTCACGCGGGTGGTTCCCAGGCTCATGGAAACGTTCAAGCCAGACGTGGTCGTCTCCCAGCTGGGTGTGGATACATTTCGAGACGACCCTTTGGCGGCCCTTGAACTCACCACCCAGGGGTTCTGCAAGGTCATCGCCTATCTCACCAAAGAGGCGCCCGCCTGGGTGGCCCTGGGAGGCGGCGGCTACAATCCGTCTAATGTGGCCCGGGCCTGGACCCTGGCATGGGCCATGATGAACGGGGTCCCGCTGCCAGATGATCTGCCTGAAACCATGGCCGCATCTTTGTCGAAAGAAGGCTTTTCGGGACAAACCCTCCGGAACCCTGATCACGAAAGCCCTTGGCGGGATCAGTGCCAAGAACACATGGACGACTGTGTGAGATATCTGGAGAAGAAGGCCTTTCCCAGAGTCTCATAACCCCTTGCCTGACCTTCGGCGCCTCTCTGTTTGGATGACCTTCCTTTTTGTTGACCCTATGGTGCCGATTTGTTACATACGCTTGCAGGATAATGGGTCGTCGCAAGGCGAACCCTAATCATGGATCTTGTTGGAAGTTGGCTTGGGAGGCCACGATTGCCAGATGGATATTTGTGTTATTGATGGTCAGGGCGGGGGGATCGGAAGCATCATCATTAAGAAACTCAAGGAGGCCTTCCAGGAATCGGTCGAGATCATTGCCCTTGGGACCAATGCCATTGCCACAGCCCAAATGCTCAAGGCGAGGGCAAATCGAGGCGCTTCGGGCGAAAACGCCATTGTCCGCACAGTGGGTCAGGCGGACGTTATCGTAGGGCCCGTGGGCATTGTGTTGGCCCATGCCATGATGGGAGAGGTGACACCCGCTATGGCCGAGGCTGTGGCGGCAAGCCGGGCCAGAAAATTCCTCATTCCCATCTCTCAGGAGAATGTGGAGATTGTGGGGCTGACGCCCACTCCCCTGCCGCCGCTCATCGAAACATTGATCGAAAAACACCTAAAGGAGTTGATCCAAGAACATGTGTGAAGCCAATGCGTACATTATACGAGACGGCCAAGAGGTCCTAGTCATGGAGGCCGTAGACAAGATTGAGCCGGAAGATGACGGTCTTCGTCTGGTGAATGTGTTTGGCGATCAGAAGTTCTTGCATGCCCGCATTGATGCCCTTTCTCTGGTGAATCACAAGGTCTTCCTCAAAGAATAGACCCTAGCGCTGCAAAAGTCGAGGATGCCCGGAATCCCAGGCGTCTAAGGGTGAGGCGGGAGTCAACCCCGTCGAATCCTTGACAACCAAGGGAATCGGGTATCATGGGCTTCCGCGAAGGGTCAACCCCATGGCCGTTTTTGGCCAGCCTTTGGACGTCACCGTCTGTGCGGTTGCCAATGATGAGCTGCAAAGATATAGTGTTTTATTATTCTATATCATTCTTGTTGGTTGCCATCTTGTTTATGCAACATTAGGGTCGAGTTTCTTTTGAGGATCAAGCTTGCAAAAACCGCAGGCTTCTGCATGGGAGTCCGCCGGGCTGTCGATATTGTTCTGGACGCTGCCAACGGTCAGGACGGCCCCATCTATACCGTTGGCCCCCTGATTCACAATCCTCAAGTTCTAGACATTCTCGCAGAAAAGGGGGTTTGCCTCCTTGACGACCCTTCAAGGCCAGAGCCGGGTCGCGCGATTATCAGGGCCCATGGAGTACCGGCTCAGACCAAACAGGCCCTTCTTGACGCCGGATTTAGCATTATTGACGCCACCTGCCCCAGGGTGGTCAAAGTGCAGACCATCATCGCCAGGTATGCCAGGCAGGGTTATGGGGTGATTATCCTAGGCGACCGGGATCACCCTGAGGTCTTGGGCCTGCTCGGTTATGCCGAGGGGCGTGGACATGTCATCACCAGCGTGGACGACCTCGCAAAACTTCCTCCCTTTGAGCGCGCCATCGTGGTGGCTCAGACCACCCAAGACACCCGGCTCTTCGATAGGCTTGCCCGCACCCTGGAAGAGCGTTTCCCCCATTTCAAGGTATTCAATACCATCTGTGATTCCACCCACAGGCGACAGGCCGAGGTCAAAGAGATGGCAAAAACCGTGGATGCCGTGGTCGTGGTGGGTGGCCGTAACAGTGGCAATACCCAGAGACTGGCGGAGGTCGTCCGGCAAGAGGGAATCCCGGCTTTTCATGTCGAGAGCGAGGAAGAGCTCGATCGTGACGCCATCAAGCGCTTTGAGGCCATTGGCATTACAGCCGGGGCTTCTACGCCAAACTGGGTCATCAAGAAAGTCTACAGGACCCTGGAGGGCCTCCAAAAGAGACGATGGCAGCAACAGGTTTTCAGAATACAACGCTGGCTCCTTCTGAGCAATGTGTACCTGGCCCTGGGAGCAGGGTGTTTCAGTTATGCCTGCGCCCTCCTCTCGGGAATCAGGGCGAGTCTGCCGTCAGCCTTGATGGCCACCTGTTATGTCCTTTCCATGCACATCCTGAATAACTTCATCGGGCAGGAGGCGGTCCGTTACAACGACCCGGACCGGGCTCACTTTTACGAAACCAACCGTCTGTTCCTTTTGACCCTGGCGACCTCATCCGGCGCGGTAGGGCTCTTCATGGCATTCACCTTGGGGCTCGCTCCCTTTTCCGTCCTTTGTATCATCAGCATCCTCGGGCTTTCCTACAAGGTCAAACTCCTCCCCAGCCGCCGGAAGACAGGCCGAAAGGTTGAGAGCCTCAGTGACGTGCCCGGTTCAAAAACGGTACTCATTGCCCTGGCCTGGGGCGTTGTCACGGCGGTTCTTCCCCACCTTTCGACCCCGCTGCGGATGACGACAACCATGATCTTCGTCTCACTATGGGCGTCGGTCATAGTCTTTGTGAGGACCGCTTTTTTTGATATTCTGGATATGCAAGGAGACCGGATCGTGGGACAGGAGAGCCTGCCCATCGTCCTGGGGGAAAAGAAAACACTTCGGCTCTTGAAACAGCTTCTCGTGGTCTCTCTGGCTGTCCTTCTTTTTGCCCCGGTGATGCATCTTGCCACCACACTGGCCTATGGCATGATTCTCTCCGTATTTTACATGGCCGGGGTGGTTCAAGCCCTTGAGAAGGACTGGATGGTGCCCGGCTTCAGATTTGAGTTTTTGGTGGAAACGATCTTTCTATTCACCGCCGGGATCGCCCTTGTATGGCGGCTCGTCGCTTAGTAGGGATGTCCCCCGGAGGCCCGAGTTCCTGTAATTTAGCAATGTTCGGCGGGCGTCCCCAAAATGGCCGCGGAGCGAGGCCAATGGCTTTGTAGGATAGCCACCGTATGATTTGCACTTCTTCAAACGACTTCCGGGATACGAAACGAGTCAGCAGGCTCTCATACTCATAGGA
>Ga0272444_10005423_pt1 | contig 11057 bp, 6 predicted proteins | sample SSMForm13_FD_201033 | JGI IMG/M metagenome (GOLD analysis project Ga0272444, IMG submission 201033) | Marine sediment archaeal communities from Little Sippewissett salt marsh, Falmouth, MA, United States - SSM-Form-13 | ecosystem: Environmental > Aquatic > Marine > Wetlands > Sediment ... | reverse complement strand
TTTGACGCCTATCTGTCAACCCCGGCTGAATGGCTGCAGATCCAGATCGACAAGGGACACATCGGCGAGACCACGATCGATCTTCACGTCCCCGGCGATTCCGATCCGATCGCTACCTACACACATGTTGGCGTCGTGGAGAACCCGGATTTCGGAAACACACGTGCGTTCTCGGCTCGCAGTTCCGATCTTACGTCTCGACTCACACGAATTCTCGCCGACCCTTCCACGCAAGAGAGCCACGGAGGTCCCATGGTTCTTGCCTTCTACTACCCATGGTACGGGAACCCAAGCGGCCCGAGCGGGGAGTGGGTGCACTGGAACCCCAACACCCTACATCACGATTCAGCCCACGAGCCATCCGCAGGCTGGTACGATTCCCTGGATGCGGAAACGGTGCGTCGCCACATCCGTGAAGCCAAGGCCGCCGGCATCGACGGGTTCATCGCTTCTTGGTGGGGACCGTTCGGGTTCGAGGATCGGGCATTTGATGTACTTGTGCGGGTTGCCGAGGAGGAGAACTTCACGGTCGCGATCTACTACGAAGAAGCCGACACAGCGTCCGAGATTGTGAGCGACCTCAGCTATTTCCTTACCCGGCATGGATCCAACCCCTCGGTCCTTCGAGTCGACGGCCGTCCGGTGATCTTCTTCTACGTCCGTGTAACCCAGCGGTTCCTTCCGGGAGAATGGGCGAGCGTGCTGGGCGAGCTGGAGGATCGGGGACACGAGATCTTCGCGATCGCTGACGGCCTCCGTGCCGACTTCCTCGACGTATTCGACGGGATTCACACCTATACACCGGTCGGGCTCCCCTATGACGAAGTGGCTGACCAGTACGGCGCAGCGTCCCTGCTTGCACACGCCAGCAACCGTCTCTTCGCTGCAACGGTGATTCCTGGATACGATGAGGCGTACAAGAATCCCGCGCTAACCTATCTCGATCGTGAGGACGGCGACACGTATCGAGCCTACTGGGAGATTGCTCGCAGAAGCATGCCGCACTGGATCCTGATCACCAGCTTCAACGAGTGGCACGAGGGCACCGAGATCGAGCCGAGCATCGAGTACGGCCGGATGTACCTGGAAATCACTGCGGAGCAGGCAGAAGAGTGGAAGGCCGGCGAGCCGGTACCCATCGGCGCGGCGGATCGAGACGGAGACGGAGTCCCGGATGAGGAAGACTACTGCCCTGATTTTCCCGGCCACCCGGACATGAACGGTTGTTGAGCCGAGATAGCGTTGGTGAAACAAGTTCACGTCATGCCCCGGGATGTTTTGCTGACTTCTGTTCTCGACTCGGAAGCTCGGAAGTTCAGCACGTTTCAGAGCGGGATGCAGAGTTGCGGATACTCAAAGAACCGCTTCACTCCTCAGAGCGGGAAACGCTGGATTTCAGAGCTCTGTTCGACCACGTTGTGTTGAAACCCTGGATGCAAGAAACGTCACCAGTGGAACGTGTTCTACACTCCGTCCCCAAAACCCAAAGGCTGACTTGATTGGCAGTCAACACCGTTGCGGGATGGCCGTCTTCCTCGCATCCAGAAGGACTCGAGAGCGAAGTCGCGAAACGCTGAAGGCTGGTGTCTTCATACCCGCGGGCGAGAATCATCGATCTGTCTACACAATTCCTTGGCAAACGTGTGATCAGGCGGCCGGTTCGTTACAGTCATGGGGTGATGCTGGTGAAGCGTGGGTCCTCAATCCGGGTGTTTGGCGCGCTCTTCTTCGCCAGCGCAACCGCCATGCTCGGGCTGGGAATCATCGCGCCGATCCTCCCCTTATACGCAAAGACGTTCGCCGCAAGCGGTGTCCAGATCGGACTCGTGTTCACGGCGTTCTCCGTCTCACGTGCACTTCTCGGCCCTTTTGTCGGACGTCTGTCGGATCGGGTCGGCCGCAAATCCCTGATGATCGCCGGACTCGGGATCTACGCGGCGATTTCCCTGCTCTACGTCTCGGCGGACTCGCTGTGGCAGCTGGGGCTGTTCCGATTCTTGCAGGGGATCGGCTCGGTGATGGTTCTTCCCCTCGCACAGGCCTACGTCGGCGATATGACCCCGGTGGGCAAGGAAGGCCGATACATGAACGCCTTCTACGCCTCTCAGTTCATGGGGATCGCTTTCGGCCCGCTGCTTGGCGGCAGCATCGGGGCAGCCTGGTCGTATGAGTCGGCTTTCTTAGTCATGGGCGGCCTGAGCTTGCTGTCGCTCCTTCTGGTCGCCATCACGGTTCCGGTGGATCGCGCGACGCTGGAGAGAAAGACAAAGAAACCCCGCAAGATCGTCCCTCTACGGGAGATCCTCCGCAACGACGCAGTGAAAGCGATGTCCATTTACGTAGGAACTCGGGGCTTCTGGCGGCAATCCTTCAACACGTTCTTCCCGCTGTTTGCCGTCGCTTCTCTTGCGGTGGATGAATCGAGGATCGGATTGGTGCTGTCCTGCAACATGTTTGCGGAGGGACTGTTGCAGGTTCCGTTCGGGTTCTTATCCGACCGCTATCCCAGGATCCGGCAGATCGTCGTTGGAAGCATCTTCGCCCCGTTCATGATGCTCGCGATTCCGTTTGTCCCATCAATCTGGGGGGTGGCCGGGCTTGCCGTCGGCATGGGAGCTTTCTCGGCTCTGGGTCGAGCATCGCTGGTCGCGATTCGAACCGAGATCGGGAGAACACACGGAATGGCGACCCTGGGAGGACTGCAGAGTAGTTCCTTTGCTGCCGGCCAGATGCTCGGACCTCTGGGCGCCGGGCTCGTCGTCGATACGTTCGGTCTTGCCGCGGTGTTCCCGTTCGCAACATCTGTAGGCCTTCTCGGAACAGGGTTGGTGTTGGTCTGGATGCGCCGTTGGCTGCGGACGGACCCTGACGCTGCGTCGATGGCACGGCATCGCTCGACACCCGCACCACCCAAAGAGGCTTAGGCCCCGCTCATCGCAGGTTCGTAGGCGATTGCGGCAATTCACTTGAACCGGACTCGACGTTGGCATGGCGCACCACATACTGCACTGGCCTCCGCTGACATGAGAACCTCTGTCCCTGTTTTCACCATCTCGCGGAGAAGGCAGGTGTCGCTTGCTTTGCTGATGAAACAAGGATGGCAACGGTGGTCCCTTTTCTTCGTGACGCTGCCCACTCAGCAACTCGTTGCAGCACACGCATGGACTCTACTCAAGCACTGACTTAAGACTCGACAGACCAGCATACGTCGACTATGCACTGGTTCGGGTGTTAGCAATGTGCCAACTGCCCTGCTGTTACCTCCAGATAATCTCTCTGAAGCCTTGATCGGTGATCGTCTCGGGAATCGATGAGCGTAACTGAGATCACAGACATAGCAACACGCAGAGAGGTATGATACATGTGTAGATCATGTGAAGATGGGAGGAGTAAACTCACGACTCCATCTAATGGGAAGGAGACACACATGAAATGGTTGGCGTCTGTACTCGTGGCAACTTGCTGTCTCTTGGTTAGCGTGGCGGGATTGGCTGTAGATCCGCCGGTACTCCAAGGACCGACGGACTTCGCGTGCTACCCAACGGGAATCCGTCCGAGCGCCATCACATCTTTCGATGATGATGGCGATGGATGGATGGATCTTGCTGTGTCCTGTTATGGGTCAAGCAATGTGTGGACATACATGAATCTGGGAGCGGGCGTGTTTGCTCCAATCTCACCTGCCGCGGAGGTTCCGACAGGACCCATTGGGGTCTGTGGCGGACAGATGGCGCCTCAGTGGGGGCAGCAAGCTGCCGTTCTCTCGCAATTCGCTCGCACGCTTTCGGTCGTCGATAACAACACTCGCCAGGGATTCCTGAACCCTGCTCTCGTGGTTCCGGTAGCTCTCGCAAGTGGCAATCTAGACAGTGACGCTCTGCTCGATTTGGCAGTGATTGATGCGTCGACCGGGTTGCTCAGTTGGTACTCGTCCACTGTTGGAGTCTGGAGCAACACTCCAGGCACCCTAGCGACACCTGTTGATGTTGCCATTGGCGACTTGAACAACGATGGCTGGGGTGACGTTGTTCTTGCTGGAGACGATATCCCGAATGGAAGGATCCTCGTGTTCATGAGCACGGGAGTGGTTGGTTATCCAGCAGTGGGGTTCTCTGCACCGCTGGCCATCAACCTGACAGGGTTTGGCCCCGATGCAGTCGGCATTGCCGACTTCAATGGCGATGGATTCAACGACCTTGTTGTCGTTGGGAACGACGCGATGAACGAAGGGTGGGCTCAAGTATTCTTGAACACCGTGAACCCTGTGGGATTTACACCCATGCCTGCAAAGAAGACTTGGGGCCTTCAAGCCAGTGACGTCGTTGCTGCGAACCTCGATGGATTCGGTTTGCCGGACTTCGCTGTAACAAACTACGGAAGCCAGACTGTCACAATCTTCTTGACGAAAGCAACGGGAACGACTGCAGCCAGCTTCAAGGTACGCGAAGGGCTCTGTCTCGATCAGCACAACGTTGCCCAGATCACCTACGGGGCAGTGTTCAAGTACGCGCTAGACTGCGGATTCTACCCTGTTGCACTCACGGCCGGGGATTACGATCTGAACGGCAAAGCCGATCTGGCAATTGCATTTGAGGCTGCATCGTCGACGATTGATCCCGAGATCTCCTCGTGCATTGAGGTGATCTTCGATATCGCCTGCGGATTCCAGGGACTCGACAACTTCCCGCAGAGGCCCCACAACGAGGTCGTCGCTGAGTGGCTCAATTACCTTGAGCGCCTCCCAACGGAATCTACAGAGTGCCCAAACTACACCGAGTGTGACGAGCAGAATGGAGTTGATTCGGGAAATCCCTAACCCCCCCTGCATCGGGGGGATACGACGAGCCTGTGCAGACAACGCCAACAACTGTGAACGCAAGCGAAGCAGATCGGGATGCTCAGCAGAGCATCCCGTCTGCTGGCGTTGATGAGGGAAGCAAACCGGTCGATTCATACCCAGTTGATGGAGATGTCTCCACTGATACAGGCGCTCTGCAGACACAATCAGACCGTGTTGATTCCGAAGCGAAACCTGCCGACAAGGATGACTCTCTCACTCGGTTGCCATCTTCCGAATCCACAGCCAGCCAATCAACTGATGACTGTGTTCAAGGGTCAGCGTCGATTCAGCTACCGACAGATGGACCTCCACCAGAGGATCAGCGATCCGAGAACGAGCTACAGGGCGTGCCTGATCTCGATGCAGATACTTCCAACGTATCTAAGGCATCCCAGGAATCGGCTTCAAGAGTGAAGCCTCAGGGGTGGACATGCGGCTCGATTGACACAGCGGCTTCGACACCTCTTGCAGGCTTTGTGCGCTTCACTGACTTCGCCCTGTGTGACTTCAACGAAGACGGCGTCCTTGATATTCTGGCTCTCTCAAGTCAGCTAAGCACGGCTTTTGTCTACGAGGGCGCTTCAACGGGAATCTTCACCGAAAGTGGGTCGCTGGACCTTCCGTTCCGGCCTGCCTGTTCACTCAATCTGCCGGAGCAGGTCGGCCTTCCGGGTACGGTATTCCTGGTCAGCGGCACAGGGCTCGTCTCACTGTTCGTACCGATACAGAGCCAAGAGAACAGTGGGACCCCGTCGCTCATCCGTAGCGTTCGCCTTCTCGGAACAGAAAACGGGATTGCCACTATCGCTGTCGTCGATGCCAATGCGAATGAGGCCATTCTCTACCAAGTCGGCGCAATCAGTGCAGCGGGTGCTCTGGAAGTCGGCCGGACCAACTACCGCGAGATACAAGATCCTTTTGAGTGGTACAGGGCCTTCTCGAGTTGGGATAGCGATGGCAGCTCACCTTTGCCCGTTCTGTCACCCGATCTTGAGAGGATTACAGCACTGGCTGACCTGGAAGGCACTCCGGAATTGGAGATGTTGCTTTACCGCGATGGAAGTATTACAGCGTACGGATTTGAGCAAGGTGAAGCTGTCCGTCTTGCATCCGTGGACTGCCCTTCGCGACCAGAGAGTATTCGTATCGGTGATGTGAACCAAGATGGAGTCGGCGACCTCCTTTGGCTGCAAGCGGGAACACTGCGTGTCGTATTCGGTTCGCATGAGAGTTCGTGATCTGTTGAGCTGATGTTCAGTGCTCCTGTTTCGTCACGATAGCAGAAGAGGGATGTACGCGTCGGCTATAGGTAGAGAAGGCTCGCCAAGGGCGGGACTCTCGGGAAATGTGCACGGGGAAGGAGGATCGACGTGGGCTCGCAGTCGAGCTATTGGTGGTTGGTAGGGATCGTGATTCTAGGGGCCGTGGTTGGGGCTCTATCGTACTCAGGCCCAAGGCCTCCGGACGGAGTCGTCCCACCTGTGGTTGATGCTGGTGACGACACCCGGGCACTTGTAGGTAGCGATGTACGACTTATGGGAACTGCATATGACAGTTCTGGGGCTGAGTTCAGTGTTGTGTGGACTTCAACTGAAGGATACGAGAATCTACTCAACTCTCAAGAGTTACTCCGCCCCGTATTCCATGTTCCCCAAATCTGCGGCGACTCAACTATTGAGTTCACACTCACTGCAACAAACGAGTACGGAGCTGCTGCTTCAGACAGTGTGCTGCTATATGTCTGTGAGACATCGCTCGGCCTTCCCGAAGAACGGAGAACGTCTGAGATCCCGTCGCAACTAGGCATTACTGTGGTTCCACAGAACAAGGAATCATGCCAACAAACCTGTGTTCCCATAAACCACGCACCGTATGCCGATGCAGGAAGCGACATCACGCTTCGTGAAGGCGAGACAACGAGACTCACCTGTACGGGGAGCGACCCAGACGGTGATGCGGTGACCTACTGGTGGGATGCCGAAGCGGGAACACTCACCGATCCAACCGTGCTACACCCGATGTACACAGCGCCATCCGTTGACTGTGGAGCACCGGCGTGTGTTCGGTTGACGCTGACTGTGACCGACAGCTGTGGTGCCAGCACAAGCGACGACATGATCGTCACCGTTACCAACCAGAACCACGCACCGCATGCCGATGCAGGAAGCGACATCACGCTTCGTGAAGGCGAGACAGCGCGACTCACCTGTACGGGGAGCGACCCAGACGGTGATGCGGTGACCTACTGGTGGGATGCCGAAGGGGGAACATTCGCCGACCCGACCGTGTTACACCCGATGTACACGGCACCATCCGTTGACTGTGGAGCACCAGCGTGTGTTCGGTTGACGCTGACTGTGACCGATAGCTGTGGTGCCAGCACAAGCGACGACATGATCGTCACCGTTACCAACCAGAACCACGCACCGTACGCCGATGCAGGAAGTGACATCACGCTTCGTGAAGGCGAGACAGCGAGACTCACCTGTACAGGAATCGATCCAGACGGTGACAGGGTGAGCTACTTGTGGGACGCCGAAGCGGGAACATTCGCCGACCCGACCGTGTTACACCCGATGTACACGGCGCCATCCGTTGACTGTGGAGCACCGGCCTGTGTTCGGTTGACGCTGACTGTGGCCGACAGCTGTGGTGCCAGCACAAGCGACGACATGATCGTCACCGTTACCAACCAGAACCACGCACCGTACGCCGATGCAGGAAGTGACATCACGCTTCGTGAAGGCGAGACAGCGAGACTCACCTGTACAGGAATCGATCCAGACGGTGACAGGGTGAGCTACTTGTGGGACGCCGAAGCGGGAACATTCGCCGACCCGACCGTATTACACCCGATGTACACGGCGCCGTTCGTTGATTGTGGAGCACCGGCGTGTGTTCGGTTGACGCTGACTGTGACCGATAGCTGTGGTGCCAGCACAAGCGACGACATGATGGTCACTGTGACAAACGAGAATCGCGCGCCGATCGTGAGCGCTGGGGAAGATTTCGCAATGTCTGAGTGTTTGCCAATTCTCCTATCGGGGACCGCATTCGACCCGGACGGGGATATCGAATCCGTGCAATGGGAGATCGTGTGCGGTGGAGGACACATTGATTTCCCCGATCAGCTTGATTCGATCTACCTTGCTCCAGCAGTCTCTTCGTGCTTAGGAAGCGATGTTGTTTTGCGACTTCGTGCAGCTGATGCGTGTGGAGCCACAGCGACAGACACTGTTTCGATTCACATTCGTGACATCGATTCAGTGCCAAGTGCCGATGCGGGGCCTGATGTATCGGCGTGCCCCGGTCAAAGGATCCAGCTCAGCGGGATGGGATACTCACTTGACGGCGAGGCAGTTTCATATCGCTGGACAGTGCACCATGCAGGTGGCAGCTTCTTCGAAAATCCGAGCCTTCCGAGTCCGATCCTCGTGGTCTCACCAGATATCTCAGAAGATCGTCTGATAACGGTCACGCTCACGGTATCTGATTCGTGCGGCAGATCGGCCTCGGACGAAGCCTCCGTCCACGTGCGAGGTTTCGCATCCGGAGGTGAATGATGTACGGAGAACCACATATCGCATCAGACTTGGGATGGAGTGGAGGTGTAGCTAGCATGAGACTGCCTAGAAAGATGATATTGTTGCTTCTTCTCACAGTTGCACTTACTGCAACGGCAATGGCTGCCACCACGGATGTAGGTAGCTTTGTCCACGTTTGGGGGCGGGATCCCACGCCAGGTCTTGGCGTTCTTGAGCAGTTCAGCTACACCATCGGCCCTTCGATTCGCTTTTCCGAGGGACTTTTCTGCGTTTCTTTCCAATACGGGCTAGATCCCGTTCAGAAGAACCTGTGGGGTACGCCCCCATCCCCAATCGAGTCAGGGCTCGTAGATGTTACATTGGAAGAGCTGGGATTTAGGTTCTTCTACGGAAAGCCTGTTTTCCTAAGCTTCTCCTACGACCGATTGCATTGCCTCACGGAGGCGGCTGAGTGCGATGGCTCGCTGTATGAGAGCGGTGACTGGATCTGCCATTTACTTGGCTTCGGCGCCGGGCTGACAAGTGGTGGTGTCTGGGCTGGACTAGAAGGTGGTCTTCGGCTTTGGGAGTGGGGCAATGTTGCTGCGATCCCCGATACGCCACCATACAGCTTCACATATCAGTTCTCTGCCGGAGTCGACTGGCCTCTAGGTAGAGACACCAACCGATCTGCTCCCCAAAGCGTAGAGAGCTTGCCGATTGAACGGGTTGAGACATTCGACTTGAGCTGTGATCCATGGGAGTGGGCAGGACAGAGTGGAGAGATTTCGTTCTTTGACGAAGAGCTGCGGCTGTTTGTGACAGAGCCAAATCAACGCATCATGCAGCGGCTTGAATGCAGTGTGGATCGATGTGTAGTAGATGTCGATGTCATCCTGGATACGCCGGTTAGAACATCCCACTTCCTAGGCGTAGTGCTCCGCTATGAGGATGATAACAACTTCTTCGCCTTCGAACTTCGAGCTGATGGCGCTGGAAGGTTTGTAGAAGTCACCGGTGGTGAACCGATTATTCATAAGAACTGGCGACAGATCGCGGGGTACCGCGACGGTGACGTGAATCACATTCGTATCATCTGTCCGCTCAATGAATTCGTGGTCTATGTCAATGATCAGAGATTCGCACGAATCGAGGCACTTGCCTATGGTGAAGGCGATATCGCTCTTCTTGCGGGTACTGGCCAGACAGCAGGTACGGACGCAAGATTCGACAACGTTACGATACGAGGGATTGAGTCAGGGACCATTCTGGATCCTCGGACCGAGCGAGCACAGGAGATCGAGTTGGTCAACCGCGCTGCAATCGGTCTTCTTACTGGTGCTGCGGGGATCTTTGCCTATCGTGAGGGATACGATCTGATCAGCTACGGGCTCGTCTCTGTTGCGCTTTATTGTCTGGTCGGAGATACGACACACGTCATCGATGTGCCTTAGGGGGCCCCACAATGAAGAAGATTCGTGAAACCGCTGGTATAGCACTTCTTCTGCTGCTTACGGCGCTGCTTTTCGGCTGCCAGCAAATGATTGACCCAAGCATGACACACGTGCCGTTCATGACAGAAGAAGGTGTCCCTTCAGAAGGAGGGACTGGCAACATAGACGTAGTCGACTACGTACGGAACTTCACGGTTGAAGACGCCGATCAAGAGCTGATGCCTCTTGCACCTGGAAACAGATGGTACTATCGGAATGCCACAGCGGATCGGCTTCCGACGCGGCAGCCAATTCGCGAAATCTCCATCACAATCGAGGAGGAGACCCAAATCCTCGATACGCCACAAGGCGGGATTGAGTGCTTCGTTGTTGTGATCGAGGAAGGGGAGATTCTGCCAGAGAGGCACTTCTGGCATCGAAGCGAGGAGGGCATCTACGAATACGGAGTGGAAGCTGAAGGGCTAACAGTGATCTATGCGGAGTCAATCCTCAAGATCCCTACATCCGTAAGCGCAGGTGAACAGTGGACCTACACGATAGCCAGCGAAACGATCACTTCGCGCGCATTGTTGCAGGAGACTGTTGCCACTTCTATGCTTGGGATCTTTCAGCAATGCTGGAGGATCGAACGCGCCGATGGGGCCGGAATCAGTGTTGAGTGGTACAAAGCTGGACACGGCATTGTGAAGATCGTCAGGGACAGTGGCGTATTCGAACCCATTCTCATCGAGACCGAGACAGTCGCCCTCGGCGTACCCTAGATCCATTCGATGTCATGAGTAACGCACGTCCGCTAGAGCAGGCGACATCGCGTACCAGGCCCGAACCATGAAAGGTTCGGGCCTCTTCTTCAGTGCAATAGCCAGAGGAGCGAAGGCTAAGCAGTGAGCATTCCGGGAAACTCGACATGCCAGTTCGCCTCCAGCGAGCGCCAGCACCACAGCAACGATGATTCCTGTCCCTTGTTCTCTCCTCTTGGTGAGTAAATCCATTGCGAGACTGGACATCCTAGCGCAAGGCACCGCCTTGTCAGGGACGGTTGCTGGGCAAAGCGTTCTTGTCCATGTCTGTTCGGAAGTACGCGACCGCTCTTGCTCATCTACATGGCATTTCACACGCACGTCGTGGGCAATGCCGGCACAAGCAACTGGTTCCATTTTCCCGTGGCAACGCCCGTTGTCGGAACGTTCGCCATCTTCGGCGAGGACGAGGGATTCCTGGAGAACCTCCAAGAGATCT
>Ga0272444_10005422_pt1 | contig 11058 bp, 8 predicted proteins | sample SSMForm13_FD_201033 | JGI IMG/M metagenome (GOLD analysis project Ga0272444, IMG submission 201033) | Marine sediment archaeal communities from Little Sippewissett salt marsh, Falmouth, MA, United States - SSM-Form-13 | ecosystem: Environmental > Aquatic > Marine > Wetlands > Sediment ... | reverse complement strand
TAATTGCGGTGGCGGCGTAAGAGATGTGACAGTGCTCGAAGATACTGCCGGGAGGGTCGTCCTCAAACTCGATGCGGCCCCAATTGGAGGTGTCCGGGCTGGATTCATTGGAGGTGAAGACGATGGGGTCCTGAGCGGTCCCCTGGGCCAGCATCACGCCGTTGATCTTGAGGACGATCACCGGAGAAGTTTTCTGAAAACAGAGGGAATCGCCGGGATCGATGAACAGGGTGTCTGAGGTCCGAATGGTGAGGAATTCACCGATGTTGTATTTCACTGAATCGGTGGTGGTTACCGCCCCGTGAGAGGAATCGGCCAGGTCCTCCATCGTGTAGAAAACGCCGGATCCGGAAGTTTCCCAGGCGCTGACCGGCGAGGTGAGAAAGACCGCCAATGCCAGGAACAGAAAAAAGAAGAGCCTCTTTGCCATTCATCCCCCCTCGGCTTTGACACCGCATATACGATAGCATCGGACGGAGAACTCAACATTTTGTGCACCCGTCTGGTCCGGAAACAAAAATTAATATAAACAGAGGCTGTTGTCAAGTCTTTTAGAATCAGGATAAAAAAAAGAGAGGGGCTGAGCCCTCTCTTTTCTTCTCCACGGTCGACGCGGTTTTTGACCGTTTGGATTAAGACTGATTTCTCTTGAACCGATAGCGGCCGTATCCGGCCAGCCCGAACAGCCCCACCCCTAAAAGCAGAAGCGTATTCGGTTCCGGCACCTCGGGAGGCGGGGTGTTGGCCGTGAAATCTCCGGTCAGTTCTGATGAGAGCATGTGGAAGGCAAAGTCATAGGAATCGCCCGAGATATCGTCGGCGAACATGGTCACGTCGAGGATCTCGTGGTTCCAGAAGTTCAGAACGGTCATGTCGGCACGGTTCCAGGTCCACGAATTGTTGCTTGGATTCCAGGCGCCGGTCAGGTGTAAGATGGATCCGTCGGTGACCAATTCACCGTAGATGGAAAGACTGGCCGTATTGATCTGGCCTTCCGGCAGATCATGGACGTAGGTGAACGGCTCGTCGTTCCAGACCCACCCTGAGAACATGTCCCAGGTGATGATATCGCTGAAGGATGTCGCCCAAACCTGGCCGGAGAGCGCCACCATTAGCAACAGCATCGTTCCGGCGATTGTCATTTGAAATCTTTTCATGGCCCTTCGCTCCTTTTTAACGTGTCTGTGCTGTCTTCGCTTGATTGAATGAAGTACGAACCTTCTGGGCTCTGAGGACGCAACTACCGTGCCAATTGATCGTCGGTGAACCGGCCTGACGAGATAATTGTTTTTAATACAATAGGTTATAGAATGTCCCTGACGATCATAGAGGATGCCTGGGGAAGGCCTGGAGGTCGCCGAAGGCGTGAGAGTGTACAATAACCCGACACCACGATAGGTTCCATGTTGACATCTTGCTGTTATACAATACGTTAAGTCTGTTAGGAAATACGACAATTGAAACAGGCTCATGAATATCTTCTAACTGAATGTTTTAAAGGATTCTAACGCTATTTCGCGGCCGTTCCCATATGTAGTGGTCTGACACTTCGATGCCCCATTGAGTGGAAAAAGGACTTTCGCTCCCGGTGTTTTCTGAAAAAAATTCCTTGACAAACCCGCCGTCCGGTATTATAGTGCAAAAAGTTGCAAACCTGTTGACCCTTCCCACCTCACCTGGAAGATTTCGCCACTGGAAGGTTTTTCTTACCCCCGGACCTGGAGACCATGCCGCAGAAGACGAAAAAGAGGCCGTCCGATCTGCTGGCCCACCTCAAGGAGAAAAACGCCCAGCTGCAAGAGCGGCTTGGAGAGCTGAATTCCCTGTATCAGGCTTCCCAACTGATGATCTCGCTGCAGAATCTGGATCAGCTGCTCGCGGATGTCACCCGGCTGGCCGCCGATGTGCTCAAGGCCAAGACGGCATCGCTGATGCTCCTGGAGGAGGAGACCAACGAGCTGACCATCGCCGCCGCCATCGGACTGGATGAAGAGACCATGCGAACGGTGCGGATGAAGATCGGAGAGAGCATCTCCGGCTATGTCGTCGAATATGGCAAACCCCTTCTGGTCAAGAATGTCGAGACCGACCGCCGCTTTCGGCGGCGCAATCGAGCGCGCTATGAGACCAAGTCGCTGATCTCGGTGCCGCTGATCACCAAGGGCAAGATTCTCGGCGTTCTCAACCTGAATAACAAACGCTCCGGCGAATCCTTCACCCCCTCAGACCTCCGCCTGCTGACATCCTTTGCCGCCCAGGCGGCTGTGGCGGTGGATAATGTTCGGTTGCTGGATCAGAACGAATGCAAGATTCAGGAACTATCCGTTCTCTACGAGATTGCCCGGAAGGTCAGCACCGTCGACGGCATCATGAAAGCGGTGGAGAACGTTTTCCAGGGCATCACTCGCATCGTGGCGGTGGATCACTGTTTCTGGTTTCTCTGGGAAGAACCCTATCGCCGCATCAGTTTAGCCTTTGCCATGAATGAAGGCCGTTCCGTCAGCCAATGGCTGGAGGGCCGAGAGATCTATCTTTCCGACGAACAGGTCGAATGGTTGCAGAGAGGAAAGACGGAGTATCTCAACGAAAGTATGAAGCAGACTCTGATCGATTGGGAGCTGTGTTCGCCGAAGGTCAAATTCCTTAAATCTTTCTCCATTATGGTGAGAGGACAACTTCACGGCCTGTTCTGTGCTGCCAGCACCACTCTGGAGGGAATATCGGCCAACGATGAGCAGCTCGTCTCCATCGTCATCTCCCAGGCGGCCTCGATCTATGAGCAGATTGCCGCACTGAGCAGCGCCACGCAGGTGATGACCATGAGCAAGGTGGCCTCCGAGATCGCTCATGACCTGCGCCATCCTTTGACAAACATCAAGGGCATTCTTCAGGTGCTGGAGAACAAGTGGTATGACGAGGAGTTCCGCAAGGAATCGCTGCAGACGATTCATCAGGAGATCTACCGCCTGACCGATCTGACCAAGGAGCTGGTGCGCTTTTCAAGTCCGCAGCGTTTTGAGGTCAAATATCATGACATCCATCGGATTCTGGATCGCGCTGTGGACCTGGTGAAACACGAGGTGCAGAGCAATGGCATCGAGATCTCCAGACGTTACGGAAGCAACCTGCCCTTCATTCCGGTCGATGAGAGCGAGATGCTGGAGATCTTTCTCAACCTGCTGCTCAACAGTATCGAGAGCATCCAGAGGGGCGGACGGATCACCATCAGCACCGAGCTGGCCGACAGCATCAAGGATGAGTCCGGCGTTTTCAAGAATCACCTGCGCATCGATGTCATGGACAACGGCCAGGGCATCGCGGCGGAACACAGGGACAGGATCTTCGAACGTTATTTTACGACCAAGAAGAACGGCACCGGTCTGGGGCTGTCCATCGCCCGGCGGATCGTGGCAGCCCACCGCGGCCGGATCGAGGTGCACAGCGTGCCCCAGAAGGGGGCCACCTTTACGGTCTATCTGCCGGTTTGATCAAAGATATCGCTGAATCCTTCCAGCCGGGGGGTGACGGTCTTTTCTCTCGACAGGTGAGTGATCATGGCCAAAGAGAAAATTTCCTTATTGGTGGTGGACGACAATCCGAAGGTTGCCTGGATGCTGCGGGAGGGATTGAGCCGGGATGAATATGATATCCTGGCCGCCCCGGACGGCAAGAAGGGCATCCAGATGATGATTGAGGAACAACCCCAGGTGATCGTTCTGGATATCAAGCTGCCGGGGATGAATGGAATGGAGGTACTGGAACGGATCCGCAGCATCAACCGGCGGGTGGAGATCATCATGCTGTCCGGCTACGGGGAGACCAAGCAGATCGTCAAAGCCATGAAACTGGGCGCCTCCGACTTCATCAGCAAACCGTTTGATGTGGAGGAGGTCGATATCGTCATCCACAGTGTTCTGGAGAAGAGCGAGCTGAAAAGGGAGGTCCGCCATCTGCGGTCGGAGCTGAAGGCCAAGAGCGAGTATAAGAATTTTATCGGCGACAGCCCCAAGATCCTGGAGATCAAATCCATGATCGAGCAGGTCGCCGACAGCGAGCTGACCGTTCTCATCAGGGGCGAAAGCGGAACCGGCAAAGAGGTGGTGGCCAGGGCATTGCACCATCTGTCAGGGCGTCGTGACGGAGCCTTCGTCAAGGTGAATTGTGCCGCCCTGCCCAAGGAGCTGCTCGAGGCCGAGTTGTTCGGATACGAGAAGGGGGCTTTCACCGGTGCGGTGAAAAAGAAACCCGGCCGCTTCGAGCTGGCCTCCAAGGGGACCATCTTCCTGGATGAGATCGGGGAGATGTCTCCCGATCTGCAGGCCAAACTGCTCCAGGTTCTGGAGCACCGCGAGTTCGTCCGGATCGGCGGAGTGGAGAACATTCAGGTGGACGTGCGCATTCTCTGTGCCACCCATCGGGATCTGGAGACGGCCCTGGCCCGGGGGCGTCTGAGGCAGGATCTGTTCTACCGGCTCAACGAGATCACCCTGTTTCTGCCCCCTTTGAGGGAGCGCAAGGAGGACATTCCCCTGCTGGTGGAATACCTGCTGCGAAAAATCTGTGAGCAATATCATCGGGAGTACCGACCCTTTTCCCGGGCGAACATGGAGCTGTTGCAGCAGCATGATTGGCCGGGCAATATCCGGGAGCTGGAGAACCTGGTCAAACAGATCGTGGTCCGCAATGATGAGGATATCATCTCCCGGGTGGTGACCCAGCGATCCCAGAAACAGCAGACCGCGGAGACACCGCCTCTGCCGAGTTTTCAGATCGGAGACCTGGAAACCGGCATGTCTTTGAAGGAAGCCACCCAACAGGTCGTGGAAAAGACCGAGCGAGACCTCATTCGCGGCGCTCTCAGCCGGACGAATTGGAATCGAAAGCGAGCCGCCGATCTGCTCGGTATCAGCTACCGGTCACTTCTCTACAAGATCAAGGAATACGGCCTGAATTGACGGGGTTCGGCGCCCCGTTTGGCATATATATTGCTCAAAAATTCATCACTTGGAAAGGTCGGGAGCCGTCAGGAAGGTTCCCCATCCTTCCGCCTGTCAGTGCCTGAAAGGAGAGGACCTATGCCCAGGTCAAGGCGTTCCGGTCCGGTGGGTCTGGTTTGTATCCTTCTCTGCGGGTTTCTTTTTCTCGGCCATGCCATCGCCCTGGAGTACGTCGTCGGAATCGATGACGTACTCCAGGTGTCCTTCTGGCAGCAGCCCGATCTCAATACCGTCTCGCGGGTCCGTCAGGACGGCCGGATCTCCCTGCCGGTGGTGGGTGATATTCAGGCCGCCGGATTGACCCTCGGCCAGCTGGAGGAGAACATCGTCGGGGAGATCGCCATCTATAATGCCGTCATCTCTCAGGCGCGGGTGGAGATCATCGAATACAACAGCCAGCGGGTGTTCGTCACCGGAGAGGTCTATCGCCCCGGCAAGTACACCTTTGAGTTCATTCCCAATCTCTGGGAGGTCATCCGTGAGGCCGGGGGGCCCCGCGAAGGGGCCATGCTCGGCGAGATCACCGTTATCCGGGCCCAGGAGGGGGCCGGTGAGAAGATGACGGTCAATCTGTCTCAGGCGCTGGAATCCGGAGATTTTTCGCGGCTGCCGGAGTTGAAGCCCGGGGACACCATCATCGTGCCCGGGCGGCCCTCTGAAGCGGCCGGGGGAACGATCGACATGCTGGGGCGCTCCGTCGTTTTTGTGTACGGTCAGGTGGTGCGTCCGGGCGTTTATCCGGTGGAGGACAACAGCAGCCTGCTCCAGGTTCTCACCCAGGCCGGCGGAACAACCGATCAGGCCGACCTGCGAAAGATTCGCGTCCTGATCGATCAGGGGCGGACATCCTCGGTGGCTGTGGTCGATGTGCAGGAACATATCAGCCGGGGAAATCCACCAGATTTTCCGATTCACGCCGGTGATACCGTGGTTGTGCCCAGGCGGTCGGGTCTGTGGCGCACTGTCTGGAGCGGTACCACCCAGTTCCTCGCCTTCACCTCCGGGGTGGTGGGGTTCATCTATCTCATCGACTGGCTGCGCGACTGAGCCGGCCTGGCAGAGCATGGGGACTGCGATGAACGTTCGCCATGAAGAGACCTTCGATCCGCGGCAGTACCTGAGGGTCATTAATAAAAGGAAGACCTTGCTCATCCTGCCCTTTCTCGGTGTGGTGCTGACCGTCATGCTGGGCAGCCTGTTTATCGATCCGGTCTATCAGGCCTCCACGACCATCCTGGTCTCCGAGCCGCAGCTGCTGTCCCAGAACGTTGAGCGAATGGCCTCCCGGGGAAACCGCGAGCGCATCGATACACTCCGCCGTGAGATCACCAGCCGGGATTATCTCACCCGCCTGATCCGGACACTGGGGTGGCATCAGGGTCCGGCCCTGCGGGCCCAGGCCGAACGGGAACAGCAGAAATATCCAGATCTGACCATCGATGAGATCGTGGAACGCTGGCTGATCGGCTCTCTGAGAAACAAGGTCCGGGTTCAGGGACAGGGTTCGGACCTGCTGGTCCTCACGGTGGAGGACAATGATCCCAAGACGGCCCTTCTGCTGGCCAAGACCCTGACCGATGTGTTCATCGATGAAACCCTCCGTCGGGAACTCAGCGGGGTGCGAGGGACGCTGGAGTTCAGTAACGAGCAGCTGGCCATCTACAAGGCCAAGCTGGAGGCCTCCGAGGAAAAATTACGCCGTTTCCGGGAAGGGATTGTTCGTCAGTCCCTGCAGCGGGAGGCAGGCGATGAGGATAATCTGCAGCAGCTCAACACATTGGTCTCCAGCGCAGAAAGCGATCTTCGAAAAACCGAGGGCCAGGTCACCTCGCTGACCATTCGGCTTCAAAACCTGGCACCAAACGAACAGACCGTCCTGTCCAACAACAGGATCGAGGAGCTGAAAAGAGAATATCAGGAGGGCGGGAAGCGTCTTGCCGAGATGCTGACCCTCTATAGCTGGCGCGACGGCCGGGTCATCGCTTTAAGCGAACAGATCAATGAGGCGCGGACCGCGCTTCGGGAGGAGCTCGGCCGAGCCTGTCAGACGGCCATCGGGAACGACCAGCCGGTGATCTGCGGTGTGCTCGTCGATCTGGAGCTGGCCCGGGCCGACGAGATCTTTTACCGCAATAAATGGAGAGCCCTCAACGGCGAGGTGGATCGTTACGAGCGTTCCCTGGTCGGGGCTCCTCAGGATGAGATGACCCTGCAGCGGTTGAAAGATGAGGTGTCCTCCAATCGAAAGCTCTATGAGCTCTTTCTGGATCAGTCGCAGGGCGCTCAGATTCAGGAAGCCGCTCACCGGACGGCGGCCGAGGGGCGGTTTCGTCTTATGGAGCCGGCCATGCTGCCGCTCAAGCCGGTAAAGCCGAATCGGCTTCGCCTGGCGGCGATGAGCATCGTCATCGGGTTGATGCTGGGATTGACGCTGGTCTTTCTGGTGGAATATCTGGACCATTCGCTCAACTCGGTGGAGGATGTCGAGCGATATCTGGGTCATGCTGTTCTGGTGACCATTCCCCGGATGGATGTCGGCGTCAGGCGGGGCCGGAAAGTCCGCCTGGTGGTCCTGGCGGTCCTCATCGTGCTGGCCCTGATTCTTGTCGCCATCTTTCTCAAACAACGGTTGTTGGGCGTCTGAATCAATCGATTCACGGAAAGGTAAGATGAAACCAGCCAACAAAGATGACGGCACCGTCCCCAGCCGGTACGTGGACGAGTCTCCCGAGGGGACCGAGTTCCGGCGTCTGGCCAAGAGGGTGCTGGATCTCTGCCGGCCCCAGGGGGCACTGACCCTGATGGTAACCAGCTCGATGAGGGGAGAGGGGAAGACGACCATCGCCAGCCGTCTGGCCATCTCCCTGGCCCGACGGAAGAAGAAAAAGGTTCTGCTGGTCGATGCCGATCTGAGAAGGCCGCAGATCCACCGTCTGTTCGGTTTCAATAGGCAGAACGGACTGGCCGAGATTTTAGAGGGCGATCTGACCGTTCAGGCAGCCTGCAAGAGCACCACGGCGGACAATCTCAAGGTAATCACCGGCGGAAAGATAACTCGCAATCCTTCCAAATTGTTCGAGAACGATCGTTTCACAGAACTGATGGAGAGATTCAAGGCCGACTACGATATCATTATCCTCGATTTCCCGCCCACCATCCCGGTCAGCGATCCGGAGGTGGTGGGCCGGATGGTGGACGCCGTCCTGTTCGTTTTTATGGCCGGAAAGACACCCCGGGAGGTGGGGCAGCGAGGCATCTCCATTCTGGAACGGGCGGAGGCCAACATTCTTGGCGTGGTGGTCAATGATCTGAGCGAGGTTCTGCCGTATCATTACAGGTATAAGTACTATAAATACTATAACAGCAAATCGAACACGGCCCCGCAGGGGGAGCGTTCCTCCTGATGGCCGGCCGAAGCCGGAGTCTTCTTAAGGGTGGGAGTTCCTGATGGCAACCTATCTGATCACCGGGGGGGCCGGATTCATCGGCTCTCACCTTGTCCGTGAGTTGCTGCGTCGCCGGCAGAAGGTTCGGGTGCTGGACAATTTTTCCACCGGAAGAAGGGAGAACCTGGACGGCTGTTTGCACCGCATCGAGCTCATCCAGGGCGATGTCCGTGACCAAGCTGTCCTCAATCGTGCCGTCCGGAATGCTGATTATGTTCTCCATCAGGCTGCTCTGGCCTCCGTCCCGCGATCCATCGATCACCCCCTGGAGACCAACCAGGTGAACGTAGAAGGTACCCTGGGTCTCCTGCTGGCCGCCCGGGAGGCCGGTGCCAAGCGCTTCGTTTTAGCCAGCTCGTCCTCTGTCTACGGGCCCTCGCCGCGACTGCCGAAGCGCGAGAGCGCCCGGCCCAGACCCATTTCCCCCTATGCCATCAGCAAATTTACCGGGGAACAGTACTGCCGGGTGTTTTCCCAACTATACGGCTTGCAGACGGTCTGCCTGCGCTATTTTAACGTCTTCGGCCCACGGCAAAATCCCGCCTCGCAATACGCCGCCGTGATTCCGAAATTTATCCTGTCCCTTCTGCAGGGAGAACGGCCGGTCATCCATGGGGACGGCCGACAGAGCCGGGATTTTTCCTACGTCTCCAATGTTGTCCAGGCCAATCTTCTGGCCTGTCGGGTACGGCTGGCCGACGGACCTGTCTTCAATGTGGCCTGCGGCCGGCGGTACACTATCAACGATCTTGCGGCGCGATTGAGCCGTATCCTTGGTTTTCGGGATACACCCGTTCATACCGCTCCCCGGCCCGGCGATGTGCGTCATTCTCTGGCGGACATCTCCAGAGCCCGACAGCTGCTAGGTTATCGGCCGGATGTATCCTTTGAGGTGGGTTTGCGGCGAACGGTCGCCTGGTTCAAAAAGGAACAAGCATTTTCTTCTCGAGGGTAACCCGGACCGCTGCGGTTTTCCGGTTCCCGGCGCTGGGACGGAGTCATGATCAACGCTTTGACAGTGGATGTGGAAGACTGGTTTCAGGTGACCAATTTCGAGAACGTCATTCGGCGGGATGACTGGGACACCTGCCAGAGCCGGGTCGATATCAACGTCCGCAGGATTCTCGATCTTTTCGATGCCCAAAAAGTTCGAGCCACCTTTTTTGTGCTCGGCTGGATCGCGGAACGGCACCCGTTGCTGATACGCACCATACGGCGGTATGGACATGAGATATCCACCCATGGCTATGCCCACGTCCAGATCCAAAGTCAGACCCGGGAGGAGTTCCGTCAGGATGTCTCCCGAGCCATCGATATCCTGGAGGGTATCTTAGGAGAGAAAATCATCGGATACCGGGCGCCCAGCTACTCCATCATCCCCGACACCATGTGGGCCTGGGAGCTGCTGGCCGACCTGGGCATTCGATACGACTCCAGCATCTTTCCCATCAAGCACGACCGCTATGGTGTGGCCGCCCTGCCTCGTTTTCCCTTTACCATCGATCTGAAGGACGGCCGCGAGCTGATGGAGTTTCCCCTGTCCACAGTGAGGATTCTGGGACGGAACATCCCTTTTGCCGGCGGAGGATATCTTCGACTGTATCCCTATTGGTTCGTGAAATGGGCGGTCAGACGGATCAATCGACAGGGACATCCGGCCATCTTTTATCTGCATCCCTGGGAGATCGATCCTTTTCAGCCCAGGCAGAAGGTCCGTCTTCTCAGGCGGCTGAGGCATTATACCAATATCTCTGCCACCGAGAGAAAGATCAGGCTGCTTCTTCAGGATTTTCAGTTTGCCGCCATACAGGATGTTCTCAACATGTAAAGCGGCCCCAACAGAGGGCGGTTTTTCCGTCAGGAAGTGATCGCCCAAGGAACCAGAATTCGGGTCTCTCGCGGAGATCTCATGCGCATCCTGATGATCGCCCCGGAGCCTTTTTTTTCACCCCGGGGCACTCCGATCAGCATTTATCATAGGCTGAAGGCTTTTTCCCGATTGGGGATACAGACCGATCTGGTGACCTACCACCTGGGCCGGGATCCGCACATCGACGGGGTGCGGATCTTTCGCATTCCCCGCCTGCCCCTGGTCCGGCAGATCAAGGTGGGGCCGTCCTATGTTAAACCGTTTTTGGATGCCGCCGTCTTCCTCAAAGCTGTGGCCATGCTGGCCAGCGGCCGTTACCAGGCCATCCATGCCCACGAGGAGGCGGCTTATTTCGCCGTGCCCCTGGCCTCATTGTTCGGCCTTCGACTGCTCTATGACATGCATTCCTCCCTGCCGCAGCAACTGGTCAATTACGGCTTTTCCAGAAATCCCTGGCTCCGGAAGCTGTTCGCCAGTATGGAACGGTCGGTTCTCCGCCGGGCCGATACCGTGATCACCATCTGTCCTGACCTGCAGGAACACGTCGCCCGGCAGGGGGAATCCGGAAAATCGTTCCTTATCGAGAACACCTCGGTCGAGCCGCCCCCGAAGGACGTTGACCGTCTCACCCGCGAGCTTCGTCGCCGGCTTGGACTGGACGGCCGGCCGCTGGTGGTCTACACCGGGACCTTTGAGAAAAACCAGGGGCTGGAGTTACTCATCCAGGGGGCCGGCCAGGTGCTGT
>Ga0272444_10005421_pt1 | contig 11059 bp, 8 predicted proteins | sample SSMForm13_FD_201033 | JGI IMG/M metagenome (GOLD analysis project Ga0272444, IMG submission 201033) | Marine sediment archaeal communities from Little Sippewissett salt marsh, Falmouth, MA, United States - SSM-Form-13 | ecosystem: Environmental > Aquatic > Marine > Wetlands > Sediment ... | reverse complement strand
AGAAAGAAATGCCGGTCAGAGCAGCGGGATCCGGCCGAGCCCGAAATTCGTTTGGGGCGCCATAGTTATCGCATGCGGTTGACCGATGCCGATGCCTTTGCCCTCGTGCAGGGGACGGAAGCCGATCGTCGCCGGGTGCAATACGCTGGGGGCTTGAGCTGTGTACACGATGGCGGCCCTTGGATATGGCGGATTTCCGCTGATTTCTACCCGGAAGCCGAGGAGATTCTAGACTGGAGCCACGGCATGGAAAATGTAGCCAAAGTCGCGCACGCTGCCTTCGGTGAAGGAAGTGCGGGGGCGAAGCAGTGGTTTCAGGAAGTGAAAGACTTGTTTTGGGAGGGGAATGGGGAGAGCGTGCTGGAAGAAAAATGGAAGGAGTTGCCCCGGCGGCGCAATGAGCGAGGCAAAACCATCCGCAATGGGCGAGGCTACCTGCAGACGCACCAGAAGCGGATGCGCTACAAAGCGTTTCGGGAAGCAGGATACCCGATCGGCAGCGGGGTCATTGAAAGCGCCTGCAAGAACGTGGTCGGGTGGCGGATGAAGCGCGGTGGTGCTCGCTGGTCCAGAGGGCGGGTGGACCCTATGCTAGCCATGCTCGGAGAATATCACAGCGGGCGATGGTCAGCCAGATGGGAGCAGATACAGCGAGCGGAATGTGCCTAAATTCCCCACTTGGCTGAAACGCACCCTATCTTCACGTTCGCGTTGCGTCTTACCCCACGATGTGTTATACTAAATATAAAGAAGCGGCGTTTGAAAAGGGGCCGCGCGAGGCGTTTTGAAGCCCCTTGAAAGCCTGCCGTATCTAGGAGGAAGATATGAGCGCCCCAAGTGCTGCTGCGAAACCGGCCTGGTATCGGAACCTGACCCGCTACGACGCTATGGATCTGCGTCGAGCCATCTGGCAGCTCGTCAATACCTTTGTCCCCTTTGTCCTGCTGTGGGTCGTGATGGTCCTACTCCTCAACAACGGCTACTCGTATTGGCTCGTCCTGCCCCTGATTGTCATCAATGCCGGCCTGATGGTCCGCATCTTTATCTTTTTCCACGACGCCGTCCACGGCTCCTTTTTCGCCTCGCCCCTGGCCAACAAGATCCTGGGCTATGTCTCCGGCATCCTGACCTTTACACCCTATGAGGAATGGCGGCGCAGCCACAGTGCCCACCACGCGATGTGCGGTGACCTGGACCGCCGCGGGGTCGGCGACGTCTGGACGATGACGGTGCAAGAGTACCGCGATGCCAGCCCTTGGCAGCGCTTTTTCTACCGGTTCTACCGCTTCCCACCGGTGATGTTCGGCCTGGGACCCACCTATATGTTTATGATCGTGCACCGCTTGCCGTCCAAGGGGGCGCGCAAACGCGACGTCTGGAGTGTCCACCTGACCACCCTGGGCTGTGTGGCCATGGTCGTCGGCATGATGTTCCTAGTCGGGTGGAAAACCTATCTGCTCATCGAGGTACCAACATTTGTCCTGTCCGGGGCGGCCGGCCTGTGGCTCTTTTACGTCCAGCACCAATTCAAGGGCGTCTACTGGGCCCGGCGCGGCGAGTGGAGCTACGTGCGGGCCGGGCTGGAGGGCAGCTCGTACTACAAACTGCCCAAGGTCCTGCAGTGGTTCACCGGCAACATTGGCCTGCACCACATCCACCACCTGCGCCCGCGCATCCCCAACTACAACCTGCAGCGCTGTTACGATGAGGTCCCCGAGGTGCGGGCGGTCAAGCCCATCACCCTGGGGGAGAGCCTTAAATGCCTGCGGCTACGGTTGTACGATGAAGAGGGGAAGCGGATGGTAGGGTTCCGGGAACTGAGGGCATAAGGGCAGGTGATACCACCAGTTGGGGGTTGAAAGAATACGCCTCTCGTAGGGGCGCACGGCTGTGTGCCCCTGCAGTACTTTCGATGGTCGACTGCTATCAGAACAGATACGTCGTCCCCACCACCCCCGGGTCAAAGGCCTCGGGGAACGCCTCGGCAAAGCGCCGAATGGCAGCAAAGCCGGTGCAGTGGGAGGGAGCGATGAGGGCCGGCTGCAGGGCTTGCAGGGCCTCCACTGTACGCTCGACCTCTTCCGCGCTCGACCGGGCCATGTGAAACCCACCCAGGATCGCCCAGACGCGCTCTACGCCACTGATTTCGCGGGCGTACTCGACCGTGTTGACAATCCCCGAATGCGCGCAGCCAGCGACGACGACCAGACCCTTGCCCTGGACGTTGATGACGACAGCCTGGTCTTCTTCGAGTTGATCGGGGAAGAGTTGGTCGCCCAGGCGATAGAACAGGCTAGTGGGGATGCCGGAGCGCTCAAAGGAGCGTCGGGGCACCGCGCCGGTTGTCCAGCAGCCCGGCGCCAATTGGTAGGGCCCCTCCGACATGATGATCTCTCCGCCGGCCGCTTCCCACGCCGCCCGGGGCGGCGGAAGGAACGGCCCCCAGCGATTACCCTGTTGATCGCGGGCCCAGCGTTCGCGGAAGGCGGCCGGATGGGCGACAATCGGCACCCGCCGGCCCTCTGCCCAACGGCGCAGCTCTGTCATCGGGGTGTCCTCTTCCCACTTCTGAAAGGCCGGCTGCAGTTGCATCGCCTGGAGCACCTCGGTCAGGGCGGCGGTGTGGTCGTCGTGCCCATGGCTGATGGCGACCTGGTGGATCGTCGCCGGGTCGATGCCCATCCGCCGCATGTTCTCTGGGAGCGCGATCGACGTGACGCCGGCATCCCAAAGGATACGCATAGCACCGTCGTCGAGGTCGATGAGCATGGCCAGGCCATGCTCGGCCAACAACGCTTCTTCGTTGAAGCGTTTCACCGTCTCGCTGGATTGGGTCATCATATCAGCGCGGTTGTCCACGAGCACGGAGACGGATGCCTTTTGCACCTGTCCGAAGGGTTCTTTCACCGGCTTTACCTCCTGATACAAAAGCAGGTTCGTTCACGTACGGGTAGCCACGCAGAGCTTGCCCCTACTAGCCCCCAAACGCTTCGTCGTAATCGGCGATGGCCGCCTCTACGACCTTGAGCGCTTCCTCGCGGCCGTAGGCTCGCTCGATCGACATCTGGGCGGCTTGACCTGGCACCATCTTGTAGGTACTGAAATAGTGTCGCAGGCGCTCGACCATAACTGCCGGTAGATCGGCAATGTCCTCAATGTTGCACCAGACCTCGTCCTTGTCCAGGATGGCGATAATCTTGTCGTCGGCCTCGCCGCCATCGATCCCTTGCAGCCCACCGATCACGCGGGCATCCAGGATCATCTCGGAACGGGCCAGCGGACGCTCGCTCAGGACACAGATGTCGAGGGGGTCGCCGTCGCCTTGGGTGGTCTTGGTGGAGAGGGACTGCACGCGGCGGTGACAATAGGTGCGCGGGATAAAGCCATACATCGTCGGCGGCAGGGACGATGTACGCTGCGGGCGATCGACACGGATGTAACCGGTCACCTTGTCAATCTCGTACTTGACCAGGTCAAAGGGCGTGATCTCGATATAGGCATGGACAATGCGCGGGGGATCTGGTCCGACGTCGAGACCGTGCCAAGGGTGCGGTCGCCAGCGGTAAAAAGGTTTGGGAAAAGCCATTGGAAACCTCCACAGGATCGGTTGGTAGGCCCATTATAGCAGTTTTTGGCGACCTTTTCAACGCCGGGAAACGCTCAGGAAGGTCTGCCATTGGGCAACAGACGCGGTCGGTCCCTGAACGGAAGCGGCGAAGCTGCTGTAGTCGAAGGGCCGGCCGCCCTATAACAGGCAAACGGCCCTTCGACTCTGCCGCCGCGCGTTCTGGCGAACGCGATGGCGGCTCCGCTCAGGGACCGTTTGCTTGCCCATCTATAAACAGGCCTCCAACCACTCATCAGCGCCGGGTCATGTCCCCTGGATGTCTCTTTTGGGAGATACAATCACCCTGCAGATCGGTTATCATGGCGTTGCTTGGGAAATCGCCCGGTTTTTTGCAGCCAGTTTGAACTGGCGGCAAAAAGAGATGATGAGACAGGCTATCGTGAGGACGAAATGAGCGCAACCTCCCCCCCACCAAAGCGCCTGACCGGAATGAAGGGCTTTATCGTCGTCTGTTTGGGACAGGTGGTCTCGATCCTGGCCTCGAATATGACCGGGTTCGCGCTGGCCATCTGGGTATTCCAGGAGACGAGCAGCGCAACGGCCTTGGGCGTGATGCAGACGGCGTTTATCGTACCCTACCTGGTCTTTATCCCCATCGCCGGAGCATTCGTGGACCGCTACGATCGCAAGTTGCTGATGATGGTCAGCGATTTCACCGCTGCACTGGGGACGTTGACCATTCTCATCCTGTATGCCACGGGGGCTCTGCAGATCTGGCACTTTTACGTCATCAATGTCTTTATCGGTCTGGGCAGCGCCTTTCAGTGGCCGGCCTATTCAGCGGCGATCACCACGATGGTACCCAAGGAGCAATATGGGCGGGCCAATGGGATGATGTCACTGGTACAGGCCGGTCCCCGCGTGCTCGCTCCGCTGCTGGCCGGCGCACTCCTGCCCTTGATCGACTTGCAGGGCATCCTGCTGGTCGACATCGCCACCTTTGGCGTGGCGATTGGGGCCCTGCTGGTGGTCTATATACCCCCACCCGTACAGACGGCCGAAGGGCAGGCCGGCAAGGGCAGCCTCCCGCGGGAGGTCGCCTTTGGCTTCCGCTACATTTTGCAGCGGCCCAGCCTGCTGGGCATGGTGATCCTGCTCTTTTTCGCCAACCTCTTTCTCGGCTTTCCCAACAGCGTCACGGTGCCCATGGTCCTCTCGCGCACCGGGAACAACAGCCTGGTGCTCGGCGCGGTGCAGACGGCCGGCGCCATCTCCTGGGTCATCGGCAGCCTGCTGATGAGCGTGTGGGGTGGCTTCAAGCGGCGCATCCACGGTGTGCTGCTGGGATGGGCCCTGTACTGTGTTTTTGGCACGATCCTCTTTGGATTGGGCCGCGACCTGACGATCTGGATTCCGGCACTGCTCGGGGCTGGAATTGTGGCCACGGTGGGCAATGCGTCTAGCCAAGCCCTTCTGCAAGCCAAGGTCGCCCCGGATGTGCAGGGACGGGTCTTTTCAGCCCGCCGGGTCATCTCCTGGGCTCCCGATGCTCTGACCCCCATCCTGGGAGGCGTGCTGGCGGACCTGGTCATGGAACCGGCTATGCAGTCAGAAGGGGTGCTGGCCCGCACGCTAGGCTGGCTGGTCGGCACCGGCCCAGGGGCGGGGATGAGCCTGTTGATGATCTTTTTCGGGTTGTGTACGATGCTGACCCTGCTCTCGGGCTACCTCATTCCACATGTACGCAATATCGAGGCGATCCTGCCTGATCACGATCAAGCGTCTGCGGTTGAAACCGACGTGGTAACTGCACAATAGGGCCGCGTTGTGCTTGATCAATAACGAACCTCGAAACACACGGACGAGGATTCTTCCTTCTATGGTTGAAATACAGGGAAGCTTGCCGTATAATGCGAGTACGCATCGTTGAGGAGTTACCCATGACCCACCGATCGTCCGCTCGCTCAGTCTTTGGCCTGCTGCTCGTCCTGTCCGCGCTCCTCGCTGCCTGCGGCACGGTACCCGTCGCTGGAACCGCGCTTCCCCAGGCAACTACCGCGCCGACCAGCGAACCCACCGGGGGCGCCATCGTCATCACCAGCGGGCCGGCCGGCGTGACCCAGACGCCTTGGCCCACCGCGGCCCCGTCGACCCCGATCCCGACGCCTTTTTCCGGCGCGTCGCCGACCGCGCTCAAGTACCAGGTGTTGGCAGCCTTTCCCGACTTTTTCTTCTGCGACCCTGACTATTACCCGGTGGCCCGGGGCGATGAGGCGGAGCTGGCCCAGGAACGCTTCCCCGAACTGCAGGCCGATGCGGAAGAGTTCCAGGCCATTCTGGAGCAAACTGGCTTGAGTGGGATCCCTACCTTGAGCGACGAACAGAAATTGCTCATCTACCGCGAGCACAAACGCTTGGCCGCGATTGCCTTTGACCCGGTCGGGGAGCAGTATCGCTTTCAGATCCAAGTCGCCGAGCAGGAGGGTCAGGGCTTTCTTATCACCGGGCTTGTTGATAGCCGGGGGAACATCACGGTCGAGAACCGCGAATCGGTGATTGTCTCCTGCCCCCGCTGTCTTGCCACGGGGACGAGGATCGATACGCCCCGTGGCCCGGTGGCGGTGGAGGCACTGCGGTCCGGCGACCTGATCTGGACAGCAAACGCGACTGGTGCCCGCCGGCCGGCCATCGTCGTGGAGACAGCGCACATGCCGGTGCCAGCCGGCCATGCGGTGGTCCACGTCGTCCTGCAGGATGGGCGTGCGTTGTGGGCTTCTCCCGAACACCCGACGGCGGCCGGCCGGCCGCTCGGTCGGCTTCAGGTGGGGGACCTGCTGGATGGTGCGCGCGTGGTCCACGTGACGCTTGTGCCCTACGAGGGCACGGCAACCCACGACCTGTTGCCCTCGGGGGACACGGGCCTGTATTGGGCCAACGGCGTGCTGGTGGGCAGTACGTTGGCGCACCGCTGAAGAAGGGCGGCACAGGTTCTGAGCCCTTTCACCGCCAGATATTGCCCTTTGACGAAACAGCTCGGTAGTCGCGGCGGCCCGTGGCGCCCGGACATAACCTTTACGAGATTACCCGCCCGCTTCTTGGGCCTTGCAAGCCACGGCGATGAGATGAGTGCCCATGTCCACAGCCCCCTCCTCCGCGCAGGCCTCGAGCTCCATGCGCAGCAGTTCAGCCCACCTTTCGCCATCGTCACGGATCTCGGTCAGCAGGTCGTCCCAAGCCGTGGACAGGCAATTGGAGGCCGATAGGGCCAGGATCGTCCAGCCGCGCTGCCCGAGCCATCTACGCAACTCCGCAGAGCGGAAGAGGTGCATAGCGCTGGCCTCCCGTCCAGGAAAGGTCTCGGGCGAAAGATCCCCGGTTTCTGTAATCCTCCGATTCACTTCGACCGGTGTCCCCAGCAGCACGCCCTTCAGCGCGCGGTGGGCACTGCCCCAAAGGGCCATGACGCTCAACAGCAGGGTGCCGTTGACCCTCAAGACACGCCAACACTCTTGTAACGCCGTGTCGCGCAGGTTCAGGACGTAGCTAAGGGGGCCGCCGTAGGCCACCACACAGTCAAAAGAAGCGTCGGCGAATTGGTCTATGCGGCAAATATCCACCTGCTGCCGCTCCTCGACAGCGTGATCGAAGCGATATTCCTGGGCAAAGCGCTTGTTCAGGTCCAACTGCACCTGGGAGATGTCGGCGACGACAATGCGCGCGCCCAGGCCGGCCAGGATCTGGGTAAAGCGGCCAGCCCCGGCGCCGATCTCGAGCACGCGGGCGCCGGCTGGAACATACTTTTTCAGATAGTGGCTATGAATGTAGAGGCTGACCTCGTCCACCGGTGTCGCCACCAGCCGATCCCACTCCTGCCGGCCGTAGGCATCAAAGTGCTGGGCGATAGCGTCAGGGTTATAGGTAGCGCCGGACTCCTGAGACATGCAACCTCCGTGCCGCGAGGGGCATAAAACAGGTACAAATTCTAGCGTGACAAGCGGCCGTTCATTCCTGCTCCGCGGCCGGCAGGGTAAAGTAAAACCGGCTGCCCTGACCCGGTTCGCTCTCTAATCCCACCTGCCCCCCGAGCCGCTCCACGATACGCCGCACGATGGACAGCCCCAACCCCTGGCCCTGGGCCCGGACCCCAACAATCTGCGTAAAGGGGACAAACAGACGGGAATGCTCCTCCGCCGCAATGCCCGGACCGTTGTCGCACACCCAGAAGCGCGGGGTGCCGTCTGGCAGGACATCGGCACCCAGCTCGACCAGAGCCGGCCGGCCACCGTACTTGAGGGCGTTGCTGAGATAGTTCACCCATACTTCTTCAATCCAGGGCGCATATCCGAGGGCGGATGGCCAGGATTGCGGATGGACAATGCGGGCCTGGTACTCTTCCCGCATAAAGTCCAGCCGTTGTACCACTGAAGCGACGATTTCCTTCATGGCAAGCGGTTCGATCCGCACCTGTTCTCCCCTCATACTGGCCAGTAGAAGAAGTTCGTCGATGATATTGGCCATCTTATCGTTGCTCCAGATGATGGCCTGCTGGTATTCCCGGCGTTGGGCGTCCGTGAGGTCCGAGTGCTGTAATAGCTCGGTGTAGCCAATCACTACGCCCAGAGGAGACTTGAGGTCGTGGGCGACGGTGTGGGCAAAGGCATCCAGCTCATTGATCAACTGCTCACGTTCTTCGGCCTCACGCCGGCGATCGGTAATGTCGCGGAGCACGACCACCCGGCCGGTGTACTGCTGCCGCCGACCGTAAAGGGACGAGACGCGCAGGTCAAAGCAGCGCGCAGTGCTGCCCGTGCCGATGGTGATCTCTTCGTGCGCTTCGGGCTGGTCACGGTAACGCTCGATTAGATGGAGCTGGCCGTGCAGGACCTCGCTGATCGGCTGGCCGATGACTTTTGGGGCCGGCCGTTGGAGGAGCTGCAACATAGAGGGGTTGGCATCCACAATGCGTCCCCGTGTATCCAACACCAGCACGCCATCGCTCATATTCCCGACTACCTTATCGCGGGCCACTGGCAGGAGGTCAAAGAGGCGCGTGTGAAAAAGCCCCCAGGCCAACGTCAGCCCGGACAGGCTCCAACCGAGCGCTCCCAGATCCAGGTTGGGAACCGGGCTCAATCCGGCGAGATAGACGGCGATCGTAATTGTCGGGAATAACGTGCCGACGAGCATGATGGCGGACTGCCGCCGCTGCAAGGGTGGCGCCCGGAGTGTCGCCCGCAGGAACAAGGCGGTGGCGGCCAGAAGCAGCAAGTAGTTGTACGTGACGTAGAACCAGAAGTAGGGGCCGTAGGCGATGTCTACCAGCGCCATGGCCCCCTCAATATCGAGTCGGATACGGGTCCAGATCAGCCCGTGCCACTCGTTCGTCCAGGCCAGCAGTGTACCTACTGTCGGCACAATGGACAGGAGGGCCATGTTCCGCCACGTCAGCCAACGCTCATAGCCGATGTAGTGGAGGATAAAGGCGGGCATGTTGATAGCGGTCAGGGCGATGCCCACGTATTGGATTTTGGCCCAGAGGATGCGACCGGCCTCGTTGTAGACGCCGGTGCCGATGGCGTATCCCATCGTCCAGATAATCGTCCCCGAGAGCGCAAGCACAGGCCACACGCTGACCCGCTCCCGCTGTCGCCAGGCGTATACCGCGACATAGGCCGTGACAAGCGCGCAGGCAAAGAGTACCAGCGCATAGAGGTTAAAATGCCAGTTCATCGTACTTTCAACAGCAGCAATAACAGCAGTGGGGTGAGGACTGCCTGCAAGATGACAAAGCGCACCAGAACCTGGGTGTTGGACCAACCAAACTGCTGGCGGACGTGGTCGTGCAGCGGATAGCGTACTTTTTTAAAGATGCCGATCTTGAAGAAACGCAGCAGGGCGACCTTGAGCAATCCCGTTGCCCCGTTGACCAAAACGACGCCGGCCACCACCAGGATGAGAAAGGGGTTGCCGCAGGCCAGAATGAGCACGCCCATCAGAAAGCCGAGCGGTCGCGACCCAGCGTCGCCCATCAGAACTGAACTGGGGTGGGCGTTGTGCCACAAATACCCCAGCAGACAGCCGGCCATCAGGAAACTCACCATGCCCCACAGCGCGCCGTCGCTGTAATGGGGTACGAGCAGGTACGCCGAGATATCCTCGTGTCCCACGATGACGTAGAGGATGCTGCCTAGAAAGACGAGGGCCAGCGTCGAAAGGCTGCCCGAGAGCCCGTCCACCCCATCGGTGCAGTTCGTAGCGTTGACGGTCAGCCAGATCAGGCCGGTCGCCAGGGGCACAAAGAGCCACGGGGGTACGGCGATGGGATCGCGAACCAGGGGAAGCCAGACTTGGACAGTGTGCAACTGAGAGATGGCCATCGCCCCGAGCAGGGAAACCACCAAGTCGGCTGCTCCCAGCAAGTACTCGTTGAATCCCCCTTGGCGGCGGTCGTCCAGAAAGCCGACCAACATGGCCAGAAAGGTGCATCCCAGGACCTCGATAATGCGGCGTTCAAAGGGAATCACCAACAGACTCACCAGGAGGAAAATGCCGACAAAGACGAGGCCGGCACCCACCGGTTTGCCCACACTCTGCTGGGCGCCCACGGCGTGTTCGCGGCCCTTGTCAGAGGGCAGGTAGCGCCAAAGGCGAGGCAACAGGTACCAGGTGCAACCCGCAGCCAGGACCATCCCGAACCCAATTAAAAAGAGGTTGGAAGTCAACAGCCGAAAAGGGCCATAGAACGGAACGAGCAAGTGACCGAGCCAGGGTAGCACAAGCGCCTCCTTGAAGATAGTTTCAAGGATACTATACAAGAATTTCTCGAATTGTGCAACCTGGGGAGTCCCTCAAACGAACCACGAAACACACGAAATACACAAAAGAAACTTTTTCGCGTATTCCGTGTGTTTCGTGATTAAATGATGGCCTTTGGTTAGTTGTATCCGTCCTCTATGCGTTCTCCTGATGCAAGTTCCACGCGGCAATGACCCCAATCCCGGCCTTGGTCAGGGCATCAGCCGTCAGGTTGAGCGACCGGTGCTTCTCGATATAGTTCCGCTCCAGTGAAGGCATCAACCCCTGCGCCTCGATCTCTTCCTGGGGGAGGAAATATTCGAGGATATCGGAGGGGTGTGCCAAGGCTTCCTCAACCGCGATCTCGCCGCCCTCGTGCTTGGCCGCGATGTTGGGTACCTCGGCGGCCAGCTCGACCAGTTCTTCACGACGGTTGTACGGCTGGCGGACGATGGACTTCCAGGTCTCGGTGATGTGGTGCTCGAAACGAACGGCCTTTTCCAAACCCAGGGCCTTGCGGATGCGCGAGGACTGGCGAATCGTTTCGTTGTTAACCGAGTTGGAGAGATTAAAGCCAATCAGCGAGGTTGTCTGGTCTGAACGGGCAAAGAGCCGGGCGGTCATCAGCGTCCAAAAGACGGCACCGGGGTTGTCGTTGCCCATATAGACCGAGATCTTGAACTCGTTGTCCACGCC
>Ga0272444_10005420_pt1 | contig 11060 bp, 8 predicted proteins | sample SSMForm13_FD_201033 | JGI IMG/M metagenome (GOLD analysis project Ga0272444, IMG submission 201033) | Marine sediment archaeal communities from Little Sippewissett salt marsh, Falmouth, MA, United States - SSM-Form-13 | ecosystem: Environmental > Aquatic > Marine > Wetlands > Sediment ... | reverse complement strand
GCTGGAAGGTCATCCAAGAATTTCTGAATACCTCTTACCGAGGGCGGCTCTTCCAGGTACTCACTGAGGAGATGGTCAATCTGCTCCACGCCGACCTTAAGTTCGTTGACTTCTTCTGGCTCAAGGCACTGGGAGCCCAACATGTCTACGGCAATCTCCGTCTTTTCGATCCACCACTCCAAGGCCCCCTTCCGGCCCCGTATTCGCTTTTTGGGCGGGAAAAGATCTTCCCAGAATTCCTCCAATAGATCGCGAAATATGTGCAATCCGACAGCAAAACCCTCCATTTGACGGGTGTGGATCTGGGCTACGGCCAGATAGCTGGCTGCTAAAAGGTCTTTTGATTTGCTGGCCAGAATCTCCGAGGCCATCTGGCTGACCTTGTTCCAGTCCGTACCACCCGATGATGACGGACTCGATAGCTTATCGATCTCCGCCTGGAGCTCTTCAAACTCAGGTTCATAACGAACATCGGAGCCCGCTGGTTGTTCAGCGCTTATGGGCTCTTTGCCGAGTAACAGAAGGTCCATCTCTATTTGTCCCTGCCTCTAACCTTCCCCTGACCACAGGCGAACAAAATCAGTAGGCGCCAAGGCCCGTTTGAAGACTGCCAAGCGGGCCCGGTCTGGGGTCCCACCCATGAATACAGCACTTGGAATATCGCCCATCCGTGCCTTCACAAGACCATGCCAGAGGGCAGCCAGGGTTTGAGGGTCGTCAGCCAGCCTGCCATCTAGGGGAGCAAAGAAGTCCTTTCCTTGCGACACCGTGGCCAGTCTGTTTTCCAACTCCTTGATGCTTCGTGAGGACCCTTCGTTCTCAGAATCAAGCAATGTCCCAGGCAGACCGCCCTTTTGAGACATGAACTCGAGCCAGACTGGATATGGTGGGACAAGGGCCTTAACCTGGTCTTCCAGTCCTCCAAAATCGGCAGATCCCTTGGCCGACAGTTGCTCCATCTGGCACCAGGTCTTTTCGCAGGCAAATGGCAAGAGATCCCACTGATCCTCCCACCCTTCTAGGAGACCGATCCCCATGACCAACAACGGATATGGCCGACCAATGCTGTCACTGCTGTCCCTCGTCACCCCGCAAACAAGGCTCTTTCTCTTGGCGCCCCTGGCCCAAAAACGCCAAGAACACGGCCCGGATGACGGTTCCCCTTTTGAGCTTAGGATTCTGTATCCCTTTTCCACCCAGTCAGAAAAGGCCTTTACCAACGGGTCCGGGGGACCCACCCCAAAATAGTCCCTGGCCACCGGATGTTTACCCCAGGCCGCCCATTGCCAGGAATTTGAAGATGCTACTGATCCCAGCATGTTACAATATCCACTGGCACCGTTCCTGGGGCAGATCTAAGGAGTTTCACCACCGGTTGATGGCCCTTAAACTGATATTTTGCCTTGATAAACTCAATTCCCAAACGATTGAGGGCCTCTCGCTGTGCAGGAAAATCACTTGGATAGAACGTGTGCTGCCCACCCACAAAATCTGCCAGAAACTTCGGGAAACCTCGGTAGCCCTCGTATTTCTTAGCTAGAACCAAATCGCCCACCTCAACCTGGAAGATGACGTCGCCGCAAGTCAGAGGAGACCAGGTAAAGGTCTTACTCACGGGGTAATTGAGATTGACCAGGTTTTTTGTCTCCTTTTCACATTGGACTTCCAGGCGGGTAGCATGTGGCCGTAATCGGGCATCCTGATTGGTGTCCGTGGGCAGGCCGCTGATAGAGACGGTGTAATCTGCTTCCATGGGCTTGACCGTCCTCTCTCCCCTCGTATAAAATGAAAGAAAGGCCTCCTCAAAAGGTATCCGGCCACCCAAGACCCGCTTTGCATAATATCCCTTCTTTAGGCTTCGGCTAACAAAAGGAGCGGCCGTCCCTTCGATAAATCTTATGGCATGCCCCTCTTCACCCCAAAGGACCCGGCTAAGCGTCTGTTCATCATAGATCCCTTGGATTTCCACCAACACCTCTCTTTCCCAAAGATCCTGGAGACGGCAAGCCGCTTCCAGCCGCACAAAGCTCCACAGATAGACCAGTGGCCCGGTTACCAGGCCCCAAAACATCTCGTCAGCAGACTCGCCGGTCACCATATACGCCTTGAGCGTGTCAACGGCCCTTTGGGCAACAAAAAAGGGCGACTCACTGGTGGTTCCATCTTCAATGAATACTTGCGAGGCCATTTGGAAAGCCACATTGCCGGAGGCAGATGCCGGCGCGATCTCAGACAGCGCCTTCTGATATTCATAAAACGCCTTGGCGGCAATCATCTGAGACTCCAAGGTCCTTCTGGGCCCCAACTTGCCCACCTTCTTTTCCAGCTTGTCCACCTTCTTTTCCAGCTTGGCGATCAGTTTTTTCCCTTTCTTTGTGGCCTTTTCCAGGGCGCTCTTGTCCTTTGGGGCACCCTCTTTAGCCGCCTGGACCTTGGTGTCCTGAAGCTCATGAACGAGCGTGACCCAGGGGGGCACGTCCTCGCCACGTGCAAGCGGTTCCAGCTCCACTGTCATTCTGTCCAGCAGCGAGGAATAGGGTCCCTGACCCGTTGCCATCCTGGCTGCCACCCGCTGGTACTCCTCCTTGCCCTTGAGGGTGTCCACACCTTGTGGGAAAGAGGTCGCGAAATCGTGCCAGGCCCTCAAATAGCCCTTATTGTACCAGCTTAGAAACTCCAACTTTTGACTCGCAATGATGAGGGGGTCTGGAAGGGCAGATTCTATCTCCTTTAAGAACGAGTCAACCCGCCCTTTGCCCTCACGGGTGAAGGCGGGGACCACGGCTGTGTCATGTGAGGCCTCGAAGCTCCCTCCCCAGAAATCACTCAGGGTCACATAGGAAAGGGACTCATCCTCGTTCACCCAAGTGACAATCCAATTCAGGTCGCTTCCCCTTAAGGTCATTAGGTGTTTCAACCATGATTGGAGGTCATTCATCTCCTGGTTCAGGCTGGTCGCCTCCAACCGCCAAACCACATAGCTAAGGTACAGGTTCCCAAACCTTTTTCTGATTTCAGGTATGACCTTCTGGTCGGCCATTAACACGATCGGTTCATACGATGGCTGGGGCATACCTTCAAGCGTCTCCAATGTCTTGCCTTCCAGCCGGCCCTGCAACAGATTGATTCGTCTCACAAGGTGGGCCACGTGTTGACCCAAAATTCTGTCAGGCGTAGAACTGGAAAAGTCTGCCATCTCGTCTGCTATCTGACTGTCAAAGGAGACCAGAAAACCGTCTTTGAACTGCCTGCAATATTTGTCCTTGAGTTGAATCTCAACCTCCTTGCTTTCATTCAACCCAAACCTCGGGACCCACCAACTACGATTTCGCTCTTGGACCTTCAAGACGGCCTGGCAAAATCCATCCATGATCACCACATCTGTTAGAACCTCTCCTTGCAATAGAGGCGGCTTTTTGAACTGATGAGACACCTCCCTCAGCGTTCTAAGGTTCTTAACAAAAGAGAAGCTCAGCAGGCCACAGATGGCAACACCTACGGCAACCCATGAAGTCAAACCAAGATTTCTCGTGAGCCTGCTCCATTCAATGGCACGCTGGGTAGGAGCGAACAGGCCTCTGTCCTTGGGCAGGATTCGCGCAAAAAAGTCGTGTAGAAACAGGCCCCTACTCGTTCCCGGCAACACCTCTTTCTCTTGGATAAGGCCGAGGGCCTTTAAGAAGTGGGAGTATGGGGTCCCCTCCTGTCGCCCGCTGCTGAAGAAAAGGCCTCTCAGGATAGGGGTCTCCTGATAGGGATTCTCCTGAAAGGCCCCTTTCATGAAGGCATTTAGGCCTGAAGTCAACCTCTCAAACTCTTCTGGAAAAAGCAGCAGGCCCGGATCAATGCCGTGGTCAACAGCCCTGGAATCGGACTTTTGCAACAGCAGAAGTCGGAAATCTCTCAGGCGTTCGGCAATGGAATGGATGGTGCGCTCCTGAAAGGCTCCCACATTTGTTGAGAGTTCGTGATTGATGAAGCCCATGGCCTGATCAAGGCTCTTGTCCGGAAGATGGTCACAGAATCGGGTCATCCCTTGAATCAAGTCGCACTTGGTCACAAGGACGTATACTGGAAACCTTGCCCCCAGAACCCGCATCAATTCATCAATGCGATGCCGAATGCTTGCACCGTCTTCTTCCAGGGCTTCGGCCCCAGACTCAAGGAGTTTGTTGGCAGCAATAGTAACAACGAGGCCATTGAGGGGTTCTCTCTTTCTATACTTGGTCAAGAGAGAGAGGAATCTCTGCCATTCGTCTTTGTCACGGCCTTCATCAACGGGAATGGCATACCTTCCCGCTGTGTCAATGAGAATGGCCTGTTCAAAAAACCACCAATCACAATTCCTTGTCCCGGAAATGCCTGACGTTCGGCTGACCTCTGCAAATGGGGAAGAAAGACGGGCGCTTTTTATGGCCGTGGTTTTTCCCGAACCACTCTCCCCTATCACTAAATACCATGGAAGCACATAAAGAGGGTTGCCGTGTTTCTTGAGGTAAGAGTGCCTGAGCGCATCCATGGCCTCTTTCCAACGACCCTGAAGCTCCTTTGAGTGCACCCTATCTTCTTCGCCAAGGCCTTTCAGATACGAATCATCCTGCTCAATGATCTGGTGAACAAAATTCTGTTCGCGACGCCTAAGCAGTATTCTCCTGAAAAAGAGGTAACTAAGCCAGAATCCCAGAAAACCAAGCAGGACGAAAAAACCGACCCACCAAGGCCAGGCAAGGATCAGTACAACCCCAAAAACCAGAACCACACCCAGTAGAAGGGCCGCAATGATAAGAAACGCCTTAAGAATCTTCAAGAAGAGCTGCTTCATTTATGGCATCGTGGCTAGGAGGTTTTCTCCGACATGGTTCAAGACAAATCCATAAATCAGAAACAAAACCCAGTAAAGACCTACAGGGACCCCAAGACAGAGAAGGGTAAAAGCGGAAAAGCGACCCCTCTTCCCTCGAGGGACGACCTCCCCTGATCCGGCAAGGTAGGCCTCCGGGAAAAGCTCTGTCTGGTCAAGTGAAGGCAGCCCCACCGAGCTGCCGGTGAGCAGTTTCAGATTCGCTGTCTTCAACTGCTCCAGCAAGTATTCGTCTCCCTCATGACAATAGCGTCCCATGAACCCCATGGCAAGACATAGATAATAGACTTCCCTCACATCTCTTTGATGGGGGCCAAGGGTGTTTAGGCGTTCAAAGAAGATCTCGCCAGCATCGGCGGTCTGATAATAAAGGCGTTGAAGCTGTTCTCCCTGCCACCGGCTTTTTTCATTCCACGGAGAGCTCAGAACGGCCTCATCAACCCACGCACAGACCGCAAAGCGTGCCAGGTCATAGTCTTCTTGAGAGAAATTCCTGTCCTTGACGCAGCCTTCACCCTCTGAGATGAGACGCTGGATGTCGGCCTTCACTTGATCGAAGGGGGGTTGTCTCGTTCCCACGGTCTTCAAGAAATAGGCTACGTAGGCAACCAGCTCAACAAAACAGTCAGTCAAGTGCATATCTAGGATCTCCCTACAACCATGAGTTCCGCCTTCAAGTCATCTGGTGCCGTATCCCAGTACAGAGCGATGTTATGAGCCTTTTCCACTTGGGGCCATTGATCGCTATGGTGGTCAACCTGAAAATAGATGGAATGGGCCCGACGAGGCAATTCCTGTGGTGGGGCTGGAAGGTGCTTCAGTCTTATCCCAGGCAGGGCACGAGCGATAAGAATGGGCAAAGATTCTCGTGAGCCCAGTTTGGCGATGGCCTCCACAGATTGAAGGATGGACTGCGCCTCCTCTTCGGTCTCAAGAACCAGGTAGAAACGGTTTCGTCCCTGAAAGACCGCTGGGGAAAGCTCTGCCGCATGATAGGTTCCGTCGTATACAAGCTGAATCATATACTCTGGCCCTGCTGTAATTTCATCCAGAAGTTGTGTAACCAATGCTTGAGCGGCCCGAAAACATCCCCAAAGGTCTCGGTGATCATAGCCGGGAAGAAGGCTGGTTCCATCTTCCGCTTCCCCCATCATATTCACCTGTTCCGAAAAAGAAGAGAGCTCCCCGGTCAGCTGTCTCAAGATCCCATACACTGTCCAAGGATGAACCTGCTGAGCCTGGGTGAGATGAGACAGAAGGGAAGCATAGCGGCTAAGGGATCTCAAGGCCAGAAGATAGACCATGTCCCTTGCCCCAAATTCGGCTGTATGAATGCCCCTTTCACGTTTATACGATTCAAGCTGGTGGCCGCGAGCCGCAATTTGATCTCTCATCTCCTTGACAAGCTTCACCAGAGGCTCCGAGCTGGCAATCGTAAGGCATGGCGGAACAAAGCGTTCCGAAAGCCTTATCTCTTCGCCGACCCTTTCCAATTGAGCCACAGGAACAAGCACATGGTCGCCGAGCTGATCCAATTCTGTCTCCCAAAATATCTTCAGGGCATGGTGAAGCCTCTTTACTTGAGCAGGAGGTCCGCCCTGATGCAAGTCCTGCACCTCTTCCGGGTCAGCCGCTGTTACAAACCTGGTGGTCACATCTGAAAGATTTTCTAGGTTGGAAAGAACCGTCACGTTTTCCCCGACATCGTTCCATTTTTTCAGGCCAACGAAAACGGTGAGGGGTTTGCCTCCTTCCACCCAGTCCTCGTCAAAAGAACGGGCCCCAATAAGGGCATTACCGGGAAAAGCCGCATAAGTCATGTCAGGAAACAAGAACTCACCCTTCAAAAGATCAAATGAGCGATTGCCCAAAGCAGCCTTCTGGATCTCAAAGTCCCCGGTACCCCAAAGGTGGGGTTGAAGAAACCTGTGAAAGGGTGTCAGCAGGGACTGAAAATGGATGTCTTCCAGCTGCAAATGCTGGGGTTGCAGGAAAAGGCCCTGATGCCAGAAAAGAGGTCGCTCCATATTCGCTTTCCCTTAAACCTATCTATAGACTCTGTAAAGTCCCTGCGAGCCTAGCACGAGATGGATATTCAACACGGCTGGTTTTGGAGTCTTGGTTCGTCTTACCAAGCCCTTTTTTTCCACCACCCATGGGATGTCATAAAGCCGGACCGTTCCTTCCTTTTCCAGCCGATAGTAGCCTGCCACAATAGCAACGTATTTTGCCCCCTCGCCTCGGTCCAAAGCAAGAGTCATATCTTGGCCTGGGTGAACAATTAATCTCTTGGCACTGGCCACAGTGGCGTCAAAGCGGCTGCATTCCAGAAGCTGGTAAAGGCCGTCCCTGTCTTCGGCAAGCTGATTAAAGGCATTCGGGTCTGTAAGTTGATAGACACAGATAAGGAGGGTGTGAGGCGTTCCCTCATAAAGATTCAATTGAGTGGCGGCCTTTAGGTCAAGATGGATAGCCTTTTTTTCATATCGCCACTCCGAAGGCGGAGCAACGGGTTGAGACGCGCATGCACCGGCTGCCAAGATGAGCAATGACAGGCATACCCTTCCAAGATACTTCTTCACTTCTTCACCTCCCTATTGTGTGGAAACCTGTTGAGTTTGCTTTTCAAATTCTCTCATGAATTCTTCCATGAAACGGCCTGTTTCAAACCACTTCTTGCACTTGCGAAATTTCTCCTCGTATATGTCAAATGATTCTGCCTTGCGGAGCGGACCGAACTTGAACCCCCCACGACCAGCTGCCTGTATCCGTTCAGGGTCCAGTTCAGCAAGAATGTCGCCCACCTTCTTATGGGCCGCCTTTTTGAAGGCCTCCTGTGCAACCAGAAAAGCCTTTTTGATCTGCCCAAGATAGGTCTCAAGAGATCCCGTCTGGTCTTCTCCTTCCAGATGAAAACCTATGACTTGCCTGATCGTCTCTTCCCCCGTGTCCCGTCCCATAAGCGTTGCATTGATAACACTTACCAATTGGTTGAGGGCGTCAAAAATAGTGTTTAAGGATTCAGCCAATCTCTCCAACAGCTCTGCGGACGAGAGATCGGCGTGAGAGACCCTTCTGCCAAGCAACAACGAAAAGAGCCCCAAAAGAACGTCTTCATCCAGGCTGGCGCAGAGGGATGAGCTGGGGCCGGCCCTGTCAAATTCGGCAGCCAGTTTCTCCATGAGCAATAGTCTTTCGCTGGCGGCAAACCCATCCAGCCTCTCTTCGAGATAGACTTCGACAAGGCGTTCAGACTGCGAACTGTCTGATCCGCAGATCTGCCTGATTTCATGGGCCAGTTGTCCCACAGACACTGGACTCGTCATGGGCCTATTCCTTGCCCTTTCCTCTATCCGGCCTGAGAACCACGGTCTGAGCCAAAAAGTCGTCCCCCTCAGACTCTTCTGGTGTCATCTTGCCCTCCCTGAACTTATCAGGTGCTTCTTCCAAGGAAGTTGCGCCTTTCTCAAAACCGACAGCTTTGGGTGGCAACGGATCAAAGGATCTCAAAGAAGCCGAAGCCCCCTGTGACGGCCGCATGACAACTGTCTCCGGAATATCGCTCTCCGTTGTTTCACTTGGCTGACTTATCTCTCTGGGAAGTGAAGACCGTCTCGAAAAATCTTCAGGAGAAAGGATGATCGTCTCCTCCACATCCTCCTCGTCTTGTGAGACGGCAGCTCTTTCCTCCAGGGCTTCCCTCTGCGTCGTTGAAATCACGATCGTCTCTTCTAGGTCAACCTCTTGTGCCCTATCCTCTTTTGCCTCAGAGCTCACACGCCACTTGTCCATGAGCCTCACAATGATCTCATGAATGGCCTTGTCTTCTGCCGTCGGTTCGGCCAGGCCAACCGTTGACCCTTGCCGGAACAAGCTATCCTTGATCTCTTCCCTTAGGTTCTCCAGCTCTTGCCAGAACCCTTCTCTTGACCATGCAGGATCCCCCCTCAAGCTGGCATTCAGCAAAGACCATCCCAAACCAAGGCACGCCCTCCAAAGCCGCACCCCGTCTTCCGTTAGAGGCTGTTCCTGGTGGCCCTCCCGGTTCCACAAGATGTTCTCCCAGGAAGAAACACGATTGAGCTCATCTGTCAAAAGAATATCCAGCGTCACCTCAGCATTTGAGGATACTCTCTCCATGGCCTGTGCAAGAGCCATATATACCTCTGAAACGCGTTGTCTCTTGTTGACGACAAGGGCGTAGAACCAGAAGAGACCCAGGAAGTGAAGGCCGTACCATGGGGGATATTTCGGCAGAAAAGGCCTTTTTGCCCCATCTGCTCCCACGTCAATGACCTTCACTTTGAAGTTCCAGAGAAAGGGGAGGAGGCTCCCTTGGTCAGTCAACTTAACCCAAATTCGATCCACAGAAAGCCCGAGGGCCGGATGTTGATACATGCCCAGTCCGGAAAAGACTGTTTGGACAACCTCGCCCAAGAAAGAAAGCTTCAAATACAAGACTTCCAAAAAATGCCTTTCGTTCCTGCCAAAGAAGAAAGGGGCATTGGCCAGTCCATCTCGCTTTAGACCCCTCAGGCAACTGATTCTGCCCAACTGTTGTCTTTCATGCAGGCGACTTTCGAGATCCTCAAGGGAAGCCCCTGAGACTAGAGACAGAAAATCAAGGGCGCTAAGGGACATGGCCTCGAAAATCAACATGTGGAAAGGGTAAAAAGAAAGCGGCACGATTCTTGAGGCAGCCAAGCCATCCGATACAAAGCACTCGTGCTGGTTAGGGCACTCCGTGCAGGGAAAGGCACCCATGTGGCTTTTGCCTTCCGTCAGCAGACCAAACCCTCGAATCAAATCCCACCGATCCTTGACCATTGGCGGATCAGAGGTCTCCAATGAAAAGGCGTAAAAACAGGCCTCACGTCCTGAACTGGAACAGGATGGGCAAAACAAATAGCGCTTGAGGGACGTTGAAAACGGCTGAAGCCCCAAACCGCCCAGCAGCTCATCATCATAGCATTGTTGAACAGGGGTCCCGCACTCAGGGCACAGGGGATGAAAAAAGGTCTGCCTTACCCTGCAAAAAAACAAGGGTTGTAAGGGTAACAGCCCGCCATCTTTTCCGATCTGATCAGACAACACGGTGACAGAACTGTTTTGGGCTTTCTTTGAATAAAACGAAAAGGCTTCCTGCCAACATTGATCCACGTCTGGATTGTTAACAGGCCACAGTTCATCTGTTGCAAAAAGGTATTCGTCCTTTTGCAGCAATATGAATACGCGTTTGATGTCACTTTCAGCGTCGGTTACGAACTGAGCCTCGAGAAGGCGACCAAGAGGATTGGAATCATCGATAACCAAGAAAGGAAAGCGGGATTTTCCCTGGGCCGAGGGAGCTTGAGGGAAAAAAGAGAATCTTAAGTAAAGCTTCGCTCCAGCAGAGTCAAGATAGGGCAGCAACGAGGGCATCTCTGTATTATTTTTCACCCCAAAATCCTTCACAGACTGTCGGGGAAAGACCCCGACAAAGAAACTCTGGTTCCTTACCCGGTCATTTCCGTAGTTCGCTCATCATCTGCTCATGAGAAAGCAGGGCAATCACAGTGAGCCCTAACAGAGAATGTCAGCGGTAGCAGTTATTCTTTTCAGCCAAGCGTCTTGGTCGTACACACCTCCTGTGCCCAGAAGACCCTCGTTCGAATCGGGCTTTGAACAGATGCGATGTGGTTTAAAGGGGCAATGTAATTACACAAATCATTATTATAATGGCGGGGGCTTGTCAAGAATGTTCTGTTGTGAAGGTTCTTGGTGCTATGGCATGAAACGCTGTGGAAATGAGTTGCCAACGCTCCTGGCGATAGGTTTTACCGGACAGGCCCTATTCCGCAAAATACGGTGGATTATACGCCTAGGACTAGGAATTGATGAAATCGTAAGAAGTCGGGGATTTGCTTTTGTGGTCATTCCGGCGAAAGCCGGGCACGTAGTGCCTCTTTTCAAGCGGCCACGCGCAACCGTCAGCGCTATCCAGTAAGGTCAATATGTTCTGGATGCCGGATCAAGTCCGGCATGACGACTAGAGGACTTTTTACGAATCCATCAGAATTAAAGAAGTGGGCTATCCATTTCCCTCTCCTTGACACAGTTTAGTTGATTGAATTATCGGCGGATCTTAAGCTTGGACAATGGAACCCCGATCTCATCCGGTACGCCGTGTTTTTTCAGTGATATTCGGTTCCTTTACGAG
>Ga0272444_10005418_pt1 | contig 11063 bp, 9 predicted proteins | sample SSMForm13_FD_201033 | JGI IMG/M metagenome (GOLD analysis project Ga0272444, IMG submission 201033) | Marine sediment archaeal communities from Little Sippewissett salt marsh, Falmouth, MA, United States - SSM-Form-13 | ecosystem: Environmental > Aquatic > Marine > Wetlands > Sediment ... | reverse complement strand
CAACGGGGGTGGTGGATGCTGCCCTCCCCCGCAAAAGGCCCCCCTTGACCCACCTGGCATAGAATGCTACAATAAAGCCCGGAGGAGACCATGGTCTGTCCTACGTGCCAGAAGGAAAACCCATCCGATGCCCGCTACTGCCTGGCCTGTGGCGCGGCGTTAGCGTCGACGAACTTGGTCCGGGAGGACGCCACGCCCGCCGACCGACTCACTGCTGACGATCGAGGTCCAAACGGCGCGCCGCAGCTTGAGGGCGAGCGCCGGCTGGTGACGATCCTCTTTGCCGACGTCTCTGGCTTTACCGCCCTGTCCGAACAGCTGGACGCGGAGGAAGTCTGCCGCCTGCTCAACAGCTGCTTCGACGTCCTGGTGCCGGTCGCCGAGCGGTACGGCGGGGTAGTGGACAAATTCATCGGGGACCAGGTCATGACCCTCTTTGGCGCGCCGGTCGCGCACGAGGACGACCCAGAGCGCGCGCTGCACGCGGCGCTGGACATGATCCAGGCCGTCGCCGAGCTCAACGCCCAGCACAGCACCACGCTGGGCATTCACATTGGGGTCAACACAGGCCTGGTCGTAGCCGGGCAGATTGGCTCGCATGGCCGGCGGCAGTACACAGTGATCGGCGACGCAGTGAACCTGGCAGCGCGGCTACAAGAAGCCGCGCCCCAAGGCCAGATCTTGGTGGGGCCGGACACCCACCGACGCACCGCCCCGCTCTTTGACTTTGCTCCCCCATCCGCGCTGGCGGTCAAGGGCAAGACCGAGCTGGTCCAGGCCCATCGGTTGCTGGAGCGCAAGGCGCAGCCCGGCTCGGTGCGTGGGCTGGCCGGCCTGCGCAGCCCAATGGTTGGGCGCAGCACCGAGCTGGAACACCTGTTACAACGGACCACCGAGGCGCAGAGCGGCCGGGGGGGCGCAGTCATCATCAGCGGCGAGGCCGGCCTGGGCAAAAGCCGGCTGGTAGTGGAATGGCAGACGGCGTGCGCCGAACGCGTGGTCAAATGGGTCCAGGGACAGTGTCTGTCCTACAGCCAGTCGCTGCCCTACCACCTCCTGACGGCGCTGCTGCGATCGCTGACTGGCGTGCCCACTGCGGCCGGCGAGGCAGAAACGCGGGCTGCGCTGCGAAAGCTGCTGCGCAAACTCGGCGGGCCGTCACGGGATGTCTACGCCTACCTGGGACACCTCCTGTCCATCCGGCTGGAAAGCGCGGACAAGGAGCGGGTACAGGCCCTCGACCCCCAGGCGATGCAGGCGCAGTACCTGTCCAGCCTGCACCAAGTCCTCAAGGCGCTCGCCGCCCATAGACCAGTCGTCCTCGTCAGTGAGGACGTTCACTGGGCCGACCCTTCTTCGGCCGAGATCTTGGGCCGGCTCCTACCGGTTGCCCTAGACCTGCCCATTCTCTTTTGCTTCGTCACCCGCCCCGAACCCTCGTCACCGGGCTGGAAACTGGTCACCACGGCCCGGGAGGTGCTGCGGGAACGGGTCAGCGAGCTGTCACTCCATGCACTGGACGAAACGAACAGCCGGCAGCTCATCGCCAACCTCTTGCAGGTCGAGGCCATTCCCGAATCCGTGCGCACCCTCATCTTGCAGCGGGCCGAGGGGAACCCCTTCTTTGTCGAAGAAGTCATCCGCATGCTGATCGAACGCGGAGCGATCGCCCACGAGGATGGCCGCTGGGTCGCGCAGCAAGAGATCAGGGCCATCGAGGTACCCGACAACTTGCAGGCGCTGCTGCTGGCCCGCATCGACCGCCTGCCGGCCGAGGTGCGGGAGGTCCTGCGCGTCGCCGCGGTGATCGGGCGACAGTTCTCGGTGCAGGTATTGGAGCAGGTACTACAAGGGTAAAGTAGATTCGAATTTCGAAATTCAAATTTCGAATTTGAACCACCTGGTCTTGTGCCTCCATCGTGACCACATGGAGCCCGCCATGCTACTGGATCAATTGAACCATCTTGAGACGGCCGGCCTCATCCGGCTGGTACAAATGGAGCCCGAGCTGGAATACCTCTTCCGCCACGCGCTGGTGCAGGATGCCGTGTACGATTCGATGCTGAAAGAGGACCGGCGGCGGCTGCACCAACGGGTCGGCGAAGCACTGGAGACCCTCTATCCTGGTCAGGAGGAGGAGCTGGCCGCCACGCTGGCCCACCACTTTGGCCTGGCCGAGGATGCACCGCGGGCGCTTTGCTACCTGGTCCTGGCGGCGGACGCGGCACTGGAGCGCTACGCTGTGGTCGAGGCTATCGCCCACTACACACGGGCGCTGGAGACGGCCCGGGAGATTGGTCCGGCGTCCGATGTATCCTGGCAGCGCCTGTACCGGAACCTGGGGCGCGCCCTGGAACTGGATGGCCAGTACGAGCGGGCGCTTGAGGTCTATCAAGAGATGGAAGCAGTGGCCCGATCCCGCAACGACCGGGCGATGGAACTGGTCGCCCTGACGGAGCACGCCAAGGTGCGGGCCACGCCCAGTGCGGCGCACGACGCGGTACAAGGCCAGCGCCTGGCCGCGCGCGCGCTGACACTAGCCCGAGAGCTAGGCGACCGCGCCGCCGAGGCGCGCCTCGAATGGGTACTGTTGATCGTGAGCTGGATCGAGGGCCATTCGGCCCAAGGCCTGGCCCACGGCGAGCGCTCCCTGGCCCTGGCGCGTGAATTGAACCTCCGCGAGCAGTTGGCCTACACCTTGCAGGATATGCACCGCTCCCGACTGAATACCGGGGATCTGGAAGGCGCCAAAGCCGCGCTGGAGGAGGCCCGTACCCTGTGGCGGGCGCTGAACAACCTGCCGCTGCTGGCAGACAACCTGGCCAGCACCGCCGACCTGCTGGAGAGCCTGGGCGAATATGATCAGGCCTTGGCCTTTGCCCACGAAGCCTGGCAGTTGAGCCAATCCATCGGCAATCTCTGGAACCAGGCTTTTGGCCGCGGCGTCGTCGGCGAGATCCACCAACTGCGCGGCGAGTATGGCCCGGCCCTGGCCGCGCTACACGAAGCACGCGAGCTCAGTGCCCGAGCGGGGCCGGTGATTATGCACCTGCGCGTATGCCGCGACCTGGCGCAGTTGTACCTGGAGCTCGACGCCCCGGACCAGCTGCGCCAGGTGCTGCAGCCAATTTTGGAAGAGGAGTACCAAGAGGCCCCGATGCGCGGCGCGTTCCGGACCCAATGGATGCTCGTTCTAACCCAGCTCGAACTACGCCAAGGCCGGCCCGATGCAGCAGCGGCACGACTGGAGCAGGTCCTGGTAACGCAGTCCACCGGCGGTCAGCAGACGCCGTTCATCCTCGTGGTGACGTCTGCCGAGGTCGCACTGAAGCGGGAGGAGTACGCGCAGGCTCTTGACACGGTTAACAGGTACCTGGAACCGATCGGGGACAGTTTGGCCGCCCCCCTACGGCCGCGCCTCGACCTCCTCAAGGGGCAAGCTCTCCTCGGCCTTGGGCGACTCGACGAGGCGGTGCTCCTACTGCGCGCCGCGGCCGAGCGAGCCCGCACACTGGGTCTGCGGCCGCGCCTGTGGCCGATCCTGGTCGCCCTCGGGCAGTGCGAATCGCGGCGGGGGAAGGCGGCAGAAGCGGCGGCGGCCTTTGGCGAGGCCCGGGAGGTAGTCGAGGCCATTGTCGCCAACATCGACGATCCCGACCTGCGGGCGTCCTTTCTGGGCCGGGCGGACGTGCGGACATTACGCTCAGCAGGGTAGAAGATAGACGTGTTTGCGGCCCGGCGCGAAGCGCCGGGCCGCAAACACGTACCTCTTTTACTACAGGTCGAAATAGAGATCCATCTCGAACGGATGGGGACGCACCGACAGGTCGCGGCAATCCTTGTAGCGCAGCTCGATCCAGTGCTGAATGAGGCGTTCGGAAAAGATGCCGCCTTGCAGCAAAAAGTCGTGGTCGGTCTGCAGAGCCTGGAGCGCCTCGGGCAACGATGCCGGCAGGGCCCGAATCTGGCGGCGGCGTTCCTCCGGCCAATCAAAGATATTTTCGTCAAAGGGGCCAAAGCCCTCTTCCCCCGGGTCGATCTCGCGGTGGATACCGTCGAGGCCGGCCAGGAGCTGTCCGGCCAGCGCCAGGTACGGGTTACACGTCGCGTCGGGGGGACGGAACTCGAAACGCTTGGACTCGGGGGTGGTGGCGTACTTGGGCACCCGGATGGCCGCGCTGCGGTTCCCCAGCGAGAAAAAGAGGCAGACGGGGGCTTCAAAACCGGGGATGAGCCGGCGGAACGAGTTGGTGCTGGGGTTGGTGAGGGCCAATAGGGCCGGGCTGTGGGACAGGAGACCGGCGATATAGTGCAAGGCCATCGCACTGAGGCCGGCGTAGCCCTCGGGATCGTAGAAGACAGGCTCGTCGTCTTTGCGCCACGTCTGGTGAAAGTGCAGCCCGCTGCCGGCCTCGTTGTAGAGGGGCTTGGGCAAAAAGGCAGCCGTCTTACCGTGGCGGTAAGCAACCATACGAATGATATACTTGGCCAACAGAATGGCATCCGCCGCCCGGATTAGGGGCAGCAGGGGCAGCTCGATCTCGCACTGACCGGGGCCACCAACCTCGTGGTGATGATACTTGACCGGGATGCCCAGCGATTCCAGGAGGCAGACCATCTCGCTGCGCAGATTGTAGGTGCTGTCAGAGGGAGGAATGGCATGGTAACCCCCGTGGGGTGGAATCTGAAAGCCATAGTTCTGGAACTCGCCCTCCTCGCTGTTCCAATAGGCCTCGCGGGCATCGACCCGATAGGCCGCGTGGTTGACGCCACTGCCGTAGAGCACCCGGTCAAAGAGGTAAAACTCGAGCTCGGGCAGCCAGAGGCTCTCGGTAGCCAAACCACTCTCCCGCAAATAGTCCTCGGTGCGGCGGGCGATCCCCCGCGGGTCAAGCGGGGAAGGCAGCAAGGTATCCGCCTCGACAATATTGCAGAGAAAGCTCAGGGTGGGGATTTCGAAAAAGGGGTCGCGGAAACCGGTCCCCAGGTCGGGCTGCGCGGCCATGTCGCCGGCCTCCAGGGCAGCAAAGCCAACGCTGGAGCCATCGAACCCCACGCCGCGCTTGACGAGCTGGGCATCGAAGCGGCCGGCCGGCATCGTGACGTGGTGCCAGCGCCCGTCCAAATCGCAGAATTTCAAATCCACCTGCTCGATCTGCTCGGACTGGATATACTGCTGTGCCTGGGCAATGTCCTCAAACATCTCAGACCTCCTTGTCTGTAGATAAGCAGTCTTATATTGCCCATATTATACCATGTTCTAGACGGGAAACAACTGCGGCGCGGGTACTGGACAACCCCGAAAAAAGTTGTTACAATGCAGGATGCAGGATACAAGATGCAGGATGCAAGACACAGCATGCACAAGGAGGTACCTCCATGCCAGTGCTCAAAGATAAAGACCGCAAAATGATCCAAGAGTGGTTCGAGAAGCTGCGCGACCCGGTTCGCCTGATCGTATTCACCCAGGAGCACGAGTGCGAATACTGTGAGCAGACGCGGGGCATCGTCGAAGAAATCGCGGACCTGTCTGACAAGGTTACAGCAGAAGTGTACGACTTTGTCGACGACGAGGACCGGGCCCAGGAATACGGCATCGACAAAATCCCGGCCATTGCCATCCTCGGAAGTGAGGATTACGGGGTACGGATCTATGGCTTCCCCGGCGGCTACGAGTTCACCGCGCTGGTGGAGGATATCCTCGATATCTCGACCGGTGAGCACGGCTTGAGCGAAGCGACGCTCCAGCAGCTGGCCAAGCTCACCACACCCATCCACCTGCAAGTGTTTGTTACCCCCACCTGACCGTACTGCCCCCGTGGGGTCAGGTTGGCCCACAAACTGGCGATGGCGAGCGAACTGGTTCGCGCCGACATGGTCGAGGCGATCGAGTTTCCGCACCTGGCCAACAAATACCAGGTGTATGGGGTGCCGTTGACCGTGATCAACGAAAAAGGCCGAGTCGAGGGGGCGGTGCCAGAAGCGCGGCTGATTCAAGAAGTGCTGCGATCGGAGGAAAAGGGCGAGCAGCGCGAAGCGGCGTGGCACGGGTAAAGGAGAATACGATGGCCATGATGGAAATCAGCGTCGTGCCGATCGGCACGGGCACCCCGAGCCTGAGCGCCTACGTGGCCGGGGTGGTGCGGGTATTGGAGGCGGCCGGCCTGGAATATGCGCTGGGGCCGATGGGTACCGTCGTCGTCGGCGAGGTGGCCCAACTGCTCGAGGTGGCGCAAAGGATGCACAAAGCCCCGTTCGCGCAGGGTGCTGTCCGGGTGGCGACGACGATCAAGCTCGACGATCGGCGGGACAAGGCGCTGACAATGGCTGGCAAAGTCGGGGCGGTGCAAGAGAAACTTTAGTGAGTCTTGCCTATACTACCTTGCCCAACCAATGCCGATATGTGTCATTCCTTCGTTGCTCTCAGAGCCTGCCCTGAACGAAGTAAAGGGATGGCGTCTGAGCCGCAGGCGCACAGCGCGTGACGCGCTACAGCATCCACCCTGTCTCCGTCGTGCTGTGCAGTACGGACTAGGCGCGGCGAAGAATCTCCTCTCCGGCCAAGCAACAAGCTCCTTCGCGGCGCCTAGTGACGTACCACCAATCGAGTTGGAGCCACTTTGTGTTCGTGTACGCCGCAACACGCCGTGCGGAAGCCGCTCAGGATGACAGCAGCCACACGAACGTCTGCATCTTGTCTCGTGGAGGCACAAATGTCCGAAGAACCTTCCCCCCTCACCGTCGAGGCGGCCCTGGAGACCGTACTGGCCCGCTTCCAGCCACTGGAGGCAGAGGATGTGCCGCTGACAGCGGCGCTGGGACGTGTGCTGGCCGCAGACATCGTGGCTGAGGAAGCCCTCCCCCCCTTTGCCAACGCGACGATGGACGGTTACGCCGTACAGGAAAAGGATATCACCGAGGCGCGGCGCGAGGCCCCGGTGCGGCTGCGCGTGATCGGCGAAGTCGCGGCTGGACAGACGACCGAACAGGTCGTGGAACCAGGCATGGCACTGCGGATCATGACGGGAGCACCGCTGCCAGCAGGCGCGGACGCGGTCGTCCCCTTTGAACAGACCGAGGAGGCCAGCGAGGAAGCGGAGGCCGACTGGGTGTACATCCTGGCGAGCGTCAAGGGCAAGCGCCACATCCGGCCGGCCGGCGAGGATGTACAACAGGGCGAGACGGTGCTGACGCGCGGCATCCGCCTGCGCGCGCCGGAGTTGGGACTGCTCGCGTCGTTGGATCGACCACATGTGGCGGTAACCCGCCGGCCTCGCGTAGCCATCGTGGCGACCGGCGACGAATTGGTCGAGCCGGGCCAGTCACTGGGTCCGGGCCAGATTCGCAGCAGCAACGCCTATGCACTCCACGCCCAGGTGCTGCAATGCGGCGGCGAACCGCTGCGACTGTCCATCGCCCGGGACAGCTTGCCCGACATTTCAGCTCGGCTGGACGAGGGGCTGGCACAGGGCGCCGACCTGTTCCTGACCACCGGCGGCGTGTCCCACGGCAAATATGACATGGTGCGTAAGGTATTGGCCAGCCGGGGGCGGATCGACTTTTGGCAGGTGCAGATGCAGCCCGGCCGGCCCGTGGCCCTGGGCGAGACCAGTGGCGTGCCGTTGATCGGATTGCCGGGGAACCCCGTCTCGGCTATGGTGGCGTTCGTCCTCTTTGCCCGGCCGGCCATCTTAAAGATGCTGGGCCAGCGGGCGCTGCACAAACCCGAGGTGCAGGCCACCCTGTTGGAGGACACCCACGGCTATCCCGACCGCCGCCGTTACGTGCGCGCGATCGTCGAGGAGGACAGCGGCCGTTTCACCGCCCATTTAACCGGGCCCCAGGGATCGGGCATCCTGACCTCGATGGTCCAGGCCAACGGGCTGGCCATCATCCCCGAGGGAACCTACCCAGCGGCGCGGGCAGGGACGACGGTGCGGGTGCTGATGCTGGATTGGCCGGAAATCGAATAAGCGACAAGACCATAAAGCGAAAAGGCAAAGGGCGAGGGAGCCATGTTTCGTTACACCGGATCGCTGTGCTCCGGGGTAACGGACTTTTTGGGTCCCTGGCGCCAGGTGAGCAGAAGCACCCCACCCACGACGAGAACAGCCCCCAGCCACTGGGTGATGGTCATGCGTTCACCCAGGAGCAGATAGGCCAGGAGAGCAGCAAAAGGGATCTCGGCCATCGCCAGGATGCCAGCGATACTGGCCGGCAGACGACTCAGGGCAAAGGTATAAGAGGTGAAAGGGACAATGGTCGAGAATACCACCAGCGCGCCAGCGTACAACCAGACCTGGCCAGGAATGGGCCAGGGCTGGGGGGTAAAGAACTGCAGCGGTAGTAGCGCCAGAGCCCCAAAGCCAAAGCCATAGGTGAGGATGGTCAGAGGGGGGTAGCGGCCGGCAAGCGGTTTGCCAAACAGGCTAAAGGTAGCGTAGGTGATCGGCACACCCAAGCCCACCAAGAGACCCGGCAAGTTGAATGAGGCCTGGGTGGAGATGCCCAAGCCCGAGACCAGCACCGTTCCGCCAAAGGTGATGATAATCGCCAGTACCTTGCGCCGGGTCAAGGGCTCACGCCACAGCAGCCAGGCAACCACGGCGACAATGGCCGGCATAGTCGCCTGCTGGACGGTAACCACGGCCACCCCGTTGAGCATCACGCCCAGATTCCAAAAGACATGAAAGGTGCCAACACTTATCCCGCCCAGGGCGATCAGCCAGGGGAGGTCGCGCCGCTGCACCCGCAGCCAACGCCGCCGGAACAGGAGCAATCCTGTCAGCAGGGTGAAAAAAGTGCACAGATCGCGCCAGAACGCCAAGGCCAGGGCGGAAACCGCTGCGCTGTCCACGATCAGGGTAACAAAGAGCCCCGAGGTGGCCCAGCAAATGGTAGCCGCAATGACCGCCAGGTAGCCGGTCGCCGGCGCAGGCGTGGCGTCATCGGTTTCTGTAGAGCGTGCCGGGGAGGAGATGGTCAAAGTGAAGGCTCCGGTAGTTCGAGCGCCTGGATGAAGCGAGCGATAAAGTCTGGATCGGTGTCGAGTTCCACCTGCTCGGCCTGAGCGGCGATCTGCTCCCCGCGGGAAAACTCCTCGTCGTCGAGAAAGAGGGCTGCCCCCAGGCCGGCCCCGTTGGCGGAGGTCTCGACGATTTCCTGGGGCACGGGCGGGATCATGCCCAATCCGACCACAGCGGCGACGTCCAACTGACTGCCAAAAGAGCCGGTGAGGATCATGCGCTGCAGATCGCTGGGCTGCAGGCCAAGCCGGTCCAGCAATGTGTCGGCAGCGGCGCGAACGGCTGCTTTGGCTTTCTGCAGCTCACGGATATCATTTTGAGTCAAAAACAAAGAGACGTTGGACACTTGCTCGTTCTCCCCAAACCCTTGGCGGTGCACCCCTTGGTCTGTGAGCAGCAGGCGACGGACGCCCGTGCTGTCCTGATCGATCCGCGAACAGAAGACCGGGTGGTCTGGGTCCAGGCGGCCGGTGTGATCGATGGCCTCGGCTCGGCGCAGCGCATTGACGAGGTCAAGCAAGCCGGAGCCGGTGAGTCCGACCGGGGAGCGATCACCGATCGTTTTCAGGAGCAGGCTGCCATCTGCCGCCCCAACCTGAGCTTGGACGATAGCCCCATCCACCGCCCGTGTGCCGCAGGAGATGTTGACCCCTTCAAAGGCTGGACCAGCGGCGGTAGAGGTGACCAGGATGCGCTGTCCATCGGTAACCATCACTTCGCCATTGGTGCCCAGATCGATAGCCGCCATAGGCACACTGCTCTGGTCAAAGCCGTAGTAGGCCAGGCAGGCCAGGGCATCCGATCCGACAAAGCCGCCGATCAAGGGAGGCAAGGCCACCTCAGCCGACGGGGGAAAGATGTTGCCCAGTCGATCGTTCGCCCGATGGAGGGCGGCCCGGTTGTGGGGTTGAAAGGGCAGCACAGCCAGCGAGCCGACGGGGTACTGGAGGAGCAGATGGTGCATCGCGCAGTTGCCGACAATCGTGACTTGGCGTACACGCGACCGTGCTTCGGGAGAAAGGGCCAGGGCGTCGATGGCCTGGATGATCGACGCCTGGGCCAGGGCCGAGAGGCGAGCCGCTTGCTGCGGCCCACTGTCGGCCGCGGCAAGCCGCGAGATCACGTCAGCCCCAAAGACCGTCTGTTGATTCAAGGCTGCCGCACCGGCGCAGACGCGGCCGGTGGGCAGAATGGTTAGAAAAGCGGCTACGGTGGTACTTCCCAGATCGATCGCCAGGCCCAGCGGAACGCCTTCCAAGAGATGGTCAGGACAGGAACGAAAGATCTTGTTAGAATAGACGACGATGGGAGCCAGGGTAACCGTCACCGGGGACCGGATCGGGACACGGCAGGCCAGTCGGTAGCCAGCGATCAGCTCTGTAGCCGAGAGGCGTTGCTGCTCGACCTCATCCGGCGGAGGCAGATTCCCCGAGACCAGGACCTTGCACTTGCCGCACGTGCCACGGCCCCCGCAGGGCTGCTCGAATGGCAAGCCTGTAGCTAGGATCGCTTCGCCCAGCAGTGTATCGGGCTCGACGGCAGTGGTGCGCACATCACTGCCGTAGCTAACGGTTACGGTAGGTTGGTTTGTTTGCCCCATGTTTTGCCCTTTTGTGCACTGCAGATCGATACCTGCCGGGGCTACCTTTGGGCCGGCTCGGTTTGTCTCTTGAGCGGGCTCGGACCCAGAGCGCGGATGCGCTCGGTCATCATCTTGGCCACCTCGGCAAAGGTCATCCCCTGGCCGCCGGACATGAAAAACATCTCCAGGCGCTCGCTGCCCAGGCCAATTTCCTCCAGGATCTCTTTGGTCCGTTTCACGCGGGCCTGACCGCGCTCGTTTCCGCGCACATGATGGCAGTTGCCCAAAGGGCAGGCAACCACGTACACCCCATCGGCGCCCTGCTCAAAGGCCTTGAGAATGTAGCGCGGGTCTGTTTTGCCGGTACATGGCAGTTTGACCAGCTTGACGTTGGCCGGGTAAGGGATACGCAGCGCGCCAGCGGTGTCGGCAGCCATATAGGCGCAGTAAATGCA